>Ga0326597_10003430_pt1 | contig 22883 bp, 17 predicted proteins | sample RVTome_12_FD_203789 | JGI IMG/M metagenome (GOLD analysis project Ga0326597, IMG submission 203789) | Soil microbial communities from uranium-contaminated site in the Upper Colorado River Basin, Wyoming, United States - RVT100D185 | ecosystem: Environmental > Terrestrial > Soil > Contaminated >...
GGCCCCCACCCGGAGGCGAGCGAAGCGAGCTGGGGCCGATCGGGAGACGACGCGAGGCCCGGTGAATTCTCACACAACGATCGCAGCAACCGTTAGGGCAAAATAACTCGGGAATCGACAGGCGGAGGAAAGAGATCGCAAGGCGCGGCGCGTGACAACATCCCGTACGAAGGGCCGCAGCATCCGAGTCGCCCCAAGAACAAAGGCGAGGGCAAGCTCGACCCGCCGGAGTAGAGTCACTATGTCTGAGATCCATGATTGGATAGCAAAAGCGCGGGAAACCCTGGGCCTCGTAAGGTCGGCCTTCGAAGAGATGTCGGTCGTGGACGCACGGAAGATCGTTTCTGATGCGATGGCTCTGTATGTGCAGGGAAACCCCCAATCGTGGTGGCAATCTTTGAGAGGTCACTATGAAGTCGTGCCACCCCAGAAGGGAGGCTTCAAGGGGCGACTTAGTCAGCTGATGCCGACAGGACAACAGGACTGTTACTTCATTCCGGAGACCGGAGAAGAGGATCTCAGGGTCTATCGAGGGTCGATGTTAACAATCTGTGCTGTCATAGACGACTGTCCCTTCTTCGAGTACTACATTCTCGCGCCAGATTTGTCATGGCTCGCGATTGAGAACGATCACAATGCTCTGATCATCGCGCGTGCAGACCGCCCACAGTAAGCAGGTCACCCGACTGTCAGTGTCTGTCGTCATGGGAGTTGTCGTATGGGCCCCGGTACCGACGCCCTATGGCCGTGGTACCCCTCTGCACACCAGCGGCTGCTGCCACGGCTGTGGGCAGGGCACGGGAGGGACGTAGCACCGTGGAACGTGTGCGCCGCGAGCGGCCGCTACAGTGTAACCGTTCGGCCAACCCCAGGTGGCCAGGCATAGAGGCTACGGGGTAGTCTCTTTCCGCTGCTCGATGGAGCTCAGGGTCTTCGGGAGGATCGGATCCCGGTGGAGCCCTCCGGGCAGAGTGGAGGGACGAGGGAGATGGGTGGTAGCAAGCAGCCGGCCCGTGTGACCGGCGGCTACGGTGGCTCAGCGCGAGTGAGTCGTCGCGGCAATGGCCCGGTCGATCTCCTGGTCGACCTGCGCCCGCTTCTTCCACCGCCGCGGCGTGATGCCGGCGACCTCGCTCATCCGGAGACGAGAGATACGCGACAGCACATCCTCGAGGTACCGGAAAACCTCGACACCCTGCAGCCGGCACGTCTCCACGATCGAGTAGATTGTCGCCGCCCAGTGACCACCGGCCTCACTTCCAGTGAACAGCCAGTTCTTTCGATTATGGCGAGCTCGCCATAATCGAAATTATGTGGACCCGGCCGTTATGTGGAGTTGCCGCCAACGCTTGGCGCTTAGTGGCTTTGAAAGGTTACGAATCCCGGTAGCGGTCAAACACAGCTGCGCATAATAATGGGGACCTTTGAGCAGGCTCCGGTCCTGCAAGGAGGCACCCGTGAGCCGATACGAAACCGATCTCTCAGGCGTCCTGGCACAACTGTGCGCAGATGTACTGAAGGACCTCGCACATCGATATTCGGAAAGCCTCAGGGCGCGACGACTCGCCCCCTCAACGGTCGCGGTCTATTTGCGCGCGACGACGCACTTCGCTCGGTGGCTCGTCCTCGCCAAAGGACGCACGGCTCCACCGTTTCGAGAGACGGACGTCACCCACTTTCTTGCGAATCACATTTCGACCTGTCGGTGCCGTCCGCCAGCGCCTCGTACAATGTTCACTTGCCGAGCTGCACTCCGTCATTTTGTCTCTGTCCTGGACGATGGCGAGCTCTTCCTGGCCGATCGACGGGAGCCGTCGTCCCCGGTCCAGCACGAGGTCCAGCTGTTTGATAACCATCTCCTTACGGTGTGCGGCGCCAGCGAGCAGACCCGGCTTCACCGTACGCGGTACGTAACCGAGTTCCTGACGCACGTGTTCGGACGCGGTGCGGTACGGTACGATGAGCTCAGCCCCGAGCACCTTGGCGGCTTCCTCCTTGCGCGAGCCAAGTGCTGTCGGCCAGGTACCGCTGGTGTCATCACCGGTGGCCTCCGGAGTTACCTGCGTTTCCTCCAGTTTCGGGGTCTTGGACGTGACGGCCTTGTCGACGCTGTCCCTCGTGTAGCGCGTTGGCGTCTGGCATCGTTGCCGGCGCACCTTCGAGAGAAGGACCTCAGCCGTTTTCTCCATTCGTTCGAGCGCCGCTCCGCTCGTGGGCGGCGCGACTACGCCATGGCTCTCTGCTTATCGGTTTGCGGGCTTCGAGCAGGTGAAGTCGCAGCACTACATCTCGATGACATCGATTGGCACACGGGAACGGCAACCGTTCGTCCCGGAAAGACTTCTCATGGCAGGACACTGCCGCTCACGCCTCAAGTTGGAGAAGCGATTGCCTCCTACCTGAGATTTCGTCCGCAGTCGACAAGCGCCGCCGTATTCCTGCACATCGGTGCTCGATCTGGCGATCCGATCGCACCGAGCACAGTGCGAAGCGCAATGCGTCTGGCCTATCGGCGCGCTGGGTTGCCAGACGCCTGCAGTGGCACGCACCTACTTCGCCACACGGCAGCTACGCGCCTCGTCGCTTCGGGAGCATCCATCAAGGAAGTCGCAGATGTGCTCGGACACGCGTCAATCGACTCGACCGGCATTTACGCGAAGGTAGATCTTCCTCGTCTACGAGGTGTCGCCATGTCCTGGCCGGGCGTGGCCCGATGAGTGTTCGAACCGAGAGTTTCGTGGCACTGGCTGAACGGTATCTCGCCGAGCGTCGTGCGCTTTGGTTTGCCCTGCGTATCGCTGGCAGGCGACTCCTGGCGTTTGCGCGATTCGCCGATGCACGGTGCTCCGGTCGCCCCCTCACCGTCACTTTGGCGGTGGACTGGGCGCGCTCAGCAAAACGACCGAGTCCGTTGACTTGGGCGCGGCGCCTCGAGATTGTCCGGCCCTTTTCCCGATATCTCCGCCAATTTGACCCAGCGACTGAAGTCCCGTCGCGAGGACTTCTTGGACGATCTCACCGCCGATTGGCACCACACATCTATAGCGCTGCGGAGCTCGTCTCGCTCATCCGCGAGGCGCAGAGTCTGTCGCCGGCAGATGGCCTTCGTCCAATCACCATCGCTACTGTGCTGGGTCTTATCGCGTGCACTGGGCTGCGAGTGTCGGAAGCGCTCAAACTACGCCGAGACGACGTTGACCTTCAGGGTGACTTGCTCCGAGTGAACGAGACCAAGTTTCGAAAGTCCCGCCTGGTGCCTCTTCATCCTTCTGCAACCGCCAAGCTCGCCGACTACTCCGCCTTGCGTGACTCCCTCCTACCCCGCGTAGAGAGCGTATCTTTCTTCCTTGTGGACGGGGGCGTGGACCTGAGCTATTCGAAGTTGCGTACCGCGTTTCGTCGACTTCGAATCCGACTCGGATGGGAGCATACCAAAAAACGGCGACCGCGAGTCCACGACCTTCGTCATACATTCGCCTGCCACAGGCTCCTCTATTGGCACGAGGACGGCGTCGACGTAGACACACGCATGCTCGACCTTTCCACGTACCTGGGGCACGGCAAGGTCACAGACACGTACTGGTATCTGACGGGATTTCCGGAGCTCATGGCGCTCACCGCGCACCGATTTGAGCATTTTGCACGTGCGCGAGAGGAGGGGCAGCGGTGAAACCAGCACACGAAGCCACCTCTCTTGCCCCACTCGTCCGACGGTTCTTTCTCGACCGACTCGTCAGTCAGAAGAACGCATCCAGTGCTACAATCGCGTCCTACCGCGACACCTTTCGGCTGTGGCTCCGGTTTGCTGGACAGCGACTTGGCCGCCCGCCAACATCGTTGGTCCTCGACGACTTCGATGCTCCTCTCATTCTCGGTTTTCTGGACCATCTCGAGCAAGACCGCGGAAATACCAGTCGGAGCCGGAATTTGCGCCTGGCGGCGATTCGGTCTTTCGCGCACTATGTCGCCTACGAAGAGCCAACTGCCATGCCTGCGCTCCAGCGGATCCTCGCCATTCCGACCAAGCGCCACCCGACTCGCGTGCTCGGCTTTCTCTCGCGAGAAGAGATGCAAGCTGTCCTTGAATCACCCGACCGGTCGACGTGGTCTGGTCGACGCGATCGCGCTCTGCTCATGACCCTCTACAACACCGGCGGACGAATATCCGAGGCCTTGGCGCTGAACCGCACGCACGTGCAGTTGGACCGCGCCCCTCACGTAACCTTCCTCGGCAAGGGGCGCAAGGAGAGAACAGTTCCCTTATGGCCGGAGACGGCGCGGACGCTTAAAGACTGGATGGGCAACTCGGACACGGCACTTACTGAGATGCTCTTCCCCAATCGACGGGGAGGCCGCCTTTCCCGATCTGGCGCAGCCAAGCGTCTTGCAATAGCTGTTCAGATGGCATCGCTACCGTGTCCATCTCTTCGCGGACGACAGGTTTCCCCTCATACGATTCGCCATACGACCGCCATGCACTTGCTGCAGTCCGGAACGGACCTCGCTGTCATCGCGATCTGGCTTGGCCACGAGAGCCCGACGACGACCCATGCGTACCTCGAAGCCGATCTTGCGATGAAGGAGCGAGCCCTCGCTGGCATTGATCCGCCGCACGCCGGCTCCCTCCGGTACAGACCCTCCGACCGGTTGCTCGCCTTCCTCGACGGACTCTGATTATGTGGACAAAAACTTCCGAGATGCCTTCCAGAAACGGAAGATCACGAGGCCCTCCGAGGCCCACTCCACATAACGGCCTGGTCCACATAATTCCGGCCCACGGCCACGCGCCGCATCGTCCGCTCGCAGGCGTTGTTGTCGATCGACAGCCGGGGGTCCTCGGCGTACCGGATCAGGGATTCCCACTGCCCCTTGGCGTAGTTGATGGCCAGCGACAGACGGTCCTTCGCCAGGGGATCCTCCGTGGTGCGGTAGAGCTCCTCTTTGATCTCGTCGAGGCACGGTCCGGCCTCGGCCTGACGCAGGGCGAGCAGATCCTCTCCCTGAAGTCCTTCCTCTCTGGCTTTCGACTCGATCCGATAGAGCTGCTGGATCAACGCCATGAAGAGCGCGGCGCGGACCGGCTCGAAGGAAAGAGTCTCCTTGAACTTCCGACGCACGTGCGCCCAGCACCCGACGTGGATCACCTTCTGCGACGAGTAAAGGCCGTCGTATCCACAATAGCCATCGGCCTGGAGGTAGCCTTGGTAGCCGGCAAGGAAGACGAGCGGGCCCTCCCCAGCCCGCGTCAGCGTGAAGTCGTAGACGACCTCGTCCTGGTCTCCGACGTAGGACCAGAGACGGCAGGTTTTCGCGCCGCCCTTCTTCTGGTTCTCCTGCATCCGGACCGGAGTATCGTCACTTTGGATCACCGCCGAGGTGAGGACGCTTTTTCTGATCTCGTTGACCACCGGGGTGAGGAGCTCTGCAGCGTCCCGGACCCAGTTGCACATCGTCGACCGGGAGATCTCGACGCCGTGACGGGCGATGATGCCTTCCAGGCGGTGCAAGGGAAGGTGGTCACAGTACTTCGCGGTCAGGATGTAGGCCAGAAGTCCGGGACCGGGCCTTCCCTTCTCGATGGGGAGCTCGGGGGGATGGGCGATGGTGACCTGGTTGCCCTGGCATTTCGGGCAGGCCATCCGGGGCCGGACATGCTGCTTGACCAGCATCGAGGCCGGTCGGTACTCGAGTTCCTCGGTGATCTCCTCACCGATGGAACGGAGCTCTCCACCGCAGCAGGCGCAGTCGCGTTCCTCGGGAAGGTGCTCGATGCGGATCCGTGGGATGTCTTCGGAGATCTTGGTCCGGCCGTTCGTGCCGCCCTTCTTCCGCCGGACGACAATCTCCTCGACCTCCTCGGCGTCGGGTGCCTCGCCGGCGAAAGGAGCCGGCGTCTCGCCGTCGGAGGCCTCGGACTGTTCGCTCAGAAGGAGAGACAGCTGGTTCGGGTCGAGCTTCTCCGATCTCCGACCGTAGATCTTCTCGAGGAGAGTCTGCAGTCGCTCCGTGAGCGCCTTGTTCTCCCTAGCCTTCGCTACGAGCTCCTTGCCGAGAAGATGGACCTTGGACTCGAGAGTCTCGATGAGTCGAAGAGCTTCGTTGAAATCCCCGGGAACCGCCTTCATGGTAGCGCATGCTACGATCTTGGATCGGGATGATCTACGGGCGACTACGACAAAATGGAAGTTTCTTGTTCGTTCTCCACTGCTGGCGTTGATCGTGCCGCGTAGTCGAGCCATCTCCTTCGTCGAGTCTGCGCAAGATCGATACCACCGAGAAGAAGAGGGCGCTCACCCAGGCTCATCTCGAGCTTCGGTGCCTTGCCCTGTCTCGGCTCCGGCCACGCAAACGTCCCCTTCTCGAGCCTCTTGGCGAAGAGCCAATAGCCCGAGCGGTCCCAGAAGATCATCTTCAGGCGATCACGTCTCCGATTGCAGAAGATGAAGAGATGTCCCGACAGCGGATCCTGGCCGATGATCTGCTTGGTCGCCGCCGCCAGGCCGTCGAAGGCCTTCCTCATGTCGGTCGCGCCCGGAGCGAAGAAGACCCGCATGGTCGGCGAGAAGGTCAGCACGGGATGGACTCCAGGATCGCGACGACTCTTCCAAGCGCCTCGGCGTCGAAGTGATCCGGGACGATGATACGTCGGTTGTGACCGAGGACGATCTCGATGGAGACTGTGGCGGGGAGGGGTGTAATCGCAGGAGAGATCAGACTGACGGGAAGAAACTGACTCTGACTCTCAGCAGCCGGTGTGGATTGCGACCCCATTGACGCCAAGGGCCTCGAGCGCCGAGCCTCGCCGGAGCCAGGCTTGGCCAGTCTACGCTTCCAGAGGGCGAAGGTCGATCTGGCCAGCGCCCGCTGCTCGCAGAACTCCTTCTGCGAGAGACCGCTGCTCCCCTGCTCCTCGAGAATCCGTCGCCACCATCCGGCCGGGCGAAACTGGCGAGCGGCTCTCCGTCGTCGCCCCTTCGCGCGGCGCTGTGTCGTTGCCATGCCCATGGCAACCATGGTCGCTATTCGACGCCGGTCGTGAAGCTGGGGTTCGTCGAACGGTTACCGAAGATCACCGAAGTCGAGCACGCCGCCGGTCGCATCGAGAGGGATCTCGAATCAGCCTCCGGCCGCGAGGCGACCCAGCTGCGTGACAGGCTGAACGAAGGGCGGACCTTTGTCAGCGAACTTCAGGATCTGCGCCAGGAGCTGCTCCGGATCGCCGCGCTACCCTACAAGCCTAATCTGAACGACGGCGTCATCATCAACGCCGCCCCCTTCCATAGGATCTTCGGTCTGCGCTCCTGGGCCAAGGACACCGAGAAGGTCTGGAAGAAGCTGGAGAAGGGCGACTACGACTGGGCGCACCTGGCGTACATCCTGTGGCCTGAGCGGGTGAAGGAGACCTGCAAGACGGACCGCTCCATCGCCATCGCCCACGGCCTCGAGGAGCTCTGCGAGATTGCTCCGCCGGCCGCGAAGGGGCGCGGGAAGAAGAAGGGCCGCAAGAAGAAGAAGAAGGTGGAGCGATGAGCCTGACGTCCCACCTCACCAAGCAGCTCCTGGACCTGCTTGAGGAGCGCAGGATTGTCGTCTGGTACGACCGCGAGGTCGCCTTCAGAGACTTCGCGGCCGCATTCCGGGCGCCGGCCTGCAAGGTCGTCATGGCCGCGGACTCGACGCTGCGGGCCCGTCGAGAGGCGGAGTCCGTCTACGGGAAGATGAACGAGTCGACCGACCACGCGGAGGCCCGGGCCAACCTGCTTCTCTATCTGCCGCGTCCGCGAGGCGCGACGCCGGAGGCGAGACAGCGGGACCCCTTCGAGGTGTTCGCCCTCGCCGGCACCGCCTTCGGGGGCAGCGAGGCTGAGCTCCTGCAGTCTCTCGCGCGGCAGGCGATGCCCGAGCATGTTACGGAGATTGACCGCCTGTTCGCCGAGGGCCGGCCAACGCTCGCGCTCCTGGACGGCCTCGAATCGGGACAACGCTGGCCGCTCATCAGGGAGGCGCTGGAGACGGAGTCGCCCGTGGACGTCGTCGCACAGGTGCTATGCCGAGAGGATCGCGCGGTGCGGATCGGGAAGGTCGCCGGCTGCCAGGCTGAGATCCTCCGGCTCCTCGAGGCCACGTTCGGATTCGAGCGACCGGCGCAGGCGAAGTCGTGGAAGGACATCCAGGGCCATCTGGGGACCTACGTGCTCCTGAGCGAGTTCGCCTTCGATCTCCCTGTCTCCCTGCCGGAGGGGCTCAGTGCCGTCCCCCGAGCCGTGCCAGCGCACAAGGAGCGAATTCTGGCCGCCTGCGAGCGGATGAGGACGAGCGACCACCTCCGGGATGGGTACATCGATCTGGCCGGCCGCGTCGAATCCGACCTGCGCCTGGCCGCCGTCACCGAGGGCATCGAGAACCTCGGCGTTCTCGACACCTTTGCCTTCGAGGAGCGCCAGTACCTTGCGCGCCTCTTGCGGCGTGTCGAGGACGGGGACATCACTGCGGTGCGCTCGATCGTGAACGATCGCCGGCGCTCCATCTGGCGGCATCTTCCGGAGCGCGCTTTGCTCTGGTCGGTAGCGGAGCGGTGCGTGGACTTCCTGGAGACGGCGGGGACAGTCGAGAAGGGCTGGCGGGACGAGGCCTCCAGCACCAAGGCGATGGTCCAGGCCTACGCCGGACCGGAAGGCTGGGCCGAGCTCGATCGTCGCCAGCGGCTGTACGAGCAGAGCGCCGCGGGATGCGCCGATGACGACGAGATCCTCCCGCTGGTCGACGCCTGTCGGGCCAGATACCGCTCCGTCACCCTCCAGATCCAGGATCGGTTCCTCACCCTCGTTCGTAACGAGGGCTGGCCCCCCGATGGGGTCATGCGGCACACCGAAGTCTTCGACCGGATGGTCGCGCCGCCCCTTGAGCAGAGGGAGCGTGTCGCGTTCTTCCTCGGGGACGCGCTTCGCTTCGAGATGGGGCGTGATCTTGGCGAAGCCCTCGGAGACCTGGGCGAGGTCGAGACGACGGCCGTGGCCTCCGTCCTGCCCACGACCACGCCCTGCGGGATGGCGGCGCTCATGCCTGGGGCGGATGGTGCGCTCTCCCTGGTCGAATCGGGTGGGGATCTCGTGCCGGCCCTCGGCACCCGTCTGCTCAAGGTGTCCGAGGACCGGATGAAGCTCCTCAAGGAGCGCTACGGTGACCGATTCGCGGACACCACGCTTGGCGATCTCCTCTCGACCTCTGTCGCGAAGCTCGGCATGAAAATCGGAGGCACGGAGCTTTTGGTGGTGCGAACCCAGGACATCGACGAGATCGGCGAGGGCCCAAACCTCTACAGAGCACGAAAGGAGATGAGTGGAATCCTCGGCGAGCTGAAGAAGGCCGCCGGCCGGCTGGCTGCGCTCGGCTACCAGCACCTCGTCTTCTCAGCGGATCATGGCCACGTCCTGCTCCCTGAGATCCCTCCCGGCGATGTGGTTGCGGCGCCGCCAGGCAACTGGCTCAAGTCGAAGCGGAGATGTCGCCTCGGAAGCGGCCTGTCCGCCACACCTGGCACCATCGTGCTGCGCGCGGGTGACGTCGGCATCCAGGGTACACCGGCGGAGATCTGCGTCCCGGTCGGGTTCAAGGTGTTCAGTGCCGGCGAAGGCTACTTCCACGAGGGCCTCAGCCTTCAGGAATGCGTCCTCCCGGCCGTCGTCGTGCGGGTGAGGACCAGGAGCACCAGTCAGGGCAAGCAGGAAGTGAGCATCCGCTATCGCAGTGACAAGTTCACCAGCCGGGTCATCGGCCTGAAGATGCAGTATGCGTCCGGCGGGCTCTTCGAGGAACCGGTTCGCGTGAAGGTCCAGGCCCACGGCGGGACGGCGGCCAACGCGAGGGTCGTCGGGGACGCGGCCGACTGTGACGCGCGAGACGAGTCGACACACGAGGTGACCTTGAAGCCGGGTGTGGAGACGCCGGTCCCCGTGCTGATCGAGCCCGACTTCTCTGGCCCATTCGTCGACATCCGGGTGACGGATCCGGTAACGGGGCAGATCTGGGCTCGGCAGAAGCTCAAGAACGCGTTGTTGGATTGAGGAGAAGCACATGAACGGAGACGCCCTTGATCAGAAGGTGACCCGCACTTTCGCCGGCAAGGTCGTGCGGAAGGACCTCCTACACCAGATCAGGGGCGGCGAGAACGTCCCGTCGTACGTGCTGGAGTATCTGCTCGGGAAGTACTGCGCCTCCGATGACGAGGATGAGATCCGGATCGGGATCGATGCCGTCAAGGAGACGCTGCGCAACAACTACTTTCGCCATGACGAGTCCAACAAGGCCCAGTCGATGGTCGAGCAGAAGGGGAAGCACCGCTTCATCGACCGCGTCGAGGTCCGCTTCCTCGCGAGCGAGACGAAGTACTGGGCGGCGATGGACAACTTCAACTTCACGAAGATCCACATCCCCGACGAGTACTACCGCCGCTACGAGCGCCTGCTGGAGGGTGGGATCTGGGCGATCGTGGACGTCGAGTTCAGGCCGCTCGAAGAGGGGACCAAGGGCAGCCCCTTCCACATCGCCGACCTAAAGCCGATCCAGCTCGCCCGGTTCGATCTGGACGAGTACGTCGAGGGGCGTCGTACCCTCTCGCGAGACGAGTGGATCGACCTCCTGCTGCGGAGCGTCGGCCTGGAGCCCTCCAGGATGGAGCCGCGGCTGAAGTTGCTCCTCCGCACCCGCTTCATCCCCTTCGTGGAGAAGAACTACAACTTCATCGAGCTGGGCCCGAGAGGAACGGGGAAGTCCTACGCGTTCAGCGAGATGTCCCCCTACTGCATCCTGATCTCGGGGGGCAAGGCGAGCACCGCGAACCTGTTCTACAACAACGCCAGGCGCCAGGTCGGCCTCGTCGGCCACTGGGACGTCGTCGCGTTCGATGAGGTCGGCGGCCTGAAGGTCAGCGACGTGGACGCCATCCAGATCATGAAGGACTACATGGCGAACGGCCGGTTCAGCCGCGGCCTCGCCCAGGTCCACGCCGATGCTTCCTTGGTCTTCGTCGGCAACCTGAACCAGCCGGTGGAGACTCTGGTCCGGAACACAGCCACCGACCTCTTCCAGCCGCTTCCAAAGGAGTTCGATCTGGCGGTCCTCGATCGGCTCCAGTTCTACCTTCCGGGCTGGGAGATCCCGAAGAACTCGAAGGACATGCTCACGACCAGATACGGGTTCGTCACCGACTACCTCGCCGAGGCCTTCCGGGCCCTGCGAAAACAGAATCGCTTCGATGAAGCGGAGAAGCACTTCCGGTTTGGCTCGCACGTCGAGGGCCGCGATGCCACCGCCGTGAAGAAGACCGTGAGCGGCCTGCTCAAGATCCTGCATCCACACGGGGAAGTCACGAGCGAGGAGCTGGCGGAGTACGTCGAGATCGGCATGGAGGGCCGGCGGAGGGTGAAGGAGCAGCTCAAGAAGCGCGGCTCCTTCGAGTTCTACAAGACGAGCTTCTCCTATGTGCCCCTGGACAACGGCGGGGAACGCACCGTGGGTGTCCCCGAGCAGGGCGGTGGAGGCGTCATCTCCCAGGACCCGCTCCCGCCCGGAACCGTCTACACGGCGTCGGTCGATGACGAGGCGCGGGTGGGCCTCTTCCGGCTCGAGGTGACCTTGACGGCCGGCACCGGGAAGCTGCGAACGCCAACGGGCCTCGACAAGGGCCTCAAGGAGTCGCTGAACCGTGCGTTCAGCTACCTCCAGAACGTCCGCGACCGGCTCGGCCTAACGGCCGCGCTGGCGCAGAAGGACGTCTACGCGGAAGCCATCGACCTCAGCGGCAGCCGCATCGAATGCCCGTGTGGGGTGGCCTTCTTCGCCGCAATGATCTCGACCATCCAGAACCGCAGGGTCCAGGCCGGCACCGTGATCCTCGGGGACCTGACGATCCAGGGGAACATCAAGGGGCCGTCCTCGATCATGGAGCCCCTCCAACTGGCCCTCGACAACGGCGCCCTGCGGGTGCTCCTGCCGGTGGCAAACAAGTCGCAGTTCGCCGGCCTGCCCGAGGACGTAGTCGAGAAGCTGGATCTGGTCTTCTACGGAGACGTCGACCGTGCCGTGTTGAAGACGCTGGAGCTGTAGGGGATCAAGTTGAATGTCGATCACCCAAGCGCAAATCCAGGCAGCCCAATCCGTGCAGCATGCAGCTGCTCACGATGGCTCCTCTCCGGTTCGAGTCGTGGCAGGTCCTGGGACGGGCAAGTCCTTTACCATCGAGGAGCGCGTCCGTTGGCTCCTGGCCCAGGGGCGTCGCACCCGAGGAGGTCTGTGTGGTTTCCTTCACCCGTGCATCCTCGCTCGACCTGCGGCGTCGCATACAGTCCTACTGCGCGCGGAACGGTCAGCCGACGGCGACATACGTCACCGGGTGAGCACCCTGCATTCGCTCGCGTTGCGGACCTTACGAGCAGGCGGTCTGCTCACCGCCTATCCGGCTGACCCGCTGGTCCTCGATTCCTGGGAGGCCAGATCCGCAACCTCGGGAAGACGCGTCGCGCAGACATCGACGCCTCGCACTCGATCCGAGACGACGATCAAGAAGGCGGAGTACGCGCAGGGGCTGGTGGCGAAGGACCCTGAGATCAGCCAGACGAAGCTGTCCGAGGCGCTGATCGAGAAGTTCGGGACAGGTATGGACTTCAGGGTGCTGTCGAACATCAAGGCCGGGAGGGAGCCGTTCAAGATGGCGAAGAAGAAGCGGAAGAAGAAGGCGGGCAGGAAGAAGAGGGCCACCAAGGCCACCAAGGCCACCAAGAAGCGCACCGCCAAGAAGGCAAAGAAGCGCGGCCGCCCCAGGAAAAAGGCAGGCCGCCAGTGAAAGCGGTTGACGATTTTCTGAGCCTCGAGACGGGGGTGCCTTGGAGCAGCGTGCATCGGGGCGCTTCACCTCCGAAGCGGTGGAGCTTCCCCACTCCGTTGCTATCCCCCGACCCGTTCCTGTAGACTGGGTTACGTCCCCTCGTCGCCGCCCCCGACGCCGGAGATCCTCTGGAGAAGACCCATGACTTGCCTGCCCACCTTGCTCGCTGGTGCGACCCTTCTTCTTGGTTTGCCCGCCGCGCCGGAGGGCTACCAGGCCGATCTCGCCCTTCCCGTCGAGGTGGGGCTCGGCGTGACGGATGTCGTTGTGACCGATCTCGACGGGGACGGGAGCCACGACGTCGTGATCGCGGCGAGGGCCTCCGACGGAACAATCCTCCTCGGCAACGGCACCGGTGGGCACACCGTCGTAACCGCCCCCGTCCTGGGCGCCGACCAGCTCCCGGGAGGAGACTTCATCCGGTATCTCGTGGCGGGCGACTTCGATGGAGACGGCCACGCCGACCTCGTGGCGCAGCAGGGGGACGATTCGTTCCACTTCCTCCTCTTCCGAGGAGACGGCTCGGGAAGCCTCCTGGCGCCGACGATCGTGGAAAGTGGGATCTTCCTCGACCGCCCCGCGTCCGCTGACTTCAACGAGGACGGTCTCTCCGATCTCGTCTCCACCTCCAGCGTCTCCATCCATGTGACACTGGCCGACGGCCTGGGCTCCTTTCTGGCTCCGCTCACGATCCACGTGCTCCAGGGTCCTCGCCAGGGAGTCGTCACGGGCGACTTCGACGAGGACGGGCATACGGACATCCTCGTCGCGGCATTCGGACCCGGGCCGAAGGTCTTCGTCTATCCGGGCAATGGCGACGGCACGTTCGGGGAGCCCGTGCGCAGCGCGGTCGCACCGCTCTACCCCTTCGGAGCTCTCGCTTCCGGGGATCTCGATGACGATGGCCACCTGGACTGCGTCCTTCTCCAGAACGTCGCGGACGGAACGGTGCTCCGGGGAGACGGAGCCGGCGGTTTCGTCGCGGTCGCCTCGATTCCGCGCGATCGATATTCGCTCTCGGACGCCGTGATCGGGGACCAGGACGGAGATGGTTGGCCCGATCTGATGCTCCTGGCCGAGGATCTCACCGTCCTCCGTAACGACGGGAAGGGGAATCTCGTATTCTCCTCCCGTCACATGCTGCCCGGAAGCGAGTTCGACCGGATCCTGGCCGCCGATTTCGACCGGGACGGTCGCTCCGACTTCGTCTGCGCCTCCACGAGCCTTGCCCTCCCGCCTCCCGTGGGCTCGGTCGTGCTGCTGCGCAGCGATGGGGGGGATGCCCTGGAGACCGCCCGGGCCCTCGAGGGAGGAGAAGACACCCGGGTCGCCATCGGGGACTTCGATCGCGACTCCGTCCTGGACATCGCCGCCGTCGACCGCTTTGAAGACGCGTTCACGACGTTTCGCGGCGACGGTGCGGGAGGGTTCCTACCGGGACAGGCCGTCCCCGGCCTCGCCGCCGGCATCGATCCCCGCAACGTCCTCTCGGGGGACGTCGACGGCGATGGCGATCTGGATCTCGTCGTCACGTACGCGCAGACGGCTCGGGTCTCCACGTTCCTGGGAGACGGCGACGGGTCGTTCGCGCCCCCCATCGATTGGTTTGCGGCGGAGCTCGTGCGCGTGGAGTCCTCTCTCCTGGATGTGAACGGCGACGGGCGCGCGGATCTCGTCGCAAGGAGCTCCTCGTTCGTCCGGCTCTACCTCTCCCAGAGCGACGGCTCGTTCGTCCTCTCCGGCGTGGTGTCGACGGAAGGAGCCGCCGCTCCGCCGGTCACGGCGGACGTCGACGAGAACGGTCACGCCGACCTGATTCTCATGAGCACCAATGGCCGCGGCACTCTGGTGCTGCTGGGAGACGGCACGGGGGGGTTCACGGAGAGCGATCGGATCCCCACGCACGACTACGCCGGCGCCGTTCTCGATGTCGATCGCGACGGACACCTCGACATCGCGGTCACCAGGGCGGTTTCGGTCGATCATACGTTTGTCCCCATGCTGTTCATCAGCCACGGTCACGGAGACGGGTCCTTCGCGCCGCCGGTCGCCATTGCGCCCATGTTCTACCGGGCCAGCCTCACCCCGATCCGGCTCGACGACGATGCGGCGACGGATCTCCTGGCGGATACGCGCGACGACGGCATCCTGCTCCTTCGCTCCACGAGCCCCGATGCCTTCGAGGAGATCGCCCGGATCCCCGGCACCCAGCAGCTCCAGGACGTCGAGATCGAGGATCTCGACGGCGATGGACTCGACGACATCGTGGCCGTCCACTTCCTGGGGAGCCGCCGGATCCTCCTGAACCGCACCGCGTTCTTCGAGTGCCGCCGGGGAGCGATCAACGCCGGCGCAGGCCCCGTCACCGACGTCCTCTTCGTGAACGGATCGGCCGGCAACGGACGCTCTCGGGTCATCCGCGTCGATCACGGCTCGCCCTTCGAGCTGCGCATCGACGCCACGCCCGCGGGCGGCAACCGGTACGTCGCCTACGCGTGGCGCACGGCACCCGAGCCAAGGGACGTGAGCCCTCTCTTCGCAGGCACGAGCTCCCTCTGCCTGCCGATCGTCTTCCACGGCGCCTCCGGCCGCCGCGCACCCGCGGCGATCTGGAAGACGATCCCCGGCCATGCCGCCATCCTGGGCGAGGGCACGCTACCCGCCGGCCCGGCCCCGGCCGTTCTCGCCAGCCTGCCCGGCCTCCCCAGAGGCGGGATCCGCCTCTTCGTCCAGGCGATCATGGAGGATCCCGGCGCGCGCAACGGGGTGGGAGACGTGACGAACGGGATCGAGATCCGGGTGCGCTGACCGTGTTGGTAGCCGGAGCGGGCGCGTGTATGCCTGTTAAAGGCCGGATCGAAGGGTCCACGCATGCCCAATCCCCGCACCCAAGCCACGCTCGACAAGGTCGAGTACACCCGGAGCCTCGTGGAGGCCGCCCCCTCGATCACCCAGGCAACGCTCGCCAAGGCCATCGAGCGGATGTTCGGCAGCGGGCTGAACCTCCAGATCCTCTCGAACCTCCAGGCCATCTGGAAGGGCTCATGCCGAGAGGGAGGTCCTGAAGCTGCTGAGACGCGGGATCAAGCCCAGTGACATCCCCGTCTACGGGAGACGGCCCGTGGAGGTCGAGACGGAGTTCGAGGTCAAAATCGAGGACGGGGGCGACGAGCCCGTCATCCTGGCCCGGGACCGGAGACCGCCCGAGGGGCGGGTGCGAACCGAGGGGCGAGCCGCCCCGAGCGAGGACCTGCCCGAGGGAGACCTGGAGAGGCTGCTGGGGTAGGCTCGGGCTATGCTTCTCCCGCAGAGCGAAAGAGATGAGTGAGGGACGCGGCGGTGACCATGAGAATCGTCCGCTCGGGGACCTGGCTCTACGACGGGGTCGCCCGCTCCCCGTGGACATCGTCGGCTTGGACTACGACTTCTGGTATGAAGGTCGCCAAGGCCAATGACCAGATTGAGGGAGGAGGGCCTCCTGTACTACGTTCGATTCCGACGGGCCGGCGAGACAGCCACGCCCACTTGGGTCGATTCCTCGGGAAGCCTGACGGTGGAGGCGGCAATTAGGGAAGCGGAGGAGAGGGCGCCGAGCCCCATTCACTGGAAGTAACCCCTGTCGACGAGACAAGCGGCATAAATGACGCACTCAGTTGAGGTCATCGGGACAGAGTCGCTCCTGATCGATGATGGCGACTTGCTCATCTTGATGCTCATGATGACGGAGGCCGTGAGAGCACGACCTGAGCCTTTTGGCGTCTTGACTACATCGGCCGAGGAATGGCGAAGATCTGCTGATCACTACGCGCCCGGTTGTCTCCAGGTCGGCCTTGCGTCAATCGCACGACGCCCTGCCGTTGCCGAGGCGCTTGATCGCCTGCTGGAGACTGTGCGCGTGCAGCTCCAAGGCCATGGCGATGTCATACCCGCAGCAGTCCTGAAGGACAAGTGGAGAGTGCGAGGCGTGCGCTTTGGTGACCAAGATGTGCGGCGGCTCACCGATGTTCTCGACAAGGTGCATCGGTTCTTTCGGAACGGCCGTGCTGCGCTGGGCTGAGAGCCACCGCTGGACGCTTCGGCCCGTCCTTGGCCCTCCTTTCCATCGCCCTCGCCACCCTGTCCAGCAGCTCGTTGAGCCGAGTGACTTCCTTGACGAGGGCGGGCATGGCCTTGTCGAGGAAGTCCTGGCCGATGCGGGTCGTGTGGAAGGGGTGGTCAGTCATCGAGGTCGCCTCCTTGTTAGCTCCGTGGCCGTGGTGCCGACGGGCCTTACACGACAGGAGTGCCTCGTTTCGTCGCCGAATTGCAAGGGACGGCCAGACGGAGGGAGTCTGGGGAATCACCCGTCGTAGGCTCGACCGGAGCGTTCAGTTCACGTCCAGCGTCACCCCATTCGTCACGCTGAACCCCAGCCCGTTCCCTGCCCCCGGATCCTCGACCAGCGCCTGGAGCAGGAACCGCTTCGGAGTGTTGAACCCGTTCGACACCGACACGACGAACGGAGCAAACGCCGGCCCGGATCTCTCCATGACACCGCGGCAGACGACCCGTCCCATGCCGTTCCCCCGGACGCAGATCCGCGGCTGGGGCGTCTGGCTCAGGCTGAAGGGCGTCGGCCGTGCCGTGCACCCGAGGCTCTCGCCGGCCGCCATGAGGTTGGTCACGTTGTAGGTCTGGCCGCCCCAGGCCCAGAGGACGTATCGGACAGAAGCTCCGGCCAGGGGGAGCCCGGGAGGCGCATCGAGGGCCAGCTGGATCGGGGTGGACGTCGGGGCGTAGACGGTACGGTCGAAGCCCGTGCCGGTGGAGCCGTTGATCCGGAGCACGTCGGCGACGGGGCCGCTCCCCGCGTTCACGACGCCTGCCATGCAGCTGGCGACCTCGGTCCGGTCGCGGAGGATCGTGAGGACGCCGTCACAACCGGACGGGCCGCAGCTGTCGTCGTGGTTGGCGACGATGAGATCCGGATAGCCGTTCTGGTCGAGATCGAGCGAAGTGACTGCGGTCTGCAGGCCGTCCACGATGTCCATCCGGTATCGCCCGGCCAAGCTGAAGTTCCCCAGCCCATCTCCCCTCAGAATGGACACTTCGTGGCTCACGCTGCTGGTCACGGCAAGGTCGAGGTGGCCATCGGCGTCGAGATCCGCCGCGTGGATGGCCGAACGAGCGACGCCACCGGCCGAGTAGTGCACAGGCATTGCGATGTTTGCACTCCCCATGCCGAGGATCACCGAGACTCCAGCACCGGTTTCATCACTGTTACCATGGACAAAGGCGACATCGACGTGCCCGTCGTCATTGAAGTCGGCAGTGATCAGGCCACCAGGATCATTCTCAACCGTCTCACTTATCTCGACAGGGAACTGGCCCGTGCCGTCTCCCAAGAGGACCGAGAACCGTGCCGGTGACTCGGCGATCGTGCTCAGAACATCCAGATGCCCATCCTCGTCCCAATCAGCCGCGGCTACCGCCACGAAGCCTGCAAGAAAAGGCGAAAGATCCAGTCGCTGTCTCGCTCCGAAAGTACCGTCGCCATTTCCGGTGTATGTACTTCTTCCGAAGATGTCGACTCCAGCGCTCACCAACAAATCCAGATGGCCATCCTCATCGAAATCGCCCGCGGCCGCCGATTTGCTTACCGTCGTGTCATTGATCACGCTCTGCCGGGTGAAGCCGCCACTGCCGTCACCCTTGAGGAACCAGCTAAGACGGTCGTCCGGAACAGGCAGGTTGATCAAGCTGACGAGATCGATATGGGTATCCTCATCGAAGTCCTCCCCGAGTAGGACGCTCCCCGGTCCGACGACCTCGTCAAGAAAGGGGCCTGCGACGAGCCCGCTCTCGCCCCCTGCCAAGAAGACCGAGACCCTGGTCAAGTCCACGTATCCTACCGCAATGTCAACAAGCCCGTCTTCGTCAAAGTCCCTCCGTGCAAACGCGCCTGGCCAGTGAAACACAGCGAGACTTTCCGCCTGTCTCTGTGCAAACACCCCACTCCCCGCCCCGCCATGGACGACAATCGATCCCGATTCCAGATCAATGTCGCCCGCTATCAGATCCTGGATCCCGTCACCGTTGATGTCGCCCGAGCAGACGCCATATCCGAACGACGTCAGCTCGCGGCGTCTCCCGAAGCCTCCCGTGCCGTCACCGTACTCCACCACGAGGAGGCCGGCCTGTACGGCGGCGGCATCGACATGTCCGTCCCCATCCAGATCGGTGACCACCGGCTGCTCTCGAACGAACCGCGTATTGCTGACCCGCATCTGCGTGAAGCCTCCCTGACCATCTGCCAGGAAGAGGCCGATTCGAATCTGTGACAACACGAGATCGTCGTACCCGTCCTCGTTCACGTCGGCTCCCGCTGCCAGGTCGCCCGGAAACTGCAGCTCCTCGGACCACTCGGACGACACGCCTCCCGCTCCATCCCCGTAGTAGACCGTCATGACCTCGGGGTTGAAACCGAAAAAAGACTCGGCGGCCACATCGAGGTTGCCATTGCCATCGAAGTCCCCGACGGCGAGCCCTTGGCCGATGCCAGGCCCCACGAACCCTTGCTCCGAGACCAGGCTTCCTCCCTCCGAGAGGATGATCGCGAGGAGACCTGAGTCGCTTTGCACCACCAGATCCAGATCATCGTCGCCATCGAAGTCTCCGACGACCGCCCTGACCGGCTGGTTCGCCGTGGGCCAGATCTGCGGTGCGCCGAAGGTGCCATCTCCGTTTCCGTGGAGCAGCATGACGACGTCGTCGCGACGAGCCAGCAGCTCCAGGTCCCGTACCCCATCTCCGGTCAGGTCCTCCGCCAGAGCCGTGGTAGCGTGGAAGGGAAGCGGCCATGTGACGGCGGGGCGGGCGCTTCCCTCGAAGCTGAACGAGCCGTCGCTGAAGTGGGTCACGACCCTCGGCGGGTTGTCGTGGCACGTGACGAGATCGGCGAGGCCGTCGCCATCCATATCGGCGACGACAAACGTCTCGAAGGGAGCACCCACGATATCGATGCTGGGAGCTTGAAACGGGATCTGGGCCGAAACAGCCGGGCCAAGCAGCAGCGGCCCCGATGCCATCGCGTGAAGAAGGAGGCTTTGTACCCTACGCATCCAACGGTCCTCCCGGCTCCGACGCCGCAAATGGGTCTCCGGTGGAGCCAATGCCAGAATCGGTCCCCTCCGAAAGGCCCCACCACTGCTATCGTTGCCTCGGCCGAACCTGGCCAAGGGTATGTCAGTCAGGATACCCCGATCGCGGCCACAAAGTCGATGGGCTTCCTTCAGGCCGCCCGGTTTTTCCGGCTTGCTAACTCCATGATTCCTCTCCCCTTGGGCCGTCGTCCTACAGGCCGAGCCATCCTGCCCAATTGACCTCTTTCCTCCCTCCTTCACCTCAATCAACGACGACGACCACAATCCCCCAGCTCGTATTGAGGTGTTCGTCACCAAGATTGTGGACGCGAGCAGAGTCGAACTTCGTTCGCGATCGGTTCGCGAGTTCCATGACCAGGTAGAGGTTGACGACATGTAGGTGCGTATGGCGTCCTTCCGCCGTCAGATTCCGGGGTCCGGCGGCGGAAGGACTTCTTGTCGCCTCCGGCCCGGATCGCAAGATAGGCGGTGCCAAGTGTGGGGACCTACGTGGGGGGCGGCATCGTCCGGTCAGCCCGTGATCATGGGGGCGTGTTCATCGGTGCGTGGTTGCGGGATGAAGACCCGCCGCCATCCCGCATCGACGCCCCCGTCGTCGCGCGCAGGATCGCCCCAGGATCCGCCGATCCGAGTATGCCGGTCGGGCCCAGGCGTCGATCTGACGCGCCCCTGAGCCCTCCTACAGCGCCCCTACGCGCTTCTCGCCACGGCGATCCGATCCCCGTTCTCGCGCCCCGCAACCACCCGCCGCCACGCCCCTCGCGCCCCCTCCGCCCGCTTCGCCTCCCGTTTGTGCAGCCCGACGCAGGTGGTCCACTCCCTACCTCTTGATGATCGGCAGCCGCACGCTGTCCTCGATCGCACCTTCCGTCGTCACGATCAGGTAGTACAGGCCAGGCGGCTTGTTCCCCGGGAACCGCTTCCGGAGCGTGGCTCCCCTGGCACCCCCGAGCGGAATGCCGAAGGTCTTGGGATCTCCTAAAGGGCCGATGATCCGGCCGTCCGGCAGCCCCCCCTCCAGATACGCCGTCAGCCCCGGCAGGGGAGCCGTCGGGTGGTGGTTCACAAGATCGACATCGACCGCGATCCTTTCCCCACCCGGCGGCACGATGATGAGGCCGTCGGCGTCGTCGACGGGAACGAGCGAGATCCCCAGGGTCGGATAGGCCGCCCGGAACGTCGCCTCCGCGCGAAGCCCCATACCTTCGGGGAACTCCTCCTCCCAGGCGACGTAGACGCGTCCTGCGGGGTCCATGACCAGTTCCTGCCGATACGCCAATCCATTCGGGTCGTCGATCCGCAGCGGAGTGGGCAGCCACGTCGTCCCGAAGTCGCGTGAGACGTTGAGCTCGATCGCGAACTCTCCCGTCGTCCTCGCAACCCAGGTGACCGCCACGTGACCAGCCTCGTTCGCAACGAGCTTCGGGAGATCCCACGCCACCGTCGGACCGAGGGAGACATCACCGGCCCACGTCGCTCCCCGGTCACGTGACACGTTCACCCGGACATCGTTCCCTCGTTGCCACGCCGCATACAAGTTACCCTCCTCATCCCCGGCCAGCGTCACCTTCCCGCTGCCGGGGAACTGACCCGGGGGATCATCCGCGTTGAGCCGTCGCGTTGCCTCGAAGGTCCGTCCCTGGTCCTGTGAGCAAGTGAAGAAGACATCTCCGAATCCGTTCCTGTTCCCGCACCACGCAACGAATACGTTGCCATCGGCATCGCACTGCAGCGCGGCACACCCCAGGGACTCCGAGATCGGGTCCACCAGCACCGGGCCGAGCCAGGTGACCCCGTCGTCGAGAGACGTCTGGACATACAATTCGTTGTCGTCAGGATCGCCCGGCGTCTCGCGACTCAGCAGGGCGTAGACGGATCCGTCTCCATCGGCGCACACCGCCCGAACATACACGAGATCCGAGTAGTATTCTTCGAACCAGAGCGGAGTGACCTTGGGCTCGAAGGTGATCCCACCATCGAGGGAGCGGCGATGCCAGATCCCGTGCCGCGGCTGATCCGGTCCCGAATCAATCCAGACGACATGGACGAGGTCGCGTTCAGCGAACGTCAACCTGTGACTCCCTACTCCCCTGGCATCGTCAACACTCACCTTGACATCCGATTCCAACCACGTGGCTCCGGCATCGTGCGAGCAGTTGCAGAACAGCCCCGCGGCATCGGGCGGGGGCTGAAGTCTGTTCCAGGAGACGTACACCCCCCCCCGAGAATCGGTCACGACTCGGTGTGAGAACTCACTGGCGCCACCATCGGTGAAGAACCTCGCGGGCTCGAAGGTCCTTCCGAAGTCTATTGATCGCCTCACGAAGGTCCGTTCGAAGTTTGGCCCCCCGACTTCCTTGTCGATTCCGAGCGCGTAGACTTCGCCGCGCGGTCCGGCGGCGACCATTGTTGCCCCGGCATCCAAGTAGACCTGCGCGACAGGCGACAGGTGGATCGCCTGCTCCTCGGCCACGGCCGAGGAGCAGGCCCATGCTGCGAGAAGGATCAAGACGAGGGCCTCGCACCTTGTATTGTCTGAGTTCATCTTCCTACTCCTCGCCCGGCCGGATCACGTACGTCCCGGCCTCCTCCTCGCCCACGGCACCCCGCTCGTAATAGAGCCGCTTTCCGTCGGGGTCCCACGACCAGGCCGGGTAGAAGCTTCTTCCCGCCTCCGATGCCCCTCCGTAGTAGTTTTTGTCCACCGCCGAACTCGTCACCACCCGCCGGATCGTGTCGCTTCCCACGCTTTTTGACGGGTCCGGCGGCTGGTCTTGCCGATTTGATTGACTTGCGAGGGCCCCCTGGAATGGCGTTGAGCGCGGAAGTTGGCTCGATCGCATCACGGCTGAGGGGAT
>Ga0326597_10003431_pt1 | contig 22882 bp, 20 predicted proteins | sample RVTome_12_FD_203789 | JGI IMG/M metagenome (GOLD analysis project Ga0326597, IMG submission 203789) | Soil microbial communities from uranium-contaminated site in the Upper Colorado River Basin, Wyoming, United States - RVT100D185 | ecosystem: Environmental > Terrestrial > Soil > Contaminated >...
GGCGCAGGCGCGGCTGGACGTACACGATCCGGAACCCATAGAACCGGGCGACCCACTGCTTGCCTTGCCCAACGCCCATCTCACCCCTCACATCGCCGGCCGCACGCGCTCGGCGATGAAGCGCATGAGCGATGTCGTGTACGATGTCTGGGCCGTGCTGGAGGGGCGCGCGCCGGTCTCTCCGGTAAGAGAGTTCTGATCCCGCGTCCCTTCTCTTGAAGCCTGACTTCTACGGATGAACAGAAACGGTCTCGATTCGATCGGAGTACATCCGAATGAGCCGGAATCGGTCCATGTTGGCGACGATCCATGGCCATTGCTTTGCGACAATCTCATTGAATGCTTGCAAACGCACATTTCCAACGCAGACGTGAACGACACGCGGCGGGGGCTCGCTCATCATGGCACGATCCGAGAAATCGGCATCCTTGGAGACAATGACCAGGCCGCGAGATCGAGCGTACTCCCAAACCTGGGCATCAGACCATGCCGGGTCGAGATCACGAACATGGACATAGTCATCGCCTCTCCATAGAGCCGAAGAGCAGGGAAGATTGGCGTCAATCAGAAAACGGGGCATGGTCAGGCGGACTGTCTGATCGCATACTGATGCTTCATAACGCTGGCGGCCGCCAGCAGACACGCCCGGATGTCCTCGATCTCGAGTGAGGGATACTCGCACAGAACATCTTCAGGCGAGTCGCCGGCGCCGAGGAAATCGAGCACGGTCTGCACGGCGATGCGTGTTCCCCGAATCGTCGGCCGGCCATTGCAGATGTCGGGATCGAGCGTGATTCGTTCCGGCCAGGAGATGCCTGGGGCGTTCATGGAATGCCTCCATTATTTACGGTCAATCGTAACCAGCAGGTCGAAGATGAACCACTTCCGTTCCCGATTTCCCCGGCCTGCCTCGCGTACCATAGCAGACGTTGGCCGATGCGATGGATCGACGAACACGCCATGAGTGAAACAACCACGAAGCAGATGGATGTGTTTCCGAGCGTCGAGGAAGACGAGCAGCCGCTGCTTGAAGTCGCCGACCTGGCCGTCTCGTTCGACAACGGCGCCAACCCGCGCATCGCTGCCGTCAACGGCGTGCATCTGAGCATTTATCCGAACCAGACGCTGGCGGTCGTGGGGGAGTCGGGCTGCGGCAAGTCGGTGACGGCGATGAGCATCCTGCAACTCATCCCCTCGCCGCCGGGGCGCATCGATCGCGGCGCGATTCTCTTCGGCGGGCGCGATCTGCTCAGTCTGACGCCGCGCGAGATGCGCGAGGTGCGAGGCGCCCAGATCGCCATGATCTTCCAGGAGCCGATGACGAGCCTGAATCCCGTCTACACGATCGGGGACCAGATCATCGAGGCGGTCCTGCTGCACCAGAACGTCGGTCGCGCCGAGGCTCGTGACATCGCGGCTGCGGCGCTCAAGGACGTCGGCATCGAGGGCGGCGCGCGGCGTCTCAAGGACTATCCCCACCAGTTCTCCGGCGGAATGCGCCAGCGCGTGATGATCGCCATGGCCCTGGCCTGCCGGCCGCGGCTGCTCCTGGCCGACGAGCCGACCACGGCGCTGGACGTGACGATCCAGGCGCAGATTCTCGATCTGCTGGACGATCTCAAGCGAACGAAACAGATGTCGATGATGCTCATCAGCCATAACCTCGGCGTGGTGGCGGAGAACAGCGACGTGGTCTGCGTGATGTACGCCGGCCGCGTCGTCGAGTACGCGCGCGTCGATGATCTCTTCAATGAGCCGCTGCATCCGTATACGCGCGGCCTTCTTCGCTCGATGCCCCGCCTCGACGCGCCGCAGGAGCGACTGGGCACGATCCACGACGTGATCGATGATCCGGCGGAGTTTGAGCGACTTGGCGAAGGTGTGCGGCCGTGGTGGCCCGATCACGAGCCGCCGGACGATCTGCTTCGCCGCGCCGGCCGCGATGAGTACTGCGTGCATGAGATTGTGCCGGGCCGCTGGATTGGTTGTTGGAACACCGAGGGTGTGGCCGCGCACCCGAACCGGCGGCCGAATGTGGCGTGGCGTCGCGAGGAATCGCCCGCGACGCAGCCGGCCATATGATGGTGAGCGCTCCCGCGCGCCAGGACGCCATCCATGGACAATCCACTCTGGGGCGATGACTGGGCGAGCGTGCGGTCGAACTGGACGCTCGACCCCGAAGTGACCTTTCTCAACCATGGTTCATTCGGCGCGACGCCGCGGCCGGTGCTGGAGGCGCAGGCCAGGCTGCGCGCCGAGATGGAGCGCCAGCCGGTGCAGTTCCTCGACCGCACATTGCGGGCGAGACTCGATGCGGCGCTGGCGGTCGTCGGTCGATTGCTCGGCGCCGAAGTCCGCGACCTCGCCTTCGTCCCCAATGCCACCTATGCCATCAACTCCGTGGTCCAGTCGCTGACTTTCGGTCCAGGCGATGAACTGCTCATCGTCGAGCACGGCTACCCGGCGATCATCAAGACTTTGATGCGCGCGGCGGATCGCACCGGCGCGACGCTCGTGCGCCTGCCCATCGCGTTTCCGAAGGAATCGACGGATGAGATCGCTGAGACGATCATCGGCGCGATCAATCATCGCACGCGGCTGGTGGTTCTCGACCAGATCACCTCGCCGACCGCGATGATCCTGCCCGCAACATCGATCGTGAAGGCGTGCCGGGAGCGAGGCGTACTCGTGATGGTCGATGGAGCGCACGCCCCAGGGATGGTGCCGGTCGAACTGAACTCCATGCAGCCGGATTTCTGGACGGGCAACCTGCACAAGTGGGTGTGCGCGCCCAAGGGAGCGGCAGTGCTGTATGTGCGGCCCGAGTTGGCTTCGCGCATCGCCCCGGCCGTCACCTCGCACTACTACGGGGCGATGTTCCCCGAGGAGTTCTTCTGGACGGGGACCGATGATCCGACGGCGCACCTCAGCGCGCCGGCCGCGATCGAGTTCATGGGTTCGCTGGGCTGGGCGCGCCTCCACGCCCACAATCATGCGCTGGCGCGCTATGGCCGGCGCGTGATCGCCGAAGCGATCGACGGGGGCCTGCCGGTGCCGGACGGCCCGCAGTGCTACGGCGCCATGGCCCTCATCGAGATCACCAATCGCTTCAATCCGCCGACGATCGAGGAAGCGCGGGCCATGCAGGCGGCACTCTACGAGCGAGACCGCATCGAAGTGCCCTTCATGCAGGTGGACGGACGGACGTTCGTGCGCATCTCGGCCCAGGCCTACAACGCGCCGCAGCAGTACGAGCGACTGGGCGATGCTCTGCGCCATCTGCTGCGATGACGGGCGTCGCTCGGCGTCGGCGCCGGGGATCAGAGCCGGAGCCGGGCGCCTCCGCCTGGCGCGCTACGACACGAACGCGGCGATGACGACCAGAAGGTAGACGCCGATCGCGATGGCGGTTTTGATCAATGTGCCGACGGCTTTGCCCGTCGCGGCGGCACTGCCGATGGCGACGTGTGATTGCCACTTGCGATTGCCGGCGGTGAGTTCGCCGGCCACGGCGCCGACGCCGGCGCCGATGACGCCCCAGATGATGGCGCCGATGACGGGCGGGAAGGCGGCGCCGGCGATCGCGCCGACCACGCCGCCGATCAGGGCGCCCATGCTCGATGATCGCGTTCCGCCCGCTCGCCGCGATCCAACCGCGCCGGCGGCGAATTCGATGGCCTCGCCCGCCAGCGCCGCCATGAGGCACACGCCCAGTGTCCACCAACTGAAGGTCGCGGCGTCAAGCCACTGGGCGACCAGCGCCAGGGCGATGATCCACCACGTCCCGGGCAGGCCGACGAGGGTCAGCAACGGTCCGGCAAGGCCGAGGATGGTCAGGCCGAGGGCCAGCAGCCAGTACACGCTACTTCTTGGGAAAAGCGGTCAGTAGAGTTGCGGCCAGTCCACCGCCACATCAGGCGCGAGCATGATGATGATGAAAACAAACAGCGCGGTGGGCATGGCCAGAATCACGTTGAGTTTCCACCCGTCGAATCGCAGGTGCATGAAGAACGCGCCGACAAGGGCCGCTTTGATGATGGCGAGGACCGCCAGCACGCCGATGCGCATCGCCCAGCCGGAAGTCTGAAAGCGTTCGCTTGGCGCCATCGATGCGGCAGCCGTCTTGACCGACTGATCCACGCCCTCGCCCTGGAAGGCATCCGGCGCCAGGACGGAGGGGGTCAGGCGATCGTGCCCCTTGCCGTTGATATGCACCAGTTCCGGAATGCTCACCTCGATGACGGTCAGGATGACCAGCCAGATGAAGATGGCCACGTAGTTTGGATGGTGGCTGTGCCCGGCGGCACGAAGCGGTGTGTGCGATGGTGCGGTGGCAGTGGTCATGGTGGGTAGGTGCTGACTCGAAATCGATCACATGAGATAGACAATGGTGAAGAGGATGATCCACACGAGGTCAACGAAGTGCCAGTAGAGGCCGACGACCTCGATCGCCATCGTTCCAGCCCGGCCCAGCACGTAGAAGGCGAGAATCACGAGCAGCGCGACGACGCCTCCCGCGACGTGGAAGCCGTGGAACCCCGTCATGATGTAGAAGGTGCTTGTGAAGTTGTCGCGGCTGGGGATGAAGCCCTCGGGATAGAGGTTGTGGTGCTTGCCATACTTGCTGATCTTGCCCCGGAAGGAGTCATCCTCGGGAAAGAGGGCCGCCAGTTTGATCGTCTCTTCAAGCACCTGGCGATCCCATTCGCGCAGCGGCTCCTGCTGCGAGGGTGGAGCGGTCTTCTTCACCTTCGGCCGGCCCGTCGCCAGCATTTCGTGCAGGCGAGACAGTTGCTCGTTCTGCTGATCGGTCATGGACAGGCCCGCCGACGCGAGGATGAGGCGAGGCCGCTCAGCCAGGGCGTGCTCTTCGCTGTGCTCGACGTGCAGGCCGCGTTCCTCCATCTCGCCCTCGACGACGTGGAGCAGGGCGGAGGAAGGAGCGTGCAGAAGGTGCTTGTACTCATAGACTTGGATGCCGACGAAGGTCGCCCCCCCGATGATTGTGGCGACGAGGTACTTGCTGGCCCGGCTCCGATCGCCGGCATCGGACCACTGGAACGCCTTGACCATCGTCACCGACGAGCAGATCAGCAGGAAAGTGTTGAAGGCGGTGATGCGGACGGCGAGGATGTCGTAGGGGTTGGGCCACCCCGCCGTGCCGAAGCGGATCACGATGTACGATCCGATGAGGCCGGCAAAGAACATGACCTCGCTGACCAGGAAAAGCCACATGCACAACTTGACGTTGGGCAGGCCGATGGCGCCCGGCTCGGTCTCGCCGTGTCCGTGATCGTGACTCGAAACGCCGTGAGGGGAGATGGCGGTGCTCATAGAGGGCGACATGGTAGAGGGGAGATCGGCTATTGCCAAGCGCTGGGATTCGGCAATTCGACGGAGGATCGCGGTTTTGCGGGGCACGGCGGGTCGCGCCGCCGGCCCGGAAAGATTGTCGTTCGATCTCGCCCGTGGGGTGTACACCCGAGATTCGCCGTGCGTATCATCACGCTCACCCGACCCTGTGAATAATTGCACGGGTCGTTTCGGCGTGTTCCGCCCTTGGGCGGAGGCGCTCGGTGCGACTATCGAAGCGCATCTCCATTCCTGGAGGGCGCGGTACCGGGTTCAGGGAAATTCAGGCGAAAACGAAAGGGATCTCGACGATGAAACGAACAACGGGTTGGATGCTTCTCGCGGCTGCGGCGATGGGCGCGTGCAGCGCCACGGCCCTCGCGGGCGGGTCGGTCAAGGGAAAGATCAACTTCGACGGCAAGATGAACAAACCGAAGACCATTCGGGTGACCAGCGACGCGTTTTGCATCGGGGCGCACAAGGAAGCCCCGCTCTTCGAGGAGACCTACATCTTCAACACGGAGAAGGCGACGCTCTGCAACGTGCTGGTGTACGTCAAGGGCCCGGTGGCCGGCGCGTTCGAGGCGCCCAGCAAGCCCGCCGTCATCGATCAGGTGGGCTGCCAATACACGCCGCACGTGGTGGGGTTGATGAAGGGGCAGAAACTCCAGTTCAAGAACTCCGACGCCACCACGCACAATCTCGACCTCAAGTCCGCCAACAACCCGAGTTTCAACGAAGGTCAACCGGTGCAGGGCATGGTCAAGGACGTGACCTTCGCCAATGCCGAGTTTGATCCGCCGATCAGGCTCAAGTGCCAGGTGCATACGTGGATGAACGCCCACATCGCCGTCTTCGATCATCCCTTCTTCGCCGTGAGCGACGAGAACGGCGAGTTTGAGATCAAGGATCTGCCCGCTGGCAAGTACACGCTGACGGTGTGGCACGAGTTCGACAAGTTCAGCCCGGTGGAGTCGGAGATCGCCTTCGAGGTGACCGACGGCGGCGCGGCTGAGGTCAACTTCACGTATCAGCCGCCGAAGTGATGACCCACGTCCGGCGAAACAGGTGTGGATGAACCGGCGCCCGTCGCAACGACACTGCGGCGGGCGCTTGCGGCTTTGATCAATTCAGAGAGGCTCGCGGCGACCATGAAGCGAAGTGCGTTCTCCCTTGGATGCGTGGTGTTGGCCCTCGCCGCGGCGCCGGCGTGGGCGACGTACGGAACGGGCGACCCCTCGCGCTGGCATCCGCTGAGACGGTCCGTCACCGAAGTCGGGTTCGACATCGACCGTCTGTATTGGTGGATTCTTCTGCTGACCGGCGCAGTCTTCATCGCCGTGCAGATTCTCCTGGTGTACTTCACCCTCCGCTATCGAGCCGTGCCGGGCGGCAAGGCCAAGTTCATCCACGGCAACAACCGACTGGAGACGGCGTGGACGATCATCCCTTCGATCATCCTCGTCCTCATCGCCGCGCTGAGCAAGGGCACGTGGAACGAGATTCGCTACGACGCGCCCACGAGTGAGGACACGGTGCAGATCGAGTGTATCGCGCAGCAGTTTGCGTGGTACTTCCGCTACTCGGGCAACGACGGCCAGTTTGGGCCGCGCGACACCGATCGCCTCGCTGAGGCGCGCGCGGTGAACAACACCGCCGATCCGTGGATGGTCGATCGGGAGTCGGCTCCCATCGGCTGGACGGGCGAGCAGCCTCCGGGCGCGGACGACTACACCATCCAGGCCGAATTGCGCATCCCCGCGGATCGTCCCGTGCGGATTTTGCTTACGAGCAACGACGTGCTCCACTCGTTCTTCGTTCCCGAGTTTCGCGTCAAGCACGATGCGGTGCCGGGGATGAACGGGGGGCGCCTGTGGTTTGAGGTGCCGTGGAAGCGGGTTCAGGGCTATGAGTTTTTCGACCTGGTCTGCGCCGAGTTGTGCGGATTGCAGCACTACACGATGCGCGGCAAGGTGATCGTCATGCCGACCGGGCCGGTTCACCCCGATGCGCTCGCCAAGGACGGCGCCGCGTGGCTCGAGGAGTTCACCAACGACGAGTACGCTCTCAAGGACTGGCTCGACCAGCAGACGTGGGAAACCTACGTCCACGTCATGTCCAAGATCACCGCGGCGGAGCAGGCCGCCTCCGAGGACGATTACTACTGAGATCAGCCCCTCATGCTGATGCTCCGTTGAGCGCCACCCCGCAAGCCCCAAGCCTCAAGCCCTCTCCAAGTCCCCTTCGGAAACTCTCCCACCATGACGACGCTTCCGGCTGATCACGTTTCCCACGGACACGATCACGCGCTCCACCACGAGATCGGATTCATCCGCAAGTACGTTTTCTCGATGGACCACAAGGTCATCGGGATCCAGTTCCTGTTCACCTCGCTGCTGTTCATGGTGGTGGGCGGGCTGCTGGCGCTGGCGGTGCGGTGGCAGATCGCCTGGCCCTTTGATCCCGCCAACCCCATCCCCGGCGTGGCGTCCAAGTTCTACCAGCCCGCCACACAGTCGGTGCTCATCACCGGTGACTTCTACAACATGCTCTTCACGATGCACGCGACGTTCATGATCTTCTTCGTGATCATTCCGCTGCTCGTGGGCGCGTTCGGCAACGTGTTGATCCCCCTTCAGATCGGCGCCAAGGACATGGCCTTTCCGCTGCTGAACATGCTCTCGTACTGGGTGGCGCTCAGCGGCGGCGCCGTGATGATCGCCGCGTTCTACTACGGAGGCGCCCAGGGGGGCTGGACGAGTTATCCGCCGCTCTCCCTGGCGACGTTTTCCGGTCAGGCCCAGACGCTCTGGCTCATCGCGGTGCTCCTGATCGGATCGAGCAGCCTGATGGGCTCGATCAACTACCTCACGACCATTCTCAATCTCCGCGCGCCGGGCATGACGCTGTTCAGGATGCCGCTCACCGTGTGGTCGCTCTTCGTCACGTCGGTGCTCATTCTGATGAGCACGCCGGTGCTGACCGCGGCGCTGCTCATGCTGATCTTCGACCGCCACATCGGGACGACGTTCTTCACGATCTCATCGGCGGTGCGATCGGGCGCGGAGGCCTCGACGCTGGATTCCGGCCAGCCGCTCATGTGGCAGCACCTCTTCTGGTTCTACAGCCATCCCGCGGTGTACATCATGATCCTGCCTTCGATGGGCATGACGAGCGACATCCTGGCGACCTTCGCGCGCAAGCCGATCTTCGGCTACAAGCCGATGGTTTTTGCCTTGGCGGGGATCGCCTTTCTCGGCTACATCGTGTGGGGCCACCACATGTTCGCCTCGGGAATGAACCCGATTCTCGGCACGGCGTTCATGGCCTCGACGATCCTCATCGCCGTGCCCTCGGCCATCAAGACCTTCAACTGGCTGGGCACGCTCTGGGGCGGGCAGATTCACTACACGCCGGCGATGCTCTTTGCGATCGGGTTCGTCTCCATGTTCGTCATCGGCGGGTTGACGGGCATCTTCATGGCCAGCACTCCCGTGGACATCTACTTCCACGACACCTACTTCATCGTCGGGCACATCCACTACGTCCTCTTCGGGGGGTCGCTCTTCGGCATTTTCGGCGGCATCTATTACTGGTTCCCCAAGATGTTCGGCCGCAACATGAACCAGCGGCTGGGCGTGGTGCATTTCTGGCTCACGCTCATCTCCTTCAACCTGACCTTCTTCACCATGCACATCGTGGGCATCGGCGCGCATCCGCGCCGCTACGCCACCATTCTCGAGTTCCCCTCGCTCGAACACCTTCAGCCGCTCAACATCTTCATGACCATCGGCGCGCTCATGCTGGGCATGTCGCAGATTCCCTTCGTCATCAACTTCTTCTGCTCGATCGGACGTTTCGGCAATCGCATCATCATCTACCCGTTCATCATCACGCTGCTTCAGTTCACTCCGCTGAAACTGGCGTCGTGGGTCTGGCACATCGGCGAGGGGAGTTCGCTGCTCCTGCCGCTTCTGGGCTTCGGCCTTCTCTTCGCGTTCATGGCCCTGATCGACGCCGTCGTCGTCCGCGCGACGCGAGTCGACTGGGGCCGCGCGGTCAACCGCGGCCTGCTCGTGGCGGCCTGGGTGATGGCCCTGCCCCTCTTCTTCTTCCCGGTCTTTGGCAAGGGCGACTTCTGGGAGTGGATCGGTTCGAATAGCACAACCTACGTCATGTCGGGAGACGACTTCGTCGGCGCACCGATGCAGCCCTATCCCAAGGCCGTCGATCCTCAGCGAACCGAGGCGTCTGCGGTGCTGCGCCTCGAGGCGACCGGTGAGCCGGCGCAGACGCCGGTCCCGACGGCGTTCGTGCTCGATTTCAAGAACTTCTACGAAGCGGCCCAGTCCGCCAACGTCGATTGGAAGACCACACCGCTGGCCGAAGTCGTTCGCAACTCTCCGAAGCAGCACAACCAGGTTGAGGTGGCCGCCGACCTGATCGCCTCGCTGCCCGATGAAGTGCGCACGCTTGTCGAGAGCAATCGCCTGATGGTGACGGGCTGGATGGCGGAGATCGCCAAGCAGGAGCATCGCGCCGGACAACGAGTCTCGCGCACCTGGAGGAGCGCCCGCAGCGGCCAGTTCCGCATCGTCGCGTGGTCCGGTGAGCGTTTCGGATGGACGCTCTCGGCTTTCATGGCGATTCCCGGCGTGATCTGGTTCGTGCTGTGGGGCCGCAAGGAAACCGCGTTTGGCGCTCCGGTGGGATCGAACCCCTGGCGCGCCAATTCGCTCGAGTGGTATGCCACGAGTCCGCCGTGGCATGAAAACTTCCACGAGACGCCGGTGGTGCATCGCGGGCCGTACGAGTTCTCCTCGCCGGCCGCGCCTCACTGCGGCCGCGATGACTATCTGCCCCAGTGGGATGAGTTGCCCGAGGGTGTCGAGGAACCGAGCGGGCACTGATCGGGAGCCGCGGATCGCACAAGGCATCGAAGACAACGGGCGCTGGTCGAGAGTGCCCGTGATTCCCTTCACGCCTTGTGAATCGCTGAGAAGGAGCCATGTCGCCAATCCACTTCCTTCCCGATTCGGATGAACAGCGCCTGCCCATCGAAGCGCGCGCGACGGTGTGGGATCGGGCAGCGCCGCGCGGACTCCTGCTGGCCACGATCGTGTGGCTGGCGGCGTTCTCGGCGCGCCTGCCGGAGGTCAACGTCGAGAGTCGTTGGCTGCTCGCGGTGCTCCTGACCGTGATGGCGGTCGGCGCGATAACGATCGGCTGGCGCGCCGGCTCGGTGGCGGTGAGCACGGCGAGTCTCCTCGTGGCGGGGCTGGTCAACTGCCTGCTGATCGCATCCGTCGTCCACAGTCGTGCCGCCGCATCGCCTGAAGTGGTGCGCGTCACGCTGTCGGATTGGGCGTGGATTCCCGGTAGTCTGGTGACGGCGACGGCCATCGGCTCGCTCTTCGGAGCCGCCGGCCGGTTCATAGGGGCGACGCGGCGAGCCGCGGCGCCGGCGCGGCGGCCCTCGACTCAGAGGCTGCAAGCGGCCCTGGGCGCCGTTATCGTCCTCACCACCCTCTGCCTCATGACCGTCGGCAGTCTTGTTACTTCGATGGAGGTCGGACTTTCCGTGCCCGACTGGCCCACGAGTTACGGCTACAACATGTTCTTCTTCCCTTTCACCAAGATGGTGGGGGGGATCTACTACGAGCACGCGCACCGGCTCATCGGCACGTTGGTCGGATTGCAGACCATCGTCCTTTGCGCCTGGCTCTGGCTCAAGCCGCCGCGGATCGGGGCCGGCATCGCGCTCGAGTCGGGTCATTGCCCGCATTGCTCCTATTCGATCATGGGGCTTGTGGGTCGTCGCTGCCCGGAGTGCGGCGGAACCTGGTCGCAGCGCGATGAGCAGCCCGGTCGAGCGGCTCGGTTGCTCGCCCGCTGGCCCTTGTTCGTGCAGCGGAATCCTCTGGCGATGCTCGGGACCGCCGTGCTGGTGCTGGTGATTGTGCAGGGGGTGCTCGGCGGGCGGCGAGTCACGCTGGTGAACACCTCCGGCCACGACGTCGCTGAATTGCTCGCCGTCGTTCATGCGTGCCTGGCCCAGTTGTTTCTGCTGGCGGCGGCCCTGTTGATGTTCGCCCTCCATCGCAGCGCCCAAACCGCGGTGAGGGAGGCGTGTGCGGCCAAAGGGTCAAGACCAGCGGTGTGTTCCTCGCCGCAGATGAGAAAGGCCGCTGCCCGCGTGGGCCTCGCACTCGTGCTGCTCGCGCTCGGTCAGACGATCCTCGGCGCGATCACTCGCCACTACGGACTGGATTGGGCGCTGCTCCTGCACGTGCTCGGCGCCGTGGCGGTCGTGCTGGCGACGCTCACCTTCGCGTCGATCATCATGATGCACTCTCCGGCCCGGAGGCTGCGGCTGGGGGCGGGAGTGCTCATTGCCGGCGTGGCCTTGCAGGTCTTCCTCGGCGCCGTATCGTGGTGGATCACAACGCGGCTTGATCGACTGGATCAGATCCTGGATCTTGGCGTGAGTTCGCTCGTCTCGGCGCACGTAGTGGTCGGGGCCATCTTCCTGCTGGCGGCATGGCTGATGACGCTGGCCGTGGCGGCGTCGCGCGCCGGAGCGGCGCTCGCGGACGCAGGCCGCGTCGAGTCGGCTGCCCCACTCATCGCGCCGGCGGCGCAGCGAGGCGTCGCATGACTCGCGTTTCCGTTTCCGCCGGCGTCGGAGATCGCGTCGCCACACGGGCCTTCGCGCCTGAGTCCGCTCGCGGTGACGGGACCGTCTCGCGCTGGCGCGACTACCTCGAACTCACCAAGCCCAGGCTCAACTCGCTCGTGCTCGTCACCACCGCCGTCGGTTTCGCCATGGGTGTCGGTTCCGGAGCGATCGAGTCGGTGACTCTTCTGATTCACACGCTCATCGGCACGGCCCTGTGCGCCGGCGCGGGGTCCGTCTTCAACCAGTGGTTCGAGCGCGACACGGATCGATTGATGGCCCGCACCGCCAGGCGCCCACTTCCGGATGGGCGGATGGACCCCGGAGCGGCGCTGCGATTCGGCGCGCTGCTCGCCGTGCTCGGCGTCGGGCAACTCGCGTGGCTGGCGGGCCGACCGCTCGCGGCGCTCATCGCCTTTGCCACCCTTCTCATCTATGCGCTCATCTACACGCCGATGAAACGGGTGAGTTCGACGGCGACGCTCATCGGCGCGGTGCCCGGCGCGCTGCCCCCGCTCATCGGGTGGGCGGCGGCGACGGGCTCCGTGGATGCCCGCGGCCTGACGCTCTTTCTCATCATGGTCATCTGGCAGATGCCGCACTTCCTCGCCATCGCATGGTTCTACCGCGATGAGTACGCGCTGGCGGGCATTCCCGTCCTCCCCGTGAACGATCCGACCGGCGCCCGCACCGCGGCGAGCGTGCTGAGTTGGAGTGTGGTGCTGCTGCCGGCGTCGCTGCTGCCGGGGGTGCTGGGAATGGTCGGGCCGCTCTACCTGCTGGTAGCGCTTCTGCTGGGGCTGGCGCAGTTGTACTTTGCGGGTCGGGTCGCTCTGCTGCGAACACAGCAGGCGGCGCGGGGGCTCTTCTTCTTCACCATCACCTATCTGCCGATCCTGCTGGGCGTGATGGTCTTCGATACGGTGGTGCTGCCACGATGGCTGTCGAATTGACCACTCCGAGCGCCGAGGCAACCCTCTCCCAGAGCGCCGTCGCGCTCGATATCGAGGCGTTGCGCTTTGTCTATCCCGGCCGGCGTGGCCAGCCGGCTCACGAAGCACTCAGGGATGTTTCGCTGCGCGTGGTCACGGGAGGGTCGGTCGCGCTGCTCGGCCCCAACGGCAGCGGCAAGTCGACGCTCATGCGGCTCATCTGCGGCATGATGCGACCCACCTCGGGCCGGCTCCTTGTCTGCGGGGAGCGCGAACCACGGGCGTTTCGACGCCTCATCAGCGTTGTCTTCCAGACCAACGGGCTTGATCCCCACCTGACCGTGGATGAGAACCTCCTCTGCCAGGCGGGTCTGTATGGTCTGCGCGGCGCCGAAGCCCGACAGCGGATCGACGAGGAACTCCAGCGCGGCGAACTTGTCGAGCGAAGAACATCGCTCGTCAAAACGCTCTCGGGCGGGCTCAAGCGGCGCGTTGATCTCGCTCGCGCGATGCTTCATCGGCCGCGCCTGCTGCTTCTCGATGAGCCGACCGTCGGTCTCGATCCGGCGGCGAGGCAGATGTTCCTCGATTCGATTGAAGCGAGGCAGCGCGAGACGGGGATGACCGTGCTCATGAGCACGCACCTGATCGATGAGGCCGACCGATCTGATCGCGCCGTCTTTATCCACGGAGGCCGCATCGTCGCCGACGGGCCGCCCGCCGAATTGCGCCATCGTCTCGGCGGTGCGTTCGTGACCGTGTACCAGGCAAACCGCCCGGCGCTCGATCTGGGCGTCCCGTGGCGGCAGATCGGCAGCCAGTGGGTGGCCCCGATCGAGGAGTCGCAGCGCGAGCGTGGGGCGCTGGAATTAGCGCGCCGCGGAGTGGCGTTCACCATCGCGCCGCCAACCCTCGCCGACGTCTTTGTGAGCCTCACTGGCGAGATGCTCAGCGAACACGCGGATCGCTCCTACACTGGGCAAGGGGGTTGAACACCTCATGAGCCTTGCCGCACCGGGTTTGTCGACCGCATCAGCCGAGGGGATCCTCGCACCCAACGGTGCGCTTCACACCTCCAGCGCGCGGGTGTTGTCGATCATCGTCTGGCGCGAACTGGTGCGCTTCCGCCGTCAGCCCACGCGCATCGCCGCCGCCATCGGCACGCCGCTGATGTTCTGGGCGTTCCTCGCGGCCGGGTTCTCGAACGTCGTCACTGCGACCTCCAGCGGGGGGGAGGCGGGCTACGGCCTCTTCCTCCTGCCCGGAATGATGACGATGGTGGCGCTCTTCACCGCGGTGTTCTCGAGCATCTCCGTCATTGACGATCGCAACGAGGGGTGGCTTCAGTCCGTGCTTGTTTCGCCCGCGTCGCGCTGGTCGGTGGCGCTGGGCAAGGTGCTTGGGGGCGCGATCCTGGCGTTTCTCCAGTCCGCGGTGCTGCTGCTCGCGCCGCCGGTGTGGTCGAACTGGCCTTCCCTCACGAATCTTGCCGCCCTCCTCCTCGCCCTGGCGCTGACGTCGCTGATGATGACGGGCATCGGCGTCGCGTTCGCCTGGAAGAGCGAGACGACGCAGGGCTTCCACGCCGTGATGAACCTCGTGCTCCTGCCCATGTGGGCGCTCTCTGGCGCGATCTTCCCCATCGAGGGGCAGTCGGCGGTGCTGCGGGCCATCATGCTCGCGAATCCACTGACCTGGTGTTCGCAGGCCATGGCCGCGCCGCTTCACGGCGAGACCGCGCTCGCCCCGCTCGCGGCGGCGGTGGTGTTTGCGGCGGCGGCGCTGGCCGCCTCGGTTTATGTCGTTTCCCGCCCTGACTCAAGAGGGCACTGAGGCAATGCCCCGCACCCTCCATCGAGCCATGACGCGGGTCGATCTCGTGGTGTGGACCGCGATGATCGTCCTGTGCAGCGGGCTCATCATCTGGTCGTGGATTCGTTTCGCACCGACTTCGCCGCGCACCGGTGAAGCCGATGCGTCCGGCACGTCCGAATTGGCGCTCGACGCGCCGCGCATCACCCTCACCGATCAGCGAGGCGAGCCGTTCGAGTCGACTCAACTCCTCGGAAAAGCGTGGATCGTTGACTTCATCTTCACCAACTGTCCCGGCCCGTGCCCGATCATGACGGGCAATCTGCGCACGCTGCAGGAGGCGATCGGGCCGACGGATCGCCTGCATCTCGTCTCCATCACCTGCGACCCGTGGCGCGACACGCCCGAGGTGCTCGCGGCTTACGCCCAGGCGTACGGGGCCGATCAGGATCAATGGACTTTTCTCACAGGTGAATACGCGACAATTCAGGAGTATGCGCGCGCCTTTCTCCTCAGCGTCGAGAATCCACAGCAGGAAGCCTCGCGTCAGGGGCGAGAGGGCGCCGCCGGCGTGCCCGGCGAGAGCAAGGCGCATGGCGGGCCGATCATCCACAGCAGCCGCTTCGTCCTTGTCGGGCCCGACGGTGCTGTTCGGGGCTGGTATTCGGGAACGGAAGCGGCGGAGATGGAGCGGCTCGTCGCCGATGCGCAGAGCCTCATCCGGACGATCGGTTCGGTCGGCGACCGCGCCGGCGCGGGCGAACTGTCGGGCGTGATTCGATCCCTTCCGCTGGTGAATGCGTCGCTCAACGCGGTTGCGGCGGCGCTGCTCGTGACGGGTCTGGTGCTCATCCGCAAGGGGCGGCGTGCAGCGCATCAGCGCATCATGGTCACCGCGTTTGTCGTCTCGATCATCTTTCTCGCTTCCTACCTCACCTACCACACGCTCCGGCAGATGGAAGAGGGCGTCGGTCACACGCCGTGGCAAGTGCCTGGCGCGTGGCAGCGGATCTACTACACCATTCTCATCTCGCACGTGATACTCGCCGCCACCGTTCCCTTTCTCGCGGTGCGGACGCTCTGGCTCGCCACAAAGGGCCGGTTCGACGCCCATCGCCGCATCGCTCGGATCACCTGGCCGATCTGGATGTATGTTGCGGTGACGGGCGTGATCGTCTACCTGATGCTCTACCACCTCCACCCGGCGCTGCTGCCGCGAACCGCCGGCACGGAGGCGGCGCCCGGCGAGGCAAGCGTCGATGCCGAAACCCCTCCGCACGCATAGGATTATCTGATGACGACTCGACCTGCTCCATCGCGCTTCGTGTCCTGCCTTGGCGCGGCGTTCCTTGCCTCCGCCGTTCTGATCGCCCCCGCCTCGGCCTGTCCGCTGTGCAGCGAAGAGAACGAGGCGAAGGAGCGGGAGACTGGCGTCAACGTCGCCATGGGATTCTCCGTCTCGGTCCTCGTGCTGCTGGCCGTGCCGATGTCGCTGGTCGGCGGCCTGGGATACGCCCTGTATCGCAATCACCAGCGCATGACGCAGGACGATGGCCGGGCCACGCGATGAGCACTCACCACAAAGCACACAAAGACACAAAGATTCCACCAAGATACCCCCAGGGTCGCAAGACCGAGTGAGGCTCACTTGGTCGTGGAGAATTCCAACAGCCATTCCGTACTTTGTGCTCCCTTTGTGACTTGGTGAACTTCGTGGTGAGCGCTGGCATTCCGCCCGGTCAGGGAGCACCGAAGTTCTACAGGCCTCAGTAGCCGGTGTGCTGCGCGCGGGCGATGGAGTACGGACGGCTATGATGCTGCGCATTGCCTGTTCGTGAGCCTTTCTTGACGGAGCAACGAGACCATGTCCTCGACCGCTGCGCACAAGCGATCCATCCGCTCCCAGCGCCTGCTCGACCTGCCACCCTATCTCTTCATCGAGATCGATCGCAAGCGCCGCGCCAAGATCGCCGCCGGCGCGGATGTGATCAACCTCGGCGTGGGCGATCCCGATCGGCCCACGCCTTCGTTCATTATCGACGCCATGGCCGAGGCGATCCGCGATCCGCGCAATCATCCGTACCCGTTTGATGCGGGGCACCCTGACTTTCGCCAGGCGGCGGCTCGCTTTCTCAAGCGGCGCTTCGGCCTCTCCGTCGATCCGGCGAAACACATTCTCACCTGCATTGGGTCAAAGGACGGCATCGCGCACCTGCCGCTGGCCGTGGTCAATCCCGGCGACGCCGTGCTCGGAGCCGACATCGGCTATCCCGTTTACCGCAGCGGCGCCATCTTCGCTGGAGCCGAGTACATCGAGATGCCCCTGAGCGAAGAGCGCGGCTGGCTGCCCGACCTCGACGCCATCGAACCCGCTTCGCTCGAACGCGCGCGGCTCATGTGGGTCAATCATCCCGGCAATCCGACTGCCGCCGTCGCCGACCTCGACTTCTACGCCCGCGCTGCCCGACTCTGCGCCGAGCACGAGATCATCCTCGCCTCCGACAATGCCTACAGCGAGGTGTTCTTTGAGAAGCAGCCGCCGTCGATGTGGCAGGTTCACGGGCTGAAGATCGACGAGTTCCCCGGCATCGAGTTCCATTCGCTCAGCAAGACCTTCAACATGACGGGTTGGCGCATCGCCTTTGCCGTCGGCCACCCCGAGGTCATCGCGGCGCTCGGGGCGGTGAAGGGCAACTGCGACTCGGGCCAATTCAACGCCATTCAGCAGGCGGGGGCGGTCGCGCTCGACCACAGCGATCATCCGGAGGTCGTGGCGATGCGCGACAGGTATCGTCAGCGCCGCGACGTGCTGTGCGCCGGGCTCAAGTCCATCGGCGTGAACGTCAAGCCGCCGAGCGCGTCGTTCTTCGTCTGGGCGCCGTGCCCCGCCGCGTATGACTCCTTCGCCTTTTGCAGTCGCTGCCTCGAGGAGGCGAACGTGGTCTTCGTTCCCGGAGGGGGCTTTTCTCCCAGAGCCAACCACTACTTCCGCGCTGCGCTCACGGTCGAAGTCGAGCGCATCGCCGAAGTGATCGATCGGCTCAAGCGATTGAACTGGTGATGAATGGGCTTTGATCCGCGTCGAGGTCAGTCGGCGTCGGCTTCAATCACCGCCGCAGCGCAGTGGCCGCCGAATCCGCTGGCGAAGATCGCGTGGCGGTTGAAGACGCCGCGAGAGCCTTCGCGCGAGATCGGCATCGGCGTGGGGATGGGATCCGTCAGCCACGGCATGGGCGGCACGCGGCCGCAGCGCGCGATCATCATGGCGACAACGACGCTCGCGAGTCCCGCAGCGCCCAATCCGTGCCCGATCGCCCCCTTCACGGCATAGGCCGGTGTCTCCTCCGCCCGCGCATTCAGCGATCGAGCATGGATCGCCACCTCCGCCTCGTCGTTCTCGATCGTGCCCGTCGCGTGCGGGTGGAGCAGATCGATCGGGCCGAACGCACTGCATGCCCACTCCGACAAGCGCATCAGCGCCTCGGATTGCGGCGGCGACTTGATGAGGTGGCGGGCCTCCGCCGCCGTTCGCACGCCGAGCAGCCGCATCGGCGTGATCGTGGTCGCCGATGCCATTCTCGAAGTCGGTGGGCGCGACTCCAGAATCGCCGCCGCTGCGAGATCAGCAAGTGTGAAGCCGCAACGCTGTCGATCGAGCGGCCGGCAGCGGTACCCTCTTACCGTCAACGGCGGCAGCACCCCCAGGCGCCGGTAACTGTGCATGAGCAGCGGCACGAGCGATGCCTCGACCCCGACCACGGCCACTCGATCCGCCTCGCCGCGCCGAATCATCCGCACGCCCCGATCCAGCGCGACCAGCCCCGAAGCGCACGCCGCGACCACCGCCCGGCACGACGGCGCACTCGTCTGCGATTGGATGAGCGAGCACAGGTAGCCGTGCGGCCCGAGCGTCGCCGCCATGCGCCGCTGCATCTGATCGAAGAGAGCCGAGATCGCGCCCTTGCTCGACGCGACGATGATCGGCATCGTTCTCAGGTCGGCCGGCGTCAGGTGCGCGCTGCCCAGCGCTTCATGCACAGCGCGAACCGCGAGCGTCGCCGCCGGATCGCCGCTGCCATGTCTTCCCTCTGCGATCCCGCCGGCGCCGCGGATGATCTGCTCGCCCTCGAGCGACTCAGTCACGCCCGCGAGTCGATCCGTGATGGTCCGCCCATCGAGGAGCGCTCGCATCGTCGTCCACGCGGAGTTGCCAAGCGGCGTGAGAAGACCGACACCCGTGATCCAGACCGGCGCAGCAGGCATTGGCGAGGATGATAGGGGCAAGTGGAGGTCCGCCGATTCGATCGAGCATTCGCCGCTTGACCCTTTCCGCGCGCCGCGTATTCTTGGGCCTGCGGCCAGATAGCTCAGTTGGTAGAGCACAGCACTGAAAATGCTGGGGTCGCCGGTTCAAGTCCGGCTCTGGCCACTTTCGACCTCACAGGATCACGGACGAGCGGCGGGATCGGCCCCGCCGGCGGGGTAGCGTCATACGCGCCCTCGCCCTGGAGTGCCCTCGGCCGCTGCGATGGCTTGGGACCAGTCGCCGGACCGGCATCAGTCGAGTGGAGTCTCCGATAACCGCTTTGATCCCCTCGCGGCGCGCCTCTACGATCGCAAACTCATGAAAGGCGTCATCCTTGCCGGCGGTTACGGCACGCGGCTCATGCCCATGACCCGCGTCACCAACAAGCATCTCCTGCCGGTCTACGACCGGCCGATGGTTTACTTTCCCATTGAGTCGCTGATCACGGCGGGCGTGACGGAGATTCTTCTCGTGACCGGAGGCAACAGCCCCGGCGCGTTTCTTGAACTGCTGGGCAACGGGCGGGAGTTGGGCCTCAAGGAACTTTCCTACACCTACCAGAGGGGGGCGGGCGGCATTGCCGAGGCTCTTGGTCTCGCCGAAGATTTCGCCGACGGGCAGCCCATCGCGGTGATCCTCGGCGACAACATTTTTGAGAACGGCATCGACCGCGTCGCCGCCGAGTACGATGAGCAGTTGCGCCGCCACGCCGGGCACGGCGCGCGGATCGCTCTCAAGCAGGTGAATCACCCCCAGCGATTCGGCGTGCCGCGCTTTGAGCGCCTCGATGACGTGGGCGCGCCCACGGGGCGCATCCTTGAGATCATTGAAAAGCCGAAAGACCCGCCGAGCCGATACGCCGTCATCGGCCTCTACCTGTACGACGCCTCCGTCTTCGAGATCATCAGAGGTCTCAAGCCCTCGGCGCGCAACGAACTGGAGATCACCGACGTCAACAATGCGTACCTCCAGCGCGGCGAACTGGAGTACTCCATGCTCGATGGCTGGTGGTCCGACGCCGGGACGATCGAGAGCCTCCACCACGCCTCGGGCCTCGTCGCCACGCGCGGCGCCAACGGCAAAGGACCGGCCCGCAGGGACGGCGCCGCCACGGACGATGATTGAATCATGATTGAACGCCCCTACGAGCCCAAGCGCATACTCATCACCGGAGGCGCCGGATTCATCGGCTCGGCCCTGGTGCGCATGGTCCTCGATCACCTGCCCGGCGCCGAGGTCGTCAACCTTGAGGCGCTGACCTACGCCGCAAGTCTGTCGGGGCTTGAAGAGGTGCTCGATCATCCGCGCCATCGCTTCGTGCGCGGCGACATCGCCGACCGCGCCGCGGTCCGCAGCGCCATGGAGGGCTGCGACGCGGTCATCAACGTCGCCGCCGAGTCGCACGTCGATCGCTCGATCCTCGACTCAGGCCCCTTTGTCCGCACCAATGTGGTGGGCACGCAGACGCTTCTCGACACGGCCCGCGAACTCAAGGTGCAGCGCTACATCCAGGTGAGCACCGACGAGGTCTACGGCTCGCTCTCACTCGATCCGAATGAGCCGGCGTTCACCGAGTTGACGCCGTTGCGGCCGAGTTCGCCCTATGCTGCAAGCAAGGCGGCGGCGGACCTGCTCGTGCTCGCATACGTTCACACCTTCGGCTTTCCGGCGATGATTACGCGCTGCTCGAACAACTTCGGCCCGCGCCAGTTTCCCGAGAAGGTCATTCCCCTCTTCACGATCAACCTGATGCGCGGCAAGCGCGTGCCGCTCTATGGCGACGGCCTCAACGTCCGCGACTGGATCCACGTCGATGACCACTGCGCTGCGATCATCGCCGCCCTCGAGCGCGGCCAGGCGGGCCAGGTCTACAACATCGGCGCCAGCAACGAGCATCCCAACGTCGAACTCACGCACATGCTGCTCCGACTGACCGGCCGCGATGCGTCCTACATCGAGCATGTCACCGACCGCCTCGGCCACGACCGCCGCTACGCCATCGACTCGACGTGGACAACGCAGGCGCTTGGGTGGCAGGCGACGCGGTCGATTTGGCCCGCCGCGCTGGAAGCAACGGTGCACTGGTACCGCGAGAACCAGAAGTGGTGGGAGAGCATTCTCTCGGGCCGATACCGCGAGGAGAACGAGCGGCTGGCCCAACAATGCCGCCGGCCCTGAGGTTGTCGGTACAGGGCACGTTTGCGGCTATTGAGTGGGCGTGTGTGCGTCAAAGCCACCGGTGGGATTCGAACCCACGACCTGCAGATTACAAATCAGCCGCTCTGCCGTCTGAGCTACGGTGGCGTGTCAGGTGGTCTCGATTGTAGCCGCAAGGGCCGCGGATTGGCCGTTAGCCGGACTCAGGGATGGAAGGGCCAGATCAGCGGGGCCAGACAGGAAGTGATCGTCCACATGGTAAGGTTGAGCGGGATGCCGACGCGGAAGTAGTCGGTGAACTTGTAGCCGCCAGGACCGAGGACCATGAGGTTGGTCTGGTAGCCGATCGGCGTCGAGAAACTGGCGGAGGCGGCCATCATGATGCACATCGCGAAAGGGGTGAAGTCCACGTCGAGTTCATTCGAAATCGCGTAGGCAATCGGAAAGACGAGGACTGCCGCGGCATTGTTGGTGATCAACTCGGTGAAGAGCATCGTCAGCCCGTAGATGATGACCAGAGCGGTCCAGGGATTGTCGGAGGCAAATCCGATCAGGGTGTGCGCGATCGATTCGGCGGCGCCGGTGACTTCAAGCGCCTTGCCGAGCGCGAAGGCGGCAGCGATGACGACGAGCACCTGCCAGTCAACGCTCTTGCGCGCCACGTGGCCGGGCACGCAGCGGGTGATGATCATCAGCCCGGCGGCGGTCATGGCGCCGACCAGCGTGGAGACGCCGAAGAAGGTAATGGCCGCGATCATCGCCGCGAGGATGAGCATGGCGAGGACCGCCTTCTCATGGCGCGGCGGGTTCGAGTTCTCGATCTTGCTCACGAGATAGAAATCGCGGTTGTTGCGCTGCTGCTCGGCGAAGTTCGGATGGGCTTCGAGCAGCAGCGTGTCGCCCGGACGGAGGATGATGTCGCCGATCTTCTTGTTGATGCGCTCGCCGTTGCGCGCCACGGCGATGACCACGGCGTTGTAGACCTTGCGGAACTGCCCGTCGCGGATCGTCTTGCCGACCAGGCCGCAAGTGTCGGAGACGACCGCTTCGATGAGGCAGCGCTGCGAGCGCGGCGCGTCGAGCTTGAAGACCTGATCGGTCGCGGGCGTCAGGCCGCGAACGCGGTGGAGATCGACGATCGAATCGACGATGCCGACGAAAACGAGCCGGTCTCCGGCGAGGAGCCGCTCCTGCGGCCCGACGGCCGGGATGATCCGCCCCTGGCGGTCGATCTCGGCGAGGAAGAGTCCGGTGAGTTGTCGCAGGCCGGCCTCTTCGATGGTCCGGCCGATGAGTGGGCCGCTGGGATCGACGTTCATCTCGACGGTGTAGGCGCGCGGATCATCCTGCGGGCTGATGGGTGGTTTGCGATCAGGCAGCAGCCAGCGCGAGAAGATGAGGACGTAGGCGATGCCGACGATGGCGCAGGGCAGGCCGACCTTGGCAATTTCGAACATGCCGAGGGGATCGCGGTTGGGAAGTTGTGACCACATGCCGGCAACGACGAGGTTGGTGCTGGTGCCGATGAGGGTGCAGGTTCCCCCGAAGATCGCGGCGTAACTCAGGGGGATCATCAGTTTGGAGACGCTCAGGCGGTGCTGCTTGGCCCACTCGCTCACGGCGGGGATGAGCATGGCGACGAGGGGG
>Ga0326597_10003432_pt1 | contig 22875 bp, 25 predicted proteins | sample RVTome_12_FD_203789 | JGI IMG/M metagenome (GOLD analysis project Ga0326597, IMG submission 203789) | Soil microbial communities from uranium-contaminated site in the Upper Colorado River Basin, Wyoming, United States - RVT100D185 | ecosystem: Environmental > Terrestrial > Soil > Contaminated >...
AGAACCACATCGGACCGGAAGACACCTTCGAGGGCGACTACGGCCGCTTGCTGGAGAGCGCGCACGAAGCGCTCGGACATCTGTTGGTGTCCCCAAGAGGGGTCGAACAGTTGTCCGCGTTCGTGGTGCGGGTGGCGGCGTAGTCACTCAGCTTTTACGTTCGCTAATTTCTTGCGACGCGGCTTCGATAGCCCTCTTGACCTCTTTCTCTCGTCGGACCCGCTCACCCTCGGCGATCTTCTCCTCGAGGACCAATTCGATTCCTGCTTGAACGACTGGGAAGAGGGCCGCGCACTCCTCCTCCTCGAGGTCGTGGATGCCGACACTCAGGATCGAGTACACCTTGCGGTTCTCGACCAGGGTGCGCGGCAGGTGAGAGGAGAGCAGCAAGATCTTCTCTTCCATGCGGCTTCTCTGAAAAAGATCCTCATTCCACTTGGCATCGACCTTCGCCTTGGCGTGGGCCTCCTCGACGAGGTCCTCGAAGATTCGGCGGAGGTACACGAAGCTCCCGATGCCGACGTCGTGCGCGTGAAGGCCGACACCTCGATTGAACTCTACATACTGCTTCTCAGAGAGCACTGAGCGGTACCGGCCGACCCTCTCGGAGGCGAGGTCGGCGAGCGAGGGCCACTGGCCGATCTTCATCGCGTAGTGAGTCGTCGGAGGCCCCGGGGGCAGCGGCTTCCCCACTTCCGCCTTCTCAAGCACTTCTTTGATCTCCTCGGAGGACCTCTCGGGCGTCTCAGACCAGGTGAGGTAATAGAAGATGAGCTCGTGGTTCCCCGACCTCACGCACGTGAAGTATCGCGCGTCAGCCGGCGCGATGGGAGGAGAGGAACTGCGGTGGAACACACTTGCGCGACCACAACCTACGCAGTGGCAGTCGAGCGGCCCGTTGTATTTACCGAGGAGGAACTCGTCGCCTGGCGTCTTCTGCTCATCGAGCACGTACGGGACGTAGAGGGCCCCTTCGATAAAGAACTTTGCCGGTCCAGGGAAGGATTTCGGCTTGGACAATTGAGTATCCCGCCGGCTTCCCTATCTCTTAAAGGGCTTCAGCGTGTCCTCCAAGAAGCTGTCCGACTTCTTATCTCCCTTTCCACCTTCAAACCAAATACAAACCACCATGTGCTCGCCTGAGTATTTTTCGACCGTCATGATGGGTCCGCCGGACTTCAGTTGAACCTCGTCTCCAGTTTTGAACCTCTGCGATGGCATTATGGACTCCTTTTTCGCTGCCAATACGGACAAATCGATTCACCCAAGCTTCTGAAAAATACTGCTACGCCTCCCAACCCAAAATAGGTGTCCTAGCTTTTCGTTGAGAGACTCACTGCGAGGCGGAACACTCAACCTTTCCATTGGGATGCGCTCAGTAGAGACGCGTACCTTCCGATCAGTCCCTCGACCACGTCGAGCTGGCGAGCCAATATCTGGAGGCGAAGCTCGTGGGAGGGGCTGATCGCGTTTTTGAACGGTATCAGGTACAACACTCCCAGATACAGGAAGGACTTCACGATAGGCTCGCCAGCGCCGTGACTCCTCAAAGAAGCGACTACCTTATCGCGCCAAGCGTCCTGCTCTTGCACCAAGAGTTTTACTTCATCCTCGTTGGATACGCGCTTGTTGAGCAAGTCCTTGATGGCCTCGGCGCGTAAGGTGGATAGTTCCTCTACTATTTCGCTTGAGTGCCGGGTCAGTTCCTCCACCTTGTTGTGCTCATCACACCAGACGAGATAGAGAGAATACCCCACCACCAACAGCGCGATCGGGAAGAAGACATCTGTTGCGAGTGTCGACCCGCGATAGTGCTCCCAAACCGAAATACCCACGGCGGGCACGCCGCCCGTCATCAGGAGGAACGATCGGTGTTTGAGCGCCTTTAAGAAGAGTAAAAACCTAGCCATCTCCTTATTCAGCAATGTCGAACGCGTACCCCGACCCGTGCCAGCGAACGTCGGAGCCCTTGGGCCAGTCCTCGATCTCAAGGTCGCCGCCCGACCACTGGATCCAACCTTCGCGACCCCGGAGCTCTAACGTAAAGGTCCCGTCCGAAGTCTCGATCTGCACCCCGGTCGTGACGAAGAGTGCGCCCTTCAAGTCGAAGCGACCGATTCGAACCTTTGGAGTCTCCATCGTGATGCGTAGCTCCTATGGTTTAGTCTGATTGGCAATCTTCACAATCTCGATCATGTTTGGCTGACCGCCCCCATCGCTGTCTGGCCCTCCAAATCCGCTCGACTGAGGGGCGAAGATTGCACCCGCCGCCTGTAGCAGAACGGCCTGCTTGGTCTGGACGTCAGAGGCATCGACGAACGCGTCGAACGTGGAGAGGGCGCGCATCCGATGTCGATTGACTACAAAGTTGTGCTGACTCGCGCGAAAGTTCTTCGCGACAAACACCGTTGCTGAACTCAGGACAGAGACCACAATGAGCTTCGGCAAAATTCTTGCCAGCACGTCTGGCAGAGTCATCCCAGTACCGCCTACCACGGCGACATGGGTGACGGCATACCAAATGGTGGCAAGGGCAAGACCGATGACTACTAGTGCCCACACAACCGAGAGGAAAGCGTGGAGCCAAGCTTCCGATCTGAAGTGTTGCGCATGCTGAGAAACGGTAATCTTACCCCGCTCCTCCTGACCTTTCGCGAGCAAGTCCGTCAGGCGTCGGGCTAGCTCGTCCACCTCGGCCTTCTTCGCTGCGAGCTGACCGAAATCCCGGTTGTGGGCTGAAGCGAGACCGTAGGAGATGACCGCGGGTAGCTTGAGGAACATGTTCGCGGCTGTCTGCTTGACGAAGGAGATAACTTCGCTCCGCCTAGCCGCGGGATCGCCAGCTCCCCCCACGGTGAAATCCGCTACCTCCTTGATCGCCTTATCAAATTGACCAAACTGGCCGACGATCAGGTTGATCCACTCATCTGGAAGTCCGTCTAGATCGCTGCTGGCAACTTGCTTTACTAGGCGCTGCATGTCCGTGAATACGGGCACGAGCGGCTTAAAGCTGAGTTCTCCTAGCTGCTCCGTTCGTGCAACTGAGTTCGGGTCAAACTTTAGGAGTTCACTGATCTGCTTCTGAAGCTGCTCTCGATCGCTCATTTCTCCGGGAAGAGACCGGGTCCTTTCCCATAGGATACCAGCGTCCGCACGCCGGGTGAAGCCCGCCGCCAAGGCTTGCCCGCCCACCCGGCCCGCGCTATCCTCAGAGCCACCGGAAACGTTGGCGGGCGCGAAGCTAACCGCGCCTTTCCCGACCCGATGCCGTAGAGGTTCTGACCGCGGGGAAGTTCAGGAAGTTAGCGAGTCGGTCTAACGGGTAAGCTTGGGTCCCACGATTCTGTGGGGCTTGGACATCAAAAGCCAGCGTTCTTGGAGTAACTCCCTCCCAGGGTAAGGCGGGCGTGCACTTCAGATAGGAGTATCACGCACCATGTCTACCCCGATTCAGTCTCACCAATCCGATAAGGTGCTCGCCACCGTGTCGGGAAAGCTCGTGGTCCAGTGCGCTCAAGATCACGCCGAGGAGTTCGCCGTCGAGCTCATGAGTGTGATCGACTCCTCGAAGCTGGCTCGGATGGGTGACGTCACCGCCCGTGATGAAGGACACGGCTTCGCGGAGCTGACGGTCACGATCGCGTACGGTCCCGTCTTCGGGGCGTACGAGTCGGACCTGCGGCGATTCGTCCTCCCCGTGATGCGGAAGCTCGGCGCCGCCTTCGAGATCTTCAAGGCCGAGCGCCGGATCCTCGACGTAGCGAGCCTCCCGGAGATGATCGCCGAGCTCGAGGCGAAGGCCGACGACATGGCGGTCCCGCTGGCGCAGCGGAAGGTGTTCGCGGAGCGGGCGCTGAGCCTCTCGAAGCTCGCCCAGCGGTAAGCGGCACCTGAACCGAGGGCTGGGGACTCCGACCGAGGGTCCTCAGCCCTCTTCTCTTTGGACTCAGTCTTGATATTGACATCGACCAACGCCTGTGTTTATCAATAGATCGCCAGACGACCCACCTGGCGCTTGCACACTCCGACTCGGGGGCTTCGGCCGAAGCCCCCAGAGTTTGGAGCCGTGGGTCTTCGTAAGCGAAGACGTAAACGAGCACGCATCGAATCAAGGAGTCAGCAATGCAGCATAGGTGGGTATCATGGCGACGAATCCTGCACAGATCCTTCATGAAGACGACGTAAACGACCCCTCCCCCTCCCGGTATCTGGCGCTCGCCTGGCGGATCGTTCCGATCCAGCCGAAGGGCAAAGAGTTCAAGATAGCGAAACCGTGGGCCGAGCTCCGTAAGACGGAGTTCACCGCCGACGACTTCGACCCGGGCGACAACATCGGGCTCGACCCCAGCTCGGCCGGGCTCGTTGACGTTGACCTCGACTGTCTGGAGGCCGTCGCCCTCGGCGGTCTCTTCCTCCCCGAGACGGGGCTGATCTTCGGGCGCCCTCGAAAGCCGAAGAGCCACTACCTCTATAGGTGCCCGCTCGAGGAGGACGTTAAGCTCACCCTCGACGGTGAGACCCTGCTCGAGCTGAGGACGGGCGCTTCCGGCCACACCCGCATTCCCCCGGGCGTCCATACCAACGATGACGGCACCGAGGAACCGATCGCCTGGGTGAAGTTCGGCGAGCCCACCTCCGTGGAGGCGCCCGACCTCCGGCGGCGCGCGGGACTCCTCGCCGCCACGACGGCGATCGCGAGGGCGTACCCGCCCCAGCACTCCCGTCACGAGTGGAGCCTCGCCCTGTGGGGAGCGCTCCGCCAGCTCGGGGTCACGCAGGACGAGGCCGAGCTCATGCTCCGGGGAATCGCCCTGGTGGCCGAAGACGAGACCAAGCACGGCGACAGGCTCGAGGATCTCCGGTCCACATACCGGAAGCCCGAGGGTGCCGCCCTCGCGGGCTTCGGCGTCTTGCGGAAGAAGTCACCCAAGCTGGTGAAGCACCTCACCTCCTTCCTGGGCGGCATCGTCACCGACAGCCGGGGGTTCATCCGGAACGACAAAGGCGCCATCGACAGGTCGAACCAAAAGAACTACCGCATCGCCCTCGAGCGCAAGGGGGTTGAGCTGGCGCACAACGGGTTCCGCAGGACGAACATCCTCCGGGAGAACGGTCGCGAGCGCGATCTCGAAGACGCGGTGAGACGCCGGGCGCGCTTCATGATCCACGAGGAGTACGGCTTTCTTCCGCAGAAGGACCTCTTTGAGGAGGTGACCTACGACCTCTCGTGGCTGAACCAATTCCATCCGGTGAGGGACTACCTCGAGGGTCTACCCGCTTGGGATGGGAAGCCGAGGCTCGACACGTGGCTCTCGACGTACGGCGATGCGGAGGACACCCCTTATACCCGCGCGGTAGGCCGCCTTCCCCTGATCGCGGCGGTAAAGCGGGTCTACGAGCCGGGGATGAAGTTCGACGAGTTGCTCGTTCTGGAGTCTAAGAAGCAAGGCATCGGGAAGTCCACCACGGTTAAGAATCTCTGTCCGAGGGTGGAGTGGTACTCGTCGGATCTTCCTCTCGGCGTCGACTCTCAGAAGGTGATCGAGCGAACGAAGGGAAAGTGGATCATCGAGATCGAGGACATGTTCGGTCTCTATAAGGTCGATCAGATCAAGGGCTTCTTGTCGAGACAAACCGATCTCTCGCGAAAGGCTTATGGGCACGAGCCCGAGGAGGTTCCTCGGCAGTGGATCGCGATCGGGACCACGAACCGGACCGAGTACCTCATCGACCCCACGGGCAACCGGCGGTTCTGGCCCGTGCGACTGACGAGGATCGACGAGGAGGCGGTGAGGCGGGACCGGGACCAGCTCTGGGGAGAAGCGTTTGCGCGGCGCGAGGAGTCGATCCGGCTCGACCCGAGCCTCTACCAGGCCGCGGCCGAAGAGCAGAAGCAGCGCGAGGAAGAGGATCCGTGGGAGCCGGAGATCAAGATGCTGCTTCTGCATCCCAGTCCGGTGTGGCGGAAGCGCACCCGCGATGGGATGGTCGATGATGCCACTCCCGGTCTTCGACTCACCACCAACGAAGTACTGGGCGCTCTCGGAATTCCCATCGACCGTCAAGACACCAAGAGCTCGGGCCGGGTTCAGGCCATCCTGATGCGGCTCGGCTTCGAGAGAACGAAGGTTCGGCGAGACGACGGCGACGGCAGGCAGACGGTGATGGGCTGGGCCTGGGACTCCACCCCCGAGCAGCCGAGCCTCTTCCCGGCCGACGAGGGGTAGGGAATCGGGGGCCGGCTCTCGGACTTCGACTGGCGAGGGCCGGCCCTGGTTCCTGGTTCCCTTGGTTCTACTGGTTCCGGTCCCTCATTGGACCCTCCGTGCATGATCCGAGGGATGGGCCATGAACGATTCCACCAATCATTTTGCTATCAATAGAGTCTGTATAGAACCAGGGAACCAGGGAACCAATGTAGTAAAGATCAAGAAAGGCCAACAGAAACGAGCACTCATTGGTTCCCCTCGTTAGTTCCCTAGTTCCCAGTTGAGTCTGTCCAGCCCTCGAAAACCCTCCCTCGTCCGAGGAACCTCCGATGTGGGAACCCCCACACGCGTAGACAACTGTGATACAATCAAATAGAAAGCTACCCTCGAAGACGACCTCAGTACTCGTAGACGTTCACCGCTAGTCGAAGGACGGTTCCCGTGCCCGCTGCGTCGCGAGTCGAAGTTCGCCCCGCGCCCGTCGTCAAGCGCCTGCTCCGCTGCGAAGCAGAGCGGAGAAAGCGCGGCCTATCGCAGGTGCAGGTATCGAAGCTCGTCGGAACGTCGCAGCCGCGCATCGCCGCGATCGAGTGCGGAAGCGCGAGGCCAGGAAGGTCCCTCGCGCTGCGACTCGCGAAGCTGTTCTCGCTCGAGAAGCCCGAGGACGTCATCGATGAGGTGAAGTCGTGAAGGGGAAAGTTCGCCCGCTGTTCGAGTCCCCGAAAGGTCACGTCCATATGCGACGTTGTTCCGCAACACGGAGAGGTTGTACCGCATGACGACCCCGAACGATCCCGTGCTGGTTCATCCCCAGGCGTGCGCCAGCCCCACCCCCGGGACAAACGCCGATCCCGTTGGACTCGCGTCCTACGTGCAGGTTGCGAGGGCCGAGCGCGCGCCCCTGCCCGCGCCGATCGGCTCTCCCGTCCCTCGTCAGTGTTCGCACGTGCGACGCAACGGGACGCGTTGCCGCAAGTCGGCGATGGTCGCTGGGTTCGTGTGCGCGTCCCACGGCGGCAAGGCGGCCCAAGTCCTAGGCGCGGCGCGCGAACGCATGGCACCCCTGCTCGGTCTCGCGATCGAGACCGCGTATCAAGTGATGATGGATCCCCTCGAGGAGGGCTCCGTTCGCCTGAACGCGGCCAAGCTGGTCATGGACCGCGGGGGTCTCGGCCCACACACCTCCGCGGATGTCGTCGTGGATGCGCGTGTAGAGGAGCATCACAACCGTATGAAGATCTTCGGCGGGCGCAAGATCTCCAGTGTGCCTGACGAGGAGCTCGTGGCGACGATCAACGATCGCGTCTCAAAGCTCCTCGCCCGCCGCAAGGCCCAAGCCGAACGCGCCGCACGGCAGCCCGAACGCACCGCGCAGCTCGACGAGGTCCGCGCCACCATCGCCGAGCAGCAGCGGCAGGGCGTGCCCGACCGCTCGTTCCTCGACAAACTGCTCAGCCTCCAGTCAACCCTCGAGCAGGCCATCGCCGAGGACGAGGACGCGGACGACGACGATGATTAACGAGCCCACCTCAGCGCCGAGGGCTGAGCGTCTACGCCAGCGCGCGCGTGAGCTCACGCGCCGCAAACAGGAGAAGCTCGAGAGACGCGTCGCGCGACGCGCCGTCAAGGCGGAGAGACTAGGCGCCTGCGATGTGATGTCACCGCAGGACGCCATAGGCGAGGGAACCCGAAGCCATGATGCGGACGATCCCTCGCCCTTTCTCGACGAACATGAGCACGTACACGTGAAAGTAGATCGCACCGCATAAGGACGCACGCTATGGCAGTAGGACATCCGCAAGACTTCTCGTTCGGATACAAGGTCGATCCTCTCAACGCGGCGACGGCCTCCGCCTCGCCCGCGAAAGACGCCCACGACATGGAGGCGGGGCTCGCCCTCCAGCGCCTCGCCCGCGAGGTGGACGAGACCGAGCTACAGACCCACGCCTCGATCTTCGCCTCGAGCGGCACCATCGTCACCAAGCTCATCGACAAGGTGGGTCAGCTCACCCTCGAGACCGGAGCCCTCGCGCTGAAGGCCGTCGAGAGCTTCGACGTGAACGCCCAGCTTATCCAGAAGCAGGTTGATGAGCAGGACGCCGCGCTCGTCAAGGCGGGCGTCATCCAGCGTCCCGCGAACGTCGCCGAGGCCGAGTGGCAGCGCCAGCTCGCGGAGGTTCGCGCGCAGGTCGAGAAGATCACCGACCCGATCAAGCGGCGGATCGTCTACTCCAACGCGCTCGAACGCAACGACCTTATCACGATCGCGGCCCTCGAGTCGGGAGGTTCGGTCTTCAACCCCGAGACGAACGCCTTTCTGCCGCTGCTCAACGAGGACGAGAGCATGGGGCTCACGGCCCGGGTCGCGGAGAAGCAGCTCGCCCGCGGCCGCGACGCTTATCCCGAGGCGGCGAAGGACCGGAACAAGAACGCGCGGCTCGCGTCCACCTACCGTCAAGCCTCCGCGGCCGTGAAGGGTGAAGTGCTGAAGAGGGTCCCGGCCCTCGTGCCTCAGTCGCTGATCGGCGTGTAGGAGCCCGTCATGTCGAGCGAGCTCACAGGAAAGATTAAGCGTGTAATGTACGGCAAGGGCTTCGGCTTCATCGTCGGCGACGACGGGAACGAGTACTTCTTCCACGCCTACGAGGTCGAGCGCGGTGGCTTCGACCATCTGCTAGACGGCGCGCGGGTCCGGTTCTTCCCAGAGGCGCACAGCTACACGACCAAGGACGGCGTAACGCACGAGGGCTGGAAGGCCCTTCGCGTCCGACCCGAGAGTGGGGAGCGATGAAGCACCCTCGCATCCGCGTCAAGGCCATAGCGATTCCCTTCACCTATGAAGACGCGCGAGAGATCGCGCATGAGGCCACCGAGGCGCTGGCGAAGCTCGGCTTTCGCGTAACCGTCGAGCTCGAGGTCGAGCCCGACGTGTCTACGCCGCCCGCGTCGAGAGAGTAAGCGAAGAGCTCGTGCAGTCCCTCGGTGAGGGACGAAAGGTCTCCCGGAGGGAGACCCCCGGCGCGTAGCGAACGACCAGCGGTGCTGGCCGTCACGTAAGCGAAGACGTGAACGACAACCCAGGCAGGTTAGGTAGGCAGGTCAAACCCGCGCGCCCGCGGTGCGCGCATCACCCGGAGCCTACCCTGGCGATGATGGATCACACGACTAAGATCCGGCGGCCGCACGCCGCGCGGCGGTTCGCCGTCGTGGGGCTGCCCCCTGATCTCGGTCAGTGCGCGAGATGCTACCGCGTCTACTGGACCAACAACGGTAAGTGGTCGACGTGCCGGGGCCGGACGGCATGTGCGCCGATCGCGAAGCAGGGCGAGCGTGAGCGCATTCCGTGAGCATAAGACTAAAGCACAACCGATCCACAAGGAGGATCAAAGCAATGGCCACAGAGAAGCAGAACGAAGAATCCAAGAGCCTCGGCAACAGCGCAGGCGTGGGAGCTTACAACAGCGACAAGCAGCCGGTCACCGAGCAGCCCGTCGCGAACCTCGAGCTCTTGAACCCGCCGGGCAGCGTCGGCGCGGCGCACCCCGATCAGCTGAAGGGTGACGCCCTGGCGGACGCGTTCGGGCTCGGCGCGTTCAACAAGAAGTAAGATGATCACCTTCGCGCCGCTGACCATCGAGGAAGGCAGGTAGGTAGCCGGGGGCGCGCGGGTTCCTCGCCTACTTCCCTGCCGCGCGCCTCCTCTCTCGCTGCGTCGTCTCTCCGTCCTCCGTCCCTCCTCCCTCGTGTCCGAAACGCCGCGATTGAACGGGCGGATCTACCTATTTACATCTGTGAACATTTGATATACAATTTCAAATAGAAGGTCAGGATACCTTCCAAACGTAAACAAGGAGAAACGACGATGAGAACGATAAACGTTGTGGTGATTCGAGAGGACGGGACGACGATCACGGCGCAGGCCGACACACGGGAGCGCGCGGCGGCGGAGGTCATCCGCTGGTCGGCGGATCCCTTCTACACGCGCGGGCACGAGTTCACGCGGGTCTTCATGGCCGACGGGCTCAACGCGATCGAGGAGTTCTACCTCGAGGACCTGGTGGAAGCCTTCGACCCCCGCGGCTTCGAGCTCAAGGGCTGACCGTTGCGGACGCGGGAGGGCCGATGGACCCTCCCAACTCCGGAGCGATCCAGCTCCCAAACGAAGGAGAACGACGATGGCACAGCAAGCGACGATCACGAAGGCGGACGTCAAGACGGTCAAGGGTCCGATCTCGAAGGCGCAGGCCGACAAGCCCGCGAAGAAGGAACGGAAGCCCCTCGCTCCCCTGACGGGCGAAGCCCTGGAGCAGTACAACGCGATCGTGAAGGCGGGCGAAGCCCTCGCGCTGAAGTTCGGGGAGGCGACGGCCCTCACGCCGAAGTACGTCTGGAACCTCAAGAGCACGGTCACACAGGCCGTCATCCGTTCCATCAAGCACAACCGCCCCTCGACGGAGGACCGCAAGCGCGCGAAGTTGGCCGCCAAGCTCGCGTCCATCAACGCAGAGATCGCGGCCCTCGACGGCAAGTCCAAGGCCGCGGGCGAGAGGTAGTCGAGACCGGGACCGAAAGATGGGGGACTTCGGTCCCCCATTATTTTTCGCCCGGTGGATTTCACGAAGAACACCACGAGCGTTACGAAACGAACTCCACACGCTAGAGACTGGAAAGGAAGGATCGGAGATGAACAAGCTCACGGTGCTGCGTAAGACGGCGCGGCTCACCCAGGAGGAGCTCGCCGAGAGGGCGAAGACGAACCGCGTCTACGTCTCCTTGATCGAGTTGGGACGGCGCAATCCCACCGAGGAGGAGCTGAAGAGGATCGCGAAGGCTCTGCAATTCAAGGGTGAACCGGCCGAGCTCTTGACGGAGGTGGAGCTGTGAGGGCCGCGATCTACGCCCGCCGTTCGAACGAGGAGCGCGGGAAGGCTGACGAGTCGAAATCGGTCATTCGACAGGTGGAGAAGGCCCGCGCCTTCGCGGCGAAGCAAGGCTGGACGGTCGCCGACAAACACGTCTTCATCGACGATGCCATCTCCGGCGCCGAGTTCGAAAAGCGACCCGGTCTCCAGCGGCTTCTCTCCGAAACGCGGGGGCGGTTCGACCACTTGATCGTCAGCGAACGAAAGAGCCTGGGCCGTGAGCAGTACGAGACGGACTACCTCATCAAGAAGCTCGACAAGCTCGGCGTCAAGGTCTTCGAGTACGAGCACGGGGAGTGCCTCACGCCGCGGGACCAGCACGACAAGATCAAAGGGAGTGTCGATAGCTACGCCGACGAGTCCCACCGCGTCAAGTCTTCGGAGCGCGTCCACGACACGCACGATCATCTGATCGATCGCGGCTTCTGGACGGGTGGCCGGATCTTCGGCTACAAGCTTGTAGACGTTCACGGGGGTGTCGACCGCGACGGTCGTCCCCTGAAGGTCGGCGTCAAGCTGGAGATCAACGAGGAGCAGGCCCGGGTCGTCCGTAGAGCCTTCGAGCTCTACGCCGAGGGACACGGCTTGCGGTCGGTGGCAAAGACCCTCAACCTCGAGGGGCTTCCTTCGCCTGAGCTTCTGAAGTACCGGGACAGTCGGCCCGTCGCCGCGGGCTGGAAGGCGGGAACGATCCGCTCCCTCGTGTCGCGCGAGCTGTACCGCGGCGTTCACGTCTGGAACCGATCGCGGAAGCGGGACCAGGTCTGGGGTGACGTCGATCAGAAGCCCCGACCGCAATCGGAGCACAAGCGAACGGATTGGCCCTGGTGCCGTATCGTCTCCGACGAGCTGTGGGAGAACGCCCAGCGACGGCGAAGGGACGTCGAGAGCCGCTCGGTTCGCTTCAAGTCCGGCCACCTCGGCGGTCGGCCCCGCCGAAACGAGGTGATCAATCTCCTCGCCGGACTCGCGAGCTGCCGCCTATGCGGCGGCGGGATGGTCGTCGAGACCTCGGCGCGAATGGGTGGCCGCGTCTACGAGTACGCCTGCCGCACCCGCCGTCACCAGGGGACGTGCCCGAACATCAAGCGTGTAGATCGAGAGGTCGTCCACGAGGCGGTGCTCGTAGGAATGGAGGAGCACGTGCTGGTGCCCGGGCGAGTCGAGGAGTTCATCCAGCTGACGGAGCGCGATGACCTCGCGGAGGTAGCGAAGCGGACCGCGCGCGAGCGCCTAGACCTCGAGCGGAAGCTGAAGCGCTGGGCCGACAAGTACGAGCAGGGTGACGACCTCGCCTGGGAGAGGGTCGAGGAGCTTCGAGCGAAGCTGAAGGCTCTACCCTCGGCGTTCGGACCCGTCCCCCGGCTGGAGCCCGCTGTGGTCGAGGATCGGCTCGGGGAGTGGCGCCGTCTCCTCCGCCAATCGACGACGCAGGCGCGAGCCGTGCTTCAACGGGTCCTCCTCGGGCGGCTGTGCGCGCGCCCGCTCGGCGTCGAGGTTCCCACGAGGATGGACCACCGAGCCCGGCTGGAGTGGCTTATGGCGAACTTCGCCTTGCTCGAAGAGATGTGCGAAGCTGCCGGGGGCTACGAGCTCACGGGCGAGACGCGGTTCGATCGGCTCTTCACCGGGATCGCTGCTCCTTCCGCGGCGTGGATGAAGCCCTACGAGGGCGATCGGCGTGGGGTCGAGCACATCACGACTGACGACACCTTCGAGGGCGACTACGGTCGATTGCTAGAGGAAGCGCACAGAGCGCTCGACCGCGGACAACTGTTGGCGTCCCCAACGGGACTCGAACCCGTGTTCCTGCCGTGAAAGGGCAGTGTCCTAGACCGCTAGACGATGGGGACGGAATCTTGGTAGGCCGTGCTGGAATCGAACCAGCGACATCCTGCTTAAAAGGCAGGCGCTCTACCTATTGAGCTAACGGCCCGTCGCAACAGATATTAGGGCGTTTCGCGTGCTCCGTCAACGCCGGTCAACGCCGGTCAACGTCGCGGAAGCCAGCGTTCCAGGCCGGAGACGCTTTCCGTGTCCATGTCGAGGATGGCCGAGGTGCGCTCCCGGCCGGTCGAGATCATGGCGACCGGGGTCCCGCACAGGGTCTCGAGGCGGGCGATGTATTTGCGGGCGTTCTCGGGGAGGTCCTCGAGCCGGCTCGTTCCCTCGGTCGAGCACTTCCAGCCGGGGAGGGTCTCGTAGACGGGCTTGCACTCCTCGAGGATGGAGAGCTCTCCCGGGAACTCCTCGATCCGCTCGCCGCGGTAGTCGTAGTGGGTGCAGATGTGGATCTCGTCCAGGCTGTCGAGGACGTCGAGCTTGGTGATAGCGAGGGCGTCGAGACCGTTGATCCGCTTCGCGTAGCGGACGACCACGCTGTCGAACCAGCCGCAGCGGCGCGGCCGTCCGGTCGAGGCGCCGTACTCCGCACCTTTCTCGCGGATGGTCTCGCCCAGGGGCCCCGTCATTTCCGTCGGGAGCGGTCCCTCGCCTACGCGGGTGATGTAGGCCTTGGTGATCCCGAGGATGAAGTCGAGGGCCTTGGGGCTGATGCCGCTTCCCGTCGCGGCGCCGCCGGCAGTCGGATGAGAGGAAGTGACGAACGGGTACGTCCCGTGGTCGATATCCAGAAGCGTCGCCTGCGCCCCCTCGAAGAGCACGTCCTTGCCCGCTTCCATCGCGCGATAGATGAAGAGCGACGTATCGGTCACATGCGGGAGGGCGACGTCGCGGAAACGCGCGAGGGTCTCCTCGATCGAGGCGCGGAGCTTTGGCGCCTTCTCGGGAATCCCGAGAGCCTCGGTCTTCTCGCGCACCAGGTAGTCGAGCTTCTGCTTCAAGAAATCGGGGTGCCTCAGGTCACCGACGCGCACGCCGCGGCGGCCGATCTTGTCTTCATACGCGGGACCGATTCCGCGGCAGGTGGTCCCGATCCGGCGCGCGCCGAGCCTCTCCTCCTCCCGCTGCTCCTCGAGACGATGGTACGAAAGAATGAGCTGCGCGCGATCGCTCAGGAGCAGGTTGTCCCCGACCTGGATCCCTTGCTTTCCAAGCTTCTCGACCTCAGCGAGAAAGGCATCGGGGTCCACGACACAGCCGTTGCCGATGACGCAGACGACGCCCGGATGGAGGATCCCCGAGGGGATGATGTGCAGGACGAACTGGTCCTTGCCGACGACTACGGTGTGCCCGGCGTTGTGTCCGCCCCCGTAGCGGACCACCACCTGCATCCGCTCCGAGAGCAGATCGACGTACTTCCCTTTTCCTTCGTCGCCCCATTGGGTGCCGACGACCACGAGGCTCGGCATCTTTTCGCTCTACTCCCCTTTATCATTCACGAATCCTGAGTCTACCAGATCCCAGGACCTCGCCCCAAGAACCGGTTATGATGATCCCCGATGAGGTTCGAGCTTCCGCGCACCCGGGTCCTCGAGGCCATCGGTCGCGAGCTCGAATCGACTCCCGTCCTCCTTCTCACGGCGCCTCGGGGCGGAGGGAAATCGCACCTTCTGAAGCGGCTCTTCGACGAAGGGCGATCGCGCGGGGCGTCGACCGCCCTCGTCCAGCTCGAGCCGGTCTCGGGCTCGCCCGAGACTCTCGATTCCGAGCTCTCCCGCCTCGCGGGCCCGATCCTGGGACGGGTCGCCGCGAGTGGTACGCCCGCCTTCGATTCGCTTCTGAGGAGACTGAGCCAGAGGCGAGCGGAATCGACCCTCTTCCTCGACGATGTGACCGAGATCCGCACGCTCTCGTACTACCCCGGCGTCGAGGAGCCCCTCGACAAATTCCTCGCCGCCGTCGAGAGCGGAGGAAGAGCGGTTCTGACCAGCCGGTTCTCGTACTGGATGGGAAAACGCTTCCCCGAGCTTCCGCTCCGATCCATCCCGAGGGTCTCGAGCGCGGAGCTGGCCGAGGCGGGCGCCTCCGAAGCCGAGCTCATCGCCTCGGCCTCCGCCGGCATCACCGTCCACGCGGTCTCCCTCGCCGAAAGCCTCGAGGACGGCGCCGACTCGATCGAGAGCGCCCTCGCGCGGGAGCTCTCCCCCGGCGGACGAATCGAGGCGGAGTGCCGCGCGAGCCTCTCGGAGCTACTGCACCGCGCGCGCGGCTACGGCGCCTGCAAGACGGTGCTCTACGTCCTCAGCGACGAAGAGGGCCTGAAGCTCACCGAGGTCGCGCGCCGCATCGATCGCACGGCGGGCTCCACCCGCGACTACTTGAGGTGGCTCGAGGAAGTCGATCTGATCGTGGCTCGCGACCGGCGTTTCTACTTCATGGACCCGGTGTTGAGAGTCTGGACGAGGATCTTCTCCCGCGGCACCCCCGCGAGCGAGGACGACATCCGGCGTGAGGTCGAAGGTTACCTCCAGGGACTCACTCCGCCTCCCATGGCCGTAGCCGAGGACAAGGAGCCGGCGTTCACCCTTCCCGCTCGCGAGCGGGAGGACTTCATCGACTGAGAAGAGCTTTCACATCGCGCTCGATGCGCTCGGGTGCGGTCCTCGGGTTGAAGCCGATGTGGCGGCTCTGGACGATGCCGTTGCGATCGAGGATGTAGGTCGTCGGCATCGCGTAGACGAAATACGAGTCGTCGACTCCGGTCGTGCTGACGACGTTACGGTAGCGGATCCCGAGCTCGTGGAGAAACGCCTTCACCTCTTCGGTCGGCGGCATCCGGTCGTTCACGTGGAGACCGACGACTTCGAGCCCCTGGGTCCGATAGCCGTCTTGAAGCTTCTGGAAGAACGGCATCGAGTTCGTGCAGGGGCCGCACCAGACCGCCCAGAAATCGAGAACCACGATCTTGCCCTTGAGAGAGCTCAAACGGAACTTCTCGCCCGTGACCGAAGGGAGAGTGAAGTCGGGCGCCCTCTTCCCCAGGATGTCCTCGGCCGGCTCCTTCTGGGCGCTCGCGACGGTCATCATCGACGCGAACGCCAGAACGCCGAGACAGGCAGTCTTCATGTCCGTGCCTCTTCAACCGCCGTCGACGAATGCTCGCTCTCGTGCTCCGCGAGGAAACGTTCGGCGTCGATCGCCGCCATGCATCCGGTGCCCGCCGCGGTGACCGCCTGCCGGTACACCCTGTCCATCACGTCGCCGCAGGCGAAGACACCTTCGACCGAGGTGCGCGTTCCCCGATCGACCTGGATGTAGCCCTGCTCGTCCATGTCGAGCTTGCCGCGGAACAGATCGCTTCTCGGCTCGTGTCCGATGGCGATGAAGAGCGCCCCGAGGGGGACCACCGATTTCTCACCGGAGACGCGGTTCTGGACCCGGATCCCCTCGACGTCCTTGTCGCCAAGGACTTCGATGACCTCGCTGTCCCACACGAAGCGGATCTTCTCGTTCTTGAAGGCGCGGTCCTGCATGATCTTCGATGCCCGCAGCTCGCTCCTTCGATGAACCACGGTCACCCTGCTTCCAAAGCGGGTGAGGAAGAGCGCTTCCTCCATCGCCGTGTCCCCGCCGCCGACGACCCCGATCTCTTTTCCTCGGTAGAGAGCGCCGTCGCAGGTGGCGCAGGCCGAGACCCCGCGATTCTGGAGCTTCTTCTCCGATTCGAGCCCAAGCCATTTCGCCGCGGCCCCGGTGGCGATGATGAGCGCATCCGCGAGATAGCTCTCTTTCGCCGTCTTGATCCGGAACGGCCTCCCGTCGATCTCGACCTCGGTCGCGTCGGCGTACACGATTTCGGATCCGAATCGCTCCGCCTGCTTGCGAAAGAGGTCCATCATCTCGGGACCGGTCACGCCCTCGGGAAAGCCCGGGTAGTTCTCGACGTCCGTCGTGAGCATGAGCTGTCCGCCGGGAATCCCGATCTTGGTGTCCGTCCCGGAGCCGGCAAGGACCAGAGGCTCGAGCTCCGCGCGAGCGGCGTAGAGCGCCGCGGTGTAAGCGGCCGGACCGCTACCGATGATGACGACCCGTCGATGGGTCATTTCACGTGCCGTTCGACGAGACGCGCGAGGTTTTCCTTCGACGTCACTCCCACCACCTGCTCTTTGACCTCGCCGCCCTTGAAGATCATGACCGTGGGGATTCCGCGGATGTCGTACTTCTCCGACGTCCCCGCGTTCTCGTCCACGTTCAGCTTTCCCACTCGGACTCGCCCGTCGAGCTCTTCCGCGAGGGCTTCGATCGAGGGCGCCATCATCTTGCAGGGGGCGCACCACTCGGCCCAGAAATCGACGAGAACCGGCTGCGGGGAAGACAGGACGTCCTCGTTCCACTTGGCGTCGGTGAACGTCAACAGCTTATTAGGCATGACTCGCCAAGCTAACAAATGCCCGGAGACCCCGTCAACCTCAAAGGCAGAGGCGCCGCGAGGCGCGTGCTATCCTCCCCGCATGTCGAGAGCGACGCGCACGCGGACTCAGGGATTCCATCCCTCGCGCGCCAAGGGCCAGTGCTTCCTCAGGGACGAGCGCTACGTCGAGAGAATCGTCCAGGCCATCGCTCCGCGCGCCGGAGAGACGATCCTAGAGATCGGCGCCGGTCAAGGCCAGCTCACGCTTCCCCTCGTCCGCGCCGGGGCGCGCGTTGTCGCCATCGAATCGGACCGGAGACTCGCGGAGGAGCTCCGAGGCTCCCTTTCGTCCGTGGCGGGGGTCGAGCTTCTCGAAGCCGACGCGCTCCGGGTCGACTTCCGCGACCTCACCCATTCCCAACGGTCGGGGAAGCTCCGCGCCGTGGGAAACCTTCCCTACTCCGTCGCCGCGCCGATCCTCCTCCGGCTCCTTGGCGCGCGCGAAAACTGGAGCGAGCTCGTTCTCATGTTCCAAAGCGAGGTCGCGGAGCGATTGATGGCGAAGCCAGGCACCAAGGCCTACGGGTTTCTCACGGTCGTCGCCCAGCGCGCGGCCAAGGTGAGCGTCCTCTTTCGGATCCCGCCCGAGGCGTTTCGTCCCCGCCCGCGGGTGGTCTCGGCGCTTCTCCGTTTCGAGATCCGTGACATCGAACCGGAGAAGGCCGTGGACGAGAAGCTCTTCCGCTCCCTCGTCCGCGGACTTCTCGCCCACCGGCGAAAGACCATCGGGAATAACATCAAGCACTTGGAGCCGAGCGGGCTTTCGCGTGAGGCGACCCTGGTCGCCCTCGAGACCATGGGAATCGACCCAGCTCGCCGGGCGGAAACCCTGGGAGTCGAGGAGTTTGCCGAGCTCTCCCGCATCTGCGCCGGGCTTCGCTGAACCGTCTCTTTTTTGCGTTTCCAGGAGCTTTTATCTGGTAGTATGAAGCGATTTCTGAGCCCTAGGAAGCTAAACCCCTGTTGTCAATGGTGAAATCTGCGCATAGAGCGCCGCACCTCGAGGTGCTGCCGCTCGGCGGCCTCGGCGAGTTCGGCCTCAACATGATGGCCTACCGTCTCGGAAGCGACGTGCTCGTGGTGGATTGCGGGATCATGTTCCCGAGCGCCGATACTCCGGGGGTCGATCTCCTGCTTCCGGACACGAGCTACCTCGAGGCCCATCGCGATCTCGTCCGAGGAATCGTCCTCACCCATGGCCACGAGGATCACATCGGGGCGCTTCCGTTCGTCCTGCGCGAGCACGCGGTGCCGGTCTACGGCACGAGGCTCACCCTCGGAATGTGCCGGAGGCGGCTCGAGGAGCACGGTCTTGTCGACAAGGTGGAGCTCCGCGAGGTCGCGCCCGGAGAGCGCATTCAAATCGGAGCCTTCGAGCTCGAATTCATCTACGTGTCCCATAGCCTCGCCGACGCGGTCGCGATAGCGATCGGGACCCCACAGGGCGTTGTGCTCCACACCGGTGACTTCAAGATCGATGAAGGCCCGCCCGTCGGCCCGCCCATCGATTTGAAGAGGCTCGGCGAGCTTGGACAGCGCGGAGTCCTGTGTCTCCTGTCCGACAGCACCAACGCCGAGGTTCCCGGGAGGAGTGGCCCCGAGAACGCGGTCTCAAAGGCGTTCGACGAGATCCTGCGGGACGCCCCCGGGCGCGTCTTCCTCTCCTGTTTCACCTCCAGCACCCATCGTCTCCAGATCGCGCTCGATCTCGCCGCGAAGCACGGACGAAAGGCGGTGCTCGTCGGGCGGAGCATGGTCGAGAACGTCGCGACCGCGATCGAGCTCGGCTACTTGCGGGCGCCGTCCGAAACGCTCTGGCCCGTCGAGGACGTCGACCGCCTCCCCCGCCCGAAGCAGCTCGTCGTGACCGCGGGAAGCCAGGGAGAGTCGATGTCGGCTCTCGCCCAGATCGCGAACGGTTCGCATCGGTTCGTCTCCGCCGAGCCGGGAGACCGCGTGATTCTGAGTGCCCGGGTCATTCCCGGAAACGAGCGTGCGGTCAACCGGATCGTGAACCACCTCTTCAAGCTCGGCTGCGAGGTCTACTATCCCCCGAGGTCGGAGGTCCACGTCTCGGGACATGGATGCGCGGAGGAGCTCGCGATGCTCCTCCGTCTTCTGCGGCCGCGCTACTTCGTCCCCATCCACGGCGAATGGCGGCAGCTCCACCACCACGCGAAGATCGCGCGCGAGAACGGCGTCCTCGAAAAAGACGTGTTCCTCGCCGAGGACGGCGACATGCTGCGCTTCGACGAGGACGGGGCTTCGGTCGCCGACAAGATCGCGACCGGCCGGGTGCTCGTCGACGGGAGCGGCCTCGGGCTCGTCGACGACTGCGTGGTCCGGGACCGAAAGCGCCTGGCGACCAGCGGGCTCGTGGTGCCGATGATCTCGCTCTCGCCCTCGAGCGAGCTCGAGGTCTCGGACCTTCTGAGCCGCGGGTTCATCGAGAGCGAGGAGGGGGAAGCGCTTCTCGCCGAGGCGCACGACGCGATGCTCTCGGCGGTGCGGGAGCTCTCCCCCGCCGACGACCGAAGCGAGCGGGCGATCGAAGAGCTCCTCGAGACCACCCTCAAACGTTTCTTCCGCAAGAAGTCCGTGCGCCGGCCGGTCATCGTCCCGGTCGTGGTGGCGCCGGAGGGAAGGTAAATCGGGTGGCGGCGAACCTCTCCTCTTCGCGCTCGCTCTCGCGGCGAAACGAAACCGCGGGTTTTTTGCCCGCGGAGCGGCTATCGGAAGTCTTCGGCGTGATCCTGATGGCGCTCGCCCTCATGGTCGCGGTGAGCCTTCTCACCCACTCCGCCTCCGATCCCGCCTGGTACTTCCGCGAGACCAGCTCTCGGCCCACGGAAAATCTGATCGGACCCGCGGGGGCGTTCCTGTCGGAAGGCTTCCTCCAGGTCTTCGGGCTCGCCTCGTACCTCGTCGCGATCCTCGCCTTCGCGACGGGGTGGAATCGCTTCTGGTTCCACCCCGTCGATTCCAAGCCCACGAAGCTCATCGGCCTCGTTACGATCATCGCCTGTCTCGCGGCGCTCCTGGCGCTCGCCCTCGGAGAAATTCCCCTCTCGGGAGTCCTCACTCCCGCGGGAGGCGCCGTCGGACAGATGCTCGCTTCCTACCTGGTCTCCACTCTCAACCCGATGGGAGCGTTCATCCTGCTGGTGACGATCCTGTTTACCGCGATCGTCGCGGTCACCCACTGGTCGCTCTCGAGCGGGTTCCGCATGTTTCGCTCCTGGCAGAAGAAGAAGGGCGCCGAGATCTTCATCGCCTTTCACCGGTACCGGGAGACGAAGCGCAAGGAGAAGCTCCGCGAGCGTGTCGTGAAGAAGCACGCGAAGCAGGCCAATGAGAAACTGGAGCAAGACGAGGAAGCGCCAAGAGCCGCGAATGCTCCGCGCTCGAAGAAGGCGCCGATGATCGCTCCCGAGGCCAAGCAGGAGATCCTCCCCTTCAACCCGAAGAAGGGTCGGTGGAACATGCCGCCTTTCGGGATCCTCGAGGTCCGGCGCGAGGAAATCAAGGCCGACGAAAAAGACCTCATGGAGCGGGCGAAGACGCTTCAGGCGCGCTCGCGGGAGTTCGCGGTCGAGGGGCAGGTGCTCCAGATCCACCCGGGTCCCGTCGTCACCACCTTCGAGTTCAAGCCCGACGCCGGGATCAAGTACAGCAGGATCACATCGCTCTCCGACGACCTATGCCTGGCGCTCCAGGCGGAGTCGGTCCGCATCGATCGCATCTCGGGAAAATCCACGGTCGGGATCGAGATCCCGAACCGCGTTCGCGAGACCATCGGGCTCCGCGAGCTCCTCGAGTCCGAGGAGTTCCAGGGGAGCTCGTCGCGGCTCACGCTCGCTCTGGGGAAGACCATCGACGGCGCTCCCTACATGACCGACCTCGCGAAGATGCCGCACCTCCTCATCGCCGGAACGACGGGAAGCGGCAAGTCGGTTCTCCTCAATAGCCTCATCTGCTCCATCCTCTACAAGTCGAGCCCGGACGAAGTGCGCCTGATCCTGATCGATCCCAAGCGCATCGAGCTCGGGGTCTATCAGGACATCCCGCACTTGCTGACCCCGGTCGTGACCGACCCGAAGAAAGCGAGTGAGGTCTTGAAGTGGGTGGTCTGGGAGATGGAGTGCCGGATCAAGATGCTCGCCTCCGAAGGGGTCCGGAACATCGACCAGTACAACAACATCCTCAAGGGCGCGGTCGAGGCGGGAGAGAAGAAAGAGAACGAGAGGGGCGAGCCCCTTCGTCCGCTTCCCTATGTGATGGTGGTCATCGACGAGCTCGCGGACTTGATGATGGTATCTTCGTCCGACGTGGAGGACGCGATCACCCGCCTCGCCCAGATGGCGCGGGCCGTCGGCATTCATCTCGTCCTCGCGACCCAGAGGCCGTCGGTTGACGTCATCACCGGCATCATCAAGGCGAACTTCCCGGCCCGGATCGCGTTCCGGGTCGCCTCGAGGGTCGACTCCCGGACCATTCTCGATGGAAACGGCGCCGAGCAGCTCCTCGGCCGCGGGGACATGCTCCTGCTCCCGCCCGGCTCGTCGAGGCTCGTTCGCCTTCACGGCCCCTTCGTCTCCGAGGCGGAGGTGGGTCGGCTCGTCGCGTTCTGGCGGCGCGAGGGGAAGCCCGAGTACGACGCATCGATTCTCGAGGCCCAGGAAGCGACCGACATCGCGTCCTACGAGAAGGACGAAATGTTCGACAAGGCGGCCCGCGTCATCGTGGAGACCCGGGTCGCTTCCGTCTCCCATCTCCAGAGGCGGCTCAGGCTCGGATACAGCCGCGCGGCTCGCATCATGGATATGCTCGAAGCGGACGGCATCGTCGGGCCGAACGACGGATCCAACCGTCGCGAGGTCCTCGTGCCCAAGGATTATTTCGATGAGGTGGACCGGCAGCTCCGGTAAGTCCGCGCTCGGCCTTCTCGCCCTCCTGTTCTCGACGGGAGGGGCGGCCGAGGGAGCCCAGGCGTCCGCGCGGAAGCTCTACGACGAGGCTCACGCCGCGGAGACTCGCCTTCAAGGGTCGAAGTCGCGGACCGCGAAGAAGAGCGAATGGGTGCGCGTGGCCCGGATGTACCGCTCGGTCGTGGTCTCCCATCCCCAGAGCGGCTATTCCGACGACGCCCTCTTCTACGAGGCGGAGATCTACCGCGAGGTGTATCGGCGCTTCGACGACGACGCCGCCCTCGAGCGCTCGCTCGATTCGTACCTCCTCCTCGCGAACGGCTATCCCTCGAGCAAATGGGCGCCGCGCGCCTGTCTCAACCGGGGGAAGATCCAGCTCGAGCGCGGCTCCGACCGCAAGAGCGCCTCGGCCGAGCTTTCGCGGGTCGTCGCCGATTGGCCGGGAACGCCCGAAGCCGCCGAGGCGAGACGCGTTCTCGACGACATGGTCCAGACGCGGCGCG
>Ga0326597_10003433_pt1 | contig 22871 bp, 22 predicted proteins | sample RVTome_12_FD_203789 | JGI IMG/M metagenome (GOLD analysis project Ga0326597, IMG submission 203789) | Soil microbial communities from uranium-contaminated site in the Upper Colorado River Basin, Wyoming, United States - RVT100D185 | ecosystem: Environmental > Terrestrial > Soil > Contaminated >...
GTACAAGGACTGGAAGCTGGGTGTTAACTACGCGCTGCCCAAGGACTTTACGGTCGGGGTGTTCTACACCGACACCAGCGGCGTGAACAACGCGGGCTACGGCAGCGTAGGGCAAGGCGGCGTTTATCCGAAGAACATCGCCGACAGCGCCGTTACGGTCTTCGTCCAGAAAACCTTCTAACGACACAACACGGGGCCGGCCGCGGGGCCGGTTCCATTTTCACGGGGAAACCGCATGAAACTCGTCACTGCAATCATCAAGCCCTTCAAGCTTGACGAGGTACGGGAGGCGCTGTCCGCCGTCGGCGTGACCGGCATCACCGTCACCGAGGTCAAGGGATTCGGGCGGCAGAAGGGGCACACCGAGCTCTACCGCGGCGCCGAATACGTGGTGGATTTTCTGCCCAAGGTCAAGGTCGAGGCCGCGATCAAGAGCGAACTCCTCGACCAGGTCATCGAGGCGATCGAGAAAGCCGCCAACACCGGCAAGATCGGCGACGGCAAGGTGTTCGTCTTCGATCTCGAGCAGGCCATCCGCATCCGCACTGGCGAGACCGGCGCGGACGCGCTATAGAAACAGGGAGAAGACCATGAAAAGTTTTTTCAGAAGACTCGTCGCCGTGCTGGCCATGCTCGGCGTCGTCGGGCTGAACACGGTTCCGCTCGCGGCGTTCGCGCAGGACAAGCCCGCAGCCGAGATGAAGGCCGCGGACAAGGCCCCGATGGCCAAGGAAGTAGCCAAGCCCGCGCCGACGCCCAACAAGGGCGACGTGGCGTGGATGCTGACCTCTACCCTGCTGGTGCTGATGATGAGCGTTCCCGCCCTGGCGCTGTTCTACGGCGGCATGGTGCGCGCCAAGAACATGCTCTCGGTGCTGATGCAGGTGCTGGTGACCTTCTCGCTCGTCACCGTGCTGTGGTGCATCTACGGCTACAGCCTGGCGTTCAGCGAGGGCAACTCCTACTTCGGGGGCTTCGACCGCCTGTTCCTGGGCGGCACCTTCGATTCCGCCACGGGCGAGTTCGCCATGGGCGCCACCTTCAGCAAGGGCGTGGTCATACCCGAGTTGCTGTTCGTCGCATTCCAGGCGACGTTCGCGGCAATTACCTGCTGCCTGATCCTCGGGGCCTTCGCGGAGCGCATCAAGTTCTCCGCGGTGCTGATCTTCGTGACCATCTGGCTCACGTTTGCCTATGCCCCGATCGCGCACATGGTGTGGTTCTGGATGGGGCCGGACGCCTATACCGATCCCAAGCTGGTCGACGGGCTGAACGCCAAGGCCGGCCTGCTCTGGCAGTGGGGCGCGCTCGACTTCGCGGGCGGCACGGTGGTGCACATCAACGCCGGCATCGCCGGCCTGGTGGGCGCCTACCTGATCGGCAGGCGCATCGGTTTCGGAAAAGAGGCACTGACGCCGCATAACCTCCCGATGACCATGATCGGGGCGGCGCTTCTGTGGGTAGGCTGGTTCGGGTTCAACGCCGGCTCGGCGCTCGAAGCCGGCAACTCGGCCACGCTCGCCTTCGTGAACACCTTCCTCGCTACCGCCTGCGCCGTGCTGGCGTGGACCTTCGGTGAATGGCTGTTCAAGGGCAAGCCCTCCATGCTGGGCGCCGCCTCGGGCGTCGTCGCGGGACTGGTCGCCATCACCCCCGCCGCCGGCAACGTGGGCATCCCTGGCGCGTTCGTCATCGGGACCGCCGCCGGATTCGTGTGCCTGTGGGCAGTGAACCAGCTGAAGCGCTGGCTCGGCGTGGACGACTCGCTCGACGTGTTCGGCGTGCACGCGGTCGGCGGCATACTGGGCGCGCTGCTGACCGGCGTGTTCAACGCTCCCGGGCTCGGCGGGCCGGGCTTCACGGCGGACTGGGTCACCGGCAAGATGATCACCGCGGCGGAGTATTCCATTTCCAGCCAGGTATGGGTCCAGGCGCAGGCGGTTGGCGTGACCATCGTCTGGACCGGCATCGTGGCGTTGATTGCGTTCAAGATCGCCGATCTGATCGTGGGCCTGCGCGTAACCGAGGAAGAGGAACGCGAGGGTCTCGACGTGAATTCCCACGGCGAAAGCGCGTATCACACGTAACATCGTTTCCCAGGGAGTGCGTGGCAACGGGCGCCTGCGGGCGCCCGTTTGTTTCTGGCGGGTGAGGGCTGAGTCCGTTGTTTTTGTGCGGGAAACCCGCGCGGTCGAAATCGCCCCGCGCGGTCGGTAGAATGGGCCCCTCCGAGGAGAAGAAATCACCCATGTCAGTCCCGCGCCTCACCACCGCGCTCGCCGGGCCGCTGCTCGACCTCGAGCGGCGCCTGCTCGCCTCCCAGCCGGATGCCGAGCGCTGGCTGCGCGGCCAATGGCAGGAGCATGCCGCACCGTTCTACTGCTCCGTGGATCTGCGAAACAGCGGCTTCAAGCTCGCGCCGGTGGACACCAACCTCTTCCCGGGCGGGTTCAACAACCTCAATCCCGAGTTCCATCCGCTGTGCGTGCAGGCGGCGATGACCGCGATCGAGAAGGTCTGCCCCGACGCACGCGGAGCCGTGCTGATTCCCGAGAGCCACACGCGCAACCAGTTCTACCTGCAGAACGTCACGGTGCTGCAGAGGCTGCTCCGGCGCGCCGGCCTCGACGTGCGCATCGGCAGCTTGTTGCGCGAAGTCACGCGCCCGACCGAGATCACGCTCGCCGACGGCTCCAAGCTCACGCTCGAGCCGCTCGAGCGCCGCAGCAACCGGCTGGCGGTGGACGGCTTCGATCCGTGCGTCGTGCTCCTCAACAACGATCTCTCCGCCGGCATCCCCGAGATCCTGATGGGCCTCGAGCAGGCGGTGCTGCCGCCGCTGCACGCGGGCTGGACGGTGCGCCGCAAGTCGAACCACTTCCAGGCTTACCGCGAAGTGGCGGCGGAATTCGCCGGGCTGATCGGCATCGACCCCTGGCTCATCAACCCCCTGTTCGAGAAGTGCGGCAGGATCAACTTCCAGGAGCGCACCGGGGAGGAATGCCTGGAAGGCTACGTCGCCGAGATCCTCGATGACATTCGCGCCAAGTACCGGGAATACGGCATCCAGGAGGAACCCTTCGTCATCGTCAAGGCCGACGCCGGCACCTATGGCATGGGCATCATGACGGTGAAGGATCCGTCCGAGGTACGGGGTCTCAACCGCAGGCAGCGCCAGAAGATGGCGGTGGTGAAGGAGGGCCTGCCGGTGCACGAAGTCATGGTGCAGGAAGGCGTCTACACCTTCGAGAGCATGGACGACGCCGTGGCCGAGCCGGTGGTCTACATGATCGACCATTTCGTGGTGGGCGGCTTCTACCGCGTGCACACCGGGCGCGGCAAGGACGAGAACCTGAACGCGCCGGGCATGCAGTTCGCGCCCCTCGCCTTCGCCGAGCCGTGCACCTCGCCCAACCCGGACGACCCGGGCTGCCCGCCGAACCGCTTCTACGCCTATGGCGTCATCTCCCGGCTCGCGCTTCTCGCCGCGGCAATCGAGCTCGAACGGACGGAGGACGCGGTGCTCGACACCGCCGCCGAGCCGCGCGTGGCCGCGAACTGAGCCGTAAGCAGCAAGCGGCAGGCGGGATAGTCCTATGAAGTTGGCGTTCGTCGTCGATCCCCTCGACTCCTTCAAGATCTACAAGGACACCACCTTCGCGATCATGCGCGAGGCTGCCGCGCGGCGGCACGAGCTGTACGCGCTGGAGCAGGAAGACCTCGCGTGGAGCGGCGGCAGCGTGCACGGCAACGCGCGCCGGATTCACCTGACGGGGGAGAAACCGGGCTGGTATCGCGCCGAGGGGCCCAAGACAACGCCGCTACGGGATTTCGACGCCGTGCTGATGCGCAAGGATCCGCCGTTCGACATGGAGTATATCTACAGCACCTATCTTCTCGAGCTTGCGGAGTCGCAGGGCGCGCGCGTATTTAACCGCCCGCGCGCGATCCGCGACTGGAACGAGAAGATGGCGATCGCCCGGTTTCCCCAATTCGCGCCGCCCACCGTGGTAACGCGGCGCGAGCCGCTCATCCGGGAATTCCTGGCGGAGCACCGCGACGTGATTTTGAAGCCGCTCGACGGCATGGGCGGCGCGTCGGTGTTTCGCGCGCGCCAGGACGATCCCAACGTCAACGTCATCATCGAGACCGTCACGCACTTCGGCCGCCGCACCATCATGGCCCAGCGCTATATCGCGGAAATCCAGGAAGGCGACAAGCGCGTGCTCCTGATCGGGGGCCGGGCCGTGCCCCATAGCCTCGCGCGCATCCCGCGGCCGGGCGAGACGCGCGGCAACCTCGCCGCCGGCGCGACGGGTGTCGCGCGCGCGCTCTCGAAACGCGATCGCGAAATCGCGGACGCGCTCGGGCCTGCTCTCGCCGGCGAGGGGCTGCTGCTGGTCGGCCTCGACGTGATCGGCGACTGGCTGACCGAGGTCAACGTCACCAGCCCCACCTGCTTCCAGGAAATCACTGAGCAGACCGGCTTCAATGTCGCCGGCATGTTTATGGACACGCTCGAACAGGCGCTTCGTTGATCCTCCCCGTCGTGCGCGCGCATTCCGGCGCCTGCGTGCTGCAGCGCAAAAGAGTAGACTATTGCAGCTTTATTACAGGGATCTAATCCGCTTACATGATTGGGATTCTGATCATCTCGCACGGCACCCTCGGCGAGGCCCTGATTCATTGCGCGAGCCATGTGTTGAACAAGCGCCCGCCCCGGTTGCGGCAGTTGAGCATCACCGCGCAGGACGATCCGCTGCAGATGCTGCCGCAGGCGCGCAAGCTCGTGAAGGACCTGAATGAGGGTGACGGGGTGCTGATCCTGTCGGACATGTACGGCGGCTCGCCCGCCAATATCGCCGCCAAGCTCCTCGTCCCCGGCAATATCGAGGGCGTCGCGGGCGTGAACCTGCCGATGCTGATCCGCGTCCTCAATTACCGCGACCGGCCGCTCGCCACCGCCGTCACCAAGGCGGTCAGCGGCGGCTGTGACGGCGTCGTGCGCATTCCCGCCCCGGCGCTGGTCGTCAAAAATGCTGCAACAGGAAGTTGAGATCATCAACAAGCTCGGCCTGCACGCCCGGGCATCGGCCAAGCTGACGCAGGTCGCCAGCCGCTTCAAGTCGAATGTCTGGGTGAGCCGCAACGGCCGCCGCGTCAACGCCAAGAGCATCATGGGGGTCATGATGCTGGCGGCGGCCAATGGCTCGACGCTGGTGGTCGAGACCGACGGGCCCGACGAAGTGGAAGCCCTGGCGGCCGTAACCCGGCTGATCGCGGGCCGGTTCGAGGAACACGACTAGCACCTGAAGGATGAGCTTTACCATCCACGGCATCGGTGTCTCCGGCGGTGTCGCCATCGGGCATGCGCACCTGCTGACGCACGCGGGTCTGGAGGTGCCGCGCTACGAGGTACCCGCGCACCAGGCCGCGGAGGAATCCGCCCGCTTCGACGCGGCGATCAAGCAGGTACGCGCGGAATTCGACGGGCTGCGCGGGAGCATCCCCGCCTCCGCCCCCCCGGAAATCAGCGCCTTCATCAACCTGCACCAGATGATCCTCGATGACGCCACGCTTTCGGTGGCGCCGCGCCGGATCATTGAAACGGAAAACTGCAACGCGGAATGGGCGCTCAAGCTGCAAACCGATGCCCTGGTCGCCCGCTTCGACGAGATCGTCGACGGGTATCTGCGCGAGCGCAAGGCCGACGTCGTTCAGGTCGCCGAGCGCGTGATGAAAGCGCTCTCCGGGCAGCCCGGCTACGTGCCGCCGCCGCTGCAGGCGGACTCCGAGCGCGACCTGATCCTGGTCGCGCACGACCTCTCTCCCGCCGACGTGGTGCAGTTCAAGCAGCACCGCTTCGCGAGCTTCATCACCGATCTCGGCGGCACGACCTCGCACACCGCCGTGGTGGCGCGCAGCCTCGCGATCCCCTCGATCGTGGCCCTGCACCGCGCGTGGCAGATGATCCGGGAGCACGAGATCGTCATCGTGGACGGCACCCAGGGTGTCGTGATCGTGGACCCCGACGAGCAGGTGCTCGCCGAGTATCAGCGGCTGCAACAGCAGTTCGACCTCGAGCGGCAGAAGCTGCGGCGCTTGAAGGGCCGCCGCGCGGTCACGCTCGACGGCGTGGCGGTGGAGCTGCAGGCCAATATCGAGCTGCCGGCGGACGTCGTGGAAGCGCTGGCGAACGGGGCCACCGGCATCGGCCTGTTCCGCAGCGAGTTCCTGTTCCTCAACCGCCCCGATCTGCCGGACGAGGACGAGCAGTTCGAGGCCTACCGCAAGGTCGCCTCGGACATGGAGGGCATGCCGGTCACGATCCGGACCTACGACCTCGGCGCCGACAAGGACCAGGACCCGCAGCGCGTCATCACCAACCCGGCGCTCGGGCTGCGCGCGATCCGGCTGTGCCTGACCGAGCCGCAGCGCTTCATCACGCAGCTGCGCGCCATGCTGCGCGCGTCCCACTACGGCAAGATCAACATCCTCATCCCGATGCTCGCCACCGCGGCCGAGATCGACCAGACGCTCGAGCTGATCGGGCGCGCCCGGCAGAGCCTCGAGGAGGAGGGCACGCCTTACGACCCTGAGATCCAGGTGGGCGGCATGATCGAGGTGCCGGCCGCCGCGCTCGCGCTCGGCATGTTCATCCGCAGGCTCGATTTCCTTTCGATCGGCACCAACGACCTCATCCAGTACACGCTCGCGATCGACCGCACCGACGATACGGTGGCGCACCTCTACGACCCCCTGCATCCCGCGGTGCTGAACCTCCTCGCCGGCATCATCCGGACCGCCGACCGGGCCAAGGTTCCGGTTGCGCTCTGCGGCGAGATGGCCGGCGACGTCACCCTGACGCGGTTGCTGCTGGCGTTCGGGCTGCGCCAGTACTCGATGCACATCGCGCACCTGCTCGACGTCAAGCAGATCATCCTCAAGTCGAATTTTTCCCGGTTGCGGCCGCTCGCGCAGAAAATGCTGCGGGCAAGCGACCCCGGGAAGCTCCGCGCGCTGCTCGACCAGCTTAATAGTTAGTATTTGACAAGCGCAGACGGGGCGGGTAAGGTTGGCCCCGCTTTCTGCCGCGCCGATTTGATATTCAGCTTGCGGGCGCGTTACAAATCCGGCTAAAGAGAAAACCTCCCAGTTTTTTCCAACCCGGCCCGCGCAAGCTCGCCGGGTTCTTGATTTTATGGATACTGGGATCACTTCGAAATCCGTGGGCATCGTTTCACCGCTGAGCGCCAGGTTCAGCGAGCCGGTGCGGTTGAAGAGCGGCGCGGTGATGGACGAGTACGAGCTCGTCTACGAGACCTACGGCACGCTCAACCCCGAGCGCTCGAACGCGGTGCTGGTGTGCCACGCGCTGAACGCCGCCCACCACGTCGCCGGCCACTACGCCGACGACCCGCAGAACGTCGGCTGGTGGGACAACATGATCGGTCCCGGCAAGCCGGTGGACACCAGCCGATTTTTCGTGATCGGCGTGAACAATCTCGGCGGCTGCCACGGCTCGACCGGGCCGATGAGCGCCAATCCCCGCACCGGCAGGCCCTGGGGCGCGGATTTCCCGGTGGTGACGGTGGAAGACTGGGTCGCGACCCAGGCGCGGCTCGCCGACCATCTCGGCATCCAGCGCTTCGCCGCCGTGATCGGGGGCAGCCTCGGCGCGATGCAGGCCCTGCAGTGGACAATCAGTTTCCCCGAGCGCGTGCGCCACTCGATCGTGATCGCCTGCGCGCCCAACCTGTCGGCGCAGAACATCGCCTTCAACGAGGTCGCGCGCCAGGCGATCATCACCGACCCGGATTTCCACGACGGGCACTATTACGAATTCAACTCGCAACCCACGCGGGGGCTGCGCGTCGCGCGGATGATCGGGCACATTACCTATCTTTCCGACGACGAGATGGCGGCCAAGTTCGGCCGGCAGCTGAAGAACGGGAAGCTCAACTACAGCTTCGACTCCGAGTTCGAGATCGAGTCCTACCTGCGCCACCAGGGCCGCAAGTTCTCGGAGTACTTCGACGCCAACACCTATCTTCGCATCACCAAGGTGCTCGACTATTTCGACCCCGCGCTGGAGCACGGCGGAAACCTGGCGAAGGCGCTCGCGCCGGCCCGGGCGAATTTCCTGGTCGTCTCCTTCACCACCGACTGGCGCTTCTCCCCCGAACGCTCGCGCGAGATCGTGAAGGCGCTGCTCGACAACCGGCTGGACGTGACCTACGCCGAGATCGACGCGCCGCACGGGCACGACGCGTTCCTGCTCGAGGATCCGCGCTACCACCGCCTGATCGCCGCCTATTTCGACCGCGTGGGAAAGGCATCCGGCGCGTGAAGAACGGCAACGCTACCGTCACGCAGCGCCCGGATTTCGCGGCCATCGCCGGCTGGGTGACCATGGGCTCCAGCGTGCTCGACCTGGGATGCGGCGACGGCGGCCTCCTGCGCTACCTGCGGGAAAGCCGCCGCGTCACCGGCTACGGGGTGGAAATCGACGACGACGGCGTGGCCGCGTGCGTGAACAACGGCGTCAACGTGATCCAGAGCGACCTCGAGCGCGGGCTCTCCGACTTCGAGAACCTGTCATTCGACTACGTGATCCTGTCGCAGACGCTGCAGGCGGTGAAGAACAGCGAGCGCATCATCCGGGACATGCTGCGGGTCGGGCGCGAAGGGATCGTCACCTTTCCCAATTTCGGCTACTGGAAGAACCGGCTGCAGGTGATCAACGGGCACATGCCGGTCTCCGACAATCTCCCCTTCCAGTGGTTCGACACGCCCAACGTCCACTTGTGCACGATCACCGATTTCGAGGATTTCTGCCGCGCCCACGGCGTGCGCATCCTGGAACGCACGGTGATCACCAAGGGGCAAAAGGTCGCGATGCTTCCGAACCTGCGCGGGGCGCTGGCGGTGTACCGCTTTCAAAAAGCGTGACGACTGACGGCTGACGACAGTTGGCCGGGGAATAGTGTCGGGAACCCCTACTGTCGCGGAACCATCATGAGTCGTCCTTGCCTGCCGAGCCGATCGACAGGTCGGCAAGCCCGGAGCGGATCATGAACCAGAAGAGGATCACGCCGGGCACGGCGGCGAGCGTGGTCAGCAGGTAGAAGTTCACATAGCCGATCGCGTCGATGACCGCTCCCGCGGTCGTTCCGGTGAGGAACCGGCCGGCGATGCTCGCCAGAGCGGAGAGCAGCGCGTACTGGGTCGCGGTGAAGCGCAGGTTGCACAGCGCGGAGAGGTAGGCGACCACCGTCACCCCGCCGATGCCGCTGGCGAAGTTCTCGAAGCCGATCGCCGCCGCCATGCCGATGTTGGAATGGCCGGCCGCCGCCAGCGCGGCAAAGCTGACGTTCGACACGGCCATCAGCACGAGGCTCGCCAGGACCGAGCGCTTCATCCCCAACCGCGCGTAGAGGATGCCGCCGACGAAGATGCCGGCCAGCAGAGCGATGAAGCCGACGCCGACGTCGTAGAAGGCGACCTCATCGTTGGTGAAGCCGAGATCCTGGAACAGCAGCCGCAGCGTGAGGTTGGCGAGCGTGTCGCCGATCTTGTGTATGAGCACGAAGAGCAGCACGACGAGCGCCCCCTGGCGCCTCAGGAACTCGAGCAGCGGGCTGAAATAGGCGACGATCGCCTCCATGACGCCGTGCGGCCTGGCCGGCTCGCGGTGCCGCTTGGGCTCGCCCATCACCACGCCGACGATCATCGCCGGGAGCGCGAAGGCGGCGCAGGCGAAATAGGCGGCGCTCCAGCCGAACCGGTGGGCGAGGACCAAGGCGAGCGCGCCGGCCGCGGCGGCGCCGATCCGCCAGCCGTATTGGGACATCCCGGACCCGACGCCAAGCTGGCGCGGCTCGAGCAGCTCAATGCGGTAGGCGTCGATGATGATGTCGAACGTGGCCCCGGCCACGGCCACTGTGATCGCGGCGATCGCCACCACATAGAGGGCTTCGTCCGGATCGGTGATGCCGAGAAAGGCGACCGCGGCCATGACCAGCACGCCGGTGAGCCACAGCCAGCTGCGCCGTTGCCCCCATCGGCCGATCACCGGCAGCCGGACATTGTCGACGATCGGCGCCCACAGGAACTTGAAGTTGTACGCCAGGATGGCGAGCACGAATGCGGTCACCGCGGTCCTGGTGATGCCGTGCTGGGCGAGGCGCGTGGTCAAGGTCGCGCCGATCATGGCGAACGCGAAGCCCGACGAGATGCCGAGGAACAGGGCCGCGAGGGGCGCCGGTTCGAGATAGGCGCGGACGCCTTCCGGCAGCCCGGCGCGCAGGCCGCTAAGCCAGCGGGTAGTCATAATCGATCGCAAGCGGCGCGTGGTCGGAAAAGCGCCTCTTCTTGAAGATCGCCGCGCGTCTTGCCGCCGCCGCCAGCTTCGGCGTCGCGATGTGGTAATCGATGCGCCAGCCGACGTTCTTCGACCACGCCTGGCCGCGATTGCTCCACCACGTGTAGGCCGCTCCGGTCGTGTCCGGGTAAAGCCGGCGATACACGTCCACCCATCCCAGTTCGTCGAACACTCGAGTGAGCCACGCCCGCTCTTCCGGCAGGAAGCCGGAGTTTTTCCGGTTGGCCCGCCAGTTCTTCAGGTCAATTTCCCGGTGCGCGATGTTCCAGTCGCCGCACAGAAGAATCTCGCGGCCCTCGGCGGCAAGCGTCCGCAGGCACGGGAAGAAATGTTCCATGAACCTGAACTTGATCGCCTGGCGGTGCGGGCCGCTCGACCCGGAAGGCAGATAGACCGAGATGACGCTCAATCGCCCGAAATCCGCGCGCAGGCAGCGGCCCTCGCGGTCCACGTCACGGATGCCGACGCCCTCGATCACGCGGTCCGGCTCGCGCCGGCAATAAAGGCCCACCCCGCTGTAGCCTTTCTTCTCCGCATGGTGGAAGTATCCCCGGAAACTCCCGGGCGCGCGTATCTCCCCCGACAGATCCGCTGCCTGCGCCTTGAGCTCCTGGACGCACACCATGTCGGCCCGCTGGCGCGTCACCCACTTGAAAAAGCCCTTGCGCGCGGCGGAGCGGATGCCGTTGAGATTCAGTGTTATGATTTTCATGGCCCATGGATTTCCGGCAAGAGTTCATCCGGTTCACGATCGAGCAGAAGGTCCTGCGATTCGGTGAATTCAAGACCAAGGCGGGGCGCCTGTCGCCATACTTCTTCGATGCCGGGCTGTTCTACGACGGCGCGGCGCTGAAGCAACTCGCCCAATTCTACGCGAAAGCCATCGGCGCGGCGGGGATCGCGTTCGACATGCTGTTCGGGCCGGCGTACAAGGGCATCCCGCTGGTGGCGGCCGTCGCCATCGCGCTGGCGGAATCGGGCCGCAACGTTCGCTACAGCTTCAACCGCAAGGAGCCCAAGGACCACGGCGAGGGCGGCACCGTGATCGGCGCGCCGCTCGCGGGCAGGGTGCTAATTGTGGACGACGTGATCTCGGCCGGCACCTCGGTGCGCGAGTCCGTCAACCTGATCCGGTCTTCGAACGCTATACCCTGCGGGGTGGTCATCGCCCTCGACCGCATGGAGCGCGGCAGCGGGGCATTGTCCGCAGTGCAGGAAGTGAAGGAGACCTATAAAATTCCGGCGATCAGCATCGCCACGCTCGACGATTTGATGGGGTATCTCAGGGCCGAACCGCAGCACGGGCAGCATCTCGCAGCGGTCGGCCGTTATCGCGACCAGTATGGAGTCACGGCTCATGCCTGATAACACCCGCGCATTCCTCGCCACGGCACTCGCCATGGCGCTTGGATCGTTGGTCGCCGCAACCGCGCTGGCCCAGTCCAAGAGCGGCACCGGCAGGATCATCTGCTGGAAGGACGAAACCGGCAAGGTCGTCGGCTGCGGCGACCGGGTTCCGCCGGAATTTGAAGGCGCCGCCACGAAGGAGCTGGACCGCCGCGGCGTGACGCGCAAGACCACGGAAACGGCCGAGGAGCAGGCCCGGCGCAAGGCGCAGGAAGAGGCGCTGGCCAAGCAGAGTATGGAGGAAAAGCGGCGGCTGGCCGAGCAGCGGCGCCGGGATACGGCGTTGCTCAACACCTACGCGAACGAGTACGAAATCGACCAGCGGCGCGATCGCGAGCTGCAGGAAGTGGACCGGGTGCTCGGACAATTCCGGGGATTGCACCAAAGCGCGGCCGCCCGTCACGCCGAAGCCCAGGAGCGCTTCAAGGCGGCCGAGAAAGCGGGGACGCCGTCCGATATCCTCAAGGACGACGTGGCGCGCGCCGGGTTCGACATGGCCAGGATCGAGCAGAACATCGCCGGCAAGAACAAGGAGAAGGAGGATATCCGGGCCCGCTATGCGGAGACCAAGCAGCGCTACCTGGAGCTCAGCGGCGCCCGCGGGCGGGCGGCGGCGCCCGGCAAATAGTGAGGCGTGACCGGTGACCAGCGACGGGTCGCTGAAACCCGGCTAGCCAGTTAACTTCCTTTTCAGGATCTCGGTCACCTGCTGGGGGTTAGCCTTCCCCTTGGTGAGCTTCATCACTTGCCCCACCAGTGAGTTGAACGCCTTGTCCTTCCCGCCCCTGTAGTCCGCGACCTGTTGCGCATTGGCGGCGATTACCTGAACGCAGACCCTTTCCAACTCACCGCTGTCCGAGATCTGTTTCAGCCCGCGCTTCGCAATGATGGAATCTGGATCGCCCTCTCTCGCTACAACCGCATCGAGAACTTCTTTGGCCATCCTTACAGAGATCTCTCCTGTACCCACGAGTACTTGGATTCGCGCCCAATCCTTTGGAGATATCGGAGGTTCGGTGAGAGCCTCGCCCCAATGGGACATAAGGGACGTAACAGTGGCATTGGCAGTGCTCGTCAAGACCTCGGAAAGCTTCGCACGACTGAAAAGTTTGGTTTCCAAGATCGAATTAGCCGTTGTCGCGAAATGATCCGCAACTGCAGGATACGTTGTCACCATGGCTGCGTTATGGGTGGGTATCCCCAATTTTTCGAATTCCTTCTGCTTTTCTTCTCGCGATGCCGGCATTGTTTTTCGAGCTTCCTCGATCATCTCCTCGGATATGACTAAGGGCAGGAGATCTGGATCAGGGAAATATCGATAGTCGTGCGCCTCTTCCTTTGTGCGCATCGAGCGCGTCTCGTTGCGCTCCGGATCGTAGAGACGCGTCTCCTGCTCTACGCGTCCACCGATTTCCAAGATCTCGATCTGGCGGCGCACTTCAAATTCGATTGCCTGTTCCATGAACCGGAAGGAATTGAGGTTCTTTATTTCGCAGCGCGTCCCGAGCTTCTCCTCGCCCGCCGGCCGCACCGACACATTGGCGTCGCAGCGGAACGAGCCCTCCTGCATGTTGCCGTCACAAATCCCTCTCCACGTCAGAATCTCGTGGAGGGCTTTAGCGAACGCCACGGCCTCGTGTGCCGATCGCATCTCCGGCTCCGAGACGATCTCGAGGAGCGGCGTCCCGGCACGGTTTAAATCAATACCAGTAACACTTTGCGGAATATCATGCATCGCATTCTCAATTAGCCCGTGCAGCGACTTGCCGGCGTCCTCCTCCAGGTGTGCGCGCGTAAGCCGGATCTTCTTGTCCCTGCCGTCGACGACGATATCGATCGAGCCGCCCTTCACGATGGGCGTTTCGTACTGGCTGATCTGGTAGCCCTTGGGAAGGTCGGGGTAGAAATAGTTCTTGCGGGCGAAGATCGAGCGCCGGTTGATGTTCGCGGCGCTGTTGCCGTTCACCGCCAGCCCGAAGCGCACCGCCTTCGCGACCGCCTCGCGATTCACCACCGGCAGCACGCCCGGCAGCGCGATGTCCACCGCGCACGCCTGCGTGTTGGGCGCGGCGCCGAACGCCGTCGACGCGCCGGAGAACATCTTCGAGCGCGTGTTGAGCTGCGCGTGGGCCTCCAGCCCGATGACGATTTCCCAATTCACGTGCGAATCCTTTTCAACCGCCAAGACGCCAAAAAGGATTCAAAAAATGCAACGCAGAACGATCATGAGATCTGTCCTCTGCCGCAGCCAATGCTCGGCCGTTCAATTCTCGAACTGTTGTTGAATGCATCGTGGCGGCTTGGCGGTTCAATCTATGTCCTTCGGGGCGCGGGTGTGCCAGTCGGTCGCCCGCTGGTACTGGTGCGCGATGCCGAGCATTTTCGCTTCCGCGAAGGTGTTGCCCACGATCTGCAGCCCCACCGGCAGTCCCTCCCCGTCGAGTCCGCACGGGATGGACAGTCCCGGCAGCCCCGCGAGATTCGCGGGTATGGTGTAGATATCGTTGAGATACATCTGGACCGGGTCGCCCATCTTCTCGCCGATGCGGAATGCGGTGGTGGGGCTGGTCGGCCCCATGATCACGTCGCAGCGCTTGAACACCTCGGCGAAATCCCGGGCGATCAGCCGCCGCACCCGCTGCGCCTGGATGTAATAGGCGTCGTAGTAGCCGTGCGAGAGCACGTAGGTGCCGATTAATATCCGCCGCTTCACCTCCTGCCCGAAGCCCTGCGCCCGGGTCTTCCGGTACATGTCGAGCAGGTCGGTGTACTCGGGCGCGCGGTAGCCATAGCGCACCCCGTCGTAGCGCGCGAGATTGCTGGAGGCTTCGGCCGGCGCCAGCACGTAGTACACCGGCACCGAGAGCTTCATGTTGGGCAGGCTCACCTCGACCGTCTCGCAGCCGAGCTTCCTGAATTCCCCCACTGCCGCTTCCACCGCCTTCACCACTCCGGGCGCCGCGCCTGCGGCGAAAAATTCCTCCGGCAGCCCGATCTTCAGCCCCTTCAGCGGCTTGCCGAGATCGCGCGTGTAGTCCTCCCGCTCGCGGTCGAGGGACGTGGAGTCGCGCGGATCGAAGCCGGCCATGACGTTGAGCAGCAGCGCGAGGTCCTCCGCGCTGCGCGCGAGCGGCCCGCCCTGGTCGAGGCTGGAAGCAAACGCGATCATGCCGTAGCGCGACACCACGCCGTAGGTCGGCTTCAGCCCGCAGATGCCGGAAAGCGCCGCCGGCTGGCGGATCGAGCCGCCGGTGTCGGTGCCGATCGCGCCCGGGGCAAGCCGCGCCGCCACCGCCGCCGCCGAGCCGCCCGAGCTGCCGCCCGCCACCTTGTCCACGTCCCAGGGATTCCTGACCGGCCCGTAATAGGAGGTCTCGCTCGACGAGCCCATGGCGAACTCGTCCATGTTGGTCTTGCCGAGGGTGACCGCCCCCGCGGCATTGAGGCGCTCCACGACATGGGCGTCGTAGGGGGCGGTGAAGTTGGAGAGGATCTTCGAGCCGCAGGTGGTCAGCCACCCCTGGGCGCAGAAGATGTCCTTCTGGGCGATCGGGATGCCGGTGAGCGGCTGCGCGCACCCCGCAGAGCGCACCCGGTCGGCCGCTGCGGCCTGCTTCAGGCTCGCCTCGGAATCGAGCGTGATGAAGCAGTTGTATTTCTTGTTTAATTGATTGATCCGGCTGATGAAATGCCGGGTCAGCTCGACGCTGGAAAAGGTGCGGGCGGCAAGGCCGTCGGCGAGGCTCTTGATCGTGGCGTTGTGCATCCGGGTCCGGGAGGACTCACTATTCAATGACCTTGGGGACAAGATAGAGGCCGCTTTCCACCTGGGGCGCGACCGACTGGAACAGGGCGTGCTGGTCGGATTCGGTGACATTGTCCTCGCGCAGACGTTGCACGACGTCCAGCGCGTGGGACATGGGCTCGACCCCGCGGGTGTCGACCGCCTGCATCTCCGCGATGAGCCGGAAAACGTCGTTGATCTGCGACAGCACGGCCCGCGCCTCGGTCTCGTCGATCGCGAGCCGCGCCAGGTCGGCAACGCGCCGCACGTCCTCCAGCGTCAATGCCATGTCACCCCGCGGATGGAAGCCTTAAAAATCGAGGCTGCATAGGGTATCATAACCGTCCAAGCAACTGGACCAAATCCCTTTGGGTGGAACGCGTTATGTTGGGTTTCTTGAGCCGCTACTTTAACGACGACCTGGCGATCGATCTCGGCACCGCGAACACGCTGATTTACGTGCGCGGCAAGGGCGTCGTGCTCGACGAGCCGTCGGTGGTGGCGATCCGCCAGGAAGGCGGGCCCAACGGCAAGAAGGTGATCCAGGAGGTCGGGCTCGCGGCGAAGCAAATGCTGGGCCGCACGCCCGGCAACATCTCCGCCATCCGCCCGATGAAGGATGGAGTGATCGCCGACTTCACCGTCACCGAGCAGATGCTCAAGCACTTCATCCGGAAGGTGCACAACACGCGGTTTTTCAAGCCGAGCCCGCGCATGATCATTTGCGTGCCGTGCGGCTCCACCCAGGTCGAGCGCCGCGCGATCCGCGAATCCGCGATCGGCGCCGGCGCCTCCAGCGTCTATCTGATCGAGGAGCCGATGGCGGCGGCGATCGGCGCCGATCTGCCGGTGGGCGAACCGACCGGCTCGATGGTGGTGGACATTGGCGGCGGCACCACGGAGGTGGGCGTGATCTCGCTCGGCGGCCTGGTCTACAAAGGCTCGGTGCGCGTCGGCGGTGACAAGATGGACGAAGCGATCATCAACTACATCCGCCGCAACTACGGCATGTTGATCGGCGAGACCACCGCCGAGCAGATCAAGAAGGAAATCGGCTCCGCCTTCCCGGGCTCGGAAGTGCGCGAGAAGGAAGTGAAGGGGCGCAATCTCGCCGAGGGCATCCCGCGGAGCTTCACCATCTCCTCGAACGAAATTCTCGAGGCGCTGACCGAGCCGCTCAATGCCATCGTCTCCGCGGTCAAGTCCGCGCTCGAGCAGACGCCACCCGAGCTGGCCGCGGATATCGCCGAGAAGGGCATGGTGATCACCGGCGGCGGCGCGCTGTTGCGCGACATCGACCGCCTGCTGATGGAAGAGACCGGCCTGCCGGTGATTGTCGCCGAAGACCCGCTCACCTGCGTCGTGCGCGGGTCCGGCAAGGCGCTGGAAAAAGTCGAACGGCTGGCCAGCATCTTCACCAACGACTAAAGCGATCGGCGTTCAGCTACCAGCTGCCAGCTCAACGCACTGCGGGCGTGCCGTGCACGAACCATGCTGACCGCTGACTGCCGAGGGCTGATGGCTGACTGATGGAATATTCGCCGCCGCCGTTTTTCAAGACCGGCCCGACGCCGCTCGCCAGACTGCTGATCTTCTCCGCGTTGTCCCTCGCGTTTCTCGTCGCCGACGTCCGCCTCAACTACCTCGACTCGCTGCGCCAAGTCGCAGCAGTGATCGTCTATCCCCTGCAACGGATCGCGGCCGCGCCCGCAAGCATCGCCCGGCGCATCGGCGATTTCTTCACCACTCACGGCTCGCTGCGCGCGGACAACGCGCGCCTCAAGCTGGAGAATTTCGAGAACGGCGCGCTGCTCCTGCAGCTGAAGGCGCTGCAGGCGGAAAACGAGCAGTTGCGGGCGCTGCTCGCTGCGCGCGAGCGGTTGAAGCTCGAGCTCGCCGCCGCCGAGGTGCTCTACGCCGCGCGCGACCCGTTCTCCCGCAAGGTGGTGATAGACCGCGGCTCGATGCAGGGCGTGCGGCCCGGCCAGCCGGTGGTGGACGACCGCGGACTGGTGGGCCAGGTAACGCGCGCCTATCCCTGGCTCGCGGAAGTGACCCTCGTCACCGACAAGGGGCAGTTCGTGCCGGTCCAGAACGTGCGCAATGGCCTGCGCACGGTGCTCTCGGGCACCGGCAGCGACGGCGCGCTGGAACTGCGCTTCATCCCGCTCACCGCCGACTTCCAGGACGGCGACGAGCTCGTCACCTCCGGCATCGACGGGGTCTACCCGCCCGGACTGCCGGTGGCGCGGGTAACCAGCGTCGAGCGCAGCGTCGGCCAGATTTTTGCCCGTATCACCTGCGCGCCCCTGGGCGGCGTGGCGCGTCACGTGCACGTACTCGTCGTCAGCGGCAGCCGCGAACTCCCGCCGCGGCCGGTCGACAGGAAAAAACAGCTTCGCGGCAAGAAACCGAGAAAGAGCTGATGGCCGACACGCGCATTGAAACCCAGGAGATCCTGCTGCCGGTTCGCGCGGGTTTCATCGCCTTGACGCTCATCGGGGCGCTGATGCTGAACCTCCTGCCATGGGCCGGCGCGTGGCTGTGGGTCAAGCCCGATTTTGTCGCGCTGGTGGTGCTCTACTGGTGCATCGAGCAGCCGCGGAAGGTGGGCTTCATCTCGGCATGGATGATGGGATTGTTGATGGACATCGCGGACGGCACGCTGCTCGGCCAGCACGCGCTCGCCTACTCCATACTCGCCTATGCCGGCATCGTGCTGCACCGCCGCGTGCGCATGTTCTCGGGGACGCCGCAGATGGTCCACGTGCTGGTGCTGCTGCTGATGAACGATCTTATCGTCCTTGCGATCCGTCTCGTGGCCGGGGCGGATTTCCCCGGGCTGCAGTACTTCCTCGGCAGCTTCGTCGCGGCGGCGCTCTGGCTGCCGCTGGGCGCGCTGCTCAAGCTCCCGCTGCGCCCGCGGGTCGATCCCGATCTTTTCTAGGGCATGGCCATGCGCTCCGAGCTGTCGATCAATCCCGGCATCGAGCTGCGCAACGCCCAGCTCGAGCTGCATCACTTCCAGGTGCGGCTCGCGATCGCGGCCGGCTTCGTGTTCCTGGCCTTTCTGCTCCTCGCCGGCCGATTTTTCTACCTGCAGGTCGTCCGGCACGGCGAGCTCTACACGCTGGCGGAAGCGAACCGCATCGCCATCGTGCCGGTCGTGCCCAATCGCGGCGTCATCGTTGACCGCAACGGCGTGCTGCTCGCGCACAACTACTCGGCGTATACGCTCGAGGTCCAGCCCGACCGCATCGCGAACCTGGAAGGCCTGATCGACGAGCTCGCCACCGTGGTCGAGATCACGCCGCGCGACCGGCGGCGCTTCAGGCGGCTGCTCGAGGAGAGCAAGAGCATCGGCAGCCTGCCGGTCCGCACCCGCTTGAGTGACGAGGAGATCGCGCGCTTCGCCGCGGTGCGCTACCGCTTCCCGGGCGTGGAGATCAACGCGCGCTTGTTCCGCCAGTACCCGCAGGGCGAGGTGTTCTCCCACGTCGTGGGCCACATCGGCCGCATCAACCAGCGCGAGGTCGAGCAGCTTCAGGCCGAGGGACTCTCCGCCAACTACCGCGGGACCGACTACATCGGCAAGACCGGGCTCGAGCAGAACTACGAGCGCATCCTGCACGGCACGACCGGGGTCGAGGAGGTCGAGGTCGATTCGGGCGGACGCCCGGTGCGCACGCTCTCGCGCACCCCGTCCGTGTCCGGCAATAACCTCGTGCTCAACCTCGACGCGCGCCTGCAGGAGGTCGCCTACCACGCGTTCGGAGACAACCGCGGCGCGCTGGTCGCGATCGATCCGTCTACGGGCGGCGTGCTCGCGTTCGTGAGCAAGCCGGGGTTCGACCCCAATCTGTTCGTCGACGGGATCGATTCCCTGAACTGGAACGAGCTCAACACCTCGCCGGACAAGCCGCTCGTCAACCGCGCGCTCTCCGGCACCTACCCCCCCGGCTCGACGTTCAAGCCGTACATGGCGCTCGCCGGACTGGCCTACGGCAAGCGCACCCCGCAGCAGACGATCCGCGATCCCGGCTATTTCATGTTCGGCGGCCACCAGTTCCGCGACAGTCACGCCGGCGGACACGGCATCGTCGACATGCACAAATCGATCGTGAAATCGAGCGACACCTACTACTACATGCTCGCGAACGACCTGGGCATAGACGCGATCGCACGGTTCATGGCGCAATTCGGCTTCGGCAAGCCGACCGGCATCGACCTCGCAGGTGAGGCCGCCGGCGTCCTGCCCTCGCAGGAATGGAAGATGCGGCGGTTCAACCAGAAGTGGTACGCGGGGGAGACCATCAGCATCGGCATCGGCCAGGGCTACAACGCCTACACGCCGCTGCAGCTCGCGCAGGCGGTGGCGATGCTCGCCAACGGCGGCGTCGCCTACGCGCCGCAGATCGTGAGCGCCGTCGAGGATTTCCGCACGCGGGAGCGTACCGCCGTCGAGATGCGGCGCCTGCGGGCGCTGGAGCTCAAGCGCGAGCATCTCGCGGTGGTGCGGGACGCGCTCGTCGACGTCAACAAGGAAGGCACGGCGGCGCGCTCCTTTGCGGGGGCCCCGTACGTAAGCGCGGGCAAGACCGGTACCGCCCAGGTCATCGGCATCAAGCAAGGCGAAAAGTACGTGGAGAGCAAGGTGCAGGAAGAGCTGCGGGACCATTCGCTGTTCATCGCCTATGCGCCGGCGGAGAATCCGCGCATCGCGCTCGCGGTGATCGTGGAGAACGCCGGCTTCGGCGCGCGCACCGCCGCGCCGCTCGCGCGCAAGGTGCTGGATTACTACCTCCTCGGCAAGGTGCCCGCGCGGCAACGGCGCGGCAGGAGCGACGATGCATCCCGCGGTTAGACAGCTCGGGCACACTCTCACGCGCAACATCGACGCCACCCTGCTCGGCATCGTGCTGGCGCTGCTGGCGGTCGGGGTGGTGGTGCTGGTGAGCGCGTCCAGCATGAATGCGGCGCGCGTCACCGGGCAGATCGCGAACATGCTGATCGCCCTGGTCGTGCTGTGGCTGTTCGCCAATATCCCCCCTCATTACCTGATGCGGCTTGCGGTGCCGCTCTACGTGCTCGGCCTCCTGCTGCTCGTCGCGGTCGCGCTGTTTGGCGACGTCGTGCACGGCGCGCGGCGCTGGCTCGACTTCGGCATCACCCGCATCCAGCCCTCCGAATTCATGAAGATCGCGGTGCCGCTCGCGCTCGCATGGTATTTCGACCGCCACGAGAAGTCGCTGCGGCTCGCAAACTACGCGATCGCCACGTTGATGCTGGTGATCCCGGTCGCGCTGATCGCCCGGCAGCCCGACCTCGGCACCGCGGTGCTCATCACCGCGGCGGGATTCTTCGTGCTGTTTCTCGCGGGGCTGTCGTGGCGCGTCATCGCGGGGGTCGCGCTTGCCGGCGCCGCCGCCATGCCGTTCGTGTGGTCGGCGCTGCGCGATTACCAGCGGCAGCGCATCCTGACCCTTTTCGACCCCAGCCAGGACCCGCTCGGCACCGGCTACCACACGATCCAGTCCATGATCGCGGTGGGCTCCGGGGGCTGGTTCGGCAAGGGCTGGCTGAACGGCTCGCAGACCCACCTCGACTTCATTCCGGAGCGCACCACCGATTTCGTGTTCGCGGTCTATGCCGAAGAGTTCGGGCTGCTGGGCTGCGTGGCGCTGCTCGGCTTGTACCTCGCCGCGATCTCGCGCGGCATGCTGATCACCGCCAACGCGCCCACGATGTTCGCGCGCCTGCTCTGCGGCGCGATCACGCTCACCTTCTTCACCTACGCCTTCGTCAATATGGGGATGGTGAGCGGCATCCTGCCGGTAGTGGGCGTCCCGCTGCCGTTCCTCAGCTATGGCGGCACCGCGCTCGTGTCGATCTGCCTCGGCTTCGGTATCCTGATGAGCATCAACAGCCACAAGAAGCTCGTACAAACGTGATGGGTGATGAGTAATGAGTAATGGGAAAAAGCCGGTAAACCCGCTGTGGGGCTTTGCTCATTACCCATTACCCATTACCCGTTACCTGGTCGCGGCGGTGCTGCTGACGGCCGCGCTGGGCGGCTGCGGCACGCCGGCCAAGCGCCCCGGCGGCTACTACCTCGACGACGGGCCGGGCGCGAATCCGCCGGCCAACCTCGAGAGCATCCCCGACGCGGTGCCGCGCGCCGAGCCGGTCAATCGCGGCACGGCCCGGCCGTACGTCGTCATGGGCAAGCGCTATACGCCGATGACATCGCACGCGCCGTACAAGGCCCGCGGCATCGCCACCTGGTACGGCCGGCGCTACCACGGCAGGCAGACCGCCTCGGGCGAGATCTACGATATGTACGCCATGACCGCGGCGCACACGACGCTCCCGATCCCGAGCTATGCGCGGGTGACGAACCTGAAGAACGGCAAATCGGTGGTGGTCCGTGTCAACGACCGCGGGCCATTCGTCGACGGCCGCATCATCGACCTCTCGTACACCGCCGCCCACCGCATCGGTGTGCTCGCCGGCGGCAACGCGCTGGTCGAGGTCGAGTCCATCCTCCCCGACGGCGCCGGAGCGACGGTTGCCGCGGCGCCGGCCGCAAGGCCCGAGAGCGCGCCGCTTGCCGCCGCGGTGGAACCCGAGCCGCCCGCCAGCCAGCTTCCCGCCGCGGAGCCGCCGGCAAGGGTGGCGGTCGGCGTCCCGCCGGCGCCGGCCAACGCCGATGCGGGAGGCATCTACCTGCAGCTCGGGGCGTTCGGATCACGAGACAACGCGGAGAACTTCCTCGCACGGATGAAAGTCCAGATCGATTGGCTCGCAGCCGCGCTGCACGTCTTCAGCCGGGACGGACTATTCCGGGTTCACGCCGGGCCCTATCCGCGGGACGCGGAAGCGCGACGGGATGCGGACAGGATCGGCCAGGCGCTCGGCTTCCGGCCCTTCGTGCTTCAGCGATGACGAGACCCGAGACCCCGATCAGTGGGATTGCTTCGGCTCGCCGGTGACCTGGCGAACCTCCACGTCGAGCTCGATCGTCTCGCGCTTCTTCCCCGCCAGCTCGAACGTGAGCCGCAACGGCACGCGGTCCCCGGCGTTGAGCGTCCGCTTGAGATCCAACAGCATGATGTGATAGCCGCCCGGCGCGAGCTTCACGGTCCGGTTCGCGGGCAGATCGATGCCCCCCACCGCAAGCATCCTCATCACGCCGCCTTCCATTCGCGAGTGGTGAATCTCCGCGATGCGTGCCACCGGAGTCGCGGCGGCGACCAGGCGCGCCGGTGAGCGGCTGGTGAGACTCATGAACGCGCC
>Ga0326597_10003434_pt1 | contig 22869 bp, 12 predicted proteins | sample RVTome_12_FD_203789 | JGI IMG/M metagenome (GOLD analysis project Ga0326597, IMG submission 203789) | Soil microbial communities from uranium-contaminated site in the Upper Colorado River Basin, Wyoming, United States - RVT100D185 | ecosystem: Environmental > Terrestrial > Soil > Contaminated >...
TTTAGTGAGCATTCAAAAATATTCAAAACTTATTTTATCCAATATTTCTTTGACGGCAATAGATACAGTTTAAAAGAAAAATTATTTGGCATAAAGAAGGAGCAAATGAATGATAATTCGGTAGTTTACACTCTTGGAATCTTTAGAATACTTCCCGTATTCAATAGTATTAAACCCAACATCGTTCACGTAATCACATTCGAGCGGTTTGCTGTTATTTTTTTTATATATAAGCTGCTTCATAAAATAAAAATAATATATAATGAACACGGAGTTGTTACTTATGAAAATTATGAATTAAAGAAAGTACCCTATATTAAAAAAATAAAGGATAAATTTTGCGAAAAAATGCTTTTAAAATATTCAGATAAAATTATTTTTACATCGGAGAGGACAATAGATATTGCAGAAAAATATTTCAAAATAAATGAATCCAAAATTGTAATTTTATCCAATGGGATTGATGAAAAATTTTATATTCCCTCTAAAACAGCAAAAAATAATATCAAACCGAAAGTCATTTTCATTTATAAAAATGAATTATATAAATCAGCATTAAATTTTTTAAAAAAATTTATTGAAAATTATAAAGGAGATTTGGAGCTTTACATTATAACCAAAATTGGGATAGATTTCAAATGCGGTAATAATATCGGAATTAATTTAGTCAGTTTAAAAACAACAGATGGATTGGCTGAATTTTACAATGATAAAGATGTATTTTTGTCATTAAATAAATACGACACTTTTTCTATTTCTACGGCAGAAGCAATGGCAAGCGGATTAATTCCGATTATTACCAAAGAAACGGGTATAAGCAGGTATATCGATGATAATTACAATGGATATATTGTTGACTTCGGTAATATAGACCAATTAAAAGATAAAGTAACAAAAATTTCGAATATGAGCGCCGACCAGAGAAATAGAACCGGTGAAAACGCAAAGAGTGTTTATGAGTCCCTTGCTTGGAATAAGATTTATGAAACATACAATAACATTTATCAAAGTTTAATAAAGTGAATATCCTTTTAATTGCAAATGAACTCAAGTATGCTTGCGGTGTAACTAATCATTTACTCCACTTATCACACGGTTTATTAAAATCAAAAAAGGTAAAGCTTTGGATAATATGCGGAGGCGGAAACGGCTTAGATAGATTCGAAGACATTGATTTAAAAATAACGGTTGATAAAAGATTTCTTCATAAAGAAAGAAATATAAAAAACTTCGTGTCTTCAATAAGCCATCTTGTAAGTTTCATTAAAAAAAACAAAATAGAAATTGTCCACTCACACACACATTATGCAGCTAACATTGCAAGAAATGCCTCTAAGTTCATCAGATTAAAAACTGTGCAGACAAATCACGGCTTGCTTCGAACAAAAGGAGTATTAAAGCATTTTTCAGCAGATAAATATATTGCAATAAACGAGCATATCTATAATTATATCTTAAAAAATAACATATCTAAAAGGAAAAATGTAAAGTTTATAAGGTGCGGAATTCCCGTTCCTTCGGAGTTCCTCCAAAAGGATTACTCAAAAATAAAAGTTATTGCCAGCTCTAGATTTGATTTTGAAAAAGGTCTGGATATCTATATCAAGGCAGTGGCTAAGCTGAGAGATAAAATTAAATCCAATGCAGAGTTTTACATCGCAGGAGCAGGTGAACATGAAGCAGAACTAAAAAAATTGAGTAATGAGAAGAATGCGGGCATTCATTTTCTAGGTATTGTTAAAGATATGTATAAACTTCTATCAGAAACGCATATATTTGTTTATCCGTCCAGATCGGATTCAGAAGGATTCCCGGCTGTGATAACTGAAGCAGGAGCTACCGGAAATTTAATGATAAGCTCCGATTTCATTGGTTCCGAAAATGTGATTGAAGATAATGTGGATGGTCTAATATTTAAACAAAACGATTATATTAGTTTAAAAAATATTTTAATGAAAGTTTTGGAGAATTATAATGAGTTTATTCCCGTGTCAAAAAAATTATACAGAAAGACCAAGAAATGGTTTGATATGGATACAATGATAAACAAACATATTGAGCTTTACGAGGCATGCCTGGAAAAATAAATAATATAACAGTATTAATGCCGGCTTATAATTGCGGACATTATATCAGCCAATCAATCAAAAGTATATTGAACCAGACCTATAAGGAATTCGAATTTATCATTATTGATGACGGTTCAACCGATAATACCGAAGAAATCATCTGCAGTTTTAAAGACTCTCGAATAATTTATAAGAAAACAAAGAACAAAGGTACATCCGCCGCTCTAAACTATGGTTTAAAATTGTCAAACTGTGACTGGATTGCAAGAATAGATGCCGACGATTTGAATGTTTCTACCAGACTTGAAGTCCAATTAAATTTTTTAAATGAAAACCCCGATTATGATATTGTTTCAAGCTGGTCTGTTTATTTCAAATCATCTCATAAAATTTTATTTCTTTTAAGAGAACCTGTTAATCACCGTCAAATATACAAATATTTAAATTTACATAACCCTTTAAACCAGTCGGCTGTAATTTACAGGAAAAAAATTATAAAAAAAGAAGGATACGACGAATCATTTAGAAATAATGAAGACTTTGAGTTATTTTACAGAATAAGAGACAAAGTAAGGTTTTATAATATACCTGAGTTTTTGGTTTATACAAGGGTGAGACCTGAATCCAAGTCCAATATTACTGAAAATAATAATGTTTATGAAATGTTGTTTAACCCGGCATTTAAAAACCTGATTGAAGCAAAGTCAAAAGGTGAACATTTTTACTGGGCAAGTACTATCGCTTGGATTAACTTTTTTTACGGTGATAGAAAAAGCTCAAGAGGGTACTTTAAAACCTCAATTTCAGTGAAAAATTCTGCAGCATACCTTGCTACATTCCTTGCTGATGAATATTTTTACAAACTAATCAATTCAAGATTAAGATACAGATTGCAAAATCTATTTCAAAACAAAAAATTTTATAAAGCTGAATTAAAAAAACTTCTACAATAAAGTGAAGGACAATAGAAAATTTACAATCTATGTTTTTATAATTTACTTAATATTTGGAACAGCATTGTATTTTATTGGTTATTTTAAAATCGGGTTATTATCTGACGACTATTTAAACTTTTACGATGCCTTAAATTCAACACTATATCAAAAAGTCACAGGGCAATTACCTTTTACAAATACCTTCCATACAAGACCTTTTTATTACTTATCGCTGGAAAAAAGCATTTTGATACATGATTTGCTAGGATTTGAATTCAATAATTTTGTCTGGTACAGAGTTCAAAATCTGGTTCTTTTATTTTTAATATCGTTTATTACCGGAAGGATTATTCTTCTTACCACAAAAAAGTTATCCATTTCGGTAATTGGTGCGCTAACTGTTATCATTTTCCCGAATAACTTAAACGATATATGCTGGACTGCCGGGAGAGTGGATTTGCTGTGCACTTTATTTTATGCTATCACAATTTACTTATTTTATTTATACTTAAGCTATAAACACTTACTTCTTTTTAGCGGGATAATAGTATTTTTTATGCTGGCTTTGCTTACAAAAGAACTTGCAATAACTTTGCCTGCTGTTCTACTTATACTGGCTTATTTTACAGGCGGAAAGGAAATAATCCGTAACTGCAAAAATGTTTTTATTTTTCTGTTTGGGTTATTAGGGTTATATATAATATATAAGATTTTTTTGCTGGGCAATAACTTACTGGAAATTGCCACATTATACCAAACAAGTCCGTTATCAAATGCTCCCGGAGTACTAGCAAGAGGAATAATTTCTCTCACAATTCCCCTGGATTATCTTACATTAAATTTATATTTACAAAACCATAACAAGGTTGTTTTATTGTATCTGCTTTCATTATATGGCGCAATATTCTATTTAATATGGGCTATGATTAAAACTGACAATTATAAATATATAGGTCAGATTTTTTTGCTCGCCTTTTTTATGCTTGCTCCCTATGCTTTTATCGGTTATATAAGACCGCAGATGATTTTGCTCCCATTTGTAATAATTACTATACACTTATTATGGGTTTACAGCCACCAAAGTAAACTCAATCTGAATTTTAATAAGCACTTGCTTAGAGTTTTATATTTCATAGCCTTAATATTCTGGGGGTATTGGAGTTTTGAAGTTATCAGCGATTGGCAGACTTCTTACGAAAAAGGAAAAATCACTGTAGATAATTTGGTAAACCTAAATATAGAACCCCATAAGCAAACTATAATAATCGGTAATCCCGGAAGGTTCAAACAAACATTTATGTTTGATAAGCTCACGGGTTCATATAATTTCTGGAAAGAAAAAAGTTTTACAATTAAAGATACTATCAATGATATTGTTCAAACAGGGACACTTGAAAAAAGCTCAATAGGAGCAAAGTTTAATTTAATCCAAATCCAGCCTTCAGAATTTGAAATAAGAGCGGCAGGCACTCAATTCTTTTACATAGAGGGCTTAACTGGCGACAAATTAAGCGGTGGATTTAAAAATAAGGATATGGACGTGGAATTTACTGAATTTGATAATATGAATAAACCTATAAGAATGAAACTTAAAATACTTTCGGAGGATGTCAGTTGTTACTTGGCTGATGGATTAAGTTTTATCAAGATTTATTGAGCTTAAACATACTTCACATAACCCCCGATTTTAACTACGCCTGCGGGCGGTCATATTATGTTTACCTGCTGTTAAAATATTTTTATAAGAAAAATAATGTTATTCTTTTAACTAACGGAGGTGATTCATTAGACAGGCTTAAAAAGCTGAATATTAATTATAAAATCATAAGGGGTCTTGACTCAAAAAATCCGTTATCATTCGCAAAAAATGTTAATGAAATAAGGAATTTCATAAATAACTATAAAATTAATGTAGTTCACACTCACCACAGGTATGCTGAGTTGATTGCGCAGCAAGCTGTAAAGCTAATGCTTCTGAATAAGCCAAAAACTGTTTTCACGGCATTAAGCTTAGTAAACAGAAAATATAATGTTGAGTATAAATCCGATAAAATAATTGCTGTGAGCCAATGTGTTAAAAATATGCTCACAAATAAATTCAGGGTAAAGAATAATAAAATTTCTTTAATTCCTAATTTTACCGATACAAGCGAACTTCGTAAAACCAAAACCTCCTCATCAGCCAAAAAAAAGAAATTTTATAATATCTTAGCTATTGGCAGATTTCATCCTGAAAAAAATTTCGAGCTTCTTTTAAAAGCGTTAAATCTTCTCAAAGGAAAAAACATTCGGCTAATACTAATCGGCGAAGGGAAAAATCTTTTGGATTACAAAAGATACATCGAAAGCCATAAATTAAACGCTAAACTATTTGGACCTCAAAAAGTTCTGGAACATTTTTTTTCAAATGCTGACTTATGTGTTTTACCGTCCATAAGGGACCCGTTTCCAAATTTTATGCTTCAAAGCGGACTTCAAGAAAAACCATTTATCGGGGCAAATGTTGACGGCATTGCTGAATTAATTAAAAACGGTGAAAACGGATTGTTGTTTGAAAGCGGAGATGCGCTGGAACTTGCCGAAAAAATTAAATTGATGAAAAATAATGGAGAGCTTGCTAAATACTGCGCTTCCAATCTTCACTTAGAGGTAATTAATAATTATACCCAGAAATCTGTTATTCCGAAAATTGACAAGCTTTATAAAGAACTTCTCAGATAAATGGAATTTCAATTTGAAAAATTGGAGATATTAGGTTTAAACTTTCAAAATGTTGATTATTCACAGCTAATTGGAGCTATACAAACCTCAATAAACGATACCAAAAAAATTACAATTTCTTATGCAAATGCCCATACTTTAAACAAGACATTTAAAAATGTAAAATTAATCAACATAGTTAATTCTTTTGATATTATTCACTCTGATGGCATTGGAATTTATTTTGCCTCAAAAATCCTTCATAAAAAAAATGGTTTAAATAAAAGATTCACCGGCTCAGATTTCTATCCTCTTCTTGCAGAAGAAGCAATAAAAAACAATTGGAAAGTTTTCTTTTTCGGGCATGATGTAAACACCCTGAATAAAATTGCACTGCACTATCCAGATTTAAAAGTTTCCGGGTTATTAGAAGGATACAATTTCAGGAATGCAGATGTTATCAATGCCATTAACCAATCAAATCCTGATATTTTAATTGTCGGACTTGGTTTCCCAAAACAAGAAGAATGGATATATGAAAACAAAGATAAAATAAATTATAAAGTTATCTTAGCAGTCGGAGAAGGGATTAAAGTTTTCGCAGGTACAAAGATAAGGGGGTCAAAATTTATCAGGGTTTTGGGACTGGAATGGCTGGTTAGGGTTTTTACTAATCCTTTCAAATATTTTAAAAGATATATCACTGGAAACCCGATATTTTTATACAGGATTATTATTTTAAAATTGCGTAATTTGGTTGGATGATTTTTAGAAAATTGTCAGTTAGAATCGCGATTTCTCTTATCCTTTCTTCACTAACATATTCTCAAAATTTCAACTGGATAACCCCTAATAAAACCTATCTCAAACTTCATGTTATTGAAGACGCAGTTTATAGAATAACTCGGACTGAGTTCACGCAGGCAGGGATAAATACAAGCAATATTGACCCGCGAACTGTTAAAGTCTACCATAAAGGGTTGGAGATTCCTATTTATTTTGAGGGGGAACAAGACGGCACGTTTGACCAGAATGATTTTTTTGATTTCTATGGAACACGGAACTACGGAGGATTAACAAATACTTATTTAGCAAGCTTCGGCTCCACAACTCTTCATTACACAACTGATGAGTATTACAACTTATATTCCGATACAAACGTATATTGGGTAGGTTGGGACGGCAGCAACGGCTTGCGGTTTAATATATCAACCTATTCGGTACAGAGTGAATATCCTCAAAGCTTTTCACTTGAAAAGCTCCATTTCGAAAAAGACTCATTATATTCGCCAGGAGAAACAATAAACCCAAATACAGATTTCAGGTATTTTAACAACGAAAAAATTTCTGGGGAGGGCTGGTATTGGAGGAATTTGACCTCTCAATACGGCTTTTCAATAAGCTCAGCTTTTACTATACCGCTTTTAATCTCATCTCCACAAATATGTACCTACAGAATTTTTGCGTATCCCAATTCAAGAGATACTACTTTTAATGAGCATAAACTCGTGCTAAGGGTAAATTCAACAATAGTTGCAACAATAGCCAAAAATGATTATGAGAGATTTGATACAACAGTAACTTTTTCGAGCTTGATTTTAACTCCTTCAGCAAATACAGTAAGCGTTACTTATACGCCTACTATCGGAAATCCAAATGTAACCCCCAGTTTATACTTTGATTTAATTGAGCTTACTTATCCTAGAGTTTTTAAATTTCAAAACGGCACTTGCTATATAACTTTATCTGGTACGGACACTACTTCCGCTTTATTTAAAGTAACGGGATTTAATGTATCAAATCCTGTTTCTATCTACGATAAAAAGAACAATATTAAAATTACTAATATTAGCTCTAACTTGGATACATTGTTTTTTACAGGCAAAAGAAACGGTGAATTTGAAATTGCAAATCAAATCATAAATAAAAGACCGTTTAGAATTGAGCCCAAACAGGTTCCCAATCTAGTTTCAAATACAAACGGGGCTGATTACCTTGTAATTTACAACAGAATATTCGATTCACAGGCGGAACAGCTTCGCTCACACAGGCAATCTCATGACAACTTCCGTTCGGTAAAAGCTTCCGTTGATGATGTAATAGATATTTTCAATTACGGGCTGGCAGACCCAATAGCAATCAGAAGGTTTGTAAAATATGTCTATGATAACTGGCAGACTCCAAAAGTAAGGTTTGTCTGTCTTTTCGGAAGAGGATCGCTTGACCCTAAAAACAACAGGACACAGCAAAACTTCTATAAGAACCTTGTGCCGGTGTATGGTTACCCGCACACTGACGGATACTTCGTAAACTTTAATTTTAATGGATTTACTTACGATAAACAGGTTGCAGTAGGCAGGATACCTGCATACACTCAGCAGGAAGCTCAGGACATTGTTAATAAAATTATTAATTACGATAATGAACCATTGCAGAATTGGATAAAAACCTTTTTGATGATTACCGGCGGACCCAACAGAAATGAACAATTGCAGTTTCAGGCACAATCTAACCTATTAGTTAACAGTTATATAAGCCCACCGCCGGTTTCAGGTGACGCACATAAAATTTACAGAAATGATTCAGCTGGCGGAATTACATTTAACTATGCCGACTCGATAAAAAGAGAAATTAACAGAGGCGGTTTAATAGTAAATTTTATCGGACACGCCGCCAGCCAGGACTGGGAACTGGGTCTTGAAGACCCCTTAACCATAGCGAATGGAAATAAACTTCCGCTGGTTTTAAGCATGACCTGTTTTACAGGAAGAAATTCCGAGCCGAACTTTAGAGGCTTTGGAGAAAAATTTGTTTATGCCCAAAACAGAGGCGCATTGGGATTTTTAGGCAGTACTGGCTGGAGTTTTGCCAGTGCGGGAAATGACCTCAATAAATTCATATTTCAGGGTTTTGCACAGGATACTTTGAGAAGGATAGGAGAACTTGTTAAATATGCATCAAACCGTCTCGCCCCAGATTCGGCAAACTTCCAGGTAAGAAACATGATTAATTGTTATGACTTGCTCGGTGATCCTGCTTCGAAGCTTTTACTACCCTCAACACCTGAGTTTGTAATCGGTCAAACCGATTACAGGATTTCAAATCCCTACCCTATTACGGGCGAACAAGTAAACCTGACGATTTATCCTAAAAACCTCGGACTTTTTGCTAAGGATTGCTTAATTAGATTTGAAATTTTAAAAAACGGGGGACCATACAGGCATAAGGATACTCTGATTACAAATTTTGCATACTTGGACACAGCCTCATATATTTTTAGCATAGATACGATTGGAAATTATTCGTTAAAAGTAGCACTTGATTATGACGACAGATACCCGCTGGAAATCCCGACCAACAATATTTTAATGCTACCTTTACCGTTAAGAAATATTTCTTATACTCCCCTAAAACCTATTAAAAATTCAGTAATACGCACTGATACAGTTGAATTCGTTGGACTTAACCCGCAGATAAATCCAGCAGCTAACAATATAAAAATAATATTGCAGGTTGATACTTCAAGAATATTTACAAATCCTTTATATACTTATACTAATTCAAATATTTCCGGTGTTGCTACAAAAGTCAGATACAGTATTCCGGTGACTGATTCAAACATTGTTTATTTTTGGAGAACAAATTCAATAATTAATAATGACAGCGCCGGGTGGAGCGAGCTTATGAGATTTGTTTACAACCCATTAGTAAATTCCGATTATTCACGCTCGGATTTTAATGACTCAATTGTAACCATTTACACAAAATTGAGAAACCAATATGATGATATGGACATATCTAATCTAATTTACAACGGAAACGGCTTTGCATTAACAAATTTTTCAGGGCAGCTCCAGGTAAAATCATTCGGGAGCAACGGAAGCGAAGCATCTTTTTTTATAATTAACAATTATACATTGTACGCTGACGGAGGACAAAATACCGGATTAAATATAGTTAAAGTCAGGAGATTAACCGGCAGCGTCGTAGAATTTAAAAATTTCAGAATGTCCACACCCGCGTCTTCTGACTCCGTTTTGAATTTTTTAAATACTTTTGACACGACACATTATGTTATGATAGGAATAGCTACCCACGTTTCACCTTCAGACAGCCTAAAACAGACCGCTAAAAATAAAATTAAACAATTTGGAAGCATTTTTGCCGATTCAGTCAGAAGATTCGATGCTTTCGATTCATGGGCATTTATTGGCTACCTTGGAGCATCGCCGCAAAACGCATCGGAGCAATTTCACAGGTATTCTTCCAACAATACATGGACGCCTTCATTTGCTGCATTAAATCCTACTTTTATAAGCACTTTGGGGACAATTAACTTCTCAATCGGACCTTCGCACAGATGGAAGTATTTTTCATGGGACAGGTTTTTGAATCCAAATTCGTTTGTAAACTTTGATGTAGTTGGTATTAACAAAACGGATGATTCCACAGTATTTTATACAAACGTAAGCTTTAACACATTTTTAAATTTAGATACACTCGACAGCTACAATTATCCTAACTTAAGGTTAATTGCAAAGCTTTCAATTGATACGCTTGGAGGGCTATTGTCACCAATTTTTAAATCAATGTTTTTTAAATATGTGCCCCCTACTGAAATAATACCCGATAATTACTCATTTGTTAAGAGTGATTCCATAGTTCAGGAAGGCGCTCAGGTAACTTTTTCGGTAAAAACGTACAACGTGGGCTACGTTTCTGCCGGAATAGTAGTATATAAATGGACAGCAAATGCTCCTTCAGGATTAGTTGTTTTAAAAGCCGATACTGTTTATAATCCGTTGCTGGTGGACAGCATAAAATTATCTTCGGTTACATTCAGCACGCAAGGTTTAAGGGCAAAAAGTTTAACTGTTGATACTGTTGAAATAAATTTCGAAGTATCTATGCTTGGTAATCAAAACGACTATTACCCTTTTAACAATTTTTCATTCAGCAATATCATTGTTACCGGCGATTCTACAGGACCTTCCATTGAAGTAACATACGACGGTGAGAAGATTTTAAATGGCGATTTAATTCCCGCCAAACCCGAAATATTGTTTAAATTTTATGATGACAGTAAGCTCGATTACAGCATTGATGATTCTCTAAATATTTTTATAAAACTTGACGGAAGAAGACTATACTATAACACCGGCGGGCAGCCAAATCCGGAGTTAAATTTTGAAGCAGTCAATAACGGAAATCTGAAAACTATAGTAACATATAAACCAACTCTTGGTGAAGGCAGCCACCGGCTGCAATATATTGGAGGAGATAAAGACGGCAACAGAGATACCGTTATAAATGATGTTTATGTAAGCTACGCTTTCAGTGTGAAGAACTTGTTTAATTATCCCAATCCTATGCGAAGCGATACATATTTTACATTTAATTTATTTTCAGCTAAAGCTCCTCAAAGCTGTAAAATAAAAATTTTCACTGTAGCCGGTAGGCTGATAAAAGATATAAGCGCACCCGCAAAAGTTGGCTTTAATCATATACACTGGGACGGAAGGGATAATGACGGAGAATATATGGCGAATGGTATTTATCTTTATAAATTAATTCTTGAAGACGAAGGAAAAACTGAGACTTCAATTCAAAAATTAGCAATCTTAAGGTAATTGAAGAAAATTTTTATAATACTTACCGTTTTATCTACTTCCATTTTATCTCAATGGATACAGCAATCCAGCGGAACCTCTACAGTTCTATATAAGGTTTCCTTTCCAAGTGCAAGTACTGGAAATACCGTGGGGCTCGGCGGAACAATCAGACGGACTACAAACGGGGGGCAAAACTGGACAGTGCAGCAAAGTCTCCCCAATGAAGACCTTTTTGCAGTATACTTTTTAAACGACTTAACGGGATATTTAGCCGGTGACGGCTCTAAAGTCGCAAAGACGACCAATGGCGGACTGAACTGGATTAATCTGACCCCTATACCGCAACTGTATCTCGGAATTTATTTTTTGAATGAAAACACCGGATTTATGTGCGGAAACGGCGGTTTTGTCATAAAAACTACAAATGCAGGAACAAACTGGGAACTGCTAACAACCGGTGTAACCCAAAACTTAAATGATATTGGCTTTGCAAATTCATCCGAAGGGTTTGCTGTTGGAGCTAACGGAACAATAATTAAAACTACCAACAGTGGAAGTAATTGGAGTATTCTTACAAGCGGAACAAGCAATTTGCTCACATCATTATCTATAATTTCCTCAGGCACTGTATTTTGCGGGGGACAAGGCGGTCTAATATTAAAAACTACTAATGGCGGCATAAGCTGGGTAAGCATAAATTCAGGAACAGCAAGCAGAATTACCGATTTGTTTTTTGTAAACCCATCGACCGGCACAGCTGTCGGGCTTGGTAACACCATTCTAAGGTCAACAAACGGAGGAATTAACTGGATTACTCAAAACAGCGGTGTATCGGGACAGGATTTTCACGGAGTCTTCTTTACTGCTGTTAACACTGGATTCGTGGTGGGGTCGGGCGGGCATATTTTGCATACAACAACAGGCGGTTTTCAAATCCCCTCACCACCAAATCTACTTTCTCCTCCAAATAATTCAAACGGGATTTCAATCACTCCACTACTTGATTGGGATTCAGTTTCATCTGCAACTTTCTACCATGTTCAGCTATCGACAGATTCAAATTTCGTATCAAATATAATCGATTCATTACAAATTGTACTTACACGCCTTCAAGTTGGCTCAGGACTTTTGACGAATAATACGCTGTATTTTTGGAGAGTTAGGGGCATTAATTCTGGAAGCAATGGACTATGGTCAAGTGTATTCAGGTTTAGAACTATTGTTGCATTACCAAATGCTCCGAATCTATTATTGCCAACTAACGGAGCAACAAATGTGTCTTTGACACCAAGTTTTGACTGGGACAGCACTTCTCTGGCGGATTTTTACCGCCTGCAAGCTGCGTTAGATACAGAATTTGTTTCCATCAGGGTTAATGTTACCGGTATAACTCAGTCAAGCTATAACTTGGTAAACCCCCCGCTGCAAAACAATTTCAGATATTACTGGCGGGTAAACGCTACTAACCAGGCTGGAACAGGACCATGGTCGGGAGTCTTTAATTTCACAACTGTTTTAGGTTTCCCCCCTGCACCAGTATTATTATCGCCACCGAACAATTCTAATAATATAAGCTTGACGCCAACTTTGGATTGGGTTGATGATATTTCTGTAATTACGTATCAGCTTCAATTATCCAATGATTCTAATTTTGCCAGCACATTAATTGATTCAACAGGTTTTAATGCGTCACAGCTAATTGTAGCCGGAGGTATATTGACAAATATAACCTCATACTTCTGGAGAGTAAGAACAACTAACAGTTTTGGCATAAGCCCGTGGTCCGAAACATGGAAATTTAGTACAATTCTTGCTCCTCCTGTTGCGCCCACTCTGCTTGACCCGCCAAATGGAGCTACGAACGTTTCTACTACACCCACGCTTGACTGGAACGATGTTCCCTTTGCCGAAACATACCGGATTCAGATTTCGACAGACTCTCTATTTGCGACTTTTCTATCCAATATCGGCGGATTAACTTTTTCGCAATACAATGTGCCCGGCGGTCTTTTACAAAACAATACAACTTACTATTGGAGAGTAAATGCTACAAATTCAGCCGGAACAGGACCTTTTTCACCAGTATGGCGTTTCAGAACGGTTGTATCTCCGCCTGTTGCTGCGCCGGATTTAATAAGTCCTCCAAACGGAGCAACAAATCTTTCATTAACTCCAACCCTTGACTGGAACGATGTATTTGGAGCAAACGGATACAGGGTAAATGTTTCAGATGATTCATTATTCAACACAACAATAATCGATACAACGCTAACTCCTTCTCAATATACGGTATTGGGGGGAAGACTCTCCGGCGGTTCAACATACTATTGGAGAGTCCGCGCTTTTAATGCAGGAGGTTTCGGCCCATGGTCGGTTACGTGGCGGTTTTCGACATTTCCAATTGGCATTAACATAATAAGTACCGAAATGCCTAAGGATTTTAAATTATATCACAACTTTCCAAATCCCTTTAACCCAGTTACTTTTATTAAATTCGATCTCCCTTACAGTTCGTTTATAAAAATTGAAATATTTGACCTTCTTGGCAAAAAGATTGAAGTTCTTGTTAATCAATATTTACAAGCAGGTTCTTATATGACAAATTGGGATGCCTTTAACGTCTCAAGCGGTGTATATTTTTACCGATTTGAGTCCGAAAAGTTTACAGATATTAAGAAAATGATTGTTGTAAAATAAGTCTCTTCATTTCCGACCAACCTCAAATTGAAATTTTTAAGAAAATTTGCAGACAACACAAAACGAAACTCGATTGTTAATAAGTGGAGGAGAAAAAGATTCACCATTTTTAAATCGATGCTTGAAGAAATTCCGAAGCCGATTAAAATTCTTGACGCAGGCGGAACGGAAAACTTCTGGATGCAGATGGATTTTATAAATTTAACAAACGTAAGCGTAACGCTATTAAATTCAGATAATATTAAGACGACTCTGCCAAATTTTAGCTTTGTTAAGGGAGATGCAAGAGATTTAAATATGTTCAAAGATAATGAGTTTGACGTTGTATTTTCAAATTCTGTAATTGAACATGTGGGAAATTTTGAGGAGCAAAAAAAAATGGCTAATGAAATCAGACGTGTAGGCAAAAGATACTTCGTTCAAACGCCAAATTATTACTTCCCAATCGAGCCGCACTTTTTATTCCCTTTTTTTCAGTTTCTTCCTGTTAAAGTGAAGATTTTTCTTGTAATGCAATTTGATATGGGCTGGTTCGAAAAATGCAAATCAGCTGAAAAGGCATCAATGTTAATCAGCTCTATAAGACTCCTTAAGAAAAAGAAATTAGAAGAACTTTTTCCTTTTAGTAAAATTTACAATGAAAAACTTTTTGGTTTAACAAAATCTCATATAATAACTAATAAACGTAATATTTAATAATTTTCGTTTTTTTAAGCAATAAATAGAAAATTAAAAATTAACGATATCAGTTATTGTTCGCATACACTTATATCACTAACTTTGAAATGTATAAAATTACCTTATGTTATAAAATCACAAAACTTTGTTCTTATAAGTAGGGTAAAAACTTAAAAAAACCTTTATTTATTAACCAATTTAACCTTTATGGGAGGCGTTAAAAATGTCAGAAACTACAAGATTTATTCTAACCTTATTTTTTATTTTAATCTTAAACATCCTGCTATTTGCTCAACAGCCGGTAGTTAATGAACACAGCATTAAATTCAACCCTGTTACTATGGGCGGCTCAACAGAAGCTTCATTAGTGGGTGAAGACGGCTTATTTATGAAGACTACCGATGGAGGCGTATCGTGGACTGAATACAGCACAAACCTAACAAACGTGCTTTACAGCCATAGTTATTTAAGCGGTTCCATCATCATAACTGTGGGAGAAAACGGAGTTATTTTAAAATCTACCGATAATGGCGAAAACTGGACACTAAATGTTTCGGTTACAACTATTAATTTAAATGATATCGAAATATTTAACACTGAGAATGCACTGATTTGCGGTGACAGCGGAGTTGTATTTCTAAGCACCGATGAGGGCGGAAGCTGGAGCCAAATTACTTCTGGCACAAATGAAAACCTAAGCGACATTAACTTTATTTCACAAACTGTTGGATTTATAACAGGAGACAATTCTACCCTTCTCAAAACAACAAACGGCGGTTTAACATGGGAAATTAATAACTTAACATTTGGCACATTTAACCTAAACTCTGTTTACGCTGTAAATGAAGATACAATCACCGTGGTTGGCGACGAAGGAAGGATATTTTCGACCATCGACGGAGGCGAATTCTGGTTCGCACCGTCTGGAATTTCACTCACTTCAAATATAAACGATGTTTTATTTTTCAATGATTCCGAGGGAATTCTTGTAGGGGACGATGCCCTTATTTTAAGGACTACTGATGGTGGTGCAACATGGGAAGAAGTTTATATAAATGCCCCAAACTCAATGACAGATTTTAAATCAGTGTCTTTTTCATCCCCGACAAACGGAATAATTGTAGGCAAGGACGGGGCTGAAATTTATTCAACCGACGGAGGTGAAAACTGGTATGAGGTTTTGCCGTACCTGATGGCATCAAGACAAATGGCACCCCGTGGTGAAACAATAAAAAATTTAAGTAATTACCCAAATCCGTTTAATCCTTCGACTTCAATCAGTTATCAAATAACAAAGGATGCATCTGTAAGCCTTAAGGTTTATGATTTAACCGGCAAAGAAGTCGCTAATATATTCAGTGGGAATCAAAAAGCCGGGAATTATACCTTTAAATTCGATTCTTTTAACCTCTCCAGCGGAGTCTATTTTTATGTAGTAAGAGTTAATACGGGTCTTAATGAAACCAGCAAAACTATGAAAATGATTCTGACTAAGTAATGATTTAACTCCTCCCAGATTCAAAAAAACGCCGTGAAAAAAACGGCGTTTTTTATTTAGAACCATAAAATATGACTTATGCAACACTCTCTAACTATAAATACTACTTATTTTAGTTAGATTTAACTGAAGAACCCTTATTGATAATGTTCTAAACATCCAGCTATATTTGTAGTCTCAATCAGTTAGTAGGGTAATAGCAGAAAAGGTTTTAATTAACGAAATCTTTTCTAAACTATTGAAAATGAAAATTTTAACCGTTTTAGCTGTTACTCTGGTAATTACCTTTTCAGTTTTATCCCAAACATCATACAGATGGAACGGAGCTGTTAACTCCAATTTTAGTACGGCAGGCAACTGGACACCCTTTAGGCAAGTTGGCTTGGCTAACGATATATTAGTATTTGAAAGCGGAACGAACCTCAATGTTACCAATGTTAACCAAGTAACCGTTGGGCAAATAATAGTAAGAAGCAATACCAATCTAACTTTGTCGCCTTCAACGGGAAATACAAAGGTTCTGAGAATAAATGGAGGGGATGGAGAGGATTTAGTAATCGAAGAAGGCTCAATTGTGACAATTAGCGGAAACGACCCTCAGTTAAATGTGTTTTTAAATCCCAATTCGACAGCATCTATTTACGGAAATTTTGTCTTTTCGGGAAATATAGCACATAATTTAAATGCTTCAAATTCTTTATCAATCAAATTTAAAAACGGTTCAGTATTTAAACAGCTTTGCCCGGGGAACATATTTACAACCTCTGGTTCGGAAAATACAGTTGTTTTTGAAGACGGTTCGACTTTTATTACCGACATTCAATCCGCCTTAAATCCGTTCGGTATCCAAGCACCTGCTTCTAAGGTTAAGTTTGAACACGGAAGCAATTACATAGTTGCTAATTCAAATGCAGAGGCATTAAAATTTAGTGGAAGAACATATTCAAACTTAACAATTAAGCAAAACGCCTTGCTCATTATAAACGAGAATTTCACTTCAGATTGTAATATTGATAACTTAACGGTTGAGAATGACGGAGTACTAAGTATATTTAACTCCAACACCCAAACAACCCGCAATTTAAATATTAAAGGCTCAATTAATATAATCGGAACATTTGGTTTTGAGAATACTACAAATAAGATTAATTTGCAATTTAACGGGAACCAAACTCAGACAATTTCCGGAAGCGGGGGCATATCATTCCCGGAAAACCTTGGTTTTGTCTTCATATCAAACGATATATTGCTCGAAAGAAATTTAGTTATTGACTGCTCGGTAAATCATTTACAAGGTAATATAATTACAAATAATTATACTCTCTTCATTAGAGGAAGATATTTGACATTGAATGGCTCCAAATCAACTCACGGGATTACGCTTGGCAGCCCCGGACAATCAAACAGCAATGAGGATAATTTAGTAAATAATAATTTACCTATTGATTTTTCAATCAGCCAGAATTATCCGAACCCGTTTAACCCTTCAACAAAGATAGATTATACATTGCCAAAAACTTCCAACGTTATGTTAAAAGTATTCGATATTAATGGCAGAGAAGTTGCGACTCTGGTTAACTCAGAATTAGAAGCAGGAAATTACACAATTAACTTCGATGCATCACATCTTTCAAGCGGAGTGTATTTCTATTTATTTAATGCTAGTACTGCTCAAACAAAATTCACCAAAACAACGAAAATGATTTTAACAAAATAAACATTGATTCAATCATACCATTTCTCCCAAAAAAACTTATTTATACTCATCTCTATACCTCATAATGCAACAGAAAATTTTCTGAAATCCCGTAATAAAATTAACTAAAATCGTTATTGTTACTATAACGTAAAATTACTATGTTTGAGTGTTGATTTAAGAAACTCTTGCAAGAAGTCTTAAGAAAAAACAGCATTAAAAAGTGAAGTTGAACTTTATATTTGTCAATTTTTGGGCAAAATAAATGTTTACTTTAATTAACAGAATTAAATAACTAAACCTTTATTAAAGAGATAAAAAAAATGAAAACAAGAAGAAACTCCCTTATTATTATTGCAGCAGCTTTTTTCATCCTAACATTTGTTAGGGTTTATGCCCAATCAGGGCCTAATGAACACAGCATTAAATTCGAAAACGAGCAAACGGCAGTCCTTGTTGGACAAGACGGACTTATTATGAGAACCGAAGACGGAGGTCTAAACTGGACTACCCAGACATCAAACGTTACCAATGTGCTTTACGGTACCAATTCAATAATGGATTACGATGAGCAAGATCCTTATAGAATCCAACTAGCCGTAGGTGAAAATGGTACTTTATTGAAATCAATTGACAACGGACAAACATGGATTTTAAAAGACATAGGAATTTCACAGTCCTTAAGAGGTGTTGATATGATTACCAACTCACTCTATGTTGCAGCCGGTGACGAAGGAATTATAATCAGGTCCAACGATAAAGGTGAATCATGGTCAACAGTAAGCTCGGGTGTTACAGAAAACTTAAACGGCGTTATGTTTGTTCTTTATCCACATCAGGTAATTTCAGCCGCAATGGGTATAGCAGTTGGCAATAACGGAACCATTTTAATTTCTAATGATTACGGATTGACATGGTCACAGGTAACAAGCAATACGGCAGAAAACTTAAACACATTATACTTTGCATACGAAAACTTAATTTTCGTAGCCGGCAACAACGGCGTTATGCTGAAGTCAAATGATTTAGGAGAAAGCTGGACAGTAGTAACAACCGGTGTATCTGAACATATTTATGATGTTAAACTAATTAGTGAATCAGTTGGTTTAGCTGCCGGCGAAAACGGCTTAATTCTCAGGTCAGAAGACGGCGGAAACACATGGTCTGAAATTACATCAGGCGTATCAACCGACTTATTTACCGTAAACTTCGGCAGCTCAAACTTCGGCATGACTGCAGGAGAAAACGGCACTGAGCTTTACACTAACGACGGCGGATTAACATGGGAAAACAGAGAAGCAGAAAATTCATTATCAAAAAAAGGGACAAACGATGTTAAGGTATCGCAGAATTTCCCCAATCCGTTCAATCCTTCGACAAAAATCAGCTATGAGCTTCCCTTTAATTCTTACGTATCTGTAAAAGTATATGATATGCTCGGAAAAGAAGTCAGAACTCTAGCAAACGGCTACCAAACTGCAGGAAGCTATAACGTTACATTTGAGGCAGCGAATTTATCAAGCGGTATATATTTTTACACAGTAAATGCGGGTAACTTTGTTAAAACAACGAAAATGATTTTAACGAAATAAATCCTAATTAAAAAGTCATTGAAGGCAGGTTGTTACCTGCCTTTTTTTTATCAATCATACCGATACCGTAAAAGGGTGATTAAATAATTAAAAAAATTGCAAAATTAATTAATAATGATTAAAAATAAATTATTGCGAAATATATCACTAATATATGGTATTGAGAGAACTAACGTAAAACCCTAATTTTGAACCTCTAAAAACTTAGTAGTAAAAGATACTATAAGGGAATTCAAATGAAAGTGATAAATTTTATAATATCTACATTCCAGATTACAGCTGTTATCATTTATTTTTTATTCTATAATGTGCAGTATTTTTGGTCATTATATGGAACGGTTCAAAATCTAATTCAGCTCGTAGTAAAATAAGAGACTCAAATTTCGTAACCCTACAACTGCCTGTATTAAAAATTTCGATTAAGCAATTACAATCTAAACAGATATTGAAATTTCGCGAATATTTGCCTGGTTGTTTCTGCAAACCTTTGGTTGTCCTTGCTTGAACCATAATCATAAATATCATGTGTAGAGCCAATATAAAATATAGTGAAGGGATTCCACTTATAGCTGAACAGCGGGTCAATATTGAATTTTTTGCTGAAAGAATCATATTGTGTAACGAGTCTAAGGAAAAAATGCCTTGTGAACTGGAAAGAAGTTTTGTTCCTTAGAATATAGCCCGTATATAATTTCTCACCTCCTGCCTCTTTTGAAAGCTCGGAATAATTATAGGTGTTCTCAATTGAAAGTCTGTCTATAGGTTTAAGCGTTAGCCAAGCCTCTGAATTAAAACCAAACCCTGCATAAGAAGGATTCTCAAAGCGAACAATATATTTCCCCATTTCAAAAAAGACTCCGCCCCTTGCGACATCAAATGTGTTTATGTTAACATTAATCCAGCCTCTGTGAACATTTTTATGATAAACGTTTTGATACTCTTCATTATTAACCGCCAAAAATCCTATTTGGTAATTCGTTAAGCTTCTTCCCTGAAAATAAACGCTGGGAACCACCCATTGCTCCCTGATTCTGCCTGAATAATCATATCTCAAGCCGCTTTCAATATAAGGATAAAATCTAAGAACAAAGCCCCTTTTTAAATAAACGGTAAATTCATTCCATAATGAAAGATACATATGATTATTCTTTTCGATAAACCCAACGTCCCTTCTTGCTTCCGGCGGAGCAAAGCCGGATTCTAATCCAAATCTCCAGTATTCGGCACTTCTTCTTAATTGCGCCACTCCTCCGAAACCCGAAAACTTTTCACCGTCAAAAGTTAATGTATTTTCTTTATTTTTACCAAATTTGGTATCAGATTGATAAAGATTAGAATCATTAACTTCTTTAGTATCATATCTCAAAACTTGAAAGTTGAAATAATAATTTTTCCAAAAGTTAAGAGAGCCGTCAAATCCGATTACCCTGTTATATCCGTCTTTAACTTCCCTGTCTGTTGCAAGAAATCCAACGTAAGATTCCCCTTCCAAGCTCTTTCGAAGCCTCAAAACATTAATTAAAGATTTCGAGTCGGTAAATATGAATCTGCTGCCGTAATCGTAAGGCAATATAAACTGAGTTTTCCGGTCATAAGCTCCAATATAGCCGATATCGAAATCACCGATTTTACCAGTCAGCTTTGTAGCAAATAAGGGGTTGTTAATCATTCTTGTATAAATAACATTAATATATGAATTAAAAATACTGCTTCCTTCAAGAAAGAAAGGACGCTTTTCAGGATAAAACAACGCCGATGGCGAATTTATATCAACCTGTGCTGCATCGGATTCCACCTGCGAAAAATCAGGATTATAAACAATTTCGCCGGTTAAATTAGAAGTGAAGCCGTATTTTAAACCGACTCCAAAATCACCCTTTAAAGTTGAATCGGCAATAAACTTTGAATTAGGATTATTAGGGTCACTTTTATACCCTGTAATGCCTCCAATAACGTAAGGGAGTATTTCCAGATTCTTACCGCTTTTTAACCCCTTAAACCCGTCAACAATACCTGCCTGCCCCATAAAAGACGGCTCATCTCTTGGCAAAACAGCCCACGACATTTGTGTCCTGTCGCTTCGGGGCCATGTTCTTATAAAATGGAATTTCCATTTCTGATTGCTTTTGTTTGGAAATCTTAAACTTTTAAAAGGAATTGACATCTCTGCAATCCACTTATCTTTATAAATCTTACACTCAGAACTGAATATCAAGTCGTAACTGTCGTCCTCACCGGTCAATGGATTTCTAATCAAATCACCCTGAATTCCGTAAGGGTTTACAAATATTTCATAAGCCTGCTGGTCATCACTGTAAGTATCGAAACATACTCCCACGTAATCATCATTCCAGATATTATCCCTGTCTGAAAGGTTAGCTCTTAGTTTCGAAATATCGGGTTCATAGCAAATATAAGCCATATAAAGATTTTCATCATCATAGGCCAATAATACCTCAGTTTCAACGGGCGATTTGGTATTATTACCCGGGTAGATTTCAACAAAGTCTTTCGCAGCCGAAACATTTTTCCATCCCTCATCGTTTACCTCGCCGTCAATCTTTATCGAAGAATTATTGCATCTTGAAATTGTTAATGTTGGCTTAATGTTAGTTATAGTTGCTGAGGTGGAATCTGATGAATCCGAAATATTTTGAGTAAATACTTCAAACGTAAATACTGCAAAAAGAAGAGATTTTGAAAACCGTCAGTTATATCCTTTTTATTTTGACTAAAACGATACAGTTAAGTTTCATTTCTGTTAAATAAGATGCAAAAATTAAATAAATGGTTTATTAGTGACTTGAATATTCTAACCATCAGGTAAATATTAGTCAATTCATTCTATGAAAAGATTAGAAACATACATAAAACTATGCTATTTGGGTGTTTTTTTAGGTTTTTTCAACACACTTACAAATGCTCAAACGGCAGCAAAAGTTGGAAAAATAGATTTTGAAGGCAATAAATTCTACAGCAGTAATGAGCTTTTGAAAATGATTGCAACTAAAGAAGGGAACCCGTTTTCTGAAATACAGTTTGAACTTGATATAAAAAATATTGTTAAAAACTACCAGAATTCCGGGTATATAAATTGCAGTGTAGAAAGTGTTCAAAAAAATTATAACTTTGATTCAAGTTCGATTAGCTTATCGGTGAAAATTAATGAAGGAAAACAAACTCTTATAGGAGAAATAATCTTTGAAGGGAATAAAATATTTCAAACAAAATTTCTGCTGGACTTAATTGATACGAAGGCAGGTGAGGTCTTAGATTTTATAACTTTAAACAGAGATATAACAGAGATATTAAACCAGTATGAACAAAAAGGATATACATTTGCATCTATCAGTGTAAAGGATATTGAGGAATACGAAGAAAACAAAACAAAT
>Ga0326597_10003435_pt1 | contig 22865 bp, 23 predicted proteins | sample RVTome_12_FD_203789 | JGI IMG/M metagenome (GOLD analysis project Ga0326597, IMG submission 203789) | Soil microbial communities from uranium-contaminated site in the Upper Colorado River Basin, Wyoming, United States - RVT100D185 | ecosystem: Environmental > Terrestrial > Soil > Contaminated >...
GGTTGTCATAGGTGATTGTACGTGGTTCTGATGGAATTTCATCGTCACGAGCAGACTGCCCGCGACGACGGCAGTTGCGTAAGCATTGGCCGAAGGCGTGAGCGGAATGGCGCTAGCCGCCGGTATTCCCTGGGAAACCGGCGGCTAGCGCCGTTCCGCTCACTTCCTGTCCACACCTTCGGCGAATGTTTACGCATTTGCCGCCGCAACTTAAGAATCCTAAGATATTTAAGTCGAATAGGGCAGCGCAAACGAGAGGCTGACGAAACATGTCTGGAAAAACAGGTTGTTGGCTCGCCGCCCTAACGCTGATTCTATCGGTCGTGCGGCCTGTGGCGGGTGAGTTGACGGATGCACAGGTCCGCGACGCCATCGATCGTGGGAAGGCGTTTCTTAAGAGCGAACAGAAATCGAACGGTCATTGGACCGAGCATTCGATCTACATCGGTGGTGTCACGGCTCTGGCGACGCTGGCCCTGCTCAACTCGGGCGAAGAGGTCGAATCGCCGACGATTCAAAAGTCGCTTGACTACCTCCGCTCCCTGGGCACTCCGTCCACGGTCTATGCGACGTCGCTCCAGACCATGGCCTTCTGCGCGGCCCAGCCTGCCAAAGACGCGTTGCTCATCCGGCGTAACGTGGAGTGGTTGGAGTCAGTTCAGTTGCGAGGCGGCTTGCGGAAAGGGGCTTGGTCGTATGGGACGAAAGGGAGCGGGGATAATTCCAACACGCAATTCGCGCTGCTGGCGTTGCATGAAGCTGAACAGATCGGCGTCGAAGTCAAACGCGAGACTTGGGAGTTGGCGTTGGATTATTGGCTCCACACGCAACGCGAGGACGGATCGTGGGGCTATACCGAGTCGGAACCATCCTCCGGCAGCATGACTTGTGCCGGCATCGGATGCGTCGTCATCTGCATGAGCAAACTTCAAAGTGGAGATGCTCATGTGGTCGGCAACTCCGTCGAATGCTGCGGCACGCAATCCGATGACGATGCGGTCGAGCGAGCCATGCAGTGGCTTAGCCGCTACTTCTCGGCGAGCCGGAATCCAAGTGCGATTAACCTGCGACATCGACATTTGTTCTACTACCTGTATGCGGTCGAGCGCGTGGGAAGATTGACCGGCCGCCGATTTGTCGGGCGTCACGATTGGTATCGAGAGGGTGCAACCTCGCTGCTTGACATGCACGATGACTTTCGTGGTTTGTGGCAAGGTGCGGCACCGGTGGAAGACGTCCCCACCGTGGCAACCTCGCTAGCCTTACTCTTTCTCTCCAAGGGACGCCGCCCTGTCGTCATGTCGAAGCTCCGCTACGGAGGCGAAGGACAGTGGGACGTCCATCGCGCCGCGGTACAGCACTTGACGCATCGCGTGGAACGACGCTGGCGGCGCGACCTAACTTGGCAGACGATCGACGTCGGAGCAGCGACGCTGGAGGATCTCTTGCAAACGCCGATCTTGTTTATCAGCGGTCGCGAAGCGTTCGAGCTGACGGCGGATCAGAAAGAGAATCTTCGTCAGTACGTCAGCCAAGGCGGATTCATCTTTGCGGAAGCGTGCTGCAACGGAGACGGTTTCGATCGCTCGTTTCGGGCCTTGATGGGCGAGCTGTTTCCCGATAGCTCGCTGCGTCTGTTGCCGGAAGATCATCCTGTCTGGTACGCCGAAGAAAAAGTGAATACCAAATACTTGCGTCCCTTGCTGGGCATCGATGCCTGTTGCCGGACGAGCGTTGTGTACTGTCCGAAAGATCTGTCTTGCTTTTGGGAACTGGATCGCGGAGTGCGCAATGCCGACTATCCGAAGGACATACAAGAAGAAGTTGGAGCGTGCCTTGCGATTGGCGAGAACGTCGTCACTTATGCGACCAGCCGCGAGTTGAAAAACAAGTTGGATCGGCCGAAGGTCGCGATCAGTCGCGCGTCCGAGACATCGCAGCGGAGCGTACTCTACGTGCCCAAACTGCGACACGACGGCGGGAGTGACGACGCTCCGAACGCGTTGCCGAACATGCTGAACTTTGTGCAAACCCACGCACAACTACGAGTCGACGTGGCCAATCGACTGGTGTCAGCAACGAGTGAAGACTTCTTCGACTATCCAATCGTCTACGCTCACGGTCGACGAGCATTTCACTTTTCGCCCGCCGAACGCAAAGCGATCGCGACGTTTGCTGAGCGCGGAGGCGTCATCTTTGCAGACGCGATTTGTGCGAGTCCCGAGTTTGCCGATTCGTTACACCGCGAAATGAAAAACATCTTTCCGGAAGACAATCTTGTCCGCATCCCCCCGGAACATCCGATGTTCACTCGCGAGTTCCGGGGCTACGACCTCGCCAAGGTCACGTTACGCGACCCGCAACTCCGGCGCGGCGATGATCCGTTGAAAGCCAACTTGACGGAAATTTCGCCGTTGCTGGAAGGCATCAGCATCGACGGCCGCATCGCGATCATCTTCTCGCCTTACGACATCAGTTGCGCGATGGAGAACAGTAATTCACTCGAATGCAAGGGTTATCTCAAGGAAGACGCCGCGAAGATCGCCACGAACGTGGTGCTGTTCGCGTTGCAGCAGTGAGGCGGATAAATCAAAGGGTTCAGGACTGGTTCAGGACTCATTGTTGAGATATTAGTCAGGGAAGCGAACTTGGGGGCGGCCGCGTGGACGCAAAGTTGATTCCAAACCTAACCGCTTCACGTTCGATTCGATCCACGACGCCTCTCCGTAGGGGCTGCCCCGCTGCGCGGAGGTCCGGATGGCGGCTAGCTCGCCACCGGTGAGCGGTACGTTCACCCTCTCCACCCACCGCGGCAGGCGTGCCAGCGGCCAGGGAGACAACAGCGCTGGGTCGGGTTCCGCCTTCTGAAGCCAACGCCATAACGAACCCCAACGCCAGTCTTCTGCACCCTCCACCAATTCCGCCCGCAGGGCATTGCGTTCCACGTAACGACAGACCGTGAAAAAGTGTTCGTTCTCTTGAACGGGGAAGCTCTTGAACCGTCCTTGATAAACATGCCCTTCGCCGGAACTGTGATAGTGAGCATGATACCGCATCGTATGCGTTGCGGTCACCCAACGCAGAAACCGGCTCATCTCGCCGTCGTGATTTGGACGCAGCACCAAGTGCCAATGGTTCGGCAGCAACTGAAACGCGAACAGTTGCACGTCGTAACGCTCCAGACCTTCCGCGAGAATTCGCTCGAACGCCTCAAAATCGGCGGCCTTGCGGAAGATAGTGGCGCGGGAATTCCCGCGATTCAAGGCATGATACAGCCCGCCTGCTTCGTCGGCTCGGAGTGGTCGCGGCATGCACGAAGTATAACATCACCCCGATCGCTAATCAATGAGTCCTGACCCTTTTGATTTATTCGCGGAGCGAAAGGCCACGTACCAAAGGCCACGTACACTCGATTTGCATTTCTCGCACCGCAAGCTAGGTTTGTACGGGTTTGTACTTGGAGTGCGTCGCGATGGGTAGGAAGCGCAAAGGCCGTCCGCCTGCCGGATTCAGCTTGCCGGAGCTGACAATCGTCGTGCTGATCATCGGCATTTTCGCGGCGGTTACGATTCCCAAATACGGCGACTCCACCTCCCGATTTCGGGCCGAGGCAGCGGCCAAGCGAATCGCGGCGGATCTGATGTACGCCCGGCAAGTTGCCATGAACCAAGGAACTAGCCAACCGGTAACGTTCGCAATTTCCACAAACAGCTACTCCATGCCCAATGCTCCCGATCCTAATCGCTCGGCCTTCGCCTACTCCGTCAACTTGTCGTCCACGGCCTATCCCGCCACGATCTTGGCGGCCGACTTTGGCGGAGCGGCGAGTGTCACCTTTGACATCCACGGCCAGGCGAATGCGGCGGGCTACGTCACCATCGAGTCGGACGTGTATCAGAAGATCATCGAATTAGATGCCGCAACGGGACGTGCGACCATCCAATAGGAAAGGAAGCAGCACCATGTGCATGCGACGCCACACCTTGCGTTCCGGGTACACGCTCGTGGAACTCATCGTTGCATCGGCGTCTTCGATGTTGTTGCTGGCCGGCATGGGAGCAAGCATTTTCATCGCCTCGAAAGCGTTTGACGAGAGTGACAGCCAGGCCTTTACGTCCGTCGCCGCGGGAAACGTGGCGGACGAGATCATGACGGAAATGCAATACGCCACCCGTTTCCACGAACGAACGCCATATGCAGTTACCTTCGGCATCCCGGATCGAGACGGCGATGGCAGCGAGGAGAAGTTGCGCTACGCCTGGTCAGGTGTCGCGGGTGATCCATTGACCAAACAACTCAACGGCAGCGATCCTCCCGCCGTTCTGGTCGACGACGTCCAGAACCTCAACTTCAACTTCGACTTCATGACCAGAACCTTGATCGCACCTCCGCCGGTTGTGGTTAACCGAGAAGTTGTGTTTGAAGAGTTTACCGAGGCCAAAGCCACCAGCCCGGTGAACAGCCTCGCGATCTCCAAACCGGCTGGGACCCTCGAGGGCGACCTGCTCATAGCGGCCGTTGCCGTGAAGGGGGACGTCATGTCGTCGCTGTCCGCGCCTGCCGGGTGGAATGAAATCTACATCGGTCAGTCGGAAGGAAAGGTAACATTTGGAGTTTGGTCGAAGAACGCCGCAGCAAGTGACGGCGACAGCGATGCGTTTTCTTGGTCCAACAATAAAGAGGCATATGGATGGAGCATGCGATTCAGCGGTCACGATTCGACGAATCCGATCAACGCGTGGTCGACATCAATTGGTGCTTCAAGTTCGCCATCCAGTCCCGCAGTCACCACGGCTGTCGACGACACGATGATAGTTCGCTTGGGTGGGTTTGAGAACAAAGAAATCTACGAGGACGCTCCTGGGCTTCAAGGGCATTCCGTGATCACCATGGACCAAGCGAGCAAGGTTTCGGGCGGTGGAGGCTACCTCTCCCAGAGCGTCGCCGGGACCAGCGGAACCTCCAGCTTTAACTTAAAAAAGTCCAAGAAGTACGTCACCGTGACAATTGCCATCGCCCCCGCTCCCTGACACGCCGCCTGCTGCTGTGCGAGGGTCTCCCTCTGCTGTGCGAGGGTCTCCCGACCCCGCACCTCACGGAATTTCAATGACCATGCCATCAAAAAACAATCGCCGAAACGCGTTGACCCTGGTCGAGGTAATGATTTCGACCATGCTGGTGGGCGTTGTACTGACGGCCGCGATGAACACGGTCGGTGCGGTATTCAAAACCCGCAACGTAGCCGTCGAGTTGCAAGTCGGCCCGGCTTTGGCTCGCAACCTGATGAGCGAGGTGCTTCAAAGTGCGTTTACCGATCCCGAGGAACCCGATGGTTCCCTTGGCCGCGACTCGGGAGAAAGCGGAGGTTCGCGCGAAGACTTCGACGACGTTGACGATTTCGATGATTGGGATTCGTCCCCTCCCGAGAAGGCCGATGGCTCGCCGCTCGGGTACGGTGACGGCTGGCGACGCCAAGTGACCGTCGTGTATGTGAACCCGAATACGATCACGCCCTCGGTGGCTGACACCGGGTTGAAGCTGATCACCTTGACCGTCACTTCGCCGACCGGCAACGAAGCGATTCTTCAAGCGCTGCGGTCGCGGCTCGGTTCGGTCGAACGTCTCCCCTCCGCGGATCGAACCTTCATCACCGGGGCGCAGCTAGAGCTGCAAACCAGCGACGCGACAATTGACATTGTTTCCGGAACGAGCATCAAGAATCATGCCTTCGATCAATAAGCCGCTAACACGGGCCAGACACCGACATGCGCGGCGGCGGGGTTCGCTGTATATCGCGGTGTTAGGGGTGACGACGATCGTGGGGATGATGTCCCTGGCCGCGATGCACGTCGTGCGTCTGAATCTGAAGGCATCCACCGGAAGAAACGACCGCTACGAGGCAGCAGTGCTGGCGATGTCGGCCGTGGAAAACGCGCTCGTCGTCCTCGACAACGACTTGAATTGGCGAACCAACCTTCAGTCTGGATTGGAGTATCCAGCGACACCGGTGACGACGGGCAACGGATCGTTCACCTGGAAGTTGGTGGATGAGGATGGCAATCTCGCGGATGACGTGTCCGACAGCGTCCTGTTGCAAGGCCTTGGCCGCATCGGCAATGTGACGCATGTTGAACAGGTGCGTCTCCAACCAACGGACTTTGGGCTGACATGTTTGGAAGCGTCGCTGCACTCGCATGGAAAGGTAGAGCTGGGAGCATATGTGAAATTGACAACGAATCAGACCATCAGTTCGAACGGTCAGATCAACGCGAACAGTTTTGGTGCGAGCATCGACGGCAATGCTGAAGCAGGCGGAGTTATCGTCGGAGCGATCACGGGGACGAGCACACCGTTTCGCTTGCCTCCGCGCCAAATGCCGGGCAGCGATGTGTTCGACTACTACATCAACATGGGAACACACATCGACTACAATTCGCTGCCGTCGGGAAGCGGCTATCGTCGCTTGGGAGAAGTGCTGCTCGGTCCGCAGAGTAATCCGTTTGGGAATCCAAATCCCGAGGGCATTTATGTGATTGATTGCCGCGGAGGAGAGATTCGGGTCGAGGATCTGCGCGTCGTTGGAACATTGGTACTTTTAAATCTGGATCCGAACTCCAGGATCGCGATGGAAGTTCATTTTGAGCCGGCGGTTCCAAACTATCCTTCCCTGTTGGTCAAAGGCAGTATCCAACTGCGCAATGACGCCACGAACCCCTTGGACGAAGCTGTCGAGGACGTTAATTTCAACCCTCCCGGTACGCCTTATCAGGGCGACGAGGATGAAGACGAATCGGACGTCTATCCCAATCTCATCAAAGGGCTAGTGTATGTATCGGGAGAACTGAACCTGTATCCAGATTGGGCACCCTCGACGATCGACGGCGTCGTTGTCTGCGGAACGATAGCCGCGAATTCCGCCCTGAATTTGACCTACCGCTCGACGTTCCTCGACTACCCCCCACCCGGCTTTGCCGCCGGCAGCAAGCTAGAAATCGCGCCGGGAAGCTGGAAGCGAGTCCCCTCGCCGCAGTAGGGTGTGTGAAACACACCAGCCGTACTAGGGTGTGTGAAACAGACCAATGAGCCAAGGAACCAAGCATGGACTACACCTACACCGACATCTCGAAGATCATCGACCATTTGCTGCTGATGCCGACGATGACGGTCCGCGATCTGGAAGCCGGGTGTCGACTCGCGTCGGCCTACGACACCGCGAGCGTCTGCATCATGCCGTATTATTTGAAACGATGCGCGGAGATCCTGCAGGGGAGCATTGTGAACGCGAGTACAACGATTGGCTTTCCGCACGGCGGCCATACGACGTCGATCAAGCGAGCCGAGGCGGAGCAAGCGATAGCGGATGGCTGCCAAGAGCTGGACATGGTAGTTAACATTTCGCAGGTGTTGAGCGGCGATTGGGATTACGTCCGCGACGACATCAAAGCGGTGATCGACGTGGCACACGCGGCCGGCCAGAAGGTGAAAGTCATCTTCGAGAACTGCTACTTGAACGACGAGCAGAAGATTCGCCTGTGCCAGATCTGCGGCGAACTGGACGCTGATTGGGTAAAGACGTCGACCGGTTACGGCAGCGGCGGCGCGACGATCGAAGATCTGAAGTTGATGCGAAAACATTCGCCGAGCCAGGTGCAGGTCAAGGCCGCGGGCGGCGTACGCGATTTCGCGACGCTTGTCGAAGTCCGCGCCCTGGGAGTCTCGCGAGTCGGTGCCAGTCGCACGCAAGCCATGCTCGACGAATGTCGCCGCCAATTGGAACTCGCTCCGATCGAGTTCGGTGCCGATTCGCTGCGTGACGGCTATTAGGCTTCCAATAACTCGCACTCCGTTTGATCAACGTCTGTCACACGCCTGGCAGCGGATCGACCGAACCGCCAAAACAGCGCCGGGCGGACGAGGAATTCCAACGGATCTTCCAAGTGCGATTTCTGTAAATGATGAAAGAATCACGACTTAGCGTTTTTTTGCCTCGAAAATATAGCCACTAATAATTTCTTATTATGTCGGTAGTTCACTTGTATTAGTTGGATGTTGTTTGATATATTGTGGACACTATGTTTGTCGATTCATGCACCTATCCAGCGAACGGGAAAACGTACACCCGACATCTGCTGCTCAGTGGCGCGCCTGCTCCGCGCTGCGGAAGTCGAGATGCCCCGCAAGCTCGCCAGTCGCGGCGTGCTTGTGTCCACTAGGAAAAAGCTCGTCGAAGAACGCAAAAACGCATAGTATCACACGGCTTACGGCGAGAGTAGTCTGACGCAACACTGGAAGATCCGTTCAAGCTCGGTTCTTTGCTCTGCGGGCGCGGGGGGGAGCAGTGGTTTGCTCAGACATCGATTTCCTCCTTGAGATCGAACTGCTAGCTGATACCATTCGGCCAAAGACAACAAAGCCGAAATATCTACAATAACCCCCGTAAACTCCTTTGAACAAGACGAATCACATGGCGTATTCTGACTACGCCGTGATCGCACAATACGCGAAAATCGGCGAGGGCTGTCGCTCGAAAGCTTCCGCTAAGACGCGTTCAAACGCTTCATAGTCTTCTTGCTTCTCGAACAGCGTCAATCGCGCCACTGCGCGATTAAGCACGTGAAAGCAGACACCAGCGGGACAGATACGTGGACGACGTGGCATCCCAAGATGCTAACACGCCTTCACGCCTCATAAAAGAGCTGCGTCCCCTTATTTCTCGCCAGGTGTAAGACAATTGCATCTCCAAAACGGGTCAGCTAAAATCACCAAGTAGCGGTGGTGCTTCCACCTTGCTGCGTTCCTAGTCGTCGATTCGGTTCGTCCGTTTCCGAGTTGTGAGCAAGGGTGACAAAATGCTTCGATGCGTCAAACTGGAACGACTCCCAGACGGTTTATCGTTTCCTGAGAAGCTGGCCGACCGCATTGCCTACGATGCGGCCTCGCGTGAACTACGGTTTCACGGATTCATGAGCAAGACGGACTTTGACAAGCTGGTTCGTCTGCATAACGACATCGGATATCAGCGAGCACTCGAGCGGCTGTTTCAGATTTGCACGTTCGAGTCCGATCCGGCACGCGCCGGAAGTCGATCGAAGCTCGTGTTGATTGTCGCGGGTGCGACCGCCGCGATTGTCGCATTAAGCGTTGCGGCCTTTATGCTCGTGCATTAGCGATCGCCTGCGGGCAGTTGTAGGACGCCAGGCTCGATGTCCACGTTTACGCCGGCTTCTGGAATTGGCAGGTCAAGCGCCCAGAGAACTGCCTGCGTCATCAGACGACGGTATTCGGCGCGCCCCCAGTTCTCATGGAAGTGGCCGCCGCTAAAACCGAACGAGCGCCCACCGTCACCACGCTGCCAGGCCCAGGCGACGGTCTGTGCTTCGCCGTCAATCTCCGTCTGTAGAATTGGCTTGAGCTGATTGCTTGCGGCGACAAGCTTGAGTTGGTAATAGAACTCTTCGTGAATAGAAAAGTTCTCGATGCCACGTGTGATCGGATGATCCTTGGTCGCAATCGCAACCTCGGCGTCAAGGACTTTGTATTTTCGATCAGGGCCTCCGTGGCAACCACCAAACAGTTTCAGATATCCATCGATGTAACGAGCTTCCTTCGTTCCCATTCCCCAATGCAACGTAAGAAACGCGCCGCCACGCGCCGCCAGTTGGGCGAAGGCCTCGATTCGACGAGGGTCTTCGTGTGTCCAGCGAGCCCCCTCGGAGAGAAACATCACGACACAGTCCGCATCGCGAATCAACTCTGGACCTTCGGGCCACGGGCGATCGGCGTTCACATGTTTGACCTCAACGCCAGAAACGGATGCAAGGCACTTCTCCATGATCCGCATACCCGCCGCGTACTCGTGTGTCATACGTGGGTGGCCGTCGGGGCTCTGCGACAGAAGCAGAATCTTCTTGTTCTTAACCGCGTGGTCCGTAGCGAATGTGGTCGACGAAACGAATAAGCAAACGATCGACACCGACAGAACAGTGACGAAAGCCTCAACTCGCCCACTCAGACGTCGCGGTGAAGGACAACGGAGCAACGTAGTGGCCTCCGGATTCGTGACTTCAAGCCAAAGGCAAAGGGGTCCGGCACCTGACGACACCGAACCCCTTGAATCTTTCAACAACGCAATTCGACTAGCGAGCTGCCAACTGGGGTCCGATCAGACCAGCACCATAGGTCACAGCGATCAGTTGAACGTACTCGGCATCGATCTTGCCGAGCCGTCGCATCTCGACCGTGCAAGTGCGACCATTCTCTTTGACGATCCGCACCTTTCCGTCGAGGATCTCGATCAGGCGACCGTCCACGGAATAAAGGCCCGTGTTGTCGCTCCAGTGACGCATGCCAAGCTGTTGTGGCTCGGCAGGCGGCACCGCTTGGCCAAACAAATCATCGATTGCGGCTGGAGAAGCTTCTTTCGCTTTCGCTGGCTCGGGTGTACCGAACAAGTCATCCAGCGATTCTTCCGCGGCCGGTGCTGCTGCTTCGGCGGCAGGTTCACCAAACAAGTCGTCGACCGCGGCGGGTGCAGCCTCTTCCGCAGCCGCCGGCTCACCGAACAAGTCATCGGCCGCGGGAGCAGCCTCGGCTTCTGCCGCAGGTGCCTCGGCAGCAGGCTCGCCAAAGAGGTCGTCGGCCGGCGCAGCGGCTTCGCCTGCCGCGGGAGGGTCACCAAACAGATCATCGGCGGGCATCGCTTCTTCCTCAGCAGCAGGTGCGCCAAAGAGATCGTCCGCGGCAGGAGCTGCTGCCGGCTCGGCGGCCGGTGCTTCGGCAGCTGGTGCGCCAAAGAGGTCGTCAGCCGCTGGTGCAGGATCAGCTTCGGCGGCAGGTGCGCCGAAGAGGTCGTCAGCAGCCGGCGCGGCTTTGGGCTCGGCAGCTGGTGCTTCCGCAGGCGGCTCTCCAAACAAGTCATCGGCGGCAGGTGCCGCTTCGGCTGGCATCACTTTTTCGCCAGCAGCAGGAGCATCGCCAAACAGATCACCGAGCGGGTCATCGGCTGCAGGTGCAGCGGGAGCTGGTTCGGCAGGCGCCTCAGCCGGCGCGGGTGCTGGCTCGGCCGGAGTGTCGCCAAATAAATCGTCAACGGGTTTCGCCGGTGCCGGTTCTACCGGAGCGGGTTCGGCTGGTGCGGGTTCGGCTGGTGCCGCGGGAGCCGGTTCTGCCTCCGGTGCGGCAGGTTCGGGAGCTGGGACGGGAGCAGGTGGCTCGGGTGCAGCCGGCGTTTCGGCGGGTGATGGAATAGTTTCCGTGGCAGCATCGTCCGATGGCGACGCTCCGCCTCCGGTGCCGCTCGCTGAACTACTTCCTGCGCCGCTACCGATCAAATCATCCGGCATGGGAGCTGGGCCTTGCTCGGCACCGTGCTGAACGGCATCACCCTTCTGCCACGGTCCGCTTTTCTGAACTGGTGACGCTGACTTCTGTACTGCGTCAGACCACTCACATGCGACAGGCGCCGCACAACGTCGGGCGCGAGCCCACCGGCAAGCCATGGTTACATCGACTGACATTAGCACGACAATGAGCCACACTAACGAAACGTACGTTAGCTTCTTGATGATCTTCCGCATCGAACTTGTCTCCAGGTATATGCCAAGTCAAGATCGGCCGACACGTGGCCGGTTCGTCGGACAACCGATTCTGTCCGAAGTCTCTAGGCCATTATGCTACTCTGCCTGTTTTGCCATCGCAACCAATCAGGCACAATCCTCGGAAAAAATACGTGAACTCGCCTCGCAATCCTGGGAATATAAGCCGATTCTGCGGCCCATAACCGTTTTACAGGGGCAATTTCTTGCCTCTGAGCACGGAAAGCTGCCCTGCGAAATGCCTGGCGGGGCTTGGTCGGTTCATGGAACCCAGGCTGTTTGAAGACCGCACCCGACCCGGATTAGATGCGAGGCAGCCAAAGCGAGGCTATGAATCGCTCTCGCGTCGTGTTTGTTCGGTACGACGCTCCGTTTCTCGCCGTTCCGACAGCTGCTCTGCAGAATCTTCCGATCCCGCAACTTCGCGGCGTTCGGCAAGACGACGCTCCTCCAGTTCGCGTTTCTCGATCAAGTGCTGAAGATCGGCTGGCAAATTCAAGTCGTGGGGCATCGCGAATTCCTCTCGCATCAGACTGCAAACGCGTTATCAAGCAAACGCCTCTACCTTTAACGTAGCACGATCTTTAACGCAGCATGGCGCCGGGCGGAGGGGCGGTGATCCCGCTCCCCATCGGTTGCGTCACTCTGGGCGCCGGTAGCCGGCTCATGCGGTATGTACCGATTGCTCCGCTGGAGTCTGGCCGCTGGCTCGTATAGCCCGCGGGTTCAGCGAAGTCTCGCGGCACGTGCGTCCCGCGAGCTGTATCGTTCACCGCTTCGATCGGTTCCAAAGCCGGCTTGGGCGTGACGTGGACGTCTCCTTTGAAGTGCGCGGTTTCCCTGGTCGAAGGCAAACGCAGCAAGATCGGATTCTTGACGGCATCCGGCAACTGTGCTTCCCACGGCCGTGGATACTCGAGGAGCGGACCGTACAACAGCGGCGTCATCGCTTGGTCCGTTTCGATAAGTAATTGATCGTTTGTCGCCGGATCAAACGGCAGCACGCGGGGAAGAAGTGCGATGATTACCTCAGAACGGCGTTTCACAACCTCCGAGTGTCGAAACAGATGGCCGACGTACTTCAGATCGCCGAGCCATGGCACCTTCTGTTGTGCATCCGTGTCGGTCTCCTGAATCAAGCCGCCGACAATATATGCCTGATTGTCACGAAACATGACGTCCGTCTCCAGCTCAGTCGTTTTTTCTTCCGGCAGCCCCGTATTTGCATTCACTTGTCCGCTAGAAACCTCGGGACTGACGTGCATGATAACCGTGCCGTCACTACTAATACGTGGCGTCACATCCAGCACGACGCCGACCTCCAGAAACTGAACGCTCTCGAGGGTGCTTGTTTGGGTCGTGGTTGTAATGCGAAAGCCCAACTGTTCCCCAACTTGAATGCGCGCTGTTTGGCCGTTCAACACGCGAATCTTCGGCGATGCAAGCGTCTTGGCGTCGGTCGTAGTTTCCAGCATTTCAATGACCCCTGCCAGGTTGCCGCCACTGAGGTTCACCACGAACCCTTGCTTTGCTGCCGGGTTGGCGAAGCCGCGCGATTCGATATGGACGATGTTGCTCGACATATTGAACAAATAATCGAAGTTGATCCCACATCGCGTTTCGTCGCTTAGTTCGACCTTCAGAATATACGCTTCGATGAGAACTTGCCGCGGAGGTACGTCATGCTTCCGAATGTAATTGCGGATGTTATCGAGGTAGTTTGGCAGATCTTGCACGACCAAGAGTTCTTGAGTTTTTCGGTTATCTTTTGGATCGGCTAGGATCACGTTGGCGCTACCCGCAGGTGAGAGCATCGTTTGAACGACCGTGCTCACGTCTGTCGCCGAGACATAATCAAGTTGAAACACTTCCACCAGTCGCCCCTGTGTCTCAGGCGCGAGGTTTTGCGAGTTGGCGACGCTTGTGACCTGGATCACGTTGCGGTTGCGAATCCAGGTGAAACCGCTGGTGGAAAGAATGATGTCCAAGACGTCCTCGAACGGCAGGCGATGCAGCGTGGTATTGAGTTGCGAGTTTACCGATTCCTGGGTGATCAGATTCAAGCCTTGCGTCTCGGCCAGGGCGGTCAAGACATCCTGCAGCGATGCGTTGCGCGCCACGAGCGAGATGAGACCATCTTCCGAGTCCAGCGCCATGCCGTCCGATGGCCGACGCAGCGGGACCGTATAGTCTTCTAATACTTCTTGTTCCAGCGGTGTAACCGCTTCGCTCGGCGTCGCGTTGGGTGTTCTTTGCGCCAGAGGAAAACGAGCTTCCGTAGAAGCCTGGGCTGGCTCGGCGGGCTCGGATGGCGGCGGTTGTACGCCAGTGAATGCGGGTCCGCTCAAAGGTACTTGGGCAGTTTGAGGCGATCCGGGGCGAGTCGGGCTTTGCGACCAAGCGGGATCAAGGACGAGCGCAGCGATGACGAACGCGCCCAACCAGGGGATCGCGATCCGTTGTCCGGCAAAAAGACCTTGTCTACTCATCCGTGAGCAAATCTCCGTGTTTACTCTGACTGCCCGTCTGCTGCCGCGGCTGGTGTAAAGACCACTCCGTTTTCACCAATCTTCTCAACGCGTAAACCTTCGTGGACGTCGCCAACTCGCAGGCTCAAGTCACCGATCCGCGCCACACTCCCACGAGGGGACCTGAGAATCATATCGACCCCTTTAGCCCTCAAGCTCGTCATGAATTCGGCTTGCCGACGTCGCATTTCACGGACTCGAGCCGACTCGGTTGCCGCTATATTTGCCTCAGCTTCCCCTGGCTCTGAACTTGCCGTCAAACTCTTCGTAGCTTGTCGGAAAGGACGCAGTACTTCAGGCAGCATGAAGGGATTGCTAGCAATTATCTCGGCCACGTCGAAGGTGGGCCAAGGTTTCTCCGATCGCTTCGCCGCGTTTACAGGAGCCGTCGGCACCGACTGAGTTGTCGATTCCGATCTCTCTGAAGCCGTTCGCCGAGCGGTGGGCCGTAACGCGGCGCGTTCCTTCTTGCCGCCGAACTGGGCGATGATGACGAGCAAAAGCAAAACCGAAAGGATGCCGATCACGACGGCTTTGCCGGGTCTCAAACCGCCGCCGGATGGTTTCGATCGTTTAGCCACTGTTGCCTCCTTGCGGCGCCCTGGCTCCAAAATACAAAGTCAATGTCATGTCGAGCGGATAAATCTCCGAGTCGGCGGGGATGCTGAGATTCATATTGCTGACCGTGGCCACGCGCGAGAAATTCGCCATCTTTTCAAAAAAGCCGCAGATGCTGGCGTAGTCGCCTTGGCCGGTCAAGCGAATTTGGAGTTGCGAGTGCGTCTCTAAAACCGTCACGGCACCGCGCGTGAAGTTCTGAATCTGCAAGCCCTTCTCGTTGGCTGCCTCAGAGATCTGTGCCAGAAACTCCGATTCCTGAGGCGTCTCTGGAATGCGTTGCCGAGCGGCTTCGGCGCTGGCTTCGAGTCGTACCAGCTCTGCTTGAAGTCGGGCAAAGTCACGCTCCGTGCCGCGTTCTGTCTCGAGAACCGCTTCGAGTCTAGCGATCTCTTCCGCGTTCGCGGTTTGCCTATGCGTGATCGAACCTGAGATGACAAATTGATAGACGCACCCGCCGAGCACGAGCGTGACGAGGCCTCCAAGATGGAAGAGCCACCCAAGCACCATCAACTTTCGATCATTCGAGTCGGCGGACATGGTTGTTCTCAGAAAGTGCATTCCATTGTGTACGTACGGGCTTCCATGTCGCCCACGGTTGCGTTTCCGGTCGACGTCAGGTTGACGCCGGCAAAAGCATTGGCCATACGAAGTGCGGTTGCGAACCGGGAAACGGCGATGTCGTCGGCGGCCACACCGGTTAGCGTCAGGACGCTGGTTGCCGATTGATCATTCCCGCTCCGAACGAGACTCAAGCGACCTATCGAAACCCGACCGTCGCACGCTTGGCTGGCTTGGCTGAGCAACCCCACCAGCCCTAACATCGATCGTTCGTCGGCCAGCGAGAGGGCGAGTGATTCGCGCCGCTGCAACGCGCCGATATGTTCCTGAAGGCTCGCAACTTCCCCTTTCATTGCCTCGATCGGCTCGTAACGAATCCGTAATGATGCGAGCTTCGTAGCGCCGGCCTGGTACTGGGACCATTGCGTCCATCCGAGCAAAACGGTACAGCTGGCCGCCAGCAACCACAACACGGACCAATGCTTCAAGCGACGGCGGATCAATTGTCCGCGTCGATATCGCATCGGCATCAGGTTCAGATGCGTCTTCATCGTGCATCCCAAGCCAGTGAGGAAAGTGCGATGGCAGGTCCAAACATCTCGACCTGTAGTCGGCGGTCCCGCGCCCCTGTCGATGCCGCGGCGTCAAGGCACCACGTCTCGACGGGCAACTCCAGACGGTCATCGAGATAACTCGCCATGTTCTTGACGGCTGCTCCGCCACCGAGCAGAACGACCTTCGCCGGGGCAAGGCTGCGACGTTGTTGCGACAAGTAAGTCGTCGTTCGGCTCAGTTCGTCGACGAACCGATCGAGCGGCTCACGCGTGACTTCTTCGATGACTCCTTGTAGGTCCGTCACGGCTCCCTGCGCTGGGCTCGGCAGTCCATGTTCGCGAAGCAGCTTCTGCGCTTCGTCCGCAGTCACGGCGAGCGATTTGCAAATCGCATTCGTTACCGACTGAAATCCGCAGTCGCGCAAACAGCGAACGAACAGCGGTCGCCCGTCCTTGACGCAGCAGAGCGTCGCGCGATGATGTCCCCAATCAACCGCCGCAACGAGATCCTTTGTGTTCGGCGCGCCTAACGCGATCGCTCGTGCCATCGCAAGCGGCAGGCCATCCAGAACGTGGCCTACCAATCCCGCTTCTCGCAGATCTCGACTAACGCGAGAAGCCCACGACGACGCGACCGACAAAGCGATGGTGTTGTCGTTGCGGCCCATTTTGTCCGACGGTAGCTCCACGGACCAATGATCGAATTCACGCGTCCCTTGGGTATTGGTGTATACCGCGTCGAGTTCTCGCAACACAGCCGCTCGCCGCCCGGTATCGCTGTCACCATCCACGTTACACGTCATTACGTCGCAAACCGCCATCGGCAGCGTGACGGCGGCATCGCGGCCTCGAAAGCGTGTTCCCAACGAAAGGGCCGCTTGTATTTCAAGGCTCGAAGGGATGTCAGCGGCTCCGTCGTTGGTGTCCGACCAAGGCTCTTGTCGCGGAATGCTCAAGGCCTCCACCAATTCGACTCGTGAGCCGCGCCGCTCGACTTGGGCGAGCTTCACCATGTGCGTCCCAATGTCGACGCCGATCCAACCTTTCGTTCGTGAGAAGATCATACCTAAATTTGCCTAGCCCTTTGCGACGGAGGACAAATCGAACAGCGGCAACATGACGGACATGACAATGATGGCGACGAAAATGCCCATCAAGACGGTGATTACCGGCTCGAGAAAGGCGACGACTTCCTTCAGCCTGGATTCGCCTTCCTCCTCGTAGTGCTGGCCGATCATCCGCGTTACCATGCCGAGCGTTCCGGTCTTCTCGGCCGTGGCGACCATCTCGCCTGCCTCGCCAGGAATGAATTCGCTCTCAAGCAGCGCCGTTGACAATCCACGACCGTTCGTGACGTCATCTTCCAACTCGACGAGCAACTCTTTGTAAAGCGAATTGTTCACCGAAGAGCGCGCCAGACGCAGACTGTCCAACAGCGGCACGCCACTGTCGAGCATGATCCCCAACAACCGACAAATGCGTCCGATCAACAACGCGCGCGTCACTTTCGAGACGACGGGAGCGTTCAGCGAGAATCGATCCCACAGCACGCGACCGCGTGAACTTTGTTTGAATGCGTAAGCACCGGCCAAGCAACTTAAGATTAAGGGTATCCACAGCCAGAATCGCGTGCGGAGTTCCGACGACGTGGAGATCAGGAATTGGGTAACCGCTGGTAATGGTGCGTCAAAGTCCGCGAAGATCTCGGCAAACCTCGGCAACACAAACAGAATCAACGCCAACACCACAATGCCCGAAACCGCCGACAGCAGAATCGGATAGGCAAGCATCGTGCGAATCGAGTTTCGCAACCGCATGTCGTTGCGAAGCAGCCCGGCCAGCTGACCTAACACTTCGGGAAGCCGTCCGGAAGCCTCACCGGCGGCAATGGTGGCGACGAAGGTTGCGTCAAATACGTGGCCATAACGAGCCATCGCTTCGGAAACCGAATTGCCGCCAAGTACGCTCTCGTGGACATCTTCGAGAATCGATCGCAACGGGGGCGAAGTACATTGACGAGCGAGTGACTCTAAAGCAGACGCCATGTCGACGCCGGCTCGCATCATGATCGCCATTTGAGACGTCATGTTGACCAACTCGGCTCGCTTCACCTGGGGACCAAACAACGATCGCCGGGCAGGCGCAGCCTGCGCCGCCTTGCTCGCGACCTTTCCCACTCTGTTTGCACCAACGACCATATTCCTACTCGACAAATGCGATGCGCATCACTTCGTCCATACTTGTCAGCTCTTGTTCAGCCATTCGCAGTCCTTCGTCCAACAACGAGCGCCCGCCGTTTATCCGAAACCATCGTCGAATCTCTTCGACGTTGGCATTCGCGGAAATCATTTCTCTCAATTCTTGTTCGACGACTAGAACCTCGTAGATCCCCAGACGGCCTTTAAATCCGGTGTCGTAACAGTCACGACAGCCTTCGCCACGCGCGAACGAACGTCGCTTGTCGCCCTTGTAATGGATGCTTTCCAAAAAGTCGGCGGGCGGATAGTACTGAGCCCGGCATTTCGGACAGATCGTTCGGACGAGTCGCTGTGCGATCACTCCGATGACCGCCGCCGAAATCTTATAGGATTCCACATCCATGTCTTGCAGTCGCGTTACCGCCCCGGCCGAGTCGTTGGTGTGCAACGTACTCAACACGAGATGCCCCGTGAGCGCGGCTTGCACGGCGACCTGTGCCGTTTCGCCATCGCGAATCTCACCGACCATGATGATGTCCGGATCTTGACGCAAGATTGCTCGCAAGGCCGTCGCAAACGTCAGCTGTCGCGACTTTTCGGCCTGAACTTGATTGATCATTTCGAGTTGATACTCGACGGGATCTTCGACCGTGATGATGTTTCGATGCACCGACTTGATAAGCTCCAGCGCCGAATAAAGCGTTGTCGTTTTTCCGCTGCCGGTCGGTCCCGTCACAAGGAGCAGGCCGTACGGGCGCGCTAGAAGCTTTTTGACGTCGACCAACGACTCTTCCGGCATTCCCAGCTCGTCGAGGTTGAACGTCACGCGGCGTCGGTCGAGGACACGCAACACGACTTTTTCACCAAGCACGGTCGGCAGCGTCGAGATACGCAGATCGACTTCTGTGCCTTCGACCGCGACCTGACAGCGGCCGTCCTGCGGGATGCGATGTTCTGCGATATCCATCTTGCTCATGACTTTGATACGCGAAACGATGGCGGCATGAATGTCACGACGTGGGCGGAGCACTTCGATCAGTTGGCCATCGACACGAAAGCGAACGATGGTGTGTTTCCGCGTCGGTTCGATGTGAATGTCACTCGCCCCTTTGCGAAGCGATTGTAGAATCAGATAGTTCACCAGATTGATGACCGGGCTTCCCCCGACCATCGACTCGACCGAGGTCAGGTCGGTGTCAATCAACTCGGTCTGCAACTCGACGTCGGTCTCATTCATATCCGCCGTGATGGAATCGACCGCGAAGTCATCTTCGTAGGCGCGTGCTGTCATCCGCTGGACGTTGCTGGCAAAGGCAAACACCGGACGCACCTTCAGGCCCGTGATCCGCTCTAGCTCGTCCAACTGTTCGAGATTCTGAGGCTCCGTCATGGCGACCGACAAGACACCTCGGACGTTGAACATGGCGAGCGCCGCCAAGCGCTCCGCAGCTTCACGAGGAAGAACTCGGACGACGTTCGGATCGATCACGCCTTCACGCAGCTTGACCGTAGGAATTCCCAGCTGCCTTTGAATGAAAGGCAGCATTTGGTCTTCCGTGATCACTCCCAGTTCCAGCAGGATCTCGCCGAGCTTTTGTCCCTTCGAGGCTTGCAGTTTGAGAGCGTCGGCCAGCTCGTCACGCGTGAGCAGTTCTGCCTCCACCAACTGCTCGCCGAGTGGCAAGCGGCGTCGGCGCGACGCTCGTAAGCCCGATGCGGGAGATTTCGCAGCAAGCCCGGGAATCGACTGCGTTTCGTTGGCTTCGGGAATGTCGGTGATCGTGCTCATTGAATGAAGCTCCCGACCGCCTGGCTGGTTTCCGGAAAGACTTCGAAGTACGACGCGACTCCGGTGACCGAGAGTATGTCGTGGCACAGTGGGTTCGCTCCGGCGAGCTTCAGGACTCCCGATTTTCGCTCGAAACGGTCTCGCAAGTCCAGCAATCGCTCCAGGCCGGCGCTATCGATCAACGGCACGGCTCGTAAGTCGAGCACCGCGTGCGGTTGACCTTCGCTCAAGCAACCAGCAAACGCGCCGTCCAGTAAGTCCAAAACATCGCCGCTCAGCGGAAGCGTTCCGCTGATCACGTTGATGGCACCTTGTTTCGAATGCTTGAACATCTGTTGCGTGTTACTCCAACGGCAGCATCGCGATGAACGTCGTTCCCTCGCCGAGCTTGCTTCGAATGGTCAAATCACCACCGTGCAGCTTGATCACTTCGTGAGCCATCGACAGCCCGAGTCCGGTCCCGGTGATCTCTTGGACCAAAGGATTCGAGCTACGGAAGAACTTTTCGCAGATGCGAGGCAATTCTTCTTCAGATATGCCGACGCCGGTATCTTCGACTTCGATGCGAATTCCTCGATCCGTGATTTTGACTTCGAAACGAACGCGTCCACCGTCCGGTGTGTATTTGGCGGCATTGCCCAAGAGGTTCACTAGGGCCACGGTGACTTTGTCCTTGTCTAGCTTCGTCTGGGGGTACTTGGCGGGGAAGATCGTTTGGAACTCGAGGCCCTTCTGGGCCATCTGCGGCTTCACCTTGCCGACCAGTTCCGAGAACAATCGCCCCAGATCCACACCCTGCTTGTTCAACGTGAGCGAGCCCGCTTCCATGCTGCTGACGCTGAGTAAATCGTCGATGAATCGGGCCAATCGGGTGGCCTCGACATTGATCGTGTTGCAGAACTCTTTCTGTGTCTCGACGTCAAGCGTGTCGCCTATCGACAATGTTTCGGCATATGCTTTGATGTTGGCGAGTGGAGTCCGCAGTTCGTGCGTGGCGTTGTCGAGAAACTGGTCACGCATTGCATTCGCCAGCTTTTGCTGGGTGATATCTCGAACCGTCCAAACGTGCCCGGAACTGCTCGTACCTTCCACGGCACGAATCGGTTGCCGCGCGATTCGCAAGAACTGTCTCGCTTCACCTTCACCTCGCACGACCTCTTCGACGGCATGCCGCGCAAAGTGATCTGGATCGAACAGGGAAGCACCAAGCTCTTCCTCTGCGTCTAAGGCGAGACAACTTTCGAGGTCTTTGCCTTGCAAACTGCCTGGCTTCGAGTCGGCGGCGAACATGGCTTCCATCGCCTGGTTCGCAAACGTGACATTGCCATCTTGGTCGCTTACCGCGACGCCGTCGGTCAGGCTGTTCAGGACGTCGTCCGACTTTCCCTGACGAAGCGATTGCACCGCATCACTTATACGTTGATCGAGGCCCCTCTGTGAGCTCTCTTCCTGAAACTCACGGACGATTCGATTCCAACCTAACACGTTCGGGCCGCGCGCTTTGATGAGTGATAGCTCCACGTCGGCAAGCGTCGACGCCATCGCAGCCTGGCAAAGCTGAGCATCGATGGCTGCCATCGGGCTGACCAGGCGGTGAACTGTAAAACCGCCCAACCCGACGAGCAGCAGCGGCACGCACAGCACAACGACGGCGTGCCGGGCGGCCAGCTGAAGCGTTTCGCCGACGGTTGGCTCGGCCTTCGCGACGATCAACCTTACCGCCGATTCCTGATTTGCTTGAATCGGAGAGCTATACTCCCGGATTCTTAGGGAGCCGCTCGCGTACCGCACCGCCTCGATGTCCTCGTGGCGTGTGGTTATGCCGCTGTCGACACGATGCGTTTGACCGAGATGCCCTGTTTGAGAGTGAGCCACGTACGAATTGTCGCCGGAAACAAACGCGCAGTAGAGCAGTGAGTGTTCGTGCGAGAAACGCTCCACAAGCGGCTGAAGGCGAGCATCGTCATGATTCGCCAATTCAATCGTCGTGACCATCGCGGCGTGTCTTAGAAACGAGAGCAATTCGTCTTCGGTGTTGCGCACAACAATCGACTTTGTCGCAAACACAGCGCTCGCCGCGAGCCAGATGATCGCCACGAGTGAATAGAGCAGGTAGAAGACGGCTACCCGCCGTGGCAGTTCGATGTTGACGGATCTTGCTAACATTCACTCGCCTCACCCTGCAAACCTCCGTTACGGCGAAACAGGTTCGCTGGCTGCTTCCAGATGGTCTTCAACTGATTTGACAATCTCTTTCGGACTGAACGGTTTCAAAAACGTGGCGGCAATCCCGAGTTCGGCCTTCAGTCGCGGAAGATCAAGCTCCATGCTTTTGGCTGTCAGCATGATCACAGGCGTATCACGATATTCGTCGAGGGCTCTCAGCTTCTCGCAAAACTCGCAGCCTGTCATTTCGGGCATCTGTTGGTCTGTCACGATCAGGTCGAAGGTTTGTTCTTGAACGGCTTCCCAGGCAACGCGACCATTGCGCGCGACCGTCACCTGAAACCCAGCTCGTTGTAAGTTAAAGCGCACGACGCTGGCCAACGCCGAGTTGTCTTCGACAATTAGGATATGTCTGTCGGCGCTACTCATCCTTCGCCCCTTCCAGGTGTGCCGACCGGAGTGTCGACGTACCGCGACGCAAGCGATCGATCCGGTTTAACTCATCGGGCCGTTTCCACCTTCGACTTCGTCATTCGTGAAACGGTCGTTCTGATCCGGTTCTGGCGTAAGACTGTCAGAACCGGAACAGTTTGCCGACTTTGACAACTGCACTTACAGTTCCGAGTACAACGTCACACCGTCGTTCATGACGCTGCTGGAGTTGATGATGATGTCGCCGGTTGCTGGATCGTAAACCCAGCCCTGCGCTCCACCGACCGTTAGACTAGGGTTGACTTTGATATCTGAACTGTTCAGGCCGCCAACTTTTGCCTTCGGAAAGCTTGTTCCACGAATATAAGGCCCGAGCTTCGTCTGGATTACGGCGGATGTTCCTTCCGGGTAACCACCCGCATTCG
>Ga0326597_10003436_pt1 | contig 22864 bp, 34 predicted proteins | sample RVTome_12_FD_203789 | JGI IMG/M metagenome (GOLD analysis project Ga0326597, IMG submission 203789) | Soil microbial communities from uranium-contaminated site in the Upper Colorado River Basin, Wyoming, United States - RVT100D185 | ecosystem: Environmental > Terrestrial > Soil > Contaminated >...
TCCTTGTCGCCCAGATCCAGGATGCTCATGCCCTGGGTGGCCTTGCCGACCGGCGTCACCCGGTCGAACTCGTAGGTCGTGACCCCGATGTTGCGGAGCCCGACCGAGAGGCCGCGCGAGCGGAGATCGGCGACCGCCATCAGGTCGCGTCGGGAGACCCGTGTCAGCGCCTCCTCGATCTCGCGCGTCTCGTCCTCGCGCAGCGTGTTGTTCTCGACGAGCTGCTGGTACATGGCCCGGCGGTCGACCACGCCATTGCGGATGATGTTGCGCGGGATGCTCCGGATGATCGGCCCGCCAAGGCTCTGAGTGAGCATTTTCGTTGTCTCCCCTTTGGTTAGATCGCGCCGAGCGCGGCGACGTAGATCTCGACGCGACCAACGGAGCCGCCGAGGTCCGAATCGGCAGCCGCTTGCCCGATGACGTAGTCACCCGAGTCCGCGAGCCGCACACCGCCGACGCCGTCCGAGCACACGAAGTCGCCCTCGGCGATCGTGTCCGTCGTGAAGGCGTTGATCTTCGCGCCCTGCTCGGGGAACAGGACCGTGACGGAGTCCGCGTCGGCGATCACCGTGTCGATGCCAGCGCCCTGGTTCTCGTGGTTCTCCTTGGCGAACATCGGGAACGCCTGGCCACCGTCGACAGCGTGGCGGATCACCTCGCCGCCGGTCTCCAGCTGCACCAGCATGCCCGGCGTGATCGTCGCGGTCTCGACGATGCGGCCTTCCTCGCGAGCGTTGCCTCGGAGAAGAATCGTGTTACGCGCCATGGTCAGTTGCTCTCCTTGCGGTCGAGCACCGACTTACCGGCCGGGGCGTCCATGATGCCCTGGACGAAGTCGAAGCTCGCCCCGCTCGATGCGGCCGGCCCGCCGCGTCCACCGAAATCGGCGCGCTTGGCGAACACGGTGCGGTGGAGCTGGCGCAGCATCCGGATATCCATCTGCCGGATCTGGTCGTCGCCGAAGTCCGTCTGGCCGTTGTAGATCAGCTCCTCCTGCAGGTTGAGCCGCTCCTTCATCTCGGCCTCGCGGGCGTTCTTGGTCTCAGCGTCGAGCCGGTCCTTCTCGGTCCGGAGCTCGACGATCCGGCGCTGGAGCTCCGCGATCTCGGGCGTCGGCTCCGGCTGTGGCTCCGAAGAAGCGCCGGCACCGGCGAGAGCCTTGAGCTGGCAATCGCTCAGCTTGCCCAGCGCCTCCTTGTCGAGCGGCCCGGCCTGGGCCAGCTGCGCGATCATCTGCTCACGATTCATGGTGCTCCCCTCCTCGGGAGTGGGTTCGCCCTCGGCGTTCGCCACGGGCTCGAAGGCCGTGACCCGCCGAACCTGGACCGGCTCGCCGAGCGTCACGCTTCCGTCATCGATGTTGAAATCCACCTGGAAAAGCCCAGACTCGCCGCCGTTCCGGCTCTCGACCTCGAAAACCAGCCAGCCTTCCTCGGACGAGACGGAATCGACCCAGAGGTAGCGGTCGTCGGCGCCGAATCGCTCGACGAGCGCGCTACGTAGCACCTGGCGCCTGTCCTCGTCGGTCTGGTTGTCAGCCGGACGGAAGCCGAGCAGCCTGGCCGCCTTTTGCAGCCACGCGCGCCACGCGGAGTCGCGGGCGAGGGCGGCGGGCTCGGTCGCGGGCGGCAGCTCGACGACGGCTCCGTCGGGTTTGCCACACCCGCATCCGGCCTCGGCGTTCTGCAGGAGCCCGCACCCGTCGTCCACGCTGCACGCGCCGATCTGCTCGGCGAACACCGCGTAGTGGTCGGCGCCGGCGGGATGGATAACGCTGTCGTACTCCTGGCCGTTCACGACGCCGGCACCCTGCACGACGTTGACCGGGAAGCCCGTGGAGCCCTCGACCTTGTCGCCGGCCTCGATCTTTTGGAGGACCACGCCGAGATCCTCGACGTCGGCGGCGCGAGCGGGGTCCAGGAACACGTCGGCCTTGAGCGCTCCGTTTTGGGCGCGGGCACGGTAGATGAAGCCGCCGCCGAGCGCGTTCATCACGTCCGGCGTGCGGGCCGAGGTCCGCGGGTGGTCGACCACGACCGGACTGCCGTTCCACTGCTCAGCCCACTCGGGCGTAATGTCCTCGGGCGGCAAGTACGTCCGGCCGAGGTTGTTGTGTAGCACCTTCGAACGGACGAGCACGGCCGACACGACGACGTGCTCGCGGCCCATGTACATCTCGCGACGTACGGGGCCGGTCAGGTTCGTGGCGACCTGGATGTGATCCATGTGCTCCAAACGCAAAGAGCCCCGGCGCCCGTCCCGTGGTGGGATCTGGGCGCCGGGGCTCAAGGCAATCCCGCGCGAGCGGGGTCCTGAACAGTCCGGCTGGTTCCTGCTGTGGCTGCTACGTTACGCGGGTCGCCGCGTGGGTGTCAAGTCCCTTGCAGCCGAGTCGCTCTCTTCCAGGTCGGCGGGCCGCCAACTCCTGACCTCCCGGAAGTCGCGCACCCCCCCCTGATTGAGGTCGAGCTCGACCCGGCCCGTGAAACCGTCGCGCATCTGATCCGCGATCCGCTTCAGCACGCGAAGCGAGGACTCGGGCAGCTCCCTGGCAACCTTCACAGCACGCCCTTGTGCCCCGGGAAGCTCAGCCCCTCGCCGCAGCGGCAGAGGTGCGGATCGGCCTCCCACGGCGGGCCCATGAGCGGCCCCCACGGAGTCTGGAATGGCTCGTTGAGTCCGACGCCATCGGGGTTCATGCCGGGGACTCGAGCGTGCTCTTCGCGCAGCCGGTCGTCGTCGGTCACGATCGGGTGCCGCCTAGCCGTCTCCGGTAAGTGCCCGTCTTTTTGCGCCTGGCGCCAACCCTGCCGAAGTCCGTGGTTCGAGGCACGCAAACTCTCGGTCCTGGCGATGTTCAGCGCCCGCCGGTTCGTGAGCGAGAGCGAGTACTTGCGCTGCATCTCGTCGATCAGCTCCTCGGTCATGGTGCCGTCGCGGAGCGCCTTGCGGATACGTGCCTTGTCGACGGCCGAGAGCCGCCGGGAGCCAGTGAACGTGCCGGCACGTAGCTCCCGCGCGAGGTTCGACGGCGCGGCGGCCCAGTTTGGTGGAAGCCCCACCACCTGCCGGATCGCCACGGCCTGCTGGCGTGTGGTCAGTCCCTCGGACGCGCCGGCGGCGATCACGATGCGGACCGCCTCCCGCACGTCCTCGGTGATCGCTACCACGAGGTCGGCCGCTTGGGCACGCGCGAACATGACGACATTCGGGTCCACGCGGTTGAAGCTGACACTGACACCCAGGACGTCGGAGAGGATGTCCGCACCCGCGGCCCCCGTCGCACCGGCCGTGCGGTGCAGCAGATCCGACAGCGAGTCGCCGCCCGCGAAGATGGCGCTGAGCCGAGACGGACCGATCGCGGCGATGATGGCGTTCAGGTCACCAGACGCTACCGCGCTCCCAAGCTCCACATCGTCGATACCAGCCTGAAGGCGGGCGACGGCGTTGAGATAGGATGCTGCGACCTGTCGGCCGAAGCGGCGCGCGATGCGGCGCGCGACCCAGAAAGAGCGCGAACGCGGGCGGCCGGCGGTGGCGTTGCTGGCTGGGCGAGCGAGGATGGCGGTATTCAAGCGTGCCGCGTCCGCGTTTTGATAATGTCGGCCGACAACTCGACCTCGGCATAGTCGCCGTTGCCGGGATCGGCGTATCGCAGCTGCGAACCGAAGAGTTCGTAGACTCGCTCGTTGTGCCATGGGCGCCATGGCCAAGAGAGTATGCGCTCGCGCCACGGCCGATCGAACACGACCTCGCACGTGACACCCGGACGAGCGGCTGCGAGGAGCGCTTCTGTTAGTTGCGGGTCCGGCTCGAAACTCGCAGAAAGGACGATCTCATTCATCGCTTCACCTGGAGCATCCCGAGCGCCTTGCCACACGCCGTGCACTTCGGCCTACCGGCCGCGAGCGTCACCCACGACCACGGGATGATCCAGAGGCCGAGGGTCAGCAGCGTCAGGACCAGATGCAGCAGGTGTGTCGGTCGCTTCTGGACGTGCAGGGTCCGGCGCCCGCACGCCTTGCACCAGATCATGTCCTGTTGGCTGGCCATCCTATTCGCCTCTGCCGCATAGCGGGCAGGCCGCGCCGTCCTCGTCGAAGCTGTAAAGCGCCGCGAAGTTGGCAGCGTTGCGCGCCTCGGCCTTCGCTTCCTCCTCGACGACGCCCTCACGGATCAGCGCCCCCTTGAGCGCTGTGTACGTCTTCGCCCACGCGTGCGCGTTCCGGCCGAGCGCTGCGAGTTCCTCGGCGTTCAAGCGGTCGACTCGACGATCGCCTCACCCACCGCGGCAAGCACGACCGTCGCCGGGCCTACGAGGCCATCTGCGGCGACACTTCGACGCAATTCCGTGACGACCACATCGGCAAGGAGGCGCGCCCCGCCGACGTCGATCTGCATCTCTACGACCTTTGCTGCCAGGTACGCCGGTTGCAGCCTCACGGCGTCCACGTCCACCACCTCCAACACGATACTAGACGGACCGGGCATGAAACTGCTACCGATGTCGTCCCCCGTGGTGACTTCGATCGGGTCGGCTTGGAACTCGATAGAGATAGGCACGATCTGGTGCCGGTCGATCTCTATGGTGAAGGCGCCCCCAAGTGGGCGAGCCGAGTCCGCGGCCTCCGCTTCTGCAATCCATCGATCACCCAGCGTCGGCGGCACCAGCCCGATCGCCACAAGCGACTTCAGGAAATCGGCCCTGTTCATGCCGCCGCTCCCTGTTCTTCGGGTTCATCTTCCTCCGCATCCGGCTCCGGCTCGTCACCGCCGTCGATCGGCTCTAGGCCCGGCGTGTCGTCCGTCTCACCCATCAGCCGCTTGCGCTCCTTCCAGACCTCCTCGCTCGGACGGAGCGTGACATTGCCCGCGTCGTCGACCTCGACGAGCTCGTAGGGGTCCCCACCGACCGGGGACAGCGCCTTCGCGGTGTCGGCGGTCGACTTGTTGCGTTCGCTGATCTCCTGCTCGGACGGCTCGTAGAGGTTCGGCCAGAGCGCGTCGTAACCCGCGTCGCCAGGCCGGGGGAGCGCCCCCAGCGTGACGAGCCGGTCGATCAGCGCCCGCAGGAGGTTCGGCTCGGCATGCGTCTCCTGACGCTCTCGGACCTCGCCGAGCCACTGGCGCTCGTCCTGGCTGGACGCGAGCTCGCCGCGTTCGGAGCCGTACAGGATGCGCTTCGGGATCCCGGCGCCGGCGGCCATCTTCGTCGCGAGTACTTCTGAGATCCCGGTCGGGTCAGGCGAATCCCCGTCGAGCCAAGACAGCTCACCGCCCTGCATCATGAACGTGCGGCGCAGGTCGTGGTAGAGCAGTTGGAGTTGCTGGTCGACCGCCGCGAAATCGACGCCCGTCGCCTCCGGGTCGGCCTTGAGTTGCAGGATCCGGTCGGCGAGCTGCCAGAACGCTTCGGCCGACGCGGCGTCGACCTTCTCGTCGTTGAAAATCGTGTTGAGCACTCGCCTGAGCACCGGCTGGCCGTGCACATCGTCGTCCAGCACGTCCTCGGCCACATGGATCAGGCGGGTCCAGTGCACGCGCTCGGTGCCGGACGTCTGGGCGCCGGACCGAAACGAGCTGTTACCGCGGCTCGTGTCGATCTGGTAGAACTCGGGCAGCCCGTGACGTTCGTCGCCACGATCCGTGACCCATGTGTCGATCCGGGCGTGACGTTCGGAGTAGCTCGCGAGATACACGACGTCGTCGGGACCCGACAGCCGCGTAAGTGGCCGGTCGAAGTGGAGTCCGTCGCGTGTGCCGATCAGGAGCACCGCGTATTGGCCGATGCGGCTGAGCCGGTCGACGCGCTTGAGGCGGCCCCAGAGGCCCAACCGCTTCGCGAGCTCGTCGAAGGCCCGCGTGAACTTAGTGCCGTCCTCCTGGTCCGGCTCGACGATCTCGGGTGGGCGGCGCCACGTCGTCTTGGCTGGTAGGTCGACGATCCTGGACGCGATCGGATGACGGTCGTAGTACGACCAGTAGTCCTCGTAGGTCGGCTGCTTCTTATAGCCGGCGACCTTGTAGACGTCCCTTTCGCCCGAATATTGCAATCCTGCCCGGCGAGCGAAGTCGAGGCGGTCCAACGTGTACGTGTTCGCGTCTGAGTTGCGCGCGCCCCCGTTCCTGGCCGCCGCCAGCGCGTTGGTCCGGCCGCGCACCTTCCGGCCGCCCACGTCGTACCAGCCTTTGCCGGTCGGCGTGATCAGATCGTCAGCCATCGTGATTAGCCTCATGGCGCCGGGCACCATCCACGCGCCGCCCCAACTCTTGGTCGCCGAGGGCGAAATATGGGAGACCCGTACCGTCATCGCCACGCCAACTGGTGCCACAATCTAAGCAGAAATATCCGATCTGCTTTGCCTCCGACTCCGGCAACTCCGGCCTCGGGTCTCTAGGACAAGCACGGGCTGACGCGCAGAATCGACACGGTTTGCGCAAACATCTGGTCACCGCGATTCCGGCATCATTTACCAGTACATCCCTCTTGGGCGTCCATCCCATGCGGACGTCTTGAGGACCAACGACCCTCCACCCCTCCGGCAATGCCGTCGCCTGGCTCCTCATACCACCTCCTGATCATTACGGATCACTTCGCCGAGCCAACTCACATCGGGCGCGCCCAGCAATTCGCGGGTGCGCCCACTCATGGAACGTACATGCCGCGCGAGCTCTGCGGAATGCAGCCGCCACTTCCGCCAGTGTGAATCGGCCGAAGAGAACGTCTTTCCTCGCGGGTGCTCAACCGACTCGGAAAAATAACTATCTCTGGTCATCGGCACGCCACAACATACGATGCGGTGCGCTCCGACCTCCAGCGCAACGGACACGGCGAGCAGTCCCGAGGACCCTCCGCCGTACCTGTGCGCAACCCCGCGGTCGACGCCCCGCGGCTTCTTGCCCTTCTTCGCCCAGGTCACGTAGTCGCCTGGGTGACCGAGCTTCTCACGCTCCCGTGTCCAGCCGTCGAGCTTGTTCGCGTGGAGGCTGCACCAGTGGTCCAGGCGCCGGGGCCAGACGCAGCCGATGTCGTTGGCGGCCACCACAAGGTCCCACCATTCGGGACCGAGGAGCGTCTCCGATGCCCCGACATCAGCCCAGACGCAGGCGGCGCCGCCGAGGACGATGGCGACGCTCACCGGGGTGTGATCTCCACGACAGCCCCATCGCATACGCCAGCGGCGCGGAACCCTACGGCGGACACGATCTCCAGGTACCGGGTCACCGTGCGCTCGTGTCGGACGATCCACGCCTCGACGCCGCTCAGACCGCCGACCGACACCGATACCGGCCACCACCGGAGCGGGCCGACTCTCGCGTTGTGCTCCGTGCTCAACAACGGGTCGCCGAGGGCCTCGAGCGCGGCGGCTGTGCCCTCGACCAGGAGCACGTTCAGTGTGCCGGGAACGAGGATCTCGCCGGCGACCTCGGAACGGTCCCTGAGCCGCTCGCCCACCATGGCACGTGACGCCCCTCCTCTGCCCGACACCACGACGCCGCGAATCACCTCGACGTGCATCGCCATACCTCCCGGTGGGGACGATGGAGCGCGGGGCCGATGTGCTCGACCTCGAAGTACGTCTCCGCTGCGCTAAGGATCGCATTCCGCGTGTAGCGGCCGTGCGGCTTCGCTCGGTCCCGGGCGATCGCATCTTTCGTATCGACGGGCCCCTCCCAGAGCAGCGTGCTCGATGTGCATCGCCGGAGCCACGCCCACACCGTGTGGTGGTCGCCCGTCGCTCCGTACAGGTGGTGGTAGATCGAGAACGCGAACACGAGATCGAAACTCCCGAGATCCGGCCATTCCTTTCCGAGGTCCACGTTCATGAACTCGCAGCGTGGCCAGCCCTGGGCGTGGTTTCTGGCGGGGAGGTCCACGAACCCAACCCCGCGCACCTTCCGCCCCCGGTCGAGCCCGAGCACGCGAGACGCGCCCCGATCGCTCGCAAGCTTGCAGAACTGGCCGTGATCGCAGCCAACGTCGAGGACGGTCGAGTCGGTCAGGTCGTCCGGGATCGGGATGGCACGGAGCTTCGCCGCCATGCGGGCCGGGGTCTGATAGTCGCCGCTCACCGTATCCTCAGCGTTACGTGTCCGTCCACATGGTCCCGAAGCCGCTCGGCCGCGATGACACCGACATACTTGGGCGAGTACTTCGCCCCCTCGAATCGGATGACGTGGCCGTGGCGGCCGTCCACGCTCACCGGGTAGAGGCGGGTCCGGCGGGGGTGGAACTTCCCACGCCCGGCCTTGTGGAGCACGTCCCCTTCCAGGTGCGGGGCCTCGAAGTCGAACGGCGTATCCAGTCGCAGGTTCAGCGTGCCTGGGAAGGGGGCGTAGCCGACGACGGCCTCAAGCTCCCGGATGCGCCGCCCCCCAAAGGCCGCAAACGCCCTGGACGCACCTCCAGCTCCGCGGACGACCCGACCCGCGTACTGCGTCTCAGTCCGGGACATGGTACGTCTCCCGCCAGAGATCGGACGACGCGTCGAGCGCGCCCGTAATGACCGTCATGTCCTCCGGCCCAAGGCCCTGATGGCATCCGACGAGCAACCCGCTACGCATCGCATGGTCGGCCCACGGGAAGCGGCCCGATCCCGCTGCCCGGAACGCTGGCTGACGCAGGACGTTGCCGGTCATGATCGGGCGCGTCTGGATGCCGGCCGCTTCCAGGTGTATCGCGAGCCGCTTGCGCTCGTGTGGCGCGTCCGATTCCGGGCAGTCCACACGCAGCGGGTACGCGAGCCAGTTGGGGCACGCCCCCGGATGCACGGCCGGGCCACGCAGCCAGCCGGTCCCGCGTACGTAGCTATCGAGCCGGGCGACGTTGGCGCGCCGCCGTGCAAGGAACCCGTCGAGCCGGTCCAGTTGGCGCAGGCCGAACGCGGCTTGCAGCTCTAGCGCCTGGAGATTGTAGCCGACCTCGAAGAAAACGAACTTCGCGTCGTAGGGAACGTCGTCGAGCACCATCCGGTAGCGGCTCTCGACCGAGGCGTCCGAGTAGCCTTCGAGCACCGACGCGCGACCCCAGTGCGCGAACATCCTGGCACGATCGGCGTGGGCCTCAGAGCGGAAGCAGACCATCCCGCCGCCGCCTGCGCACGTGATGACGTGCGTCGCGTAGAAGCTCGTGGTGGAGACGTCCGAGTAGGCGCCGGTCGGCCGGTCGTCGTACCGGGCGTTGAGGGTGTCGCAAGAGTCCTCGATCAGCGCGAGCCCGCGCCGGTCGGCGACAGCCCTGAGCGCTGGCATGTCTGGCACGTTGCCGAGCAGCAGCGGGACCATGATCGCGCTCGTCCGCTCGGTCACCGCCGCCTCGACCGCCCGTACGCTGACCTGGTAACTGTAGGGCTCGACATCGACAAAGACGGGGCGGAACCCGAGTTGCAGGATCGGGGCGACGGTGGTGGAGAACGTGAGGGCCGGCGTGATGACCTCGGAGCCGTGCGGCAGGCCGAGACTCGCGAGTGCCAGCAGGTTGGCAGACGAGCCGGAGTTCGTCATCACGCCATGCGGCTTGTCGAAGAGCGCCGCGATCCGTCCCTCGAACTCAGCGACCAGCGGGCCGGCTCCGATCTGGCGCGGGTTTTCGAGCACGCCCCGGACGGCGTCGATCTCCTCATGTCCGTAGCAGGGCGACGCGTAGAGCACCCTCACAGCCGGAACCGCTCCTCGGCGAGTCTGCGATTGTGCTCGGCGTCATCGCGCGAGTACGTAAAGCTGCCGGCGTCGTCCCATACGTAGCGGAAGCCCTCGACGAACCAAGGCGCGAGCGGCGTCGGCCGAAACAACACCGGGATCGTGCCGACGAGACAGCAGTCGACGAAGCGATACGTCCACAGGTGCGTCCACGGTCCCGGCCAATTCAGGTGATGCGGGCAGAGTCCGAACTCGGCGGTCGCGAGCGCTTCGTAATACTGCCCGTCCCAGCGGTTCTTGGCGTCGGTTCGCCCCCGGCCGCTCTCAACAATGACCGCGTCGGGATCGTGCCAGAACGGCTCAAGCAGCGGACGCCGACCGTTGCCCCGGTTGACGCTGCCGACGAAGAACAGGTGAATGGTGCGGGGCGTGTCGAAGAGCTTAGTAGCCTCGTCGAAGAAACTGTCGGGGTAAACGAGCCCAACGACCCGATCGCCGGCCTTCGCTCGGCCGTGCCAGTGATCGTCGCGGGTGCACTCCGTATCCGCCCAGACGCCTCGCTCGACGAGCGCCTGACGGAGCAGCGCCTCCTGGCGGTACGTCACCCGCTGCCTCACAGCGAGCGGCCCGCGTCGAGTAGCGCCGTCACATCGATCCCGCTCGGCAACGTCGGCTCGGCCGATGCGAGGTCCGGACAGGGCACCGCGGCCCAGCCGACCGAGGCCGCGTAGTCGTGGAACTTGGTGTCGTCGCCGGAGAGCTTGTCCGACCAGCGCACCCACGCCGCGGGGATCCCGAACGCGTGCGCGACGATGACGCCGTGGAGCGAGCTGGACACGACGGCCCGGCATTGCCTGATCTCCCGCACCACTTCGAGCGGGTCAGCCCTGAGCACGTCGATGCGATGCTCGTTCGGGTGCAGGCCTGCGACTATCGCGCGGTCGACATAGTGCGGGACCAAGCCGAGATCGTGGACCTTCGGTACGGGCCCGTTGACGAGCTCCGGTAAGAGCAGGGCAGGGTCCCCGTAGACCTCGGGACACGAGCCCCCAGCCTTGAGCACCGCCCTGCGGGTGAGTGGGCCACGCACCGCGAGATAGCGCGCGCGCGGGTCCGGTCGGTCCGTCGCTCGCATCGCACCCGAGCCCCACACGGTCTGACCGGCACGTGCGAACCGGATGATCGAGCCGGTTGCGAGCACTTTCGCCGCTATCTGCGGTGTCCAGCGCGGCGCGTACCCGAGCCGCTCCAGGAGCACCGGGGTCAGCACGTCGCCCAGGTTGCCAGGCTTCGGCGTGCGCGGCCACCAGACGCGGAGGGACTTCACGCAGCCTTCCAGAAGTCGTGCGCCCACCCCGCGCGCGGGTCACTGAAGCGCGGGCGCCCATGGCCCGCAACCAACCTGGCACCGTCGGGCGGGCCCCTCCGGGCATCGGCCTTGAAGCTCACGATCTGGCCAGGATACAGATCCTGCAGGTACTCGTGCTCGACGTGGCGACGGATGAACGGGCCATCGCCCCCGGTCCCCACTGGCCGCTTCACGTAGGCGTGGTAGATGGCCTCCGTGTGCTCGCACGGGGTCCACGCCATCACGCCCGACTCTCCCTGCCTCCTCCCACGCAGCAGGCGGTAGAAGTCGGCAAGCATCGCCATCCGGCCACAGTAGGACGCGATACCCGACAGATCGCCAAGCACCAACGTGTCCAGGTCGAGGTATAGCACCGGCCCGTCGAACAGGCCCGGTCTGAACAGCTCGATTTTCGGCCACCACCGAGGCCAATCATGGCGAAGCGGCACGTAGCCCGGCACGCTCGGGTCGTCGGACAAGCACGCGAACGTCCACGGTTCCGGCATGTGCCGGTCGAGCTGACGGTAGAGCGTGTGCACCCACCGAGCGTCGTAATCGCCGCCCGAGCGCAAGACGGTCGCAACGGTCACGCGCTGCCCGCCCGGAACGCGAACCGCTTGCCGTACTGCACAATCAGGGGCGCGAGCGCGTAGCGGACCGCATCCCAGATGTGGTTGAAGCGGTCCTCGATCTTCGGCAGGATGTCGCCCGTCCGCTTGTCGACCTTGTAGCTGTAGAGCCGCGCTTCGTCGGTCGTGTGTTTGCAGCGTACGTGGATGATGATCTTGTCGTAGGCCCTCAGATGCGCGATGCCGTCTTCGACCGAGCCTTGCCACTTCTTCACGCCCTCGATGCGGGGCACACCGTGGCGCTTCAGGTAGTCGTTGGTCCCTGGCTCCGCGGCCTCGGCCCGGACGACGTAGGCAGCGAAGCCGGGCACGTCCTCAGCCCACCGTGCGGCCGTGGCGTCGATACCAAGCTTGACGTGGTGGGACTCGTGCTCGATGTACAGGCAGTTGGCGCCCCACCGGTCATGTGGCCCGACCCAGCACCTCACCAGCGTGCGCGGATCCATCGCGAACCCGTGGTCGGCGCCGTGATACGGTCCGTCCCACGTCGGCCCCCCGAAACGGTCGAGCGGGACATCAAACTCCTCGACGACGCACTTGCCGCCGAGCACCTTCGCGTCGCTCTTGACGTTGTAGCCGCCCAGGTAGATATGCGCGTACGCGTCGTCGTCGAGCGAGCGCATGCGCTCAGCTTCGTTGAGCGTCCTTTCCGGACAGAACGGGTTGTCGAGGTAGTTGACGTGCACGACCGTCGCGTTCGCAGGCTGGTCGGCTACGAGGAACTTGTCGACGGGATCGTCGGGCTCGTTCGGATTCCAGCTGAACCAGACCTCGGATCCGTCGAGCCTGATCGTCGGGAGCAACAATTCCAGGCTGCGCTTGGATAACGATTGCGCCTCCTCGACCCAGGCACGGCTGAAACCCTCCAGCGACTTGATCGAGTCGGCTGTGTGGTCCTGCATCCCCTCGAAGATCATCACGCCAGTGCCACCACGGCGCCTGATCTCGGTCGTGAGGATCTCGAAGTGGTCCTCGTGGTCGGGGACCATGCTCCGGATCTTCGACTCAATGAGGCTCTTCGCGCTGAACTTGAGCGAGCGCTGGACCTCGCGGATGCACACGAACCGCAGGCTCGGATCGCAGAGCATCGCCTCGACAGCCATCTCGGCGAAAAAATGGCTCTTGCCCGATCCCCGCCCGCCCTTCGCGCCCTTGTAGTCGGCCGGCTCAAGCAGCGGGAGCGCCCACTCGGCGGTCGGGATGTCAAGGGCGACCGTGGCCATTCGCGCCGTTGGCATGGGCGGCCACCCGGTTCTTCGCTGCCGGCACCACCTGGCGCTTGACGGTCACTTCGATCGGCCCGCCGTCCTTGCCGGTGAGCTCGTGGCTGATCCTGTCGCCGAAGAACTTCGGGGCGACGCGGGCGAGCCACCACTTCCGGGTGTCGATCCGGAGCTTGGACCGCGCGATCACGTCGTGGTCGGTGCGCTCGTTGCCCTCGCTGTCGACGTAGGTGTCGTTAGTTCCGTCGTCGGCGATCACGAGCATTTCGTCGAACATCAGCTGCGCTTGGAGGAGCCGAGCTTGCGCGTATTTCGCAAAAAAGCCCTCGCGATCTTCGAGCGCCCAATGGCGTACGGTCGACTCCTGCGGCATCCGATCGGCGGCGCAGATCCGGTTCAGGCTCTCACCCTCGGCGAGTCTCGCGCATATCTCGTCCGCGATCTTGGCCGTGTACTTCGTGGGCCGCCCGCGCTTCTTCGCCACCCTACACGTACACCGTCAGCACCGAGCAGTCCTTGCACCACGCGCCGTGCTCACCTGGTTCGAGCTCGGTCCAATGAGTACGGGTGCGACCGGTGACCTGCATGTCTGCTGCGACTCCTCCGATCGGGCGCCCGCAGTCGCGGCACTCGATCGGCTTGGGCTGATACAAAGAGTGGCCCAGGGCCGGGGTTGCTCCCGACTCTGAGCCACGTGGGCTACTGACTTCGCTGTGCGCCAAAGCTACGCCCTCGTGGGTGGTGGGGTCAACGCTCATGCGGTTGGCCACGATCTCTCCTCATCGGGCAGGGCCTCGCGTACGCTCAGCGTCGTGTAGTCCCATTCGATCGGGATGCAGCCGCTCTCGCCGTGGCGGTTCAGGTCGACGATCAGCCAGCTTTTCGCCCGGCCGTCGCTCTTTTCGTAGCGCGAATGGTCCAGCAGGATCACCTGGTCGGCGGTCGCTTCGACGATCATGCCGCCATGTAGGCCCTGCGCTCTCGGGGGCTGCGTGTAGTCCTTCGACGTCTGCCGGTTGAACTGGCTCAGCGCGATCACCGTCGCCGGCTTGGCCTTCGCGAACTGCGCGAGATGCGTCGTGACGGACGATACCTGGCGGTTGATCTCTTCCTCGTCTCCGAGTCCGACGAGCTGCAGGTAATCGACGACGAACCAGCTGATCCCCGAGTACCACATGGCTTCCATCTCGGCCATCACGGTGCCCAGGTCCCACAGCGGCGTGTCCGTGACCTCGAAGCGGTAGCCGTTCGACGTGGGCCTGATCCTGTTCCAGACCTCGTCGAAGTGGTCCTTCGTGAAGCCGCCCTTTTCGAGCATCCGCACTGGCGTCTTCGTCTTCATCGCGTAGAACCGGGCCGCGAGCTGCTCCGGGCTCATCTCCAGGCTGACGAACCCGACCGGCTGGTCCCGTGACATCGCTGCCGCGGCGAGATTCAGAGCCAGGATGCTCTTGCCGAACTTTGGGTTGCCGCCGATCACGACGAACCAGCCACGCGCCAGGCCGACCCCACCTCCGTCGTCTCGGCACACCCGGTTCCAGCCAGCCAACGGCGTAGGTGACGCGTCAATCGGCGCGAGTTGGCGACGCTCGAACCGGAGGCGGAAAGCGCTGCCGAGAATATCTACCGTAGTGCTCATCAGGCGCGGATCGTGGGGCGCGCCAAGGCGCCACTTGGATGCTGGCCGTTGCCTTTCGGGGGCTCGACGTATTGCAGCCACGCCTCCGTCTTCTTCCCCCAGAACGTTGCAGCCTGGAGCACGAACTCCGTGCCCACTCGCTGCTTCCGCCTGCACTCGATGTCGTAGTGGGTTGCCGCTGTGACGAGCTGCTCGGGATCCGCGCCCTCTGCGACTCTCGCCCGGAACGCGCTGTAGGCGCCCACTTTCGGGTTGGAGCCGTCACGGGATGGGTATGCCGACCACGCTCGTTCGAACGGTTCTGGGTACTCGTACTGGCCCTTCACCATCTTGGGCTTCGCAGGAAAATCCAACTCGGTGCGCTTGTGCACCGAGGTAGTTGTCTTTGTCTCTGTCTTTGTCTCTGTAGGCGTAACAGCCGTAACGTTACGGTCGTTACGCGTAACAGGTTTTGCGGGTTCTTCTGTAAGTGCTTGCAGGCGTTCACGGTATCTACGCATACGCTCTGCCGCCGTAGGGTCCACTTGGCGGTCCGACCAACCCGTGATGACCCACTCGCCTTCATCGACCACGAGAGCACCGTCATCGATGGCCGCCCGTTCCATCGTTTCGAAGGCGTTACGCGTAACACCCGTAACGCGCGCGGCGATGTGGGCCGCCAACCTCTTGGCCGCCCCCGCGGTGCCATGCGCCTTCACGTGGCATAGGAGCTCGACCCACGCGAGCCGCGCTTCTGGATCGAGAGCGGCGACCCACTCCGACTGTGACCATGTCGTATCCAGGCGGATCCAGCGGGATGCGCTCACTTCGCCCCCGCCGGCTGACGTGGCTCGACCTTCGCAGCCGCCACGCTCGCCAGGTACGCCCGCATGCAGCGCGCGCAGGGGCAATGTCGATGAGGCCGGAACACTCCGTCCTCGATAGCCTCCCGCGCGCCATCGGTGATTTCGGGATCCGCTAGAATGTCGGTGATCACATCACTCAGGTGGCGTAGCATTCTCTCGGTTGCCGGCTCGTGGTGGACGTGGACGATCGCAGTGGGCTCACGCTCGTGGGGGTGGGGCGCGGGGGAGGCGGGACCGGACGTATTCGCCGAAAACCCCTTGGACCGTATCGCCGAGCCGCCACCCGTGTTCGAGGGCCATGTGATGGGGTCGGTACTCGGTTTTGCGCATCACCTCCCCGCAGATCGGGCAGCGCAGGTGCAGGCGCTCGTACTCGGGGTCTGCCGTCCTGGGCCTGGCGTGCCGGGGGTTCGTCCGTACGGCCAGCCGAGGCTCTGGTGGCTGCTTGGTGCGCGCGAGCCACTCGGCGCGGTTGGAGCGGGAGGCCCGGCTCACGGCTCGCTCCCTCCCGTCCCCTCGGGTGCGGCGCGGGGCTCGGTGTCGCTGTCGTGGACGGGCCAGGGCTCGAACTCCGGACACCCACAGCACTCGTCCCATGTGACTTCGTGGTGGGAAACTTCGACGAGCGCATTGCAGCCGTCCGTTTCGTGTTCCACTCGTGAGTGTGCACACGCGTAGCAGGTGTCGTCGCTCATTCCGACTCCCCCGTCTCTGTCGTGGCGCCCCTGGAGCGGAGCCAGCGGGTAACGTTGGACCACCCTTCCGTTCCGTTCCCTCGAACGCGATTGATCTCTGCTGCGATTAGGTCCGCTGCCTCAGCAAGCGTGTAGCGGGGCTCGCCGCCAGCCGAGGGTACCTCCCGCTCCGTGACGCCCATCTTCTGGTCCCGTCCGGTGGCAGGCTCGGCTGACGGCGGGTGAGCGTAGAGGGCGCGTACCTCGACCTCGCCTCGGCAATCGGGAAACCCGCGGATATCTTCGGCCATCGCGCGGGCAGCGATCTCCTTGTGGTCTGCAAACTGGAAGCGGCTGTTCTCCCACACCCCCCACGCTACCGGCTCGGCTGTGGGAAGCCGTGGGTGCCAGTGTTCGTCACGCCAGCGGATCGCAGCCTCGCGCCACTCCTCGGTGGCCAGGTCCCAATTCCCACCGTAGGCGTTCGCGATGATCCCCCACGCGATTTCCAGCGCCTCTACCGGCTCGGCTGCGGGCTCGGGGGAGCGGGCGATGGCCGATAGCTCGCGGAGGTCGGCGCCCGTACGGGCCTGGCTCCCAGTGCCCCAGCACCTGTCGCACACGTCTTCCGTAATCGACGAGCCACCGTAGGCGCCTCGTCGCCACGTCGCTGTCGAGCCGTACGCCTTCCGGCCCGTGCCCATGCAGTCGCCGCACACCTCATCCGGTGTCAGCCCTCGCCACTCCAGGGCACGCTTCCAGTCGGCCTCAGTGAATCGCGCGGGCTCGGGGGAGCGGAGCGCGGCGAGTCGGGCGACCTCCTTCCGAAGCGCGTGCATCGCCGCGAACGTCTCCCGTGCCGTAGGTTCATCGTTCATCAGCCATGCATCGGCAATGTCCAGCGCTCGGGCTGTTCGCTCCCCCACGTCGGCCCCTCGCACGTCCTCGGGGGAGCCGTATCCGCACGACGGGCAGGAGTATCCTCCGGCGCTCGCATCCTCATGGCAGGCGTCGAACGTGAACGCGCACCCAGGACAGACCACGCACGGCACCCCCGTCTCGACAGCCCATCCGTGTCTCTCGCGCGGCGCGTCTCCTCGGTCGGGGCGCTCGAGCTTCCTGAAGCCACGAGCGTTGGGACACGTATCGCTCAGGCATCTCGCAAGGCAGGGGTCGCCCACGAAGTGCCCACACAAGCAGAGCTCGCAGACGTTACCGGCTGTCATCGCGAACCTCCTTCCGCTTCGGGGGTGGCGAGGGCGCACAAGGCTAGTGCGTCAGCGATTCGCCGTAGCATGTATCCAGCGGTAACCGATGATGTGGTCTCCACCTCCACCACCATCGGGTTCGCCGGACTATTGAACCACTCGGCCATCGCCCGCAGCTTCTCCGGGGTGGGCGCTTCGGCGGGCGCGGCGACTTGCGTGGTGGCGAGGCGGTAGATTGTACCAAGCTCCTCCTCGGTCATCTCGGCAAGCGTCGGTGTGACGGGACCATCCGCTGCGAGGCAACGGTCTTCCACACTCCTGATGATCCGCGCGATGGCAGCTAGCGCCTTCTTCTCGGGCTCCGCTGCCGTGGGGGCGCCGACGCGGACCTCTGCCCAGTGGCCTCCGAACTTGGGGATGCCCCGAAGCACGAGACTGGCGCGGATCGACGTCGGGTGAGGGTCGGCCTCGCCCTCCTCGAACGTCCACAGGCCCTCGCTGTACGGCGCGACCCAGCCTTCCAGCGTCTCTGTCCCGTCGCCGGTGTAGGCAGGCCCCACTTCGCTCGCTGCCGTGGGGGCGGGGGAGTAAGAGTTGACCGCTGCGGCGAGCCATTCGGCGCGCTCACGGTCGTACGTGCAGTGGATAAGGCGGCTCTCACCGTCTCGCACGATGTAGCTGATGATGCCCTCGTGGATCTCCTCCACCATCACCGGCAAGGCGATCGGGCACTCACCCGTCTTGGCGGGCTCGGGAGCGGGGAGCAGGGCGAGGATCGCGTCGGCATGTTTACCGAGGTCGATGCCGCCGGGAAGCGCCTCGTAATCGTGGACATGCACGTTCATGCACACGTCGGCGAGGATGTCCAATAGCCGCTCCCGCAGATCCTCGCTCACGACCCCAGCACCCCCGACCCGACCGCGATCAGCCCTAGGACCGCAAGCAGGCCAAACACGAGCACCGCGAGCGTCTGCAACGCGAGCTCTACGAAGCGGCGCCACTCTGCCTCCATGTCGTCTCCGTTGGTGGTGCGCGGCTCCTCCCCCACGTCGTCGGGCAGGTAGGATGCGAGCCGGATCTGCGTGGCGTGGGCAGATGCCAGCGTCCTTTTGTCCGGGTGGGTGACGCGGCCGTTTGAGTGGACGTCGGTCATGGGGTGCCTCCTGTGGGTGCGAGTCGTGTCGTCTTGCGCTTCCGCTTCGGCCACCGCGGCGGGAGCTGCCCTCCGAGCACCAGCCCCCGGCGCGCGTCGTCCAGGATGCGGGCGGACTCACGGCAGGCTTCGGCGGTGCGGGTGGCTTCGGTGGCCGCGCTCATGGGTGGGGCCCCAAGGCGAGGCGGGAGCCGATCCACTCTGCGACGGACACCGTGACCGCGTTGCCGAGCATCCGGTAGCGCGGGGAATCAGCGAGCCCGGATCCGTCGTCCGCGTAGCGGGTCCAGTCGTCGGGGAAACCCTGGAGTCGCTCGCATTCGCGGGGGGTGAGTCGGCGGGGGATGGCTCCGAACACGTTGCGCACGCCCGGGTTGTTGCCAGCCGTCGCCCCACCGCTCCGGTACATTTCGGCCGTGATGGCCTGAGCCAGCGCAGGCGGATGCGCTCCCGCCGAGAGCGGGTGGCACGGATCGCCGGGCTTTGGGTTCGAGCGGTTCGCCTTGCTCGTTACCTGCGTGGTGTCGAACGCGATGTGTGACGGCATCCCGCCGGGGTCGGCCCTTGGCGGCCCCGCCCCCTCACTCCACCAGCCCTTGCCCGTCTCGCTCACCACGAGCGGCACCCCCCTGCCCGTCCCGTCCTCGCTCGCGTCGTGGCCTTCGGCGCGGAGGGTGGGGGCGACAGCGTCCCCGCAGAATCCGGTGGTTTGGTTGGCGCCCACCGATAACGTGTCTACGAGCACCAACGGATCCTGCCCACGCGACTCACCCGCCCGAGCTACTCCGCGGCCCGACGCCGCAAGGCTTGGTGCAGTGATTCGGGCAGGTCCTTCCCGCGCTTCTCGGCTCGGCGCAGGATGCCCCGACATGCCTTCGGCGATAGCCAGTACTTCTGCGGGACATCCGGCTCGAGGATCTCGGCAAGCGAGCAGGAAGACCCGGCGCCGTCGCTGGGCGACTCCGAAGTGTCGAGAGTCAAGAACCCGCCAGGCCCCCACATACCCGAGGTCCGCCAGCCCTCGCAGGATGACGCCAAAGTCGGCTCCTCCGTTGCTGGATAGAAGGCCAGGGACGTTCTCGACAAGGACCCAGGTGGGAGCGAGCTCAGCGACGATGCGACGGAACTCGAACCAGAGTCCCGAACGTGCGCCATCAAGTCCCGCACGGCGGCCCGCAACGCTGAGATCCTGGCAGGGGAAGCCGCCGCAGATGAGGTCAGCCCCGGAAAGTTCATTTGCTCCGACATCGCGCACGTCCTCGTAGAGATCCACGCCGGGCCACTTCCGCCGGAGCACCGATCGGCACGCCCCATCCTTCTCCACCTGCCACAACACCCGATGCCCGGCCCGCTCCAACCCGAGATCGAGGCCCCCGATCCCGCTGAATAGCGAACCCACTGTGAGGCTCATCGGCCGTCCCCGTGGGTGAGGGCCACAAATACTGCCACTTCTCGGCGTCCGGATGAGCCATCGGGGGAGGGGCGGGCTCGAACGCGCGGCCTGGAGCGGCCTTCACGGGCGGTCCAGTCCTTCCGAGAGAAAGAACGCGGCCCGCTTAGATGCTGGCTTTCCCCGGTACCAGGGCCACATCGGCGGCCAAAGGTCAGCCGTTCAGCGCTCTCCGGGCGAGCGTGAGGATGGGCGCCTCGCGCATGTGGCCATAGCTGTCCTCGGTCGTCCGGACGGAGGAGTGGCCGAGGAACATCCGGAGCTGCTCCAGGCTCATGCCCGCTTCTAGGCACATCCGCGCGTAGGTGTGGCGCCCCGTGTGGTAGCCGGCGCCGGGGGCGTTGAGCCCGGCGTCGTCGAGCAGCTCGCGCATCCATCGCCACTGAACCCGGCGCCCGATCGGCGCGCCGTTCCGGTGCACCACGTAGCCGTCGGTCCCTGAGGTACCCGAGTGCGTCCAGCCCGGCAGGATCAGCGCGGTCCGGGCCTTCTTGCCCTTGAGCGGCTTCGGTGTGGTCCGACCCTGGGGGATCTGACGCTGGACGCGCACCGTGTCGCCCGTGATGTCGGTCCAGCGAAGCCCGAACACCTCTCCGACCCGGAGGCCCATGTAGAGCGTGCAGTCGAGCGCGACCAGGAGCTGCGGGTCTACCTTCGGCGCGTGCGCCCGGAGCGTCGCCACCTGCCCGTCCGTCCAGTAGCGCACGTCGGGCTTGGCCGGACGCGGTGTCCGAACGTCGGGGAACGGTAGCTCGAGCCAGCGCCAGAAGCTCTTGAGGCTCACGGCATATTGGCGCACCGTGCTTACCCGGTAGCCCTCGTCGAGCAACGCGTTGGCGAGGGCCTGCAGCTCGACGTTCGCGACCGGGTACGTCGCCGGGAAGTGGTCGAGCAGATGCGCGAGCGCGGTCGAGTCCCCCGCGAACGTGCGGGGCTCGACGAGCCGGGCGCGGTGCACCTTGTAGGCCTCGACCATGGGCCCGAGCCTCCGGACGGGCACGGAGCCGGTGAACCGCTCGACGTAGGCCTGCGCCCACCGTCTCGCAACGTCCGGGTCCTCGGTCGGCCGTCCGCCCTCCGGCCAGGCCGGATGCGACGGGTCCTTCAACGTCGGCCGGCCGTGCCCGATCCAGCGGAGATCCGCCGCGTAGTAGCGCCCGCGTCGCCATACCCTAGCGCCGTCCTTCCACGGGGTGTGCGGCTTCTGGACGCGTCGGGGACCACGGGGCACGCTTCCTCCGGGGGCGGATGAGCGCGGCAAGATGTTCCTCGCAGCCCTGAACGGGCAACCGCCAGTGCCGGTCCTTGTGGGCACCGGGGATCTCACTAGCCGCCCTCGCCCACCACTTCGGGCTCCGCGAGTAGCGCCGACTCGCCTCGGCCGTCGTGATGTAGACCGGGCCGGCGTCGGTGAGCGCCGTCGCCAGCTCGTCGAGCGTCATGTCCCCGCTCCCCACGATCAGCGACACCCTCGTCTCCCCCGGCAGCCCGGCGATCGTCCGAGCGATGCTCATCGGCGCGGCTCCCGGTACTCACCGTCATGGCGGCGGAACCAGCGGCCTGCCCACACGAGGAATACGACGAGCGCGAGAGCGTAGCAGGCAGCGAAGAGGAGCCAGCCGGTCATAGAGTGTGCTCCAGGTCGAGGACGTGCTGCGCGTCGTCGACCTCGGGGTTGCGGGCGGCACGTTGCTCGTGCCCCACCTTCACGTGACACGCCATGCAGAGCAGCCGGAGATTCGCCGGGTCGTCGGTGCCGCCATCGGCGACCGGCACGATGTGGTCGACGTCCCAGGGGTCGAAGCGGATGCCCCTCATGCCCTCGAGGATCTCGGGGTCCGCCGTGCCGCAGAGCCCGCAGGTACCCTTGTCGCGTCGGATCACATAGTCGCGCACGGCGCCCCATGACCAGACGAGATTGTAGGCATCGATGCACTCCTGCGAGCACCACACGCGCCGCGGCGGGTGACACTCGTTGTCGCACCAGCGGCAGATGCGGCGACCGCCTGGACCAAGCCCCCGGTATCGCGGTAGCACCAGCCCGCACCTCTGGCCCCACGTCGCCCACTCAGGGATCGCGATCGGCACCGTCATCGCCGCCCCCACCGGAACAGAGCCGCGTTCAGGGCGAGCATCCCGACGAGCCAGAGAGCGAGGGCGGGCCAGTTCAGGGTGGTCACGGAGCCTCCTCCGACAGCTCGTACACGATGACGACCACTCGCTCGGGCTCGCCCCAATCCTTCGACAGCATCTCGTCGACGATGAGCGCGTCGTCGGTCCACACCACTCCGGTCATCGCGTCTTCGGTTCCGCGGGCGAGCTTGAGCAGGTCGGGTCGGGTCGCCGGATACGGGTTGCGCTTGCCCTCGGCGGACAGCCCACCGCCTTTGAGTCGATGCGACTTCGGGCGCGCGCGGTAGAACCGGAACGTCACCGACAGCGGACCGTCGAAGAGGGGCCGCCCGCTCATCGCCTCGCCCGCCGCCTGCGCGACCCAGGTCTTCCAGCCCTTCGCCTTCGGGTTGGCGTCGACCACGCTCGCGTGTTTACCGCGCACGAATGCCTTCTTCGAGCCGGCGGGCTGAGGAGAGCCGTACACGGTGAACCTGAGCGAGGGGTTCACCTCAGAAATCCCGCTTCGGCATGACGAGGTAGTAGCGGTCGGCCTGGTCGCCGTCCCACAGCGTCGCCCGTTCGGGTGCCTGCGCCCGGAAACGCACGGTCTCGCCGGTTAGCTTTGAGAGCACCGTCGCGACGTACCGCGTGTTGAATCGGATACCAAAGTCGCCCTCGGCCTCACCGGCAACCGGGTCGTCCGAGCCGCCCTTGTCGTTCTCGGTGCTCTGCACCCGGAGCACGCCATCCGTCCACGTCAGCCGCATGTCGGCGTTCAGGTCCGTCCCCACGTAGAGGGAGGCGCGACCGACGGCGGCGGCGAGCTCGGCGCGGTCGATCTGTGCGACGAACGCGAACGGCTCGTGTGGGACGATCTGCAACCAATTCGGATACGTCCCGTCCGTCAGCCGGGTGCTGAACGAGGCATCGTCGTCGTG
>Ga0326597_10003437_pt1 | contig 22859 bp, 25 predicted proteins | sample RVTome_12_FD_203789 | JGI IMG/M metagenome (GOLD analysis project Ga0326597, IMG submission 203789) | Soil microbial communities from uranium-contaminated site in the Upper Colorado River Basin, Wyoming, United States - RVT100D185 | ecosystem: Environmental > Terrestrial > Soil > Contaminated >...
GGAGATGTCGGTGCTGATTGAGCCCTCTATCAAAGCCTGAGCTCGCAGAACAACGGCACCGGAAGGAGTAGGTCATAATGCGGGACGTTGTTGACTAAGTGGACTGACGCAATTGGGGACCGTGCCGGCTGTTCGGTGTCAACGCAGGATCCCCCAATGAGTGACGTATGGGCGTTGTGCTATCGTCGTGGCCCGTCCATTGTCACCGGCCCGTCTTCGAAATTCCCCCCTCTCGGGCAAGGCGCCCCCTTCCCGGCTGGTGGATCAAGTGACACGTAATGCCCCCGCAGGCCCGATCCTGGACGCCTGATGCTGCCGCGGTACGGGCCCGCAGCTTTGAGCCTATTTTCCAACACAATTCTCTGCTAGGATCGGCAGCCTGGCCGTTCCGAGTATCCAGAGTTGGCTGTACTGGACCGATGAGCGGCCCCTGAGGAGGGGACCAGGCGGCTTTAGTGCCTTTGCCCCATGCAGCCCTCGCCTCGCCGACTTCGCTCAGGCGGGACGCAGGCGTTGCGCGACAAGTGCAGTAAGGCGGGACGTAGCGCACTTACGAAACATATTCGAGGTCCGAGCAGTGGCCGTGGTTGTCGCGTCGCGACCGGGGCAGACCTCGGGAGGAAAGGCTGGGGATCTTGCCACGTTGGTCACCTCACCGAAAGATGCGTGACAGGGGTACGAGGGCGTTCCCGCGATAGCTCCCTGGGTCTACCCACAGGGAAAAGCGCTGACCCATCTGGAATGCCTGCGATAACTGCGTCGCGCAGGCTCCCACCGCAGATCTGTGCAGATGCCTTGCGGGCGGCGTCGAGAGATTACAGGTCGTCCGGGGTGAGGCCGGTGTGCTTGGCGATGCGGGCCAGCATGCGCGGGCCGATCTCTTCGCCGTCGTGGAACGAGAAGACGAAGTCAGGCCGGTTGGGATGGGAGAGAATCCGGTGGGAGCCGGCGGCGTCCCGCTTGACGCGCCAGCCAATTCGGAGAAGGGCCGCCAGGACCTGGCGGGCTTTTCGTGAGGGCCACTGGGTCATGCGGCGACGGAGAAGACGGTCTCGATACCCGGGGCGGCCTCGCCATTCTCCAGGCGTTCCGCGATGAGGCGCAAGGCGAGGGCCTGGGCTCGGGCGATCGCCTCCTCGCGGCTCTGCCCGTACGCCAGTACGCCTGGAAGCTGAGGAACCTCGGCAATCCAGCGACCATCTTCCTCGCGCTCAATCTCAACGGTAAGACCCATCAAGATCCCCCTGGCAATACAACGGAGGATGGCGGCCTGCTCCGCCAGCATCGTGCCGGACCATCTGGCAAAGCAACGCCGCCGCCGACACCAGAAATCGCACCGCCCACCGTCATAACCAAGCTTGCGCGAGTGGCCGCAGATTGTCAAGGCGAAACTGGGCGTTTGCACTCGCGGCGAGGCATCCCGCTGATTGATTGCTCCCGGCGGTCGCGATGTGGTCACTCTGTAATGCGGGACGTTGTGTAATGCGGGACGTTGTTAACTACGTTGACTTCTGATAACAGCTGGCAGCTGTCTGGTCGATTGGTCGAGTGGTCGAGGGGTCAATTGGGGGAAGCGGGGAGGGAAGTGCAAAGAGCAAAGAGCATAGCGCGAAGAGCGAAGGGCAGCTGGCAGCGGGCAGCTGGCAGGGGAGCTGAAACGGAGAACCGGGGAACCGGTGACAAGGAGATACGGAGACAAGGGAACGGGGGAGACGGGGAAACGGAGACACGGGGACACGGGGACAAGGGCACAGCTGGCAGCCGGCAGCAGGCAGACCTGAATTTCGAATATCGAATGGCGAATTTCGGGGACTCAACAACTCAGGAACTCAAGAGACTCAACGGACCGGGGAACGGGGCAGCGGGCAGGAAGCAAGGGGCGGAGATGCAGAGGGGCGGAGGAGCAGTCTCCTCGGGTGGAGGTTGTAACCCCGTCAGGGTAAAGAGGGGCTAGGGATTACTTTGGGTAAGGCATAATGCAGAGGAGGTGGTACGTATCGCCCTCGATGGTGAAATAGAATCGCCAGCCTCCATTCACCCTGGCCTGCCAAATGCCGCGTGCCTCGTCATATTTCTTGGCGCGGAGGGAAGGGTGGCGAAGGTCGCGAACCAAGAAGGTGGCCCGTCGGTCGAAGGCACGTTGGATGTGCGGCGGGGCGCTTTCATAGCCTCGGCGGAAGCGCTCCGTATAGAACAGCTTCATGAGGCGGTTCTGGTTTTCCTTGCGCCACGGAGGGAGCGGAGCATTTCTTTTGCTGATCGGAACGGGCCATAGACGCGACCTTTCTTCACGTCCTCCAGAGCCAAAGCGAGTTCGCGGTCAATGACGGACTTTGGGGTGAGCGTAATCGTCTTCCCCTTGACATTCGCCTCCAGCAAGTCCCCCACGGCCAATCCCGTCTTCCGGCGGACCGAAGCGGGCAGGGTTACTTGGAACTTCTCCTTGACCCTGACCAAAGGCATGGCTGCCCTCCTTGTAAGAAAGTTGGAAAGTGTTACCAGCGGCTACTCTACGTGGAGTTCAGGCGTCGGTCAAGGCGTAACCGATTTCGACTGTAAAGGGGGACGCAAAGGGGGACCGGGCCGTTTTTTCGTTGTCAAGGCAAAATCCTCCTCTCGACGTCAACTATGCCAGCAGGCTGGAAGGCTGGGACGCTGGGAGGCTGAAACGCGATACTCATCCCTCGCCCACCGGGGAGCCTCACGTTGCAGACTCGCGCTGCCTCTCCCCAGGGAGCGAGCGATGGTCGCCGCCCAACTCATCAGCTCGAACGCGCCACTCGTCCTCACGCCTGCCCCTTTGCCCGTGCGAGGGAGCTCGCTCTCTCCCGGAAGGGAGTGAACCCCACTCATGCGCTGGGGGGATTCCTCGGGACGCATTCGCCTCCTTCGGAATTCCGGGGACACCATACACAACTTGACGATGGGATGAGTCTAGGAGGATCATTGCTCAGCCAAAACCTCCCCCGCTGGTTGTCGGTGGGGTATCTAACTCGAATTGAGTAAGCTGTATTACGGGACGTCGGTGACGGATTGGACTTCCATTGCGAGGGGTCCAGGTCCCTGCGAGCAAACGCAGCCACCCGGCGGACGGGTCAGGCGGCGGGGCGGAGGCGCACCTCCAGGACCAGCCCGAGGACGGCGGCATATCGAGAGAGCACGCTCAGGGATGGCTGCCGCCACGCCGGCTCGAGCGGTTTCTCCAGCCTGGCGATCACGGGCTGACTCACCCTCATCCGCTCGGCGATTGTCCGCTGTGAGAGGCGGCGCTTCTTTCGCTGTTCGACCAGTTCCAGCACGGTCCGAATGGCCAGGACCCGCTCATCGTAGGCCGCGCGCTCCTCGGTGGTCATCCCCTCACGGATGGCGGCGAGATGCTTCATCACATCGTCGTTCACCCTTGGGCGTCTTCTCCTCATTTCAGGACCTCCAGCATCCGGCGCCTCGCGACCTCCAGATGCCTGGCTGGCGCCTTTTGAGTCTGTTTCCTGTAGGCGTGGAGCAGGACCATCTCCTCCTGGCGGAGTAATACATAGAACACCCGGTGCGGGTCGACCCTCATTTCCCAGAGCTTTCCCTCGATCTGCCGGAAGGTCACCCCTCTGGCCTCAAATCCCCGTTCCGCGACTTCGGCCAGCGCCACAGCGATGACGGCCTGGTCCGCGCGCGCAAGCCCCTCGATGTAGTCTGCAACAGGATGGGTCCCGCGGACCGTGGTGTAGTACCGGAGGCGCATGCTGAGATGATAGCCGATGGGTTATCGCCTGGCAAGAGGGAATCTGTAATGCGGGACGTAATGCGGGACGTTGTTGACTAAGTGGACTGACGCAATGGGGGACCCGGCCCTCCTCGACTTCGACCAAGCTGGCACGCTAGCAGGCTGGAAAGCTAAGAGGCTGGAAGGTTAACTCAACCGTAAAGGGGGATGTGGGTTCTAAAACAACGTCTGGAGTGGCGCCGAAGTAGCAGCTGACAGGAGGCAGCTAGCAGCTTGCAGGGGACACGGAGACACGGGGACACGGAGACACGGAAAACAGCAGGCAGCTGGCAGAGGGGCGAAGCGTCAAGGCACGTTCGGGGCTGGCCGGATCGCCCTCGGGTGTTGACAGGGGCGGTATCCATCGGGTAGATTGCACTGGACCAGATTTCTGGTCAACTCAAGGAGACCCCTACTATGGCCAGGACGCTTCCGATTTCCGAGGTGAAGGCGCGACTGCCTGAACTGGTGACTGGCGTTCAGGAGCGCGAAGAGGAGATTGTCGTGACCCGGAAGGGGAAGCCCGCGGCGGTCCTGGTGAACTATGGGGAGTACGAGCGGCTGAAGGAAACCATCGAGATCCTCAGCGATGCCGATCTCATGCAGCAGATCCGCCGGAGCCGTCGCTATTACGCTGCTGGCGGCAAGGGGCTCTCCATCGAGGATGTCTTCCGGGAAACAAGCGTTCGGGCCAGGAGGCGCGCCCGCTAGTGCCCGCCTATGCGCTCAAGATTCCTCCCCATGTTGCTGAGATCATCCGCCATCTCCCTCCAGACCTGAAGCGCGCCATCAAGGGCGCCCTGCAGGCCCTCCGCCGTGATCCCGCCTTAGGTGAGCCTCTCCTGCGGGAACTCGAGGGACTCTGGAAGTACCGCGTGAGGCGCTTCCGCATCGTCTACTCCGTGGATCGCGGCAAGCGGGTTGTCAGGGTCTTCGCCGTGGGGCACCGACGGACCATCTACGAGACAGTCGCTGCGTTGGTGCGCGGACGGTAATGGCGAAGATCTGCGCTTGAATAGGGACCCTTCTCTCCATAAAGGGGGACCGGTCGTTCCGAAGCAACTTGTTACGTAGCCCACTCTGGAACAAAGTGAGGTGGAGCCCTATCCCGGTTCGACGATCCGCTCGGGCCGGTGCTCCACGTCGCTACGCCTCGGGCTGCTCCGCTGGCGGCCCCCGTGGGAGGCGGGGACGCATCCGAAGCTGGTCCAGGCCCGGGGTGGGCCACAGCAACATCAAGCTCACCAGGGACGGTGTACGGGAAGCTGGCCGGGGAGGTGGCCTTGGCCGAGGAGCAGGCGACCCGGCTGGACGCCCTGACCACCAAGTGGTCATGACCGCTCACGGTCACCACAACGGACGAAAATCCCATTCCCCGGATGCCGGTAGGGAGGGGGCTGCACCCACACTTCGTGCGGGTACCCGCCCTCCGAGGGCGGAGGGCCACAAGGGCCCTCCCTACGCCACACCGCGTCAGGGATTTTCCTCGCAGGACCTGCCTGCTCCGGCCTGATTCTTGGGAAACGTTGGGAAACATGAGGGTCCGAAAGGGCCTGAAATCGCCTGCGACGGCCCTAAAGACGAAATAGCTAAGTGCTTGACAAATGGGAACATCTCGCATTATCCTGCCACACTATGCGAAGGCAGAAGGCGTTTGATGCGCAAGTGGGGCCGGTTCAAGGCCGACCGTCCCTAGCACCTTTTCTCTCGTGACGGCATAGTGGATGGCTTGAGCATCACGATGCGGGTGGTGTCGTGATGCTTTTTTATTCTGTGGGCTTGTATGGCTGACGCCGAACTCCTGCTGGCCGACGGGCGACGGACTCGGGTCCCGGTGGGGCAGCCGATCCTTCCCACGCTCCAGGCCCTGGGGGAGGCGGTGGTGCAGTCCGCCGTCGCCGCCGCGTGGGACGGGCATACCCTGGACTTCATGACCCCCGTGCCGTCGCCGGCATCGCTCACGCTGGTCCCGACGGATTCTGCGGAGGGGTTGCGCGTCCTCCGGCACAGCACCGCGCACCTCATGGCGGCCGCGGTGCAGACCCTCTTCCCGGAGGCCAAGTTCGCCATCGGGCCGGCCATCGACGACGGGTTTTACTACGACATGGAACTCCCGCGGCCCCTGGCCCCGGAGGATCTGCCGGTCATCGAGGCCAAGATGCGAGAGCTGGCGGCCCAGCGGCTGCCGTTCCAGCGGCGCGAGATGTCCATCGCCGAGGCGCTGGCCTGGGCCCGAGAGCACCGGCAGGAATACAAGGTCGAGATCCTCGAGACCATTCGGCAGCACGGGTCCTCCCGACCCCCGACCCCCGACCCCTCCGTAGGAGTCCGGAGTCCTGCGGACCGGCCTCCGACCCCCGAGATCGAAGAGTTGGCGGGCGAGGCAGAGATCGGAAAAACAGCGGTGAGCGTTTACCAGACGGGGAACTTCGTGGACCTGTGTCGCGGACCGCACGTCCCCGACACGTCCTGGTTGACGGCCTTCCGCCTCACCCACATCGCCGGGGCGTACTGGCGCGGCGACGAGCGGCGTCCGATGCTCCAGCGGATCTACGGCACCGCCTTCCCCACCCAGGAGGCGCTGGAGCAGCACCTGTTCCGGCTGGAGGAAGCGCGCCGCCGCGACCATCGGCGGCTGGGGCGGGAGCTGGACCTGTTCAGCGTGGCGGACGAGGTGGGCGGTGGGCTCATCCTGTGGCATCCCAAGGGCGGAATCATCCGCAAGCTCATCGAGGATTTCTGGCGGGACGAGCACCTGGGGAATGGCTACGACCTGGTGTACACGCCCCATGTGGGCCGAGCCAAGCTGTGGCAGACGAGCGGCCACCTCGACTTTTACCAGGACCTCATGTATCCGCGGATGGTAGGGGACGGCAACGACTACTACGTCAAGCCGATGAACTGCCCCTTCCACATCCTGATCTACCAATCCCGGGTGCGGAGCTACCGGGACCTGCCCCTGCGGTTCGCGGAGCTGGGGACGGTCTACCGCTTCGAGCGGGCCGGCGTGCTGCACGGCCTCTTGCGGGTGCGGGGGTTCACCCAGGACGACGCCCACATCTTCTGCACGCCGGAGCAGATGGACGAGGAGATCACCCGGGCCGTCCGGTTCAGCCTGTTCTTCCTCCGCACCTTCGGGTTCAAGGACTACGAGGTCTACGTGGCCACGCGTCCGGAGAAGTTCGTGGGGGAGCCCACGCAGTGGGAGGTGGCCACCCAGGCTCTCCAGCGGGCGGCGGATCGGGCCGGCCAGGCGTACGAGCTGGATCCGGGCGGCGGGGCCTTTTACGGCCCCAAGATCGATATCAAGGTGAAGGACGCCCTGGGCCGGCCCTGGCAGTGCACCACGGTCCAATTCGACTTCAACCTGCCGGATCGCTTCGGGCTCACCTTCGTGGGCGAGGACAATCGCCAGCACCGACCCTTCATGGTCCATCGGGCCCTGCTGGGGTCCTTGGAGCGGTTCCTGGGGGTCCTGATCGAGCACTACGGGGGCGCCTTTCCCGTCTGGCTGGCTCCCGTGCAGGCCCGGGTGCTGCCGGTGGCGGACCGCCACCACGAATATGCCACGTCCCTGGTCGCCCGGCTGCGGTCGGAAGGCCTGCGGGGCGAGGCGGACACGCGCAACGAGAAGATCGGCTTCAAGATCCGGGAGGCAGAGGTCCAGAAGATCCCGTACATCCTGGTGGTGGGTGACAAGGAAACGGCCGCGGGGACGGTGTCGGTCCGCCTGCGGGGCGGCCAGGATCGCGGCGTGATGCCCCTGGCGGATTTCGTCCACGTGCTGGCCATGGAGAACAAGCCGCAAGCCGCCTGACCCGGCGGCTCCCGACCGCGGCTGGAGGTGGGGCCCATAAGTAAAGGCATTCGCGTCAACGACCGGATCCGCATCAAGGAAGTGCGGGTGATCAGCCCAGACGGGACGCAGCTGGGCATCCTGCCGATCGAGCAGGCCCTCCAGACGGCCTACAGCCAGAACCTGGACCTGGTCGAGGTGGCACCCGAGGCCAGGCCGCCGGTCTGCCGGATCATGGATTACGGCAAGTACCGGTACGAGCAGAGCAAGAAGGCCCGGGAGGCCAGGAAGAAGCAGACGATCATCGAGCTCAAGGAGATCAAGCTGCGCCCGAAGACGGAGGAGCACGATTTCCAATTCAAGGCGCGAAACGCCGAGCGCTTCCTGAAAGAGGGCAACAAGGCCAAGGTCACCATGATGTTCCGGGGACGTGAAATGATCCGCATGGACCGGGGGAAGGCCCTGCTGAATCGCTTCGTGGAGGCGCTGAAGGACGTGGGGGTGGTCGAGCAGGCGCCGAAGATCGAGGGCCGCAACATGACCCTGATCCTCGCCCCGAAAAACTGACGAGCCAATGACCAATGACCAATGGGTGAGGAGAGGTTGGGCGCATGTTCCATCATTGGTCCTTGTGAATCGGTCATTGGACATTCCCGTGCGTCCCCAACCATTGGCCGCGGGAGGCTCCGCTGGACTGGTGGGGTGCGCGGCCGATCAGCACAGTCACAGGAGTAAGCTGCCATGCCGAAGATGAAGACAAGCCGCGGGGCGGCCAAGCGATTCAAGACCACAGGGACCGGAAAGCTGCGACGGTTTCATGCGTCCAAGAGCCATCTGCTGACCGGGAAGTCGTCCCGGCGTATGCGGCCCCTCCGGAAGGGGACGCTGGTCCATGCGGCAGACCTCAAGCGGATGAAGGTGCTGCTGCCGTACGGTTAAACTGAACGCGGAATGCGGAATGAGTTTGCGGATCGAGTCCTGAGGCCAGCAGTCCCAAAGAATGAAGGAAGTGAGGAGTAGGGATCATGCCACGGGCAAAAGGTGGGTTCAAGACACGACGCCGGCGGAACCGCGTGCTGAAGCAGGCGGAGGGGTTCTGGGGAAAGCGCAAGAACACCTTCCGGAGCGCCCAGGAAGCGGTGGATCGCGCTCTGGCGTACAGCTATCGTGATCGCCGGAACCGGAAGCGGGATTTCCGGAATCTCTGGGTCGTCCGCATCAACGCTGCGGCACGCCTGGCCGGCCTGTCCTACAGTCGCCTGATGAGCGGCCTGCGCAAGGCGGGGGTCGCCGTGGACCGGAAGATCCTGGCGGACCTGGCGGTCCGGGATGTGGCCGCCTTCAATGCCCTGGCGGACCTGGCGAAATCGCAGGCGGCCGCATAATCGCTGATCGGCTTCTTGCATGGCGCCCCGAGGCCCTCGGGGCGCTTTTTTTGGTGAGCCGGGGATGACAGATATATTGGGAAAGTTGAACTCCATGGAGGCGATCGCCAGGCTTGCCCTGGACGGCGCCACGGATGACGCCGCTCTGGAACAGGTCCGGGTGCGCTTCCTGGGACGCAAAGGCGACCTGGCGGCCATCCTGCGCGGTCTGGTGGATGTGGACCCCGCCCGGCGACCCGAGATCGGGAAGCGGGCCAACGAGGTGAAGCAGTGGCTGGAGGCGGCCCTCGCCGCGCGACGGGAAGCGCTGCTGGCAACCGCCCGGGCGGCCGCCGAGGCGGAGCACGTGGATGTCACGCTGCCCGGACGGCCGGTCCCGATGGGGCGTCTGCATCCCAGCACGCAAATCCTGCGCCGGATCTGCCAGATCTTTGCCGATATGGGGTTTCAGGTCTATCGCAGTCCGGACGTCGAGACCGAGGAGATGAACTTCGAGCTCCTGAACATCCCGGCCCATCACCCGGCCCGCGACATGTGGGACACGTTCTACACCACGGAGGAAGGCATCCTGCTCCGCACCCACACCTCGCCCGGCCAGATCCGGGCCATGCGGGAATCCTGCCCACACCCGATCCGGGTCATCCTGCCGGGGATGTGCTACCGCTACGAGCAGATCACCGCCCGCTCGGAGATCCAGTTCCATCAGGTCGAGGGACTGGCGGTGGGACGGCACGTCACCATGACCGACCTGAAGGGGACCCTGGTGAGTTTCGCCCATCGCATGTTCGGGGCCGAGCGGCGGGTGCGGTTCCGGGCCAGCCATTTCCCCTTCACCGAGCCCAGCGCCGAGATGGACGTGGAGTGCATCCTGTGCGAGGGAAAAGGCTGCGCCCTGTGCAAGCAGTCCGGGTGGCTGGAGATCCTGGGGTGCGGCATGGTGCATCCGGCCGTCCTGCAAAACGGCGGCTACGATCCTGCGGTCTACTCCGGCTTTGCCTTCGGGATGGGCCCCGAACGCATCACCATGCTCAAACACCGGATCGAGGACATCCGCTACTTCTGGACCAACGACCTTCGGTTCCTCGAACAGTTCTGAGCGGGACCCGCGACCCATGCGCGTGCCAATCAGTTGGCTCAAAGAATACGTGGACATCCCGGTGCCGGTAGCGGACCTGGCGGAGCGACTCACCCTCGCCGGGTTGGAGGTGGCGAGCGTCGAGACCATTGGACTACCCGGGGCCACGTTGCCCTGGGACGCGGAACGGATTGTCGTGGGGCAGATCATGGAGATCCGGCCGCACCCGGACGCGGATCGCCTGGTGCTGGCCACGGTGGAGTATGGTCGAGGGCAACCCAAGACGGTCGTGACCGGCGCTCCCAACCTCCGGGTCGGCGACCGGGGGATGAAAGTAGCCTTCGCCCTGGAAGGGGCGCGTCACTGGGACGGGTACAGCCTGAAGCCGGAGATCGCCACCCTCAAGGGGCGGAAGGTGCGCGGGATCCACTCCGACGCGATGGTCCTGTCGGAGAAGGAGCTGGGCCTCTCCGAGGATCACACCGGGATCCTGCTCCTGGACGAGACCGCGCCGGTCGGCGCGCCACTGGCGACCTACATGGGAGACGTAGTCCTGGATCTGGAGATCACCCCGAACATGGCCCGCTGCCTCTCCGTGCTGGGCGTGGCGCGGGAGGTGGCGGCACTGACCGGGGGGAAGGTTCGCTCTCCCTCCAGCCAGATGCAGGCCGACGGGCCGCCGATCGAGGGCCGCGTGACCATCGCCATCGCGGATCCCGCTCTGTGCGCCCGCTACTCGGCGACGCTGATCAGCGGGGTCCGGATCGGGCCCTCGCCCGAATGGATGCGCCGCCGGTTGCGCCTGGCGGGGATCCGGCCGATCAGCAACGTCGTGGACGTGACCAACTACGTGATGCTGGAGTGGGGGCAACCGCTGCACGCCTTCGACTACGACGCGCTGGCACGCCGGGCCACGGGCATCCCACGGATCACCGTCCGTCCCGCCAAGCGGGGTGAGGCCATGACTACCCTGGACGGGGTGACGCGCGCCCTGGTGCCCGACCGGCTGCTCATCACGGACGACGCGGGCCCCATCGCCATCGCCGGGGTGATGGGCGGGGCCGAGACGGAGGTCACCGACACCACGACGACCGTCCTGCTGGAGTCCGCCAACTTTCACTTCGTGTCCATCCGCAAGACGACCCAGGCACTGAAGCTGCCCAGCGAGGCGAGCGCGCGGTTCGGCCGGGGCGTGCCGCCGTCAGGGGCGGTCCCGGCGGCCATGCGGGCCACGGAATTGATGCGGGACCTGGCCGGTGGGACCATCGCCCGAGGCGTCGCCGACTGCTACCCGGCGCCCCAGGTCTCCCCCGTGGTGAGCCTGACGGCGGCCGAGGTCCGGCGGGTCCTGGGGATGGATCTGCCCCACGCCGAGATCGAGCGGATCCTTCGAGCCCTCGAGTTCCAGTGCGAGCCCGACGGGGGGGCCGGGTGGAAGGTGACCGCCCCCCAGCACCGGCTGGACATCGGGACCGGCGTCACCGGGGCGGCCGACCTCATCGAGGAGATCGCGCGCATCCACGGGTACGACCAGATCCCGGTGACCGAGATGGCGGATGGGCTGCCGCCGCAGCGGGATATTCCCGCCGTGGATCTGGAGGAGCGCGTCCGGGACCTCCTGGTGGTGGCGGGACTCCAGGAAGTCATCACCTACCGGCTGACCACTCCGGAGCGGGAGGCGGCACTGACCCCCGGGGGGTCCGATTCCGGAGACCGCCCCTCCATCCGCGTGGCGAATCCGATCAGTGCCGATCGGCTGGTGATGCGCCAGAGCCTGCTGCCGGGTCTCCTGGAGGTGCTGGCCCACAATGCGCGCCTCCGCGATCGGCTCTGGTTCTTCGAGGTCGGTCCGGTCTACCTTCCACGGCGCGCGGGGAGCTTGCCGGAGGAACCGCGGCGCGTGGCCATGGCCATGGCAGGGCGGCCTTTCCCGCCCTCCTGGCGGGAGCCGGAGCCCGGCCGCACCGACTTCTTCGACCTGAAGGGCGTGGTGGAATCTTTCCTGCGCGGCCTTCACCTTCAGGCGGTCGGGTTCGAGCCGGTTTCGCATCCGACCTTTGCTTCGGGTCGGGCCGTCCGGGTCACGGCGGCCGGTCGCGGCATCGGCATCCTGGGCGAGGCTCAGCCCCTGGTCCAGACGGCCTTTGATCTTCCCGCCGGACCGGTCTGCCTGGCAGAGCTGGATCTGGAGATCCTCGCCGCCCACGTCCCGCTGACCCACCGGGTGGCGGCCGTCCCGCGATTCCCCCCGGCCCTGCAGGACATCGCCCTGGTCGTGGACGAGGCGGTCTCCGCGGCCGAGGTCACCGAGGTCATTCGATCGGCGGGGGGTGCTCTCCTCGCCGACGTCCGTCTCTTCGATGTCTACAGGGGGCAGCCCGTGCCGCCCGGCAAGAAGAGCCTGGCCTTTTCCCTCGTGTTCCAGGCGACGGATCGAACGCTGACGGATGCGGAGGTGGACGCCGAGAAACACCGCCTCGTCGAGGCAGCGGCCCGGGGTGTCGGGGCTCGGCTCCGGGCGTGAGTCATCGGGTCCGGCGCCGGACGGTCCGAGAAGCATTCCCGGGCAGAAACCCTCTTTACAAAGCGCCAGGGCTCTGGTAGGGTCTCGTCGGCGCTGAAGGATGGGTCGATCCATGAACGAGGTGCTGGAACGTCTGGAAGCCCTGGAACGCAGAGTGCGCGAGACCCTGGCGGAACTGGAGGAGACTCGCCGCGGTCGCGGCGCGCTCGAAAAGGAGATCCAGGGCCTGCGAGCTGAGCTTCGCTCCCGGGAGCAGGAGGCCGCGGAGATCACGCGCCTTCGAGCCGAGCGGGAAGAGGTACGCGGGCGGGTGGAGGGGCTCCTGGCGGAGATCGCCCGGTTGGAGGTGACCATGCAGGGGGTTGGAAGCTGAGGGAGTGAGGCATGCCGGCCGGCGAACGGGTCACCGAGGTCGAGATCTTCGGCGAGCGCTATCCGCTCCGGGCGAGCGACAGCCCGGATTACCTGCACCGGGTGGCAGAGTACGTGGACGGCAAGTTCTGCGAGGTTGCCAAGGAGAGCCCGACCCTGGCCCCGGGGAGGGTCGCGGTGCTGGCCTCGCTCAATATCGCGGACGAACTGTTCAAACGGGAGGAAGCGAAACGCCAGGCCGAGCAAACGGTCCTGGCCCGAATTGACGGAATTTTTGAGCTGCTGCATCGCGGGGGCGTCGCGGAGTGACCCGGCGGGAACTTGACCGCCGGACTAGCAGGAACGGGTGCGGCAGGATACGGAAAGGGCTTGCAACGGGGAACGGCCTGTGCTAGCGTTCACAGCGATCAGGGAATCCGAGAACCCCTACCGTGCGCGTGATGCGGTAGCCATTTTTGAGCCAACACCTGCAGAACGGGGATCCCTCCGAGAACGTGGTGAGCAAGCCTCTCCGCCTCAGCGGAAAGGAAGCCTAAAGCGTTTCCGGGATCCCCACCTGGTTATCCAGGTTCAAACAGGGGCCGGCACACGGCACAATGGTAGGGGTTGCTTTTTCCCCCGTCCTGTAGGTTTCCCTGCCTGCTGAGTCGGCGTCAGATCGTTTCCAGGCCATCCACCCTTCCGCCCTCCTGTCCACACTCCGATCTGCTCTTCGCATGAACGATCTCCAGGTGCGGCTTCGCGCCTCGCACCCGGCCCCGTGGCCTGGTGAATGGCCGGGTGGGAACGCGGCGCAGCCCGTCGTTCCCCGACGGAATCTTGGGGGCGGTTCCGCCACGTCGATCCCCCGGCAGAGAGTTCCTGGGGGACCAGCGGGTGGATGGGAACGGGCCGGCCCCGCACGTGCGGGATGCGGCTCTGTGAAGCGACACGGACGAGGGAGGGATTCCCGTGGACATGTGGGTCACCATCGTGCTGGTGTTGGCGATGGGCCTGGTGGGGCTGGCCAGCGGCTGGGCCCTGCAACGCCGGCGGCAGGATCGACTGAAGCAGCAGGCCGAGGAAGAGGCAAAACGCATCATCCGCGAGGCGGAGCGCGACATCGAGTCGCGTCGGAAAGAGGCCGACCTGGAAATCAAGGACAAGACGCTCCAGGCCCGGACCGAGTTCGAGGAGGGGAGCCGTGCGCGGCGGGATGAGCTGCAGACCTTTGAGCGACGGCTGAACCAGGGTGAGGAAATCCTGAATCGGAAACTGGAGGTGCTGGATCGACGCGACCGCGAGCAGACCGGGCGGGAGCAGGAGCTTCGGACCCGAGAGGGTGCCGTCGCCCAGGAAGAGTCGAACTGGCGCCGCCTGGTGGAGGAGGCCCAGCGCAAGCTCGAGCAGGTGGCCGGGCTGACGGCGGAGGAGGCGAAGGCGCAGCTCGTGCAGGCGTTGGAGGAGGTGGCCAAGCTCCACGCGGTCAGTCGGATCAAGCGCATCGAGGACGAGGCGAATGAGACGGCCGAGGAGAAGGCCAAGCATATCATCGGCCGGGCCATCTGCCGGATCGCCTCGGAGTACGTGGCCGAGGCCGCGGTGTCGGTGGTGGATCTGCCCAGCGACGATATGAAGGGCCGGATCATCGGTCGCGAGGGACGGAACATCCGCGCCCTGGAGAAGGCGACGGGGATCGACATCATCGTGGACGACACCCCCGAAACGATCATCCTGTCCGGGTTCGATTCCATCCGGCGGGAGATCGCGCGGGTGGCCATCCAGCGCCTGATCCAGGACGGCCGGATCCACCCGACCCGGATCGAGGAGACGGTGGAAAAGGTCACCAAGGAGATCGAGAAGGACATCCGGGAAGCCGGCGAGCAGGCCTGCTTCGAACTGGGGATCACCAGTCTGCACCCCGAACTCGTCCGGATGGTGGGCCGGCTGAAGTACCGGTACAGTTACTCCCAGAACCAGCTCGCCCACACCAAGGAGGTGGCCACCCTGGCGGGTCTCCTGGCGGCGGAGCTGCGCCTGGACGTCAAGGCCGTGAAGCGGGCCGCCCTGCTCCACGACATCGGCAAGGCGGCGGACCAGGGCACGGAGACCTCCCACGCGCTCCTGTCAGCGGAGCTGGCGAAGAAGTACAACGAGGATGCGCGTGTGGTGAACATCATCGCCGCCCACCACGAGGAGGTGGCTCCCCAGTTTCCCGAGGCGGTCTTGCTGCAGGCGGCCGACAGCCTGTCGGCCGCCCGCCCCGGCGCCCGGCGCGAGATCATGGAGACCTACGTCAAGCGCCTGGCGAAGCTGGAGGAGATCGCCATCTCCTTCAAGGGGGTGGAGAAGTGCTTCGCCATCCAGGCGGGCCGGGAGATCCGGGTGGTGGTCGAGAGCGAGCAGATCAATGATCAGGCCGCCTACGTCATGGCCCGGGACATCGCCAAGCGCATCGAGGACGAGATGGAGTATCCGGGCCAGATCAAGGTCACGGTCATCCGCGAGACCCGGGCCATCGAATATGCACGATAACGGGAAAAAAGACGACAGCGACAGGGATCTCCGACAGGGACTCGGACTGGGATAAGAGAGAAAGATTGGGCGGTCAGGAATCGCTGTCGCCACCCAGTGGGTACCCGGATCTCGCTGTCGGCTGTCGGGGATAGCGGATGCGGATCCTGTTCATCGGCGACATCATCGGGCAGCCGGGGCGTCAGATGGTGGCTCGCCACCTCAAGTCCCTGGTGGCGGAGCACGGGACCGAGATGGTCCTGGCCAATGCCGAGAACGCGGCCGGCGGGTTCGGCATCACCCCCTCCATCGGGGAGGAGCTGCTTGGACTGGGCATCGATCTCTTGACCTCGGGCAATCACGTCTGGGACAAGAAGGAGGCCGAGGCGTACCTGGCCAAGGAGAGCCGGTTGCTGCGCCCGGCCAACTATCCGGAGGAGGCGCCGGGCACCGGGGTTCACGTCCTGCAGAAGGACGGGCGGATGCTGGCTGTCCTCAATATCCAGGGCCGGGCATTCCTGCCAGCCATTGATTGCCCCTTCAAGACGGCCGATCGGGAAATTACGCAGCTCCACCAGATCACCGATACCATCCTCGTGGATTTCCATGCCGAGGCCACGGCCGAAAAGCAGGCCTTCGCCTGGTACCTGGACGGCCGGGTGTCGGCGGTGGTAGGGACGCACACCCACGTCCAGACCGCCGACGAGCGGCTCCTGCCGGGCCGGACCGCCTACATCACCGATGTGGGCATGACCGGTCCCCGGAATTCTGTCATCGGCATCAAGCCGGACGACGCCATCCAGAAGTTCATCACCCAAATGCCCCGGAAGTTCAGCCTGGCACCGGGCTCGGCACAACTGTGCGCGGTGGTGGTGGACATTGGGGACGACGGCCGGGCCCGGGGCATCACGCGCCTCCAGATTTCCGACGACTAGCCCGGTCGGCCCTTCGGCACGGTCCCGTTTGCTTTCCTTTCCCTGTCGCTGTCGCCCATCGGGGAGCATGCCATGGCGGCGCGGATCATTGACGGGAAGAAGATCGCTGCCGGAATTCGGGAGGAGGTCCGCCAGCAGGTCCTCCAGCTCCAGGGGCACACGGGCAAGGTCCCCGGCCTGGCCGCCATCCTGGTCGGCGACGACCCGGCCTCCGCCACCTACGTCCGCACGAAGACCAAGGCCTGCCAGGAGGCAGGGATCGCCTCCCGCCAGCTCACCCCACCCGGGAACATCTCCCAGTCCGATCTGCTGCAGATCATCCACGAGCTGAATCGCGACCCGGCTATTCACGGGATTCTCGTGCAGTTGCCCTTGCCGAAGCATCTGGACGAGCGTGCCGTCCTGGAGGCGGTAGATGCTCGGAAGGATGTGGACGGCTTCACCTTCGCCAACATCGGGCGCCTGGTGGAAAACCAGGCGCAGTTCATCCCCTGCACGCCCGCCGGGATCATCGAGCTTCTGGATCGCGAGGGCGTCGAGATCAAAGGGAAGCACGCTGTGGTGGTGGGGCGGAGCGAGATCGTGGGGAAGCCGGTGGCTTTCCTTTTGCTTCACCGCCACGCCACGGTAACCATCTGCCATTCGCGGACGGCCGACCTCGCGGCCGAGACGCGCCGGGCCGACATCCTGGTGGCCGCGGTGGGCCGTCCCCGCCTGATCACGGGCGCCATGCTCAAGCCCGGGGCGGTCGTCATTGACGTGGGCATCAACCGCGTCGAGGGAAAGCTGGTGGGGGACGTGGACTTCGAGTCCGCGGTCCAGGTCGCCTCCGCCATCACCCCGGTCCCCGGCGGCATCGGCCCCATGACCGTCGCGCTGCTTCTCAAGAACACCTTGCGGGCCTTCGAGCTGGCTTCGAGTTAGTCGGCGACGGGACAATTGACTTGACAGGTCATATGAATCTGTCCAGAATAGTCATATGAAGACGACAGGCGTTGCCGAGTTGAAGGCCCACCTGAGCCGGTACCTGGAACGGGTGAAGGCCGGGCAGGAGGTCCTGATTACCGAGCGGGGTCTCCCTGTGGCCAAGCTCGTGCCGCTTCGTGTGATGGAGCAGCGGGCTTCGCGCCGCCACCGGCTCGCCCGAGCCGGTCTCCTTCAACTGGGCGCTGGGCGGGTTCGGGCAGCCCTCCTGCGGCCGCCACGGGGGCCTCGGGTCGGGGGGAGCGTGCTCAAGGCGCTCTTGGCCGAACGCGAGGAAGGACGCTGATGTTCTGGGACAGCTCCGCGGTTGTCCCCCTGCTCCTCCCGGATGTGCGATCCGTCGGGATCGCGACCCTCCTGCGCTCCGACGCGGAACCCGCGCTCTGGTGGGCGAGTCCCGTAGAATGCCAATCAGCGCTCTACCGGCGCCATCGGGAGGGAGGCCTGCCGCCCGCGGCGCTCACTCAGGCACTCGAGCGATTGAAGGCCCTGGTGGCCGATGTCGACATCGTTGCACCGACGCCTCCACTGCGGGAGCGCGCCGGACGCCTCCTTGCCGGGCACCCGCTCCGCGCTGCCGACGCGCTCCAATTGGCGGCGGCGCTCGTCTGGTGTGACGAGTCGCCGCAGGGGGATGCATTCGTCTGCCTCGACGACCGGCTTGCAGAGGCTGCCCGTCGCGAAGGCTTCACGGTCCTGCCGGGTTAGCCCTGGCACTCCCGTCACGCCGGTCCCCGGCGGCGTCGGCCCCATGACCGTCGCCCTCCTCCTCCGCAATTCCCTGCGCGCCTTCGAATACTCCCTCACCTGAAACGCAAGCCGACAGCGACAGGGACAGCGACAGCGATAGGGGGGTTGCCCTGTCGGTGTGGGTACGCACGCAACATTTGACATGCCCAGCAGGGCCGGGATACGGTTGGGTACCTTCGGGGGCTCCCCGTGAGGCGTGGGGGAGAGGGCGATCGAGTGACCTCGACCGGGGACGAAAGGCAGACGAAGGCTGGCGCGGCGACTGCCGCACGCACGGGCACACATGACCCCCTGGGGACGACTGGCCTCCAGGGGGCCGTTTGCTTTTTAAGCTACTTTTCATGGGCAGTGTGGGGAGAACCCGCCTCAGGAGCTGATCGGCTGGAGTAAGTCCACTTGGACAACAACGTCCCTCATTACGTCCCCGCCTGATCACGGGCGCCATGCTCAAGCCTGGGGCGGTCGTCATCGACGTGGGCATCAACCGCGTCGAGGGACGCGGGCCCGAGCGTCCTCTGGGCGAGCGCCGACAGCAACGCATCGATCGTGACCTCCGTTACCGTTCATTCGTGATCCTCTACACGCAGGAGCGAGTACCCGTTGGTTGACCAGTGGGGCGTCAAGTCCCGGCCTGACGGCCGTCGCCACGCAATAAGGGCATCATCGGCTTGACGCCCTCCCCCGCATGTTCCGAACGGTTGCAGGCTTGACTGAGCCAACCCTTCGGGGTAGCGTTAGGCGCCCTTCATGGGTGGCGGGTCGCCCCGAGGCCCCGGTGTTGGGGTCGTGGACAGGTGAGGGCGGCCGAGCTGGTGCCTGTCGTGCGTCGGCGTACGGGCTGGGGGTGGACCGAGAGAAGAGGGAGGGAATCGCCATGAGGCCACAGAGGTTGGGAAAACTGGTGGGGGTGCTCTTGGTTGCGACCATCGCCTTGCTGATGGCGGGGTCCTGGGCTCGGGCGTGGGCCGCCGAGGGCCCGACGCTCACGGGCAAGGACGGCTCCTTCAATCGGGTGAAAAAAGCCGGGGTGTTCGTGTTCGGCTCCTCCAACGACGAGCCATACGCCTTCCTGGACCCGAAGACGAAGGAGATTACGGGGATCGACGCGGAGATGGTGGTGTATGTCTTGAAAAAGCTCGGGATCCCCAAGCGGGAAATGTTCCAGGACAAGTTCGCGGGACTGATCCCGGGACTCTTGAGCAAGCGCTTTGACATGATCGCGGACGCCATGTACATCACCGCCAAGCGGCGGCAGCAGATCGAGTTCTCCGATGGCTGGTACCAGTACGGCGAGACTCTGGTGGTGGCCAAGCGGAATCCCCTCAAGATCCACACGCTTGACGACCTGAAGAAAGGCTACCGGGCGGCGTCATATCTCGGGACGGTGTACCAGGATTGGCTGAACGCCCTGGCGCCCCAGGGGGCCAAGATCTCCGTCTACCCGGCCGTGCCGGAGGCGCTCCAGGACCTCAAGATCGGGCGGCTCGATGCCGTCCTGGTCGACGGCCCGGTGGCCGCCTTCATCCTGGGAAAGAATCCCGACCTCGCGTCCGCAATGGACATCGTGACAGACTATAAGCCCCAGGAGATCGGGGTGATCGGGTCCGGGTTCCGGAAAGAAGACGCGGACCTCCGCCAGGCGGTCAACTGGGCGCTCAAGGAGATGAAGAAGGACGGGACCGACTTGAAGATCCTGAAGAAGTGGGGGTTGAACGAACAGAACCGCGCCAAACCCGAGTAGGTAACCTCGACTCCCGCTCGCCGTGGGGCGCGTTGGGTCATGTGATGCCACGCATCGCCCAGCGCGCCCGTGCGAGCTTGACCGCGCCCCGTGCAGGCTTACTGGCAGGATATCAAGGACTTCTTGCCCTTTCTCCTCAAGGGGACGTGGGTCACCATTTCCATCACCTGCGTCTCCATGGCCATTTCGCTGGTGGCCGGGTTGGTCATCGGCTTGGGGCGGGTTTCGCGGCGCAAGGCATTGTACCTGCCGGCGACCGTCTTCGTGGATTTCATCCGGGGCACGCCCCTCCTTCTCCAGATCTTTTACATCTACTACGCGTTGCCGCTCTGGGGAGTGACACTCCCCGCGTTCCACTCAGGCGTCATCGGTCTGAGCCTCAATTACAGCGCCTACCTGGCCGAGGTGTACCGGGCGGGCATCCAGGCCATCCCGCAGGGCCAGCGCGAGGCGGCCCTCTCCCTGGGGATGTCCAACATCCTCATCATGCGCCGGATCGTCCTCCCGCAGGCGATCCGGATCGTTCTCCCGCCCATCGGGAACTATTTCATCGCCCTGTTCAAAGATTCGGCGCTCGTCTCGGTCATCGCCATCTCGGAGCTCCTCAGGTCCGGAGAGCTCCTGGCGGCCGTCACCTACAAGCACTTTGAGATCTTCACGATGGTCGCCGTCATCTATCTGGCGATCAGCTACCCGGCGAGCTGGCTGGTCATCTGGTCAGAACGCAAACTGAAGATCGGCGCCGAATCGGTCCGGAAGCCCGCCGGTTCCGTTCGGCGGTGGCTGGAGTCCGCCGGTCTCCTGCCTCGGGGAGGGGTAGGGGTGGCCGCGCGTCCCGAGCCCGGATCCGTCCCGGCCCGTCCGTCCCTGGCCCGTGATGCCGTCAGCGGCAATCGGTTGGCGGTGGAGGCGGTCCCGGCCGCGGCCCGGGGGGCGAGCGCACCCGAGAGCAACGGGCCTGTGATGATCCGGATGGAGCAGGTTTCGAAACGGTTCGGACGCTTCGTGGCCCTCGACAAGGCAGACCTCACGGTCACCAAGGGCGAGGTGGTGGTGATCGTCGGCCCCAGCGGCGCCGGCAAGAGCACCCTGCTCCGCGTCATCAATCACCTTGAGGCGGTGGACAGCGGGAGTATCTGGATCAAGGAGATCGAGCTCGGCCGCCGCATCGTGAACGGGCGCGAGATCCGCGAGAACGAGGAGAACATCCGTGCCGTGCGGGCGGAGGTAGGCATGGTGTTCCAGCAGTTCAACCTCTTTCCCCATCGGACCGCGTTAGGGAACATCATCGAGGCGCCGATTTGCGTTCGCGGGCTCACCCGTGATGAGGCGGAGGAGCGTGCGTTCGTGCTGCTGCGTAAGGTCGGCCTCGCGGAAAAGGCCAACAGCTATCCCGGGAAGCTGTCGGGGGGTCAGCAGCAACGGGTCGCGATTGCCCGCGCGCTCGCCATGCAGCCCGAGATCATGCTGTTCGACGAGGTCACCTCGGCGCTGGACCCGGAACTGATCGGGGAGGTCCTGCGGGTCATGCGGCAACTGGCCTCGGAGGGGATGACGATGGTGGTCGTCACCCACGAGATGGGGTTCGCGCGCGAGGTGGCGGACCGGGTCCTCTTCATGGACGAGGGGCGCATCCTGGAGGAGGGCGACCCGAGGGAGTTCTTCCGGTCGCCGAAGAGCGAGAGGAGTCGGGCGTTCGTCGCCAGCGTCCTGCACGAAACCTTCTGACGACCGGTGTGATGCAGGAGGGCCAAGTGAGACACCGAGAGTGGCCCAGGGGCTGCGGGGAGGTCTGGTTGGCGGGGTTGCTCCTGGTATTCCTGCTGGTGGGCCTCCAGGGGACTGGGGCGATCGCCCAGACATCCGGCAAGATCGGGCAGCGGATTCAGGACGAGTTCGTTGAGTTCACGATCCACCGGGTCGAATGGCACAAGGCGCTCAAGGCGGGCGGCGCCACGGTGACCTCCAAGGGTGAATTCCTGGCGGTGTACCTGCGGGCCGAGAACGCCGCCAACGTGGGAAACCGCAGCGTCACCCCCGAGACTGTAATCCTCGTGGACGGACAGAACCGGCGGATCGACCGGGCACCAGAGGCGGAGAGGATCGTGGTCAGCTTGCACCCGGGTCATGCGTCGATGTTCGAGCGGAAGGAGATCTGGCCCAACCTGCGGGTGGACGGCTGGGTCGTGTTCGACGTCCCCAAGGGGGCCACAGGGCTCAGGCTTCTCGTGAAGGGCATGCCAGCCAGCAAGGGGAAGCTCATCGACCTGGAGACCCGATAGTAAAAGAGGACGTAAAAGGGGCGTCGGGGCTTGGCGGCGCTCCCCGTTGGCGCATAGAGGCGGCGGCTCTTGCGCGCCCCGTGGCGCGTCGCTGACCTCATGAGACTCATCCAGCTCAAACCACCGCAGCTTGCGGGGATTCTCATCGCCGTGAGCGTAGCCCTGCACTTCCTGGTACCGAAATTCTCCCGCGGCGGTCTGTCCTGCTTGGCGTGTAGTGCCGTGGCGTTCTTGCTGGGATTCGGCGGGATGATCTGGGCATGGTGGTTGTTCCGGTGAGCCGGAACGCCCATTCGCCCTACGGCCCAGGCGGTGTCCCTTGTGACCTCGGGGCCATTCCGCCTGTCGCGGAACCCGATGTATCTGGGGATCGTCGTCATGCTGCTTGGCATCGCTCTACTCGTCGGCTCGTGGCCCATGCTGATCGCGCCCCTGGGTTTCTTCGTCCTCATGTCGCAGGTGTTCATTCCATTCGAGGAGCACAGGCTTCGACAGGTGTTCGGAGAGGCCTACGATTCCTACGCGAGGCGAGTTCGGCGATGGATTTGATACGGGCAGGGGGGGCGTCGCCAACTATTTCAACTTGTCCCCGGCCATTGCGATGAGCCGTCGGAAGTGTGGGACGCCCTTAGGAAGTGTGGGACGCCCTTAAATAATTCAGTTTCGCCGCCGGCCTTCGGAGAACAGGCGAAACGTGACGGCACTACGCCCTCGGCTCGATGGTCCTGGAGGGGCACAGAACGTCACCAACCAGTGATCGGGCGG
>Ga0326597_10003438_pt1 | contig 22857 bp, 14 predicted proteins | sample RVTome_12_FD_203789 | JGI IMG/M metagenome (GOLD analysis project Ga0326597, IMG submission 203789) | Soil microbial communities from uranium-contaminated site in the Upper Colorado River Basin, Wyoming, United States - RVT100D185 | ecosystem: Environmental > Terrestrial > Soil > Contaminated >...
AATCGCGCCAGGCTCGCATCCTGCGCGAACAGGCGGAGAGCGAAGCCCAGGAGCGCGCCCGCCTGGAACATCGCATCGTGACGCTTTATGCAGCCGCCAATCGCGCCTTCCAGGAGGATCGCTTCGTGGAGGCCGAGGAGTACCTGACGGAGATCTTGCGCCTGGACCCCGCCAACAAGGACGCGGCGCGTTTCAAGGACCTGGCGCGGGACGCGCGCCTGAGCGCCACCGATCGGGGCCTGCGCCGCACCTATAAGGAAAACTGGCGCGAGAACTTCGACGAGCTGACGGCCGCTCTTAGGCCCCAGATGGACCTGCTGGTGTTCCCCGACGAGCGCGAATGGCGCGAAATCGCCGCCCAGGGCCCGATCGAATTCTCGGTGCAGGACGAATTGATCTCCGCCGATGAGCGCGAGATCCTGGACAAGCTGCGAAGCGTCCCGATGACGCTCACGTTCTCCGACACCACCTTGAGCGAGGCGGTCGACTGGTTCCGCACGGTCACCGGAGTCAACTTCATCGTCTCTCCCACGATCATCGATTCGGGCGACGAGCCGATCTACACGGTCAACGCCGGACCGATGCCGGCCATGGACGCGTTCGAGCTGCTGCTGGAGATTTCCTCCACGCCGCTCACCTATCGCATCCAGGATGGTGTCGTTCGGATTCTCAGCGCGGACGAGGCGGTCGGCGGCCAGATCCTGGAGATCTACGACATTCGCGACCTCGCCAAGATCATCACCAACTTCCCGGCCAAGGACTTCAACCTGACGCCTTCCGGCTTCGCGCCGGACGACTTTGGCGACGAGGGCGAGGAGCCCCAGCCGCTGGTCCTCGAGGCGGATCGGCTGGCCGATCTGATCCGGAGCAACATCTCCGCCGAATCGTGGGACCTGGATCCGAACAACACGATTCAGCCGGTCTCGGGCGCGCTGGTGGTGCGGCAGACCCGGACGGTCCATGACTCGATCCGCACGCTGCTGCAGGATCTGCGCGAGAACGCGGGCACCCTGGTCAACATCGAATCTCGCTTCGTGAACGTGTCCGACACGTTCCTCGAGGATATCGGCGTCGACTTCCGCGGCCTCGGCCCGGATTCGGTCAATCCGGATGCCGACATTCCGACCGGGCTGGTGTTGGACGACTTCGGCTCGGTGCCGGACGGCTTCGGCACCCCGTCGGTCCCCTCCGGTATCGGCACGGACAATGACCTGGGCATCTTCCACGACTACGGCGACGGCAAGGGCGACGTCCGCGCCCGGGTCGAGAACCTCTACGACGTGACGCTCGGCAACGACGAGTTCAGCAACAGCGGCGGTCTCTCGCTCCAGGCGACCTTCCTGGACGACACGCTGGTCGAGGCGATCCTGAGGGCGGTGTCCAAGTATGGCTCCACCAATGTGGTGGATGCCCCCTCGCTGACCGTGTTCAACGGCCAGCGGGCCAGCCTCAGCGTGATCAACCACGTTTCCTACGTGAAGGACTTCGACGTCGAGATCGCCCAGGCGGCGGTCATTGCCCAGCCGATCGTCGACGTCATTCAAGATGGAGTCGTGCTGGACGTGCGTCCCGTCGTCAGCTCGGACAAGCGCTTCATCACCATGGAGCTGCGTCCCACGGTGGCCAACCTGGTCCGGCCGATCCCGACGTTCACCACCTCGCTCGGCATCGGCTCCGACGTGACTCTCGAGCTGCCCACGCTGAAAATCCAGAGGGCCCGCACCACCGTCACCATGCCGGATGGCGCGACCCTGATGATCGGCGGCTGGAAGGTCAGCGAAGACCGGGATCTGAAGTCCGGAGTTCCTTTTCTGAACCAGATCCCGATCATCAACTTCTTCTTCGAGCGCAAGGGCAAGTTCCTCAACAAGAAGAAGCTCCTGATCCTGGTCCGGGCCAAGATCGTGATCCCCGAGGAGGGTGAGCCGACCTACGGCCTGGGACGCTGATCCGGCACGACCCGCAGGCGCTCCGCTCCCGGGAATAGAGAGGGATGCAGAGGGACTCGGAGGGAGCGCTCTTCCGTTCCGGGCCGGCTGAGCGGCGGGTGGCCGAGCGGCCCAAACCGGCGATCGGTGCGAATCGCAGGATTCCATCAGAGTGGCTGAACCCGACCGTCTGGGGCCCGTTTCAGATGACGCGAGAATCTGCCGCATTTGTGCACTTCGGGCGCAGGTCGGCGGTTACGTTTCGCCCCCGGTTGAGGTAGTTTGTTCGGCTTCGCGTCGAACCCTACTTCGATCTCCATCCGGAATCACTCGACCGCTTACCGCTCCGGAGGCCTGGTTGCGATCATGCACATTTCCAAGATCCTGAAGTCGAGCCTGCTTCTGCCGCTCTTGCTGGCGACCCAGCCGGTGCAGGCGTGGGCAATCCCAACGTCCGGATCGGAGCAGGACGCAAGGACCGAGAAGGCCGAGAACCTCAAGGACGACATCCGTTTCTCGAGGGATCTGGCGCGCTATCGTTACTTCGATCTGGCGGTGGACTGGCTGGCCGGCATCGAGAAGAGCGGCGGATTGGATGCGGAGGCCAAGACCGAGGTCTCGCTGGCCAAGGCGACCATCTCCCAGATGGCCTCCGAGTACGCGCTGACCCGCGAGGGCCGCAAGGCGTACTACGACGACGCCGTGAAACATTTCGATGAGGCGGTCAAGGGAATGGGCGCCGGCACGAACCGCGACAAGGGCAACGCGGTGGTCGAGGGGTTTGCCAAGGTCCTGGTCAACAAGGGCAAGTTCTACACCGACGAACTCACGCGCATGAAGTCCGACGGCGCCGATGCCGCCCTGCTGCTCGAGACCCGCAAGGTCGCCGAGGAGGCCTTTCGGGAGGCGGTCAAGACTCTCAACGGGGCGTATGCCGATCTCAGCAAGGCGTCCGAAGAGCTGATCGATTCGGACGAGCTGGAGTCCCAGTACCTGTCGGAGCTGGCCCTGCAGGCGCTCTATCGCAAGGGCGAATCCTACTTCTATTGGGCGTTGCTCTACGAGCCGCAGGACTTCAATCGCGAGGACTACCTCAGCAAGTGCATCGAATCCCTGGTCGACTACATGTGGGAAGCGGGCGACGAGACGATCTTCGCGCTCTACGCCTACTACTTCCAGGGCATCGCCGAATGGGAGCTCGGCAAGATCCAGCCCGACCAGGTCAGCGATCATGATGAGAAGGCGCTGAGCTCGTTGAGGCACATCTATTCCGAGTACGGCATCGATGTGAGCCAGCTCAAGAACCTCGCCGAGCAGGATCGGATCTTCGTTCAGGGTTTGATGGAAAAGGCCTATCGGGGCGTCGCCGACATCTATCGCACGGCGGCCGCCCGGATCGAGGCGACCGAGACGCTGTCCGACACGGATGACCTGACCGAGCTGGCCGAAAGCTACGGTTGCGTGGGCGACAAGCCCTGGATGGCCAAGGCGCCGGTTTTCCGGCCGGGGCTGATCAAGGCCTTGCGGGGCGGGGCCATCGCCGTGATCACCGACATGATCGCTCGATTCGATGCGGAGCGCCTCAAGCTCACCGAAGAGGGTTATTCCGCGTTGCTGACCAAGGCGCGGACCCTGCACGATGCGGGCAATGCACCGGAGGCGTTGACGATCGCCAAGGACGTCGCCGAGAACAACGAGAACTCCCTCGTTGGACTGGCCGCCCAGAACCTGTTGTCCCAGCTGCTCCAGGACACCGACGAGGACGCCCAGCCGCCTTCGGTGCTGCGGCTCGTGGCAGACGGCGCGATCGCCGGGTCTCGCTGGATGGAGGCCGTCCATGCGCTGCATGGCGTGATCGCCGCCAGCAGGACCGATGAGGATCGCGCCAAGTACCTGTTCCAGGCCTGGACCGATATCGGCAATTGTTACCGGAGCATGGCGCGCAACCTGGAGGCCGCCCTGGCCTTCGAGACCGGGTTCGACCTGGCGCAGGCCGCCGGCGATTCGAGCGCCGCCGGCGATCTGGCGCTGGAAGCCTACAATGCCTGGGATCGGCGCTTCCGCGAGACCAAGCAGGACTTCGACATGCAGGAACGCAACCGGGTCCGGGGCATCGTGACTTCGCTGGGCATCTCGGGCGATATCCAGTTCTTCGTGGCCCGGGAGGCCTTTTCGAACGCCGAGGGCATGGGCAACAAGGATCCCGAGGCGCAGAAGAAAGCCTATGAGACGGCGATCGACGAACTGGCGAAAGTGGCCGAGTCGAGTGCCTACTATGAGCGCTCGCTGGTCCGACTGGGGCGCGCCCATGCCGGCGCCGGCCAATTGAAGAAGGCGATCAAGACCTTCGACCAGCTCCTGCAGCGGATCAAGGATCCGAAACACGCGGTGGGTCTCGACAAGAAGAAGGCTCAGCAGCGCAGATACGCGCATGCGGAAGCGATCTACTACAAGGCCGGAGTGTTGCTCACCGAAGAGCAGTTCCCGGAGGTGCTCGATACGCTGGAGGGATACGAAGCCGAGTTCGAGGATCAGGTGGGGTATTTCCCCAACGTGGCCTTCTACCGGGTGCGGGCCAAGGTCGGCCTCGGTGAGTGGAGCGCCGCGGAGGATCTGCTCAGCGGGATGGTCTCGAAGTACGAGGGACATGCGACCGTCCCCTATGCCACCAATAGTGTCGCGACCGGCTACTTCACCGCGTATCAGCAGGCTGGGGACAAGACCTCCGGCGAGGCCCTGGACCACCTGCGGCGCGCGGCCGAATACCTCGACGAGTACAACCGGCTGACCGGCTATGACTCGTTCCAGAACCTGAAGAACGTGGCCGACTGGTTCAAGGAGATCGGCGAGCTCGCGCGGGCCGAGGAGAACTACCAGCGGTTGATCGCCAAGTACGGCAAGAAGCCGAACTACACCGCCACCATCGAGAAGGACGTGACGCCCAAGCTCGCGGAAGTGCTGCTGAAACTCCACAAGTTCCAGGAGGCCCTGCCGCTCTGGACCCGGGTCTACGCCGCCAATCGCAAGGACCGCGCCGTGGTCCGCAGCTACGCGCTCTGCCTGGGCGGCTGGATGGACGAGAAGGAGGACCGGGGCATGTGGGAATACACGGAGATCCCCGGCGCCGGCCAATACCAGAAGGCGATGGACATCTGGCTCGAACTCAAGGAGGGCGTCGAGGCCGCCGGCGAGAAGGACTCGCCGCACTGGTGGGAGTGCATGACCAACTTCGTCTACTGCCAGTACATGTTGGGCAAGACCAATCCCCAGGCAAAGGCGGGAGCGATCCGCCTGATCGCCAACTGGAAGGCGGTCCATCCCAAGCTGGGTGGCGACCCCTTCGATCGGCGCATCAAGATGCTCGATCGGGCCCTGGCTCGTTGAGAGGATTCCGACTGAACCCGCACGTTGACACGCAAAACCGGACCAGATAGCATGCGCGACCCTTCCATCGTCATTGCCGGACCAAACTTACCGGAGTCGAAAGACCGAATGAGCTGCGCCCGCCGGGTCGCCGCGGCGACCGCCATCCTGACCATGCTCGCGATCGTGCCGGCCGCCCTGGCGGCCCGGGCCGATCGGATCTGGCAGACGAGCGGCGGCCGGGCGATCATCGCCGACGCGGTGAGCCAGGACCACTATGACCTGGTCAAGTACAAGAAGGGGACCGTCGCGCTCACCCTGGAAGGCATGAAGGTGCGCGCCATCGATTATGGCGACGCCCCGGAGTCGTACGACCTGGCCATGGACAGCCGGGAAGCAGGCAACTTCGAGAACGCGATTTCGCTCTTCCGGGCGGCCCTGGCCGAGTCAGGCGTGCGCCCCTGGATCAAGCTCCACGGTACGCACGAGATCGCGGAGACTTACCGAATGTGGGGCGCCAAGGAGCGCTCGCACTTCGCCGACGCGATCAAGGCCTACGATGAAGCCCTGGCGATCGACCCCAAGGCACGCATCCGGCCCGACCTGCTGTTCGGGCGCTCCCAGGCTCAACTCGGTGCAGGCAACCTCGAAGCGGCCGTGGCCGATCTCGATACGCTCGCCAAGGAGGCCGCCTCGAACGGTTACGGGGTCCGCTGGGAACTCACCGCGCTGTATGAGAAGGCGGTCACGCTCGACGAGGGCGGCAAGCCGGACGAGGCCAAGCGCGAATATTCCCGACTGCAGACGCAGGCACGCTCGTTCGCGGGCATGGCGAGCCTCACCGAGAAGGAACGTGATCTGGCCGCCCAGATGGCCGGCCTGGCGCGCCTGGCCCAGGGCAAGGTCCTGATCAGGGACGGCAAGGCGCAAGACGCCGAGCGCTTCTTCAGCGACATCGTGAACGATTCCAACGAGGTCGATGGAGTGCGCGCCCAGGCGCTGATCGGCAAGGCCGAGGCGCTCATGGCCCAGAAGAAGCTGAAGGAAGCCCAGCTCGCGCTGGCGACCGTTCGCGTGAAATTCTATTCGTCGGATGCCCTGGCCGAGGCGACCTATCTCCTCGGCGTCGTGGCCGAGGAACTCGGCGCGGCGGAGCCCAAGGGCGGCCAACTCGCTCAAGGCTACTTCCTGGAAGTGGTCGATCGTCATTCCGGGTCGAAGTGGGCCCGGAAGGCACAGGAAAAACTGAACTGACCCCTGGGATGACCGTTCCCACTCAAACCTAGCCCACACTCGGAGGCTCCGATCCAACGATGTCCAAGTACCTGAGTCGTGTTCTCGTGCCGATGCTCTTGCTGTTCCTCTCCGCGCCGCTGGTCCTGGCCCAGGAAGAGGCCCCGAGCATGCAGATCAGTGACGTGATCCAAGGCGGCGGCGCCGTCGGCTGGATGCTGATCGGCCTGTCGGTCATCGGTCTCGCGTTGTTCATCGACAACATGGTGAACATGCGCAAGTTGAAGCTGGCGCCGCCCGACGTGGTGGACGAGATCGAAGCCCTGATCGAGGCCGGCGAGTACCAGGAAGCCATGGAACTCTGCGAGGCCGAGCCAAGCTACTTCACGAACATCGTGGCGGCCGGACTGCCGCGCTTGAACGCCTCCTTCGAGGCGATGGAGAAGTCGGTCGAGGAGATGTCCGAAGAGGAGCAACTCAAGCTGTTCATGAAGCTCGGTTGGCTCAGCTTGATCGCCGCCGTGGCGCCGATGCTCGGGCTGACCGGCACGGTGCTCGGCATGATCATGGCCTTCAAGGTCATCGCCACCAGCAAGGGCGCCGCCGAGCCGGCCGACCTGGCCGACAACATTTCACTGGCGTTGATCACGACCCTGCTGGGTCTGTTCGTCGCCATTCCGATGACCGCCGCGTTCGTGTTCCTGCGCAACCGGGTCGTGAAGACCACCCTTGAAATCTCGGCCGTGGTGGAAGACATCTTCGAGCGCTTCCGCCCCACCAAGAGCTAGGTCGATGACGGCCGTCACTGATCGCCGTCATTGACAGAAGGAGTCTGCCATGGGAATGAAAAGCCCCCGCGAGGAGATCCTCAATCCTCCCGAGATGAACATGACGCCGATGATCGACATCGTGTTCCAGTTGATCATCTTCTTCATGATCGTCATCGACCTGAGCCAGAAGGACCTCGAGGCCCTGGTCCTGCCGATCTCCACCATGGCCATGGAGGACGAACCCGAAGAGGGACGGCTGTACGTCAACATCAACCGCAAGGGCGAGTACATCATGACCCGTGAGACGCTCTCCCTGGATGACCTGGAGAAGGAGCTCAAGGTGCGCGTCGACCTTCCCCGGCCAGAGGGCAAGGCGATCCGGGACAAGGACGGATTGGCCGAGCGGCCGATCCTGATCCGGGCCGACCAGGCCTCGGAGTTCAAGCACGTCCAGAAGGTCATGTTCCTGTGCGGCAAGGAAGGCCTCAAGATCTGGAAGGTCGAACTGGCCGCCGGTCAAGCCAAGAAAGACGAAGACGAGGCCCAGCCGTAATCGCTGGAGACGAGACCATGGCGAAACAAAAGAAGCAATCCTCCGCCACCGAAGCCGGCACCGAAGAGGTCAAGATGGAGATGACGCCGATGATCGACGTCACCTTCCTGCTGCTGATCTTCTTCCTCTGCTCGATCAAGTTCAAAGTGCTCGAGGGCAAGCTCCAGACCTACCTGCCGAAGGACGTCGGCGTCAACACCACCCCGGCCCAGAAGATGCTCGAGAAGATCGACATCCGCATCATCCGGACCGAGAACCGGGCCAAGAAGGATCTCGAGAACATCGATGTCTACAAGCAATGGGTGGCTGACGGCGGCTGGAAGGAACAGCAGGTCGAAATCAGGCTGCAGGACAAGCCGGTGAAGAACCTGAAGGAACTGCTGCTCAAGCTCAAGGAGTTCCGCAAGAACATCCCGGCCCCTCCCGAGGGCGAGGACGACGAACTCAAAATGAACCTGGAAGCGATGAAGGGAGTCATCTACGAGGACGTGATCAAGGTGGTGGATGTCGCGCTCGAGGCGAAGTTCACCAGCATCACCTTCCGGGGAATCGAGCTGGACGCCTGATCCGGCCCGGGCGCACGATCCCGAGCGGGGCGGCTGGCGCTGGCCGGCCGCCCCTTCGACTTCGGGCCCGCTCAACAATAACTTCGCATTTTGGCCGGCCCTCGCCGTCCCTGGCTGTGTTGCTCCTCCTTGGAGTATCTCGAATACACGGTCGTCGTCGCGCCTTGCCAGGAACGACGATTGCTCGCCCAAAACGGGAAGTTATTGGTGAGTGGACCCTTGCACCCTTTCGCCCTCTCCCCGGCCGCCGGATGAGAACGGCCATGCGCGTTTCCGCCGTGTTGTTGACGGCTCTCTGCCTGCTCCCGTCCTGCGGCCGGGGGCCTCGAGAATCGGCGCCCAACCTCGTCTTGATCTCGATCGATACGCTGCGTTGGGACCGCCTGGGATGTACCGGCCACGAGGGCGCCGAGACTCCGAACATCGATGCGCTGGCCACCCGCGGGGCGCTGTTCAAAAACGCCGTCGCTCCCGCGCCGCTGACCTTGCCTTCCCACGCGACGATGCTGACCGGCCTGCTGCCGCTCGAGCACGGACTGCGCGACAACGGGCCGTACCGTCTGGATCCACGATTCGAGACCCTGGCCGAAGGGTTGTCCTCACGAGGTTACGCGACCTATGCCGTGATCGGCGCGAAGCCGCTGGAAGCGGGCCATGGGTTGGAGCAGGGGTTCGAACACTACGACGATCAGATCGGGGCACAGGTGGAGGGTTCCGTGCTGCTGGCCGAGCGCCCCGCCGATCAGGTCACCACGGCGGCCCTGGCGCGGCTCGCCCGGCACGATCGCACGCGCCCCTTCTTCCTGTTCGTGCACTATTTCGACGCGCACGCGCCCTACGCGCCGCCGCCGCCCTACCGAGATCGCTTCCGGGAGCAGCCCTATGACGGCGAGGTGGCGTTCCTCGATCGGGAGGTCGGGCGGCTTCTGCGGGAGTTGGATCGGGGCGGGCATTTGCGCCGGAGCGTACTGGTTCTGACCGCGGATCATGGCGATTCCTTCGGCGAGCACGGCGAGGAGAGCCACGCGTTCTTCCTCTACGACGACACGATTCGCGTGCCGTTGATCGTGGTCGACGCGCTCGGCGAGACGGCCGGGGACCGCGCTTCCCAGGTGCGACTTCAGGATCTGCGGGCGTTCTTCGAGGCCCGGGCCGACCAGCGGCCGTTCGATCTGACCGCTCCAGCCGCGCGGGGCGAGCCGGCGCTGATCGAGAGCCTCTATGGCGCGATCCACTGCGGGTTCGCACAGCTGCGGGGTCTGCGCCTGCCGGGCGGGACCAAGTACCTGGAAAGCGGCCTCGAGGAATTCTATGACCTGGAGTCCGACCCGCACGAGCGCCAGGACCTGTCCGCCCGGCGACCAGGTCAGGTCGAAGCCGCCCGCTCGCTGCTGGCGCGCCTGCTGAACCGGGCCGGCGGTCAGGCCCTTCCGGGGCCAGGGACGTCGCTGCCCGGTTATCTGTCCATGCCGGCCGACCCGAAGCTGGTCTTGCAGCGGACGCGCGAGGAAAATCAGGCCGCGGACGCGCCGAAGACCCGGCTCGATTCGATCCGCGCGCTCCAGGAGGGCGTGCGCTTCCACGAGCAGGGCCTCTTCGATGCCGCCAGTGCCCTGCTGGAGCCGGCCAGCCGCAAGGACCCGAAGAACCCGGCGCTGCACTTCCGGCTCGGCCTTTCGCTCCGATCGGCCGCCACGGTCAATGACGACCGCGGCCAGCTCGAGCGCGCCGTGACGGCGTTCGAGCGAGCCCTGGCCCTGCGCCCCGGGCTACCGGGTGCGCGCCCTCTGTTGATCCACGCCCTGGGCCAGCTCGGCCGCTATCAGGAGGCGTTCGAGCTGGGCCGGGAAGCCCTGGCGCTGGACGCGCCCCCGTCCAAGGATCTCGAGGTGCTGGGCATGCTCTTCCACACCCCCCAGGGCCATTTCGCGCGGGAACCGAACCCCCTCTATGACTTCCAGAAGGGCATCGAAACCCTGGAAAGAGCCGTACGCGCGGGGTCCGACAACCCGAAAATCCAGGCCTATCTCGAGCAGTGTTACGCCCGGGGCGCCGGTAGATAAGAGCACCATCGGGTCGGACTCGATGCGAGAGGTCGGAAACTATACGGGACGGCGCCTTCTGCCCCCTTGAATCCCCCCTTTCGCGCTGTTAGAGTCCCCCCGCTCTTTGTATAAACCCTTGACGCGGAACAGCTTTGTCACCGTTTGACCCTGCGTCGAGCGGACCCCGGTCGAAAGCCCGAGCAGCGACACCGGATCGAGTGGCTCCAACCCAGCCGGATCGAGTGGCTCCAACACAGAAGGATGGAGTAATGGCGAGACTTGCCATCCAGCGTTCCTTTCTCAGCTTTGCAGTCCTGCTGGCCGGCGCTCTGCTGGTGACAGCCTCCTGCACCGCACCTCCCCAGGAACCGGACGAATCGGAAGACGTGCTCTACGAAGACTCCAGCACGGTCGACCTTTCGATGGATGACGTGACCGAGGAGAGTTCGGACGTCATGGAAGTGGGAGCCCAGGAAGAACCGGAAGATGCCTTCGAGCTCGATGATCAGACGGTCGGCCTCGAAGACGAGCCCGTCGAAGTCGAACTGCCCGAAGTCGAGCTCGATGATCAGACGGCCGGCTTCCAAGATGAGGACGAGGAGGATGACGAGGAGGAGGTGGAGGAGGAGTCCGTCGAGCCGCCCGCGGCGCAGCAAGGCGGCGTGGACGACGAAGTCGATCAGATCGCCCGAGAAGCGGAAGAGCGCTGGAGGATCAAGCAGGACCAGCTCAAGATGGATGCCGAGGAGACCTTCCTGGAAGGCCAGCGCCGCTTCGATCGCGGCGACTACTCGGGCGCCCGGATGCACTTCGAGCAGACATTGAATCACATTCGATGGGCGCCGGTCGGAGTCGATTGGGGCACGCTGCCGGAACGCGCCAGCGCAGCGCTCGAGGCGACCAATCGGGCCATCGCCCGCAAGGACACCGAACTGCGCCGGGGGCAGGACCAGGAGGCCTTCGAGCGCATTCGCCAGGAGGAAGAGCAGGCGCGCATCCGCCAGCAGCAGATCGCGCTCAGTCTGCTCGAGGACGCGATCGCGGCGTTCGAGCGCAATGACTTCCGCGAGGCCGAGGGCCTCAGTGAGGACGTGCTCGCGCGCGATCCTTCCAACGAACGCGCGCGCCAACTGAAGAGCGACGCGATCGCCGCCGCCCGGGATCACTTCAATCGGCGGGCCATCGACCTGCGCAAGGAAGAGTTCCGGCGCTGGAAGCAGGATATCGAGGAGACGCGCATCCCGTATGCCGACATCCTCACCGAGCCCGACCCGGATTTCTGGAGGGAGATTTCGGCCAAGCGGACGCGCGAGTCGCTGCTGGCGCTGCACACGACGGAGAGCCCGGAATCGCGCGAGCTCAAGAACAAGATCGCCAACACCCGGATCGCCTCGATTCAGTTCCCGGACATGTCACTTCCTGAAGCCGTCAACGGGATCTCGGTCATTTCCGGCATCCCGATCGTGGTCGACCCGGAAACGGCCGCCGAACTCGATTCCAGCGCGGTGCTCTTGAACATCTCCACATTGACCGACATCACCGTGGAGTCGCTGCTCAACATCATCCTGGCCCAGGCCGGCGAAAACCTGACCTACACGGTCAAGCACGGAGTGGTGCTGATCACCAGCAAGGAGAAGGCTCGGGGCCAGGCGGTTCCCAGAATCCACACCGTTCAGGACCTGACCTTCACCCTGACCGATTTCAGGGGCCCCAAGATCGGCGAGATCTCGCCTCCCGGCTCGGAGGGATTCGACGATGAGGAGGGCGGCCCGTTCGGTTCGGACCAGGCCGGAGAGAACGTCGTTCAACCCGAGGAGATCATCAACCTGATCCGCGAGAACATCGCGCGGGACAGCTGGGACACCGGCAACTTCTCGATCGACAGCGCCAACAACAACCAGCTCCTGGTGATCCACACTCCGGAGGTCCAGCTGCAGGTCGCGCAGTTCCTGGATGACCTGCGCCGCTTCGCCAGCTCCGTGATCACCATCGAGTCCCGATTCGTCAACATCACCGACGCCTTCATCCAGGAGATCGGCGTGGACTGGCGCGGACTGGGCGGGTCGGGCAAGGGCACCGAGGTGCCCCTGAACGACGTCACCTACGGCCTCGAGGACCGGGCCGGCAACGCTCTCGACAACAACGGTCCGGGATCGCTCGTGGGCTCCGGGCTGCCGCCCTTGGCCGGCTTTTTCTTCAATGACGGCTCCAACGGCGACGTGCGCGGCTTCACCCAGAACCTGTTCGAGACCACCGTCGGCAACGTGTTGTCGACCACGGGCGGCGCCGCGCTGCAGCTCTCGTTCTTCAAGGGCGACACCGAATACAACATGGTCATGAAGGCGATCGAGAAATCGATGAACGCCACCGAGATCACCGCCCCGATCTTGACCGTGTACAACACCGAGCGCGCCTACGTCACGGTCACCAACCAGATCTCGTTCGTCCAGGACTTCGATGTGGACGTGGCCAACTCGGCCTTCATCGCGAATCCGAACATTGGCATCATCCAGGAGGGCGTGGTGCTCGACGTGCGGCCGACGGTCTCCTACGACCGCAAGTACATCACGCTCGAAATCCAGGCCTCGGTGGCCACGTTGCTGCGCCCGATCCGGATCTACCAGACCTCGCTTTCGGGCTTCTCGGTGCCGGTCACCTTCCAGCTGCCCGAACTCGAAGTGCAGACCGCCAACACCACCGTGCGGGTCCCGGACCGGGGCTCGTTGATCCTGGGCGGACTCAAGCGGCTGAACTACGTGAATCGCACCGCCGAGGTCCCGTGGCTCGGCAAGATCCCGATCGCGGGCTTCTTCTTCCGCAAGAAGGATCTGGCGGATGAGGCCGAGAACGTGATCATCATCCTCAAGGCGACCGTGACCAGCCTGGCGCCCTGGAGGAACTCCTAGTCCGGACAGGCCGTAGAGCACCAGATCGATCGCAACATTCGGCGGACGGCAGTCCGTTCCAGCCGCGGGCCTCGTCCCGGAGACCTTGCGCCCGGTGCCGAGGGCACATCTCGGGCATCTGGCCGGCGGCCCTGTTGCTGCTCCTGACGCCGATCTGCGCGTTTCTGCTCGGGCGCCCCCGCCCGCTTCCGCCCGCCGATCTTCGCTTCGTGCTTCCGTTCGAAAACTCGACCTTCGATCCGGCCAAGGCCACCACGGTCTCGGACGGGTGGCTCCTGGCGGCGCTGTTCGAGGGCCTGACCCGGCTCGATCCGATCAGCCTGGAACCGATTCCGGGAGTCGCCCGGAGCTTCGATCTCTCGGAGGACGGCCGGACCTACAGCTTCCATCTGTCGGGCGAGTCCCGCTGGTCGGACGGCGCTCCCGTCACCGCGGACGACTTCCTGCATGCCTGGTCGCGGGTGCTCGCTCCCGAGACGGGGTGTGCCTTCCGGAATCTGCTGCGTGATCTCGAGCCGAACAACGCCCTGTCGGCTCCCGATCCTCTGACCTTCGTCGTACGGCTGCGGCGTCCGTGCTCGTATTTCCCCTCGCTGGCGGCTCACTTCTGCCTGCTTCCAGTCCGCCGCGACCTGGTCGAGGCCCATCGCGACTCCTGGACCCGCCCCGATCACCTGATCTCCAACGGGCCCTACCGGCTGGCCCTGCACCGGATCCGGGACCGGGTGCGGCTGGTCCGGAACGAGCACTACGCCCGCGCGGACCAGGTGGCGCTCGGCGTGATCGACGCCCTCGTGGTCGAGTCCCCGAACACCGCGCTCAACCTCTACCTGACAGGCGCCGTGGACTGGGTCAACGGCGCTCCGCCGGCCGCCGTGCCCGAACTCCGGAAGCGGCCAGACGTGCGGATCAACCCGGTGCTGGCCACCAACTTCCTGCGCTTCAACGTCACCCGTCCGCCGCTCGACGACGCGCGCGTGCGCCGGGCGATCGGCCTGGCGCTGGATCGGCAGGCGCTCTGCGAATACGTCTACCGGAGCGGGGAGGTCCCGGCCCGGGCGCTGGTCCCGCCCTCGCTTCCGGGCTACGCGGGACCCGACCTCCCCGAGGCGGGCCCGGAGGCCGCCCGGCGACTCCTGGCCGAGGCGGGGTTCCCGGGTGGAGAGGGGTTCCCGGAGATGGAACTGCTGCATGCGGCCCAGGACTCCGCGCGGAACGTGGCCCAGGCCATCGCCGACGGCTTGAGACGGCGTCTTTCGATCCGGTTGCGCCCGGTCCCGCAGGAATTCAAGGTCTACATCCATTCGACGCAGAACCTGAAGTACCAGATCAGCCTCGGCATGTGGATCGGAGACTACCTCGATCCATCGACCTTCCTCGACCTGTTCCGGTCCGGTTCGGGCGGCAATCGCACCGGCTGGAGCCATTCCGGATACGATCAGCTCCTCTTGGCAGCGGCCGGTTCGTTGAGTTCGTCCGGGCGAATGGCGCTGCTCAAAGAGGCGGAGTCGCTCTTGCTCGAGCAGGGACCGATCGCGCCGATCTGCCATCGCGGCCAGGTCAACCTGGTGTCACCTCGCGTGGTAGGCTTCACGACCAACCTGCTCGACCTCCACCCGCTGGATCAACTCAGGACCCGTCCGTGAACGCGAACGGGCCCTCAGTCTGCGCCCGCGCTGACCTTTGCTGGAGTCCCGCCGGATGCTGCTCCTGATCGCGCAGAAGCTGGCCTCGATCGCGCTGCTGCTGGTCGTCGTCTTCAGCGCGTCGTTCGGGTTGATGCGGCTCGCGCCGGGGGGGCCCTTCGATTCGGAGCGCGATCTTCCACCCGACATCCGCCAGGCCATCGAGGCGCGCTTCGAACTCGATCAGCCGCTCCATCGCCAGTACCTGAGTTATCTCGCGGACGTCTTCCTGCGCTTCGACCTGCGCCCCTCGTTCTCGTACCGGGACGTGTCGGTCAATCAGATCATCGCCGAGACCTTTCCCCGTTCCGCGGCGCTCGGCAGCGCCGCGCTGCTGGTCGCGCTGCTCTTCGGCCTTCCGGCCGGAGTGCTGGCGGCGGCGCGCAAGGGAGCGGCCGCCGACCTGCTGCTCTCCGCGTCCTTCGCCCTGGGGCTCGCGATCCCCAATTTCGTCCTGGCGACCCTGCTGATCCTGCTGTTCTGTTTCGTGCTGCCCTGGTTTCCGGTGGCGGGCTTCGAGAGCCTGCGGCATCTGGTCCTGCCGGCCTTGGCGCTCGGAATTCCGATCGGCGCCGGCCTGGCCCGGCTGACGCGGGCCAGCGTGCTGGAGGCGCTCGCCAGCCCCTTCGTGCGCACCGCGCGCGCCAAGGGGCTCGCGCCGCGCGCGGTGCTCACCCGCCACGCGCTGCGGGCCGGACTGGTGCCGGTGGTCACCTTCCTGGGGCCGGCCGCGGCGGCGGTGCTGACCGGTTCGCTGGTGATCGAGAAGATCTTCGCCATTCCCGGCATGGGGACCTTCTTCGTGTCCAGCGTGATGAACCGGGACTACACGCTGGCCACCGGCGTGCTGCTGCTCTACTTCGGGTTGGTAGCGGTGCTGAACGCGCTGGTCGACATCTGTCTGCACTTGCTCGATCCCCGGGTGGAACTGAAATGAAGCTCTGGCGGCATCGAGGCGCCCGGGCCGCCCTGCTGATCCTGGGTGTGATGGGTCTGCTTGCACTCCTCGCGCCCTGGCTGCCGCTCGCCGATCCCGGCGCCGGAGAGCTGTCCGATCAACTCCAGGCACCTCGGGGATTGCACTGGTTCGGGACCGACACGCTGGGCCGGGACCTGTTTGCCCGCACCCTCTCGGGCATCCGCTCCTCCTTGTTCATCGGCCTGCTGGGCGCCCTGGTCTCGCTCGTGATCGGCGTGCTGGTCGGCGCGCTGGCCGGCTTTTCGGGCCGCCTGGTGGACAGCCTGCTGATGCGGCTGGTGGACGTGCTCTACGGGATCCCGTTCATCTGCCTGGTGATCTTCCTCCTGGCCGTGCTGCGCGACCACGAACCGGTGCTGCGCGCGCACGGCATCACGCGCGAGACGGTTCTGTATACGGTCGTCGGGGCCACCACCTGGCTGACCATGGCGCGCCTCGTGCGCAACGAGGTGGTACGCTTGAGAGGCCAGCCGTTCGTGGAGGCGGCCCGGGCCCAGGGGCTCACCGGGTCGCGCATCCTGATCCGCCACCTGCTGCCCAACGCGCTCGGCGTGATCGTGGTGGCCTTGACCATGACGATCCCGTCGGTGCTCCTGTATGAAGCGTTCCTCTCGTTCCTCGGCCTGGGCATCGAACCTCCCGGCGTATCGCTCGGCCTCCTGGCCGCCGAGGGCGTCGAGGCGCTCGGACCGCTGCACCTGAGTTGGTGGCTGATCGTGTTTCCCGGAGGCGCCCTCGCGCTGCTGCTGTTGTCCTTCAGCCTCCTGGGAGACGGGCTCCGGGACGTCCTGGACCCGCGCGACGGCCGCTTTTTGGAGTGAGCGGCGGGATGATCCGGCCGGTCACCGCTCCAGGTGACAGCGAGACCAGCGCCCCGGCCCGGTGTGCCGGATGGGAGGTTCCTCGTTGAGGCAGCGGTCCAGGACCTCCGGGCAGCGCGTGTGGAAGGGACAGCCCGGCGGCGGGTTCGCGGGCGAGGGCAGGTCCCCCGAAAGCAGCAGTCGCCGCCGCTTCTCGCCGGGCCGGCGCGCGGGAATGGCCTCGAGCAGAGCGCGCGTGTACGGATGCGCCGGATTTCGGAACAACTCCTCGGCCGGACCGCTCTCGACCACCTGTCCCAGGTACATCACGATCACCCGATCGCTGATGTGCCTGACGACCGCCAGGTCGTGGGAGATGAACAGGTAGGCCAGCCCGAACTCCCGCTGCAGATCCTGCAGCAGGTTCATGATCTGGGCCTGGATCGACACGTCGAGCGCGGAAACCGCCTCGTCGCAGACCACGAAGCGCGGGTTCAACGCCAGCGCCCGCGCGATCACGATGCGCTGGCGCTGGCCGCCCGAGAACTCGTGCGGATACCGGAGGGCCATGTCCGGATCGAGCCCGACCCGCTCGAGCAGCCGGGCCACCCGGAGCTTCAACTCGGCTCCGCGCGAGAGCCCGTGAAACGCCAGCGCCTCCCCCACCTGGGCGCCGATGCGCATGCGCGGATTGAGCGAGGAATACGGATCCTGGAAGACGATCTGCAGCTCGCGGCGCAGGCGGCGCAGTTCAGCTCCTCGAACCTGCCTTAGGTCCCGCACCCGGTCGGGTTCGGGCCCGTGAAACCAGATCTTGCCCGCGTCCGGTTCGATCAGCCGCAGAATCGCCCGGCCCAGCGTGGTCTTGCCGCAACCCGACTCGCCCACGCACCCCAGCGTTTCGCCGGCCCGGACCTCCAGGTCGACATGGTCGACCGCCACGATCTTGCGGCGAACCCTTCCGAACAGGCCGGTCTTCACGGGAAACTGCTTGGTCAGTCCGCGGACGTCCAGGAGCGGCGCGCCCGGATCGATGGCGCCCGTCACGATTCCTCCTCCCCGCCCGACTCCTCCCGGGCGAAACAGGCGACCGAACCCGCCGCGCCGTACCGCAGCAGTTCAGGTCGATGCGTGGCGCAGCGCTCCAGGGCCTCCTCGCAGCGCAGCCTGAAGCGGCAGCCTCCCGGCATCTCGCCCGGCCGGGGCACCACGCCCGGAACGGAGCGAAGCCTCCCGGCCGGCGCAAGGATGTCCGGCATCGAACGGAACAGACCCTGCGTGTAGGGATGCGCCGGCGCGTCGAACAGCGCCTCCGCGGTGGCCGTTTCCACGATCCGGCCGGCGTACATCACCGCCACGCGCTGGGCCAGTTCGGCCACCACCCCCAGATCGTGCGTGATCAGCAGGATCGACATGTCGCGCTCCGCCTGCAGCCGCGCCAGGAGGTCCAGGATCTGGGCCTGCACCGTCACGTCCAGCGCGGTGGTCGGTTCGTCGGCGATCAGGAGCTTCGGGTCGCAGGCCAGCGCCATGGCGATCATCACTCGCTGGCGCAGGCCGCCGGAGAGACGATGGGGATACTCGAGAACGCGCTGCTCCGGATCGGGAATCCCCACCTCGGAAAACAGCTCCACGCTCCGCCGGCGGGCGTCGCGGCCGCTCAATCCGAGATGCAGCCGCAAGACCTCAGCAACCTGTTCGCCCACGGTCAGGACCGGATTCAACGCGGTCATCGGCTCCTGGAAGATCATCGCGATCTGGCGCCCGCGGACCTTTCTCAGTTCGCGGAGTGGGATCGACAGCAGGTCGCGGCCGAGGAAATCCGCCCGCCCGCCCCCGATGGAGAGTCCCGGATCGAGCAGGCGCAGAATCGAAAGGGCCGTGACCGACTTGCCGCAGCCCGACTCCCCCACCAGCGCGAAGGTTTCGCCCCGGTCGATCCGGAACGAGACTTCTTCCACTACCGGGACGCTCTCCCGCTCTGTTTCGAGCAGCGTGGTCAGTCCGGTGACCGCGAGCAGGGTTCGAGCGTCGGCGCTCATCGGATATGGTCCAGTTTCGGATCCAGCGCGTCTTGGAGGCCTTCGGCGACCAGGTTCATCATGGTGACCGAGATCAGGATGAGAAGGCCGGGCGCCAGAATCAGATGCAGTTCCCCGGTCTCCCGCCCGGCGCGCAGCACCTGGCCCCAGGAGGAGACCGTGGCGTCGCCCAGATTCAGGAACGACAGCCCCGATTCCAGCAGGATCGCGCCGGCCACTCCGAAGGCGGCGGTGACCATCACCGGCGCCAGCGCGTTCGGGAGGATGTGCCGGAAGATGATCCGGAGGCGGCTCAGTCCGAGCGCCCGGGCGGCCTGGGAATAGTCCAGCTCCGCCTGGCGCAGGAATTCGGCCCGCACCAGGCGCGCCACGGTCGGCCACTCGGTCAGGCCGATCACGATCATGATGTGGATGATCGATCGCTCGCGCACCAGGGCGATCAGGGTCATCACCAGCAGGAAGCTCGGGAAACAGGCGACGACTTCGACGAACCGCAGGATCAACGCCTCGACCCAACCTCGCAGGTATCCGGCCAGGGCGCCCAGCACCACCCCGATCAGGATGTAGATCGAGACCGCCACCAGTCCGATCGAGAGCGACATGCGGGCGCCGAACAACAGCCGGGCCAGCACGTCCCGGCCGGCCCGGTCGGTCCCCAGCAGGTGCGCGGAAGACGGCGCCTCCACCGTCCGGAACACGTCGGTCGCGGTGAACGAATACGGCACCGGCGGAAACAGGGCGCGCACCGCGTGGCCCTGATCGCTGAGCCGATCGAGCTTGCGCCGGTAGTCGCGCGAGGGCTCGCCGTGGACCAGCACCGGCGCAAGCAGCGCGGCCAGCCCGAGCCAGATCAAGAGCGGCAACCAGATCCGCCGGCGCGCCCGCCGGAAACAGAGCAGTCCCAGGAGCACCGGCGAAGCGACCAGCAGGCCGTTGTAGAACAGGTCCACTCCCGATTGGAACTGGTGCCGGTCGAACAGCCCCGAGAACAGCGGAAACGACCAGCCGGAAGGCAACGCTCCGAACCCGGAACCCGCCGCCGCTTCCGGAACGAACAGGAAGTAGGGCGCTCCGGAGGCGATCAACGGCGCGTAGATCGCCGAAAGCAGCAGGATCAGGAGCATCCACAGGCCGGCGGCCGCCACCCGGTCGCGGGACAGCCGCCGCCAGAGCGATCGGATGTTCGCCGCTTCCACGCCGCGCGCAGGATCGATCGGCGTCATTCCACACCGCCCCGTTCGAGCGTGATGCGCGGATCGGCCAGGGCGTAGGCCAGATCGGAGAATAGATAACCGAGCAGGGTCAGTACCGCCGCGCAGAGCGTGGTGGCCATGATCACGTTGTAGTCCTGGGACAGGATGGCGTCGTAGATGAACGAGCCCATGCCCGGGATGTCGAACACGATCTCCACGATCACCGCGCCCGAGAAGACCGCCGGCAGGATATTGCCCATCAGGGTCAAGAGCGGCAGCAGCGCATTGCGCAGGCCATGTTTGAACACCACCACCGCCTCCGGAAGCCCCTTGGCCCGGGCCGTCCGCACGAAGTCGGAGGCCAGCACGTCGAGCAGCGAGTTGCGGGTGAAGCGCGAGAGCACCGCCAGACTGCCGTAGGTCAGGCAGAACACCGGCAGCACCAGGTGATGGGCCCGATCGAGCAGCTGCTCCAGGCCGGTCAACTGCTCGAACCCCTTGAGCGTGCGCACGTCGCCGGAGGGAAACCAATCGAACGGATCGCCGATGCTGAGGAAGCGCAACAGCAGCGTGGCCGCGAAGAACGTCGGCAGCGAGTACAGCGCGAACAGGAGGATCGAGAGGCCGCGCTCGAACGTGGTTCCCCGAAGGACCGCGGAGAGCACTCCCAGCGGAATCGAGAGCAGATAGGCCAGGAAGATCGCCGACAGCGAGAGCACCAGGGAATGCTTGAGCCGGTTCAGCAGGGTCGGCAGCACCGGCTGCATGTTGGTCATCGAGAGACCGAAGTCGAGCTGCGCCAGGTTCGAGAGATACACCGCGAAGCGGGTCTCCAGAAACGTGATCCGGAGTCGCTCCAGGACGCCCGGCGAAAACCGCTCCGGGTGGGCCTCGATCCACGCCGCAAAGCGGGCCGCCCGGCGCTGGCGATCCAGGTCGCCGCCTCGAGATCCCTCCGCAAGCGCATCGATCGCCTGATTCTCCCGGTTCTTGAACGCGCGCAGATCGGCGTCCTCTCCCGGAACGACGCGATACCGGACCACCCGCCCGAACCAGAGCGCGGCCAGATCCCGGAGCGTATCGGGCGCGGATGGATCGGCCGCGATCCGAAGCAGGCCGTTGGCCGCGTGGCGGCCCAGCTCGGACAGTTCCAGCGCCGGGTCGGAGAAGCGATCACCGCGTTCCTCGAGCAGCCGTTCCAGGAGCTTCCGGACCTCGCCGACGCTCACCGCGTAGCGGACGTTCAGGAACACCGGCAGGTCGAGGCCGAACTGCTGCTGGAAGATCCGGTACGACTCCCGGATCTGACCGGCCTCCTGTCCCTCGGCCAGCGTCTGCGGCACGGCCGGCACCGCGTTCACCACCCCGAACACCACGATCGTGATCAGGAACAGCGTGGGCAGGAAGATCAACAGCCGCTTGAGAACGTAGCTCCGCATCGACCTCGGTCAGTCCGACCGGTACCAGGCGAAGGAGAGCAGTTGGGGACGGGCCACGCCGTAGTGCACGTTCTGGAGCCAGCTCGGATAGGCCGTTGCGCGTTCGTTCCGCATGAACAAGGTGTAGGGCTGCTGCTCGAACAGGATCTCCTGGATCCGATCGGCGATCCGCTTCCGCTCGGCGTCATCGATCGACTCGCGATAGCGGACGATCAGCCGGTCCGCTTCCGGATCGCTGAAGCCGGAGTAATTGCTCTCGCCCTCGGAGTGAAAGGCGGGATAGAAATCGAGGTTCCAGCTCAGCGAGATCCCCCCGGTGAAACAATCGAAATCGCGATCGCTCAGAGCCCGCTGTTGCATCTGGTTCCAGGTGATCGGCTCAGGCGTCATCGCCACCCCGATCTCGCGCAGATCCTGCTGGTAGATCGCCAGCATCGTCTCGAACTCGTGGCTGCCGGCAAACGTCAGGATCGAAAAGCTCAGGTCGACCTTTTGCTCCCTGGCCTTGTCGCCCGAGCCGATCCGCATCCGGCGGTCCCGGATGCCGTCTCCATCGCTGTCGTTCCAGCCGGCCTGATCGAGCAGCAGGGAGGCCGCCTCCAGGTCGAACGGCAAGGAGCCCGCCTGCGAATTGAAATGCGGGTGCCGGTGGAACACGTGGGAGTCCACGAGATCCCCCAGCCCCAGAAAGAGCTTGTCGAGAAAAGCCTTGCGGTTGAAACCCAGGCCCATGGCCCGACGCACCCGGGCATCCTCGAATTGCGGCCGGCGGGTGTTCCAGGCCAGATAGAAGTAGTCCATCTTCTCGTAGCTCTGGAGCGTCAACCGGCCCTTCTTGAAGGGCGAACCGGCCGGGGCTTCCAGGTAGTACTTTCGGTATTGCTGCGGCATCAGGACGGTGAAATCGAGCTTGCCTTCCAGGAGCCGCAGCGCCGCCGACTCCGAATCCTCGGTCGCCTGCCAGTGCAGCTCCTGGATCGCCGGTCGAAAGATGTGGAAGTCCTCCTTGCGCCGGAGCACGATCTCCACGCCCGGATCCTGGCCCACGAACTCGTACGGCCCGAAGCCGCAGAGTCGATTGTTGTACCAGTGGGTGTTCAGCGCGGTGCCCCGCTCCTCTTTCGTGAAGCGCCGGCCATCCTCGTCGCGGGAATACAGGAACTCGGGCAGGATGTGCTCCCAGGCGAGCGCCCGGTCGAGGGCATACGCATACTGGCGATCCCAATGCACCTGGAAGGTGTAGCGGTCGAGCACCTCGATCGAACTCCCCTCCAGGACGGCGCGCAGATGTCCCGCGTCGCAGTTCTCGTCCATGGTGAGGTCATGGGTGAACTTCATGTCGGCGGTGGTGAACT
>Ga0326597_10003439_pt1 | contig 22850 bp, 19 predicted proteins | sample RVTome_12_FD_203789 | JGI IMG/M metagenome (GOLD analysis project Ga0326597, IMG submission 203789) | Soil microbial communities from uranium-contaminated site in the Upper Colorado River Basin, Wyoming, United States - RVT100D185 | ecosystem: Environmental > Terrestrial > Soil > Contaminated >...
GAAAGAGGACGCGATGGTGCTGCAGAAGGAGATGATCAACGCGAACTATCACGATCTGGCCACCGCCCACGAGAGAGGCAGAAAAGTTTCCGCAACCTTCGTTCCGGGCAACCTCAATGAACTGGTTATGTGCTTCGACTTCGCCCGCAGCCTGCCCGAGACCAACGCGCTGCAGAACGGCATGCGCAAGAAATCCGGCAAGCTGATCATGGACGCGGAGCGCGACGGCCACTCCGAGGACGTGTGCACTTACGTCAAATCCGACCTGGGCATGATGCTGGGCGGTGAGATCGGCCCCACGGGCGAGAAGCTCCCCACGCCGGACCTGCTACTGCTCTCCTACACCGGCTGCTTCACTTTCATGAAGTGGTTCGAACTGATCCGCCAGAAATACAACTGCGAAACCGTCATGCTGCACACGCCCTATCAGGGCGACGGCAAAGTCTCCCAGAGCATGCGCGATTATGTCGTCAAGCAGCTCAAGGAAGCCGTGATTCCAGCCATGGAGCGCATATCAGGCGTGAAGTTCGACATCGACCGTCTGCGCCAGTACATGAGGGAATCGGCCAAGGCAGAGGACGATCTGGTGCGCGTGCTGCAGTCAGCGAAGAACCGCCCCTCGCCCATCGACGGTTACTTTGGTGCGGTGTATTACATCGGGCCGATATTTACCGCGTTTCGCGGCACGCCCGAAGCCACGCAGTACTACGACGTGCTGCGCAGGGAAATCGACGCGCGCGTGCGGGACAAGAAGGGTCCGATAACGCCCGAAGGCGAAATGGCCCAGGAAAAATACCGGCTGGTGGTCGAGGGTCCGCCCAACTGGACCAGCTTCCGCGATTTCTGGAAAATGTTCGCCGACGAGGGCGCGGTCGTGGTGGCAAGCACCTACGCCAAGGTTGGGGGCGTATACGACTTTGGCTTCCGGCACGATCCGGACCATCCGCTGGAGTCGCTCGCCGACTACTGCCTCGGTTGCTATACGAACATGAATTTCCCGCAGCGCATCGACATGATCTGCAAGTACATGGAAGAATACGAAGCCGACGGCCTGCTGATCAATTCGATCAAAAGTTGCAACAGCTTCTCCGCCGGACAGTTGCTGATGCTGCGCGAGGTCGAGAAGCGCACCGGCAAGCCCGCGGCGTTCATTGAGTCCGACCTGGTGGACCCGCGCTACTTCTCTTCGGCCAATATCAAGAACCGGCTTGAGTCCTACTTCCAGATGATCAAACAGAAGCGCTCTGTGGCCGACGTTGCCGTCGCGGCGCACTGAAGACAAGGAACACGGGAACAAGCGCGGGCGCGCCCCCTTGTTCGATCCCCAAGAACGGCTAACGAGGAGTACACAACATGCGCTGCTTCATCGGCATCGATCTCGGCTCCACCACCACCAAGGCGGTGGTGATTGACGAGCAGCAGAACGTGGTCGGACGCGGCATCACCAACTCGCGCTCGAATTACGACACGGCGGCAAAGATCGCGCGGCAGGAGGCATTGGTCAACACGCGCTTCTATCTTTTTCGGCAGGCGCTGGCCAAGTCCGGCGCACTCAAGGGCTCGCTCGAGGATTTCCTTGCGCAGCTCGAGCGCGACTTCCGGCTCGAACAATTCCTGGTGCAGTTGTCCGACCTGGAGAAAACCTGTGTGCAAAATGCCGAAGGCTCGCGCTTCGGCGACTCAAGCGCAACCGTTGCATCCGCGCTCACGGAGGTTTTTAAGCAGTTGAGCGCCGAAGCAGCGGAACTGTTCGCACCGGGCGCCAAACGCAAATCCGATTTCTTCCGGGATATCGCGGGCAGCCGCTACCTTGCCATCGGCGACCAGATTTCCAAGGAAACCGGAGTGCGCTACGACATGCTGTGCAACGTGTTCGACCGCTCCATCATAGAGGTCGAAAACCGGGTCTACGGGGACGCGATCAGCGCCAACCTCCTGGCAGCGCTGGACCGAACCATGGTCGCGATGCCCGAAACCGCGAGCCGCGGTGACGCAATACGCGCGCCGATCAAGAGCGTGCTGGACACCGTGCTGGAAGAAACGTACACGGTAGGCACCGGCTATGGCCGGGCGCGCCTGCCCTTCTCCAAGGAGCATATCCGCTCGGAGATACTGTGCCACGGCCTCGGGGCACACATGATGCACGCGGGCACCGCGACGGTGCTCGACATCGGCGGCCAGGACACCAAAGCCATACAAGTGGACAAACACGGCATCGTCGAGAGCTTCCAGATGAACGACCGCTGCGCGGCCGGTTGCGGCCGGTACCTGGGCTACATCGCCGACGAAATGAACATGGGCCTGCACGAACTCGGGCCCATGGCCATGAAATCCACCAAGAACATCCGTATCAATTCGACCTGCACCGTGTTCGCCGGCGCCGAGCTTAGGGACCGGCTGTCGCTTGGAGACAAGCGCGAGGACATCATGGCGGGCCTGCATCGCGCCATCATCCTTCGCGCGATGTCGATCCTCGCCCGCTCCGGTGGCATCCGCAACGAGTTCACGTTCACGGGCGGCGTCGCCAAGAATGAAGCGGCCGTAAAAGCGCTCAAGGACCTGGTACGGGAAAATTACGGCGAGCTTACTCTGAACATCAATCCGGAATCGATTTTCACCGGTGCGCTCGGCGGCGCGACGTTTGCCTACCGCGCGGTGGTCGAGGAAGGAAAAACCGCAGAGGCGAGAACGTGAGCGCCAAGCAGGCGGCGCCGAAGCGTGGCGCCACGGAACGAGCGCAGCGCAGGCGCCGCAGTGCGCTCAGCTTCGCTGTGCTGCTTCGCTGGCACGGGCGCTCAGCCGGCGCCCCGCCAGGCGGGGATGCGACCGCGACGAACGGCATCAGCCGCCGACCGTGCGCAATTCGGATTAAGTGCTGAAGTAACGGAGGCGACAAAAATGGTTACCACGATCGGAATTGACATTGGCTCGGGTGCCGTGAAAACGGTGCTGTTTCGGCAGGACGGCGACAAGCTCGAATGGCTGGGCAAACGCGTCGAGCGCATCCGACAACGGGTTCCGATGGAACTCGCACGCGCAAGCTACGACGAGATCCTCGAAGAAGCGAAACTCAAGCCCGAGGACGTCCACTACACGGCCACCACCGGCGAAGGTGAAAACGTCACCTTCGCGACCGGACACTTCTACTCCATGACAACGCATGCGCGCGGCGGGATATATCTGTGCCCGGAGGCTAAAGCGGTGGTCGATGTGGGGGCGCTCAATGGCCGTGCCATATTTATTGACGAGCGAGGCAAAGTGCTCGCCTCCAAGATGACCAGCCAGTGCGCCTCGGGGTCCGGGCAGTTCCTGGAGAACATCGCTCGCTACCTCGGCGTGGCGATCGAGGAAATCGGCCCGCTGTCGCAGACCTCGAAGGAACCGGAGAAGCCGAGTTCCATCTGCGCCGTACTCGCGGAAACCGATGTCATCAACATGGTCTCGCGCGGCATCGCCACGCCAGATATTCTGAAGGGGATACACCTTTCGATGGCGAGCCGGCTCGCAAAACTGCTTAAGGTGACCGGAATTAAATCCGGCACCGTACTGCTCACTGGTGGCCTCGCGCTCGATTCGGGTCTGCTGGCAGCGCTGCAGGAAGAACTGGTCAATGAGAAGATAACCGACATCACCGCCTTGAGCCACCCCGATTCCATATGCGCCGGCGCGATCGGAGCGGCGCTGTGGGGAGGATTCCGCTACGAAAAACTGCGCCAGCTCGAGCACCGGGTCGCGGCATAGCCCCGCCGCATCGTGCGCACACGGTTCATCGATCTATAATACCGGCCACCAACGGAGGACGACATGGCTCTGATCATTACCGAAGAATGCACCGCGTGCGACGCCTGCAAACCAGCCTGCCCGAACGAGGCGATCAGCGTCGGGGATCCCTACTACGTCATTGATCCGGCGCGCTGCACCGAATGCGTCGGCGCTTTCGACGAACCCCAATGCAAGCTCGTCTGTCCGGCCGACTGCATCAGCGTTAATCCGGATTTCGAAGAAACGCCGGAGCAACTGCAGGAAAAGTATCAAAGCCTGCACGGCTGAACCCGCACGCGACACCCATGCAGGATCGAATCATTCGCCGATAGGGTCCACGCCCGAGCGGCAAGACGCGGGGAATCAAGCCACGCGCTTGACGAAGGCGAGCCGCTGCGAAGGCGCGAAACCGATCTTGTAGAGAAACCCGAGCAGGCCGAAGTTCTCGCGCGCGACCACGGTTTCCACCCGCTCCACCCGTAGCCCCTCGAGGTTGATGAACAGCTGCGATAGCAGCGCATGGCCCACGCCGCCATGCGAGTAATCAGGGTCGACGCCGATGGTATCCAGAACCGCCACCGGTTCGGGGCGGCCGAAATCACCGAAGTCAGTGCGCGCCATCACGAATCCGGCCGCGATGCCATCAACGCGCGCCACCAGTGACACGCGCACGGCTGAATCCGCGAGCGCCTCCTGCACCACGTGCTCCATGTAGATTTCGCGCCGGCGGCCGGTAACGCTTTCATCGATGCGGTTGATGTGCGCGGTGTCCTCGAGCCTGAGCGTGCGCAAATCGACCTTGTCGCGCACCAGAGCCTCGAAATCGTTGCCCGTGGTGGCGCTGTAGTCGATTTCGCTGGTCGAAAAGCCGCTAAGGTGCGCGGGTGCCAGGACCTTATCGCCCTCGTGCGCGGCAAGGCTGTTGCCGTGCACCGGGCAGTCGACGACCAGGACGTTATCCAGTTCGAATCCGGCATGATCGAAGAACTGCAGAATGCCATGGTCGCGCCACGACGCGGTGGTGCGTATCGCCGCCGCGCCCAGGCGCCTGGCCTCGCCCTCGAGCCTGGACAGCAGCGCTGAGCCTATTCCCTGCCCCTGTTCGCCCGAGGCAACGCCCATCGCTTCCAGCCGCAATGCAGGTTCTGCCCGCCCGAACTGCCCGATCAACTGCCGCGCCATCATGAAGCCTGCGAACGTGCCGTCGCGCTCGCACGCGAACTGCAGGTGAAGACCGGGCTGATCGAGCGCCGCTTTGACACGCCTCTCGAAATAGAACCTGCGCGCGCGGCCGATGTTCGCCTGGTCCAGTGAGACCACGCAATCCAGATCCTGTACGGTCAAGCCGCGAAGCGTGATGCCCGTCTTTTTTTCGCTGGTACCCAATGCAATTCTCCCTCTGATGCAGCTGCGTCGCGCCACTGCGCGCCGCGCTGCGATGCCGCGATTGTAGCGCGGCGATCTTGCGACCGCCCGCGTCTGCGCAAAGTGGTATGCGAACGCGTCGAACGGTTCGGATCACCTAAGCGGAACCTGATGCATGTACGCCGCCCGGGGTAGCAAGGACCATCGGTGAAACGAGCATATATGGTAACCTAGTACTTGATTACCGGTTTGCAGATGCTTGCCCGCTAATTCCGCTCGCCAAGGACCTCCCGCGATGCCGAAACCCGATTCACGAGCTACGCCGTCAGGCCCTCCCGGTGTGGGTGAGCGCCGGGTTGGTGCCGGAGTCCGGGTCCGTCCCATCGAGGCCGGCGATCTTTCCCAGGTGATCTCGATCGATGCTGAAGCAAGCGGTATCGAAAAAGTCGACTACTGGTACGAACTTTTTCACCGCTACGGAACGCGCGGCCGGCAGCAGCGCTTTTTCCTCGTGGCCGAAAGCGGCGCCGTGGTCGAAGGGTTCATCATCGGCGAGGTAAGAGACTGGGAGTTCGGTTCCCCCCCCTGCGGCTGGGTGTTCGGCATTGCCGTGAGGCGCTCCGCCCGCCTTGGCGGTACGGGCACAGCGCTGTTTGACGCGATTCTTGAGAGCTTTCGCCGCGCCGGCGTGCACAAGGTGCGCACCTTGACGACGCGCGACAACAGCGTGGTGCTGTCCTTCTTTCGCAGCCAGGGCATGATGGCCGCGCCGTTCATACCGCTCGAGTTGGACTTGCCTGCGGCAAAGGAAGGCGCGAATTGAAACTTCAGACCAGCACCCTGCTCGCCCTTTATAGCATCGTGGAGGCGGCCTCGCAGCCGGGCAAGCAGATCTCGGCCGCGGAAATTGCGCAACGCTACGGCGTTTCCGCCCATCACCTGGCAAAGGTGCTGCGCGAGCTGGGACGCGCCGGCCTCGTGGATTCGGCGCGGGGTGCCGGCGGCGGCTATCGCTTCTGCGGCAACGCGCGGCGGCTCACGCTAATGGACGTGATCGACCGCTTCGAAGACATTGGCGCCCGTCCGCCCGAGCCAGGTGCCGCGCAGACCGACGTCGGCTTGGCGATTGCGCGCGTACTTTCGGAAATCGACGAGATCGCCAAAGCCACGTTTCGTTCGATCACCATCGACACCCTGCTCAAACTCGTCGAACGGGCACGCCAATCGCAGGCAGCGACCGCACCCGTCACACGCGAGGCCGGGCGCTGAGTTGCGCCAGGGCGTTCGGGAAAACGGGGCCGACTGAAAGAGAGTCCGGTCTTGACTAGGCAAGGCGTCAAGTACTCATATCAAGCTTATCGGTGCGCACCGTCAACTCAAGCGGGTACTCAGGCAGAACTTCAATGAAAGGACGATCGAAATGACAGCTCATATCCTTAACGAAAAAAAGGGCGATGCGACCTATATCACGCTCAACCGCGCCGACTGCGGCGGCCTGGTCAGCGATCCCATGGCGGCCGACCTGGCCCGGATGATCGATGAGGCAGCGGCCAATTCCAAATACATCGTGTTTGGGAGCGTCGGCGCTGATTTCTGTCTCGGACGGGACATGGCCGGCCGCGAACCCGGCCGGCCGAAGGACGCCATGGACGCGCGACGGCGCAACGAAGTAGTGTTCAATTTTTATGGCGCGTTCCACCGGTCGAAAGTGCCCGTGATCTGCGCAGTCCAAGGCCGCGCGCTCGGATTCGGTTGTGCCATTACGTCGGTCTGCGATATCACCATTGCCGCCGAAAGCGCGCGCTTCGCCCTGCCGGAAATGGGACACAACATCATGCCGACCATGGCGATGTCATCCCTGATCGACCGGGTTGGGCGTAAGGGCGTCATGTATCTGACCTATTCGACCGAGGAAATCGACGCCCGGACCGCGCTTGCCTACGGGCTGGTCAGCCGCGTGGTTCCCGACGACAAGCTGGGTGACCAACTGGCGATGGTCTGCGCCGCGCTCGACAAGGCGCCGATGCCCGCGATCCTGTCGGTCAAGGAATACGCGACCAACGCCATCACCATGAGCGTCGCCCAAGCATCCTGTTTCGCGCGCAACATGCACGCGGCGGTAAATACGTCCGAAGGTATGCGCGGATAGGAGTTTCTTGTGACCTAGACTATTTCAGCCCGCCCCCCGCAATGGCGGAGCGGGCCGTCGCGTTTGCGGGGGTATCCGGCCGCTTGCGAGACCTGGACTCGTTCCATGTCCATCCGTTCGTCGACGGCCAAGCGGGCAGGTGCCATCGCGGACCTCCTTCGCACTCAGCCACCGAATATTTCCTTGAAGAACGCCTGCATCGCCACCCACGAGCGCTTGTCGGCGCGCTCTTCATAGGCCGCTTCCTTTCCGCCGGGCGCAATGTGCCAGTGCGTGAAGGCGTGCACCGCATTCCCGTAGCGAACCAGTTGCCAGTCGACTTTGGCATCGCGCATCTCCTTTTCGAACGCAGCGGTTTCCGTGTCCGGCACCACCGGGTCGTCGGCGCCGTTCAGAACCAGGACTTTCGCCTTGATATTTTTCGCGTCGGCTGGATTGGGCGTGCCGAGGTTGCTGTGAAAACCGATCACGCCTGCGATGTCGGCGCCGCTGCGCGCCAGTTCGATCGATGTGACACCACCGAAACAGTAACCGATGGCCGCGATCCTGGCCCGCTCGACAACGGGCAGTGCGCGAAGCTGCTCCAGGCCGGCCGTGGCGCGCGCGCGTAGCAGCGGGCGGTCGTTGACGTATTTCATCATTTCCTGGGTGCAAGCTTCGGGCCCGCTGGGGCGAATTCCCTTGCCGTAGACGTCGGCGCAGAAAACGGCGTAGCCCAGATCCACGAGCATGGCTGCGCGCTTTCTTGCGTAGTCGCCCACACCGGTCCAGTCCGGAAACAACAACACGCCAGGGCGTTTTCCCGGATTCGAGTCGTCATAGGCAAGATGCCCTTCCAGTACCGTGCTGCCTTCCTTGTATTCCTGAGCCTGCGAAATCATGTTTTTTCTCCGTGGGGTACGCGAACAGAGTTGAGGCAGCCAGAGGGGTGATTAATCCGTTACCGGGCGACCTCGGCGGCGACCAAGCAGCGGGTTCTCCCGCAAGGGACAAGTCTATCGTGGCGGACCGTTTTTTATCGACGCCCGCGCGGCGCCCCCTGAACGGGTAAGGGCGCGTGCGCGAGCCGCGGTGGCTAAGCGCACGGGGCCAGATGTGCGCGCAACAGTTGCTCGAACTGGTCGTTCGCGACGGGCTTGCTGAAATAGTAGCCCTGCGATTCGTCGCAGGCGCACTCGCGCAGGAACGTCTCCTGCTCCAGCGTTTCGACGCCTTCGGCGACGACGGTCAGTTTTAGGCTCTTGCCCATGGCGATGATCGCCTCGGCGATCGCCCGGTCTTCGGAATTGTGCGGCAGCTCGCGGATGAACGAGCGGTCCACCTTGAGCGTGTCGATGGGGAAGCGCCTGAGATGGTTAAGCGAGGAGTAGCCCACGCCGAAATCGTCGATGGCGAGCCGCGTGCCCATCCGCTTGATGTCCGCCAGAAGCCTGCCCGCGCGCTCGGCGTCCTGCATCACCATGCTCTCTGTGAGTTCGAGTTCCAGCAGGTGCGCCGGCATGGCGCTGTCTCGCAGCGCCTCGGCAATGTCCTGGAGCAGGTTCTCGTCGGCGAACTGGCGTGCCGACAGGTTGACCGCCATACGCAGTGCCGGCAGGCCCGATTTCTGCCACGCCATGTTCTGCACGCAGGCGGTGTTCAACACCCACTTGCCGATCGGAACGATCAGTCCGGTCTCCTCGGCCAGCGGAATGAACTGCCCGGGCGGCACCATGCCAAGGTCCGGGTGCTGCCAGCGCACCAGCGCCTCGACGCCGGTGATTCTCCGCGTGGCCAGATCAAGCTTGGCCTGGTAGTGCAGGAAGAACTCGCTACGTTCCAGCCCTAGACGCAGGCTTGTCTCCAACGCGAGGCGCTCGAACGAGTGGGAGTTGATGCCACTGGAGTAGAACTTGAAGGTGTTCTTGCCCTCCTCCTTGGCACGGTACATGGCGATGTCGGCGTTCTTCATCAGCGCCTGCTCGTCCTGGGCGTCGGCCGGATACATGCAGACGCCGATGCTCGCGGTCACCCGGCATTCCTGCCCCATAATGGATATAGGCTTGATAAGGGCCGAGAGGATCTTTCGCGCAACCGCCTCGACCTGCCCGGCCTCGTTCACCTCCTGCACCAGAACCACGAACTCGTCCCCGCCCATGCGCGCGACGGCGTCGCTCGCGCGCACCGTCTGCACCAGACGCCGGCCCATCTCCTGCAGCAGTTGATCCCCGGCTTCGTGGCCGAGCGTGTCGTTGATGACCTTGAAGCGGTCCAGGTCGATAAACAGCACCGCGAAGTTGCGGTGATAGCGCTGCGCGTTTTGTAGTGCGGCATTCAGCACCGCACTGAACATCGCACGGTTAGGCAAAGCGGTCAGCGAGTCATGATTCGCCAGGTGCTCGATGCGCGCTTCAGCCTGCTTGCGAGCGGTGATGTCCTTTCCGACTCCGCGATAGCCCTTGAACGCGCCCGATTCGTCGAAAACCGGCTCGCCACATACGCTCACCCAGGCTTTCTCGCCCGATTTTTCCAGCCAGCACAACTCCAGATCGTGAAACGGCTTGTGCGCGTCCAGAATTGCGACATGTGCAGTCCAGTCCTCCGCGCTCATGTTGGCGTAGCTGAGGTCCCACGGCCTCTTTCCGATGAGCGTTATCTCATGCGAATCGCTCGTATCCGATCTTGCGCCGGAGAACAACGTGAAGCGGTACTGATGGTCCTGCTCCCAATATTCGTCGGAGGAGAGGTGCGTCAGGCTGCGGAAGCGCGCTTCGCTCTTGCGCAGCACCTCTGCGGCCTGCTTGCGTTGCACGAACTGGCCGATCTGGCTGCCGATCACGCGTATGGTCCGCAGTAACCGCTCGTCCGGCTCATGCACATTACGGCTGTTGAATCCCAGTACTCCGATGACCTTGCCTTCGGCCGTCACCGGAAAGTTGAATGCGCCGCGCAATCCGGAGTCAAACGAGCGCACCCTTTTGGCCGCGCGCGGATCAGCGGCAAGATCGGCGGCCCACTGCACTTCGTCCAATTGCAACACCCGGCCCATCAATCCGGCACCCGAGGCATAGGTAGCCGTGCGTGAGCGCGCGATGTAATCGTCCAGATTCAATCCTGGCACGCTCCAGAATTCCGCGAAACGCAGCACGCCGGCCGCCTCATCCAGTCGAAAGTAGCGGCCGCACTCCCATCCCACCGAATTGCAGATGGCGGCGATCACCGACGTCAGGCCCGCCGACTCGCTCTCCGCCTTGGCCAGGCAGCGCGTCACCGCATGCTCCAGGTCGCGCAACTGTTCCTCGCGCTTGCGCTCGCGGATATCACGTGCGATGGAAACGACAATGTCTCCGCTCGGCGAGCGCACCGCGCGCGGGTATGCCTCGATCAGCAATTCCGATCCGTCCTTGCAGCGGTAGACGCCCTCCACCGTTGGCGCAGACAGGTCACCGGCAAACATGCGGTCGTAGAGCCGCACGAGTTCGTCCCTGGTCTTCGAGAAGATGTCCGGCGGCCCCATCGCCTGCAGTTCCTGCCGGCTGTAGCCCAGCGCCCGACACGCCGCATCGTTGACGTCGATGTAGCGAACGCTCGCGCGGTCGATAAGCAGCATCAGGTCCGCCGATGCGTCCATCGCGGCACGGAAGCGGCGCAACTCCTCCTCGGCCTCTTTTTGCCGCAAGTACTGGCCGATCTGGCCGCCGATGACGCGGATCGCACGCATCAACCGCTCATCGGATTCGCGCAGCGCACGGGTGTTGAAAGCGAGCGTACCGATGGTTTTTCCTTCTGCAAGGACCGGGAAGACGAATCCGCCGCGTATGCCAAGGTGGGCCGCGAACGCGGCCCGGATCGCGCGCTCATCCTTGCTGACGTCGGCAACCCAAAGCGCCTCTCCCGACTGCCACACCCGGCCCATCAATCCGACTCCCCGGTTGTAGATCAGTTCGCGCGATCGCTCCAGAAAAGTCTGGATTTTGGGCTCGGGCACACCCCAGGACACGCCAAAGCGCAATACGCCGGATGTGTCGTCCACGCGAAAATACCGACCGCACTCCCAGCCCTCGGCCTCGCAGATGGCGCGAATCACCGCGGTCATCGCCTCATTGGCGCTATGGGCTTTGGCGATCTGGTGCGCCACCGAATCCTCCAGGCGCTGCAACTGCTCGGCGCGAATGCGCCCGGTGATGTCGCGGGAGACACCGCAATAGCCTTTGAATCGTCCGCTTTTGTCGGACATCGGCTGCCCGCTGGTGCTGATGTAGCGCATCCCGCCCCGCGACCCGGGACGCTTGAATATGAAATCGGTAAAAGGCTGTCTCGCTGCCAGAAGGGCTTGGTGCTGGTCCCAGTTGCCGTGCTGGTCGAGCGGTACCGCGCCATGATCCCAGCGCGTCGTTCCGAGGAAAGTATTGGGGTCGATGTTCGACTTCGCCAGTATACCGCCTGTGAGCAGGGTAAAACGGCAGTGTTCATCCTGTTCCCAGTAAGCCTCCGAGGAGATCTCCATGAGTCTGTCGAAGCGCTCCTGGCATTGCCGCAGCGACTCGCCCGAGTCCTGCAATTGATCCGTGTCCTCCATGGCGCCCATCGCGTGCCTCAACGTTCAGAATGTCCGTCTCACCTTTCCCGTGCAGTGCGGCCTCAAGCACGCACCGGCGCCGCGCCGGACCTGAGGGTACGGGCGATGCGGCGAAATGTCCGCTTGCCCGCCTGCATCTCCTCGCCCTTCCTCCCGTCTGCCCCCTGGGAATAACGGGGCAGCGGCCTGCATCCCCCGCCTTAAACGCGGCAGCGGTCAACGGGCGCACTTCGCAGCCCTGCCCAAGTGTTATCGTCCGCGGCGGAAATAAATTCAGTCCCGCAATTCGGGACGAAGCGGTGGCGTGGAACTGGCGACCCCGGACCAGCCGGCAAGTAGGCTGCCCGGGTCCTGGCCTGCCGGCGGTCGCAACGGCTAAAGGCGGTCCGGGATCATGACATCAAGCTTCTCAATCGCTCGAATAGATCTATCCAGGATCTATCCAGGATCTATCCAGGATCTATCCAGGATTGACGTATGATTCAAAATGCTTGATCATCACTTTGCAAGTTGATTTTGGCGTAATACCGGTCTGCCGCAAGGCAGGCACCTCGGAAAATTACCATCCCCCCAGAATTAAGTCGCCGGTACCTATTGAGGGCGGGGAAATGACAGGAAGATTTAAAAATGTTCAAGGCCACTTCTGACAAGATATTGCCGACTGCCATTATCGGTTCGATCCCACGACCGAGCTGGTACAAAGAGAATCTGGGCAGTCGCGCTTTTGTTAGTGCCATGGTCAATGCCGGATTCCGTGAACAGTACGAAGATGCGCTGGCTTGCTACATTCGCGATCAGACGATCGCCGGACTCGATATCCTTACCGATGGCGATTGCCGGTTTGACAATGACGTGGGCGGGCAAAGCTGGACAACCTATCCCCCGAAGCACATGTCCGGCTTCGAAGATGACAACCCGAATCCTGCGAAACCCGGCAGCGGCGGCATTATGTTTCCTCGCGGCCATATCCTGCATGATTACCTTGAGGCCAAAGTAATGCCGAGCATCGTCGGCCCCGTTGGCCGCGGGAACCTGCAATACACCGAAATGTGGAAAACCGCCCAGCGCCAAACCACCAAGCCGATGAAGTTCGGCACGATCACGCCGGAACTGGTTGCGTTTGCCGTTGGTGATCGTTACTACAAGGATATCCGTGAACGGATCATGGCGATCAGCGACGCCTTGAACGATGAACTGAACAGATTGGCCGACGCCGGGTGCCCGGTGATTCAGATGGAGGAGCCGCAAATTCACCTGTTGGCGGTGCGCAATTTCGTCGATGAAATCATTAACCCGGAATACATGGTCACGGTGTTCAACAACACCGTCAAAGGATTGCGCGATAAGACTGAAGTCTGGTGCCACAGCTGCTGGGGCAATCCGTCGCAGCAGCGCATGTTTGCCAAAGTGCAAAGTTATGAACCCGCCCTGGAAGCCATGAACCGGGTGGATGCCGATGTGGTGACGTTTGAAAGTTGCAGTTCCGGCGGAATCGACCTGAAAGAAATCGGCAAGAGGATTACCGACAAGAAAATAGCCATCGGCGTCATCGATCACCATACCTTGCAAATCGAAACCCCGGAAGAAGTGGCAGGCTTGATTCGCCGCGCTCTGGAACACATCCCGGTCGAACGGCTGGTGATTTGTTCCGATTGCGGCATGGGACGCGAAGGAATGAGCCGTCGTCACGCGTTCTACAAGATGGTGTCCATAGTTCTGGGCACCAACATCGTGCGCAAGGAACTGGGATTGCCGCAAGCTCAGTGCCTGGCTGCCGATGAGCGCTATTCGCTGGTGCCTTCGGCATAAATAAAACGTGCCCACGCAAGGCGCGCAAACAAACTCGCGTGGGCCAACCGAGGCGCAAGACGCCGACCACGCACCCCAGCGCGCGCCGTATCGACCCGGGTGTCGCCGCATTGCATCGCACGCACCCACGATGTTAAGCTGGTTCCAGGCCGCGAAGAACACATCCCGGTTCGGGTCGCCAATTCGCGAAGCGCATCGCTGTTCCGGTCGCAGCCTCCGGCTCGCCTCGGCGCCCAGACGGCACACTTAGCGCACACAGGAGGCATTAGCCCGTGTACAAAGCCACCGCCGGAATCGTCCTCCCCACCACCATTATCGGCTCCCTGCCGCGGCCCAGTTGGTACACGCAGAACCTGGGAAGGCGCGATTTTCGCGAGGCGATGGTCGACAGGTTCTACCGCGAGCAGTACCTGGACGCGGCGTCCGCGTATTTGCGCGATCAGGAAACCGCCGGACTGGACATCGTGACCGACGGCGACTGCCGCTTCGACGCCGATGTTGGCGGCCACAATTGGTTTTCCTACCCGGCACTGCGCATGCACGGCTTTTCCGGCGCGCACGCGTACACCGCCAAGGGCGGGCGCGCCGGCATACCGCAAAGGCGCGGGCATATCCTGCACGACATCCTCGAGACGCGGGTGATGCCGGACCTGGTCGGCCCCGTGGGCCGGGGAACGCTGCAATACACGGCGATCTGGAAAGCGGCACAGCGCCTGACGACGCGCCCGGTCAAGTTCGGCACCATCACCGCGGAGCTCATCGCGATGGGGGTGCGCGACTTTCATTACAAGGATCTGCGCGATGCAATCTTGGCGATCAGCGACGCCCTGAACGAGGAGTTGATCGAACTGGCCGATGCCGGTTGCCCCGTGATCCAGATGGAAGAACCGCAGATTCATCTCCTCGCAGCCAAGGGGCTAGTCGACAAGGTGCTCAACCCGGACTTCATGGTCGAAGTGTTCAACAACACCGTGCGGGGCCTGCGCGGCAAGACCGAAGTGTGGTGCCACACCTGCTGGGGCAACCCCGCGGGCCAGCGAATCTTCGCTACCCAGCCCAGCTACGCGCCAGCATTGGAAGCGCTCAACCGCGTGGATGCCGACGTCGTCACTTTCGAGTGCTGCAGCACCGGCGGGATGGATCTGGAGGCGATAGGCAAAGGCATCAAGGGGGAAAAGAAAGTCGCAATCGGCGTAGTCGATCACCACACCCTGCAGGTCGAGACACCGGAGAAGGTCGCGGATTCGCTGCGCAGAGCGCTGAAACACATCCCGGCCGAGCGGCTGATCGCCGCCACCGACTGCGGCATGGGCCGCGAAGGAATGAGCCGCCGCCACGCTCTCTACAAGATGGTTTCGATTGTGCAGGGCACAAATATTGTGCGGCGCGAGCTCGGCCTGCCCGTAGCCGTGTGCCTCGCCGCCGACGATAGATACTCGATGGTCGAATCGGGCTGAGCGCAGAATTGTGACCGCAGTGCGGCGGTCGTCCAAAGACTAATTGTTTCAACCAAGGAGGAGACGAGCATGAACGGAACGACGTGTATTTCCAAAGGTGCATTCCTCACGGCCGCCATGATGGCATTGACGGCATTGCCGGCCGGCGCGGCGGAGTACAAGATGACCATGGGATCGAGCCATCCACCGGTGCTGCCATGGACGATTCCGCTCAAGACGCTGATCGTCCCCGACTCGAACAAGATACTCAGGCAGGCCGGCATTGCGGACCGGATCGTGTGGACCGAAGCGTACGGAGGCTCACTCTACAACTTTCAAAACACACTGGAGGGCGTGGGCGACGGGCTCGCCGACATCGGCTGGGTCGGATCGCTCTGGGAACCGGCGAAGCAGCCGCTGCAGAACATCGCGTACTACATGCCGTTCGTGACCGGTGACTTCCGCATCATGGCGAAGCTCCAGGACAGGCTCATCGAAACGGTTCCTGCCTTCGCCGCGGAATGGACCAAGCACAACACGGTCTACCTCGGGGCGGAGGTTGCCGACACCTACCATCTGGTGACCAAGTTCCCGGTCACGAAGTTCTCGGACCTCAAGGGCAAGAAGCTGATCGCGCCGGGCGCGATCGCGGCCCGCCTGCAGGGGACGGGCGCAATTGCCGTCGACGCGGGGCTGCCGCTTTTCTACAACATGCTGCAGACAGGCGTGGCGGACGGCACACTCATCCTGATCACAGGCGTGCTGCCTTTCAAGCTGCACGAGGTCGCGCCCTATATCACCAAGGTCGACACCGGAGCGGTGTTCGCGGGCGCCCTGGCGATGAACAAGGACACCTGGAACAAGCTTCCGCCGCACATGAAAGTGCTTTTCAAGGGACTCGGGCGGGAGTACGCCGAGATGACCAACAGTATCGTCGCGCAACGCGAGGCGGCTGCCTGGGCGGCACTCGAGAAGAATCCGAAAGTCACGATCTCGGAGCTTCCGATGGCGGAACGCGTGAAGTGGGCGAACGCGCTTCCCGACGCCGGCGCCGACTGGGTCAAGCGCAACGGCGAAGCTGGACGCCAGGTGTTGAAGGTCTTCATGGACGCGGCGCGCAAGAGCGGAGCGAAGCCGCTGCGCGATTGGGACAAGGGACTTTGAGCCTGAAGCGCTCCGGGCGGTAGTTTTCGCCCGCCGGAAGACCACAGTCCGATGACGACCCAGCCCGATTCGGCTGCGGCCGGGCGCGTGGTGAAGCCTTTCGCGTCCGCAGCGAAAGGCTTCACTGCGCTGACGCTGGGCATGAACAGCGTCGGCACGTTCTGGGTGTTCTGCCTGATGTTCGTCATCTGCGCGGACGTCATCGGCCGCTACGTGTTCAACGCGCCGATTCGCGGCGCAGCCGAGATGGTGGGCTACTCCATCGTCACCGCGGTATTCCTGCAGCTTGCCAATACGCTGCATGTCGGACGATTCACGCGCTCGGACATGCTGATCGAGCGGCTCGAGACCCGTCGGCCGGCGGCCGGCTACTTCTTCAACGCCCTCTTCGACGCACTCGGCATCGCGGTGTTTGCCGTAATCACCTCTGGCACGTACCCAAAGCTCCGGTACGCCTGGGGTACGAACGAGATCACGGGTACTCCGGGGGATTTCACTTTCATCATCTGGCCGTTTCTCGCCGTAATCGTGTTCGGCGCGGCGGTAACGACGCTCGAATTCGCGCTCCGGTTGGTCGCGTCCGCTCACCGCGCATGGGTCGCGGTCGCGCATCCCGTGCCCGGTGCCCGGCCGGCCTGGCCGTGGATCGCCGGCTTGATAACGCTGGCGGCGATCGCAGGCTTGGTCGCAGCAAGCGGCCTGAGCGCCATACAGGTCGGTATTTTCGGCATCGTCGGCCTGTTGGTGCTCATTTATGCCGGCATGCCGATAGGCACAGTTATGATCGTGCTGGGCTTCGTCGGCATCTGGATGATACGCGGTGATCCGGACCTCGGCATGCGAGTGCTCTCGCGCACCTCGACCGAGTACCTGAGGAACTACTTCTTCGGCGTGGTGCCGCTGTTCGTGCTGATGGGGCTGCTGGTCAGCGTCTCGGACGTCGGTCGGGACACCTTCGATGTCGCCCGGTGGGTGCTGCGGCGGGTGCGCGGCGGGCTGGGCGTCGCGACGGTGGTGGCGAACGCGATCTTCGCTTCGATCACCGGCTCGTCGATCGCCTCGGCAGCCGTGTTCACCAAGATCGCAACGCCGGAAATGCTCCGCCACGGCTACACTCCGCGCTTCGCGGTCGGCGTGGTAGCGGGTTCGTCGGTGCTCGGAATGCTGATCCCGCCCAGCCTGCTGCTCATCGTCTACGGCTTTCTCGCCGAGGAATCGGTGGGTCAGCTCTTCCTCGCGGCGATCGTGCCGGGGCTCATCCTCGCGACCGCGATGGCATTGATGATCGTGATGATGGCGACATTCTGGCCCTCTTTCATCGGGGGATCGAGCGTGCGCGAGGAGGAGCACCCCGTAAGCATCCGGGCCGCGGCCCTGAAGCTCACGCCTATCTTCGCTCTGATCGTGCTCGTACTCGGTGGGATCTACGGCGGAGTATTCACGCCGACGGAGGCGGGCGCCGCAGGCGCGCTCGGCGCACTCGTGATCGCGATGGTACGCAGGAAGCTCACCTGGAGGAAGCTGTGGGAAACCATGGTCGAGACCGGCTACGTGACGGTGTCCGTGCTCTTCCTTCTCCTCGGCGCGCGCGTGTTCGGACAGATGCTCGCAATGTCCAATATGCCGCAGCAGATGAGCGCGCTTGCTACCGGGGCGGACCTGGGGCTCTACGGCTTCATCACGCTATATCTTGCCGTCGTAGTTCTCCTGGGCACGATCCTCGATTCGGTCTCGATCATGGTGATCGCGCTCCCGTTCGTGCTACCTGTCGTGAAGCACCTGGGCGGCGACCTGATCTGGTTCGGCGTGGTCACCGTCGTGGCGGTGGAAATCGGACTGCTCACGCCGCCGTTCGGCATTTCCTGTTACGTGGTCAAGTCCACGCTGGACGACAGCCGCATTTCGATCAACCAGATCTTCGCGGGGGCGATTCCTTTCGTGATCGTGATGCTGCTCGTGGTCGCGCTTCTCGTTGCCGTTCCGCAGTTGAGCCTGTTTTTTCAGTAGCCCCGACGCCCGCGCACGCTCAACCCCACATTTGCCGCGCCACCTCGACCACGAGATCGAGCTTGCGCCACTGCTCGTCGATGCTGAGCGCGTTGCCGTGGTAGGTGCTGGCGAATCCGCACTGCGGCGACAGGCAGAGGTTTTCCAAGGGGACGAACTTCGCCGCCTCGTCGATACGACGCTTCAACTCGTCCTTGCTCTCCAGAGTCCCGACCTTGGTGGTGACCAGGCCGAGCACTACCCTTTTTCCTCGAGGCAACAGGCGCAGCGCCCCGAAGCCGCCGGCGCGCGAGGAGTCGTACTCCATGAAAAAGCCGTCCACGTCGGACGAGAACATCGCTTCGATGACCGCGTCCTGGTACGGACCCGCCGCCATCCAGGTGCTGCGGAAGTTGCCGCGGCAGGTGTGCAGTGTGACCGACATGCCCGCGGGCCGGCCGGCAAGCGCACCATTGATCGCGTCGGCATAGGCGCGCGGTAGCGTCGCCGGGTCGTCGCCATGATCGCGGTAGTTCGCGCGCACCCTTTCGTCGCAAAGATAGGAGAAGCTCACGTCGTCGAGTTGCAGGTAAGTGCAGCCGGCCTCGCCGATGTGGCCGATCGCGGTGCGCCACGCGCGGGTGGCGTCGGACCAGAATTCGGCCAGGTCCGGATAGACCTCGCGCGAGATGGCATTGCGCCCGCCGCGAAAATGCAGCGTCGCAGGCGCGGGTATGCACAGCTTGGGCGTGTTCCTCGCCACCGACTGCAGAAACGCAAAATGATCGCTCATGATGGGGCGCGGGCAGCCAAGCTTGCCGGTGACCGTCACCATCGGCGGGACGTCCTCGGCCTCGAAAGTGAGCCCGACCACGGGCTTCAAGGTGACGCCATCGAGCTGCCGGCAGAAATCGAGATGCCAGAAGTCGCGCCGGAACTCGCCGTCGGTGCTTGCCCGAAGGCCGATCGCCTCCTGTTTCGCGATCGCCTCGCGGATCGCGCGGTCCTCGACCGCTTTCAGCTCGGCCGCGGAGATGTGTCCGGTCTTGGCCTTCGCGCGCGCTTGGTGCAAATCGGGCGGGCGCAGCAGGCTGCCGACGTGGTCGGCTCGGAACGGTGGTTTCGTGTTCAATTTGTACTCCTCAGATGGTGTCATTTTTGACTTTCCCGCGGAGGCGTAGTCACAGGCTCACTTGGGAAACTTCCCTCCCGAAAAGAAGGTGTTGAGCACATTGCCCTTGGTAATGGGCAGCAGCAGGCACGAGGGATGCTCGGCGTCGTGCATCACCATGATTCGCGATGCATGGGCGCGGCGCAGGGTGCCGCAGCCGATCATATCGAGCGGGTCTTTCGGCGGGTCATCGGCGCAGGCGATGCGCAAGGCGATTCGTGAACCGGGATTGAACTGAATCCCGGTGGCAACGATCTTGATGTCGAATTCATAGACCTGCCCGGGAACCAGCGGCTCGGGATCGACATGGGTATGAATAGGCTCCCAAGGCTTGGAGGCCGCCAGGTCCAGCTTGCGATGCGAGCCCTTCAGCCAGCCCTTGCTGACCAGCCGCTCGCGGCCCTCGGCGTCGATTTCCAGCAGTGTGACGATCCAGTGGATGTCGTCGTCGGTGGTCGCGGCGTAGAGTTTCAGCGCGATCGGGCCCACGACCTCGGTGTTCTCCACCAGCGGCGGCGTCGCATACTGCAGCCGCCCGCGCTTCCACGGCGAGTCCTCGAATGAATCGCCGCCCTCGAACGGCCAATGTTCGTGCTCGTTGAGCAGACCGTACTCGTGCAGGTAGAACGGCGTCCAGCGCGTCTGAGGCAAGGGCCAGGTCGTCGACTGCTTCCACTCGCCGGTATTCATCACGAACACCCTGACCGGCGGCTCGTCCATGATGCCGGTGTCGTTGCTCTTGATCCAGTGATCGAACCAGCGCACCGCCTCGTGCTGAAGCTGGTAGACGGGCCTGTCGAGGTAGATCGGCGGGCCAATAATCATTTTCTTGGGCACGTCCAGATGCTCCCAACTGCGGAAGGCTGCAGGCAGGTGGATGCCGTAGTTCCCCCAGCAGGCGCCTATATAGGCGGGAACCTTGATTTTCGAATAGTCGACCGTGCGCTCTTCCCAGTAGGCCGAGCGAGTCGGATGCAGCAGGATGTCGGTGACAAAGGCGTTGACCTGCGCACCGGGGTTCCTCAGGATCGCCATCAATTCCGGAACCGAGCGGATGTCCTCGTTCTCCATCAGCGCGGCGATTGCGCGCCGGAAGCCCTCTTCACCCAGTTCTTCCTTGGCGTGGTTGCGCGGGCGCACGTTGCCGTAGACCAGCGATGTCTGGCTCCAGCCGACCGGCCACTGGTAGCCGAGCAGGCCGCCGCGGTAACAGATGTCGCGGTACAGGTCGGTGTTGCCCCACGGACAGAACAGCGCCTTGAGCGCCTTGGGCTGGCGCATTGCGACCATCAGCTGCATGCGCGCGAAGTAGGAGACCCCGAACATCACCACATTGCCGTCGCACCAGGGCTGTGCGGCGAGCCACTCGATCACCGCGCAGGCGTCGTCGACCTCGCGCGGGCCGCAGTACTGCCACTCGCCCTGCGACTTGCCGGTGCCGCGCATGTTGCAGACCAGGTGCGCGTAACCTCGGCGCGCGAAGAAGTTCGGGTCACCGGCCTCGAGCGACGCGTTGGTGCGCTCCTGGTCGGCGTGCTTCCACTGCGCCGAGGAAATTGCCGCCGGCGTGATCGGTCCGGTCTGCCCCTCGGCATGGTAGCCGTGCACGCCCAGCACGGCCGGAAAACGTCCATCTGCGTCGGGGCGCCACAGGTTGGCATGCAGCGTGATGCCGTCGTCCATCGCGATCGTCCGGTCCGGTTCGGCAATGACCCCGTATTGGCGGGCCGAGGTTTTCCAGGTCGGCCCGATCATCGCGCCGGCATATTCTTCAAAGGGCATACTCGATTCTCCTCCGTGTTGGTTTCTACAGGAACCGAAAGCTACAACATCTGGTCGTTTGCTGTTCGCCGCAGGCGCAATAATTCCAGCGAAATCCGGGAAAACGCATAGCTAAATGCGCTGTTCAACAAGATAGGCAATTCTTCTCGCTATTCCTTTCCTATTGCCGCTTGAGTTCTTCGAGCGCCCGTTCGAGTAGCATGCGGTCGAGCTTGTCCTTGTCGCGCGAGGACTGCTTGGTCTTGAGCAGACCCTCCATGCTCAAGGTGTGAACGGGGATGCCCTCGAAATCGATGGTCTGCGAATGAGGCAACAGCGATTCGTAGGTTTCTCCGCAGGCGCTGAACATCAGGTCGACGACAAAAGCATCCGCCACCCTGATCGTTTCGCCTTCGGTGAACCACTCGGGCATCAGTTCTTCAGACACCTTGTCGGGCAGGAGCAGCAGCGCCCGCTTGACACGTTCCCCCTGCTCGCGCGATGGTCGAAGCACGATATCGATATCCGTGGTGCCCCGCTGATAGCCCAGCGCGTAAAGCGCGTAACCGCCAATCAGCAGATAGTCGACGCCATGTTCGTTCAGGGCGCGCAGCAGAAGTTTCAAGTCCTCGACACTGGCCGGCCGAGCGGTTTTCTGCCCGGGGCGATTCATCAGCGTTGGCTGCGACGTGCGGCGCGAAACCGGATGTTTTCCGCAATCGCCCGGGCGAGTGCCGCATCGCTATGGCGGTTCATCTCCTCGTGCGTGGCAAACCGATAGAGGCCCTTTGGTATCCCCGTGGTTGCGAGCGCGGCCAGTGCCTGGCCGGTGCGTTGATGAACACCGGCCAGGCGCAGGGCGTCCCCGGTGGGATAAAGAGCGGGCTGGAGCGGGGTTCGCCGACCGATTTTTCTCATGGTCTGATTATGAGGGCTGGGTGACCCAATTCCAAGTAATTGGGTGCAATGCACTGGTCGATACGCAGTCTCATCGACCATGGAGACATACCCGTTCACTGCTTGATGCGGAACATGTCCTGCTCCATGCTCTCCTGCTGCTGGACTTCCGGACCCTCGTAGGGCCGATCGACGAACAGCGTCTGGTATGCGGCCACGAAGCCGTTCTTGTAGGGCGCTCCGCAGTAATGCGCCGATTTCACCCGGTCCCACAGGACGTAGCCTTCCCGGTCCACGCAATCTTCATCGACCGACGCGGCAACCAGCTTGCCCACCACCATCATTCTGCCCGCCCACTCCCTGGTCCATTCGACCGTGCATTCGAAATGCCTCGGACATTCCAGGATCCGCGGCGGCTTGACGATCGTCGAAGGCAGCGCAGTCAGGCCGGCCTTCTCCAGTTCGTTCACGCCCGGGGCGAACGGCAGGCCGGCGATACGCACCTGCTCCAGAATCCGGCGCTCCCACTTCGGCAGGTTGGCAACGAACTCCCCGGTCGCGATCACGTTGTTGGCCGTGTCCTTGCCGATGCTGGTGGTAAACGCGATATAGACCGGCTCGTGGTTCACCCGCGTGCAGGTGCCGTAGGAGGCCGCGTTCGTGCACCCCTGCGCATCGACGGTGGTGATCATCGCAAGACAGGAACTCGGCGCGAACAAACGATCCCAGAATTCCCTCGGCTGGTTCAATTTCGCTGGCACTGTCATGGCTACTCCATGCGCGCAATAGGTC
>Ga0326597_10003440_pt1 | contig 22847 bp, 20 predicted proteins | sample RVTome_12_FD_203789 | JGI IMG/M metagenome (GOLD analysis project Ga0326597, IMG submission 203789) | Soil microbial communities from uranium-contaminated site in the Upper Colorado River Basin, Wyoming, United States - RVT100D185 | ecosystem: Environmental > Terrestrial > Soil > Contaminated >...
AGATTATCTCAAAGGAAGAAGGGAAGATCATCGCCGAAGGCCGGGGCGAAGCAAGCCGGGCCGTCGAAACCATGATGGGATCGGCGGAGGAGGCCAAGCGGCTCCACGGCGAGACGGTTCCGTTAGACGCCGACCCCACCGGCAGCAAGAAGCTCGGTTTCACTTTGCGCATTCCGTGCGGCGTGGTGGCGGCGATCGCGCCGTTCAATTTCCCGTTGAACCTGGTCACGCATAAAGTCGGCCCGGCCCTGGCCGCGGGCAACAGCGTCATAATCAAGCCGGCTTCGGACACGCCGCTCTCGGCCTTGAAGCTCACTGAGATCCTGCTCGAAGCGGGACTGCCGCCGGAGGGGATTCAGTGCATCCCCGGCCCGGGCGGCGAGATCGGCGATGCTCTGGTCGCCGACCGCCGCGTGCGGAAGGTGACTTTTACCGGCAGCCGGGAAATCGGCGACCGCATCTGCCGCACGGCGGGCATTAAGAAAGTGACTATGGAACTCGGCTCCAACAGTCCGGTCATCGTCATGCCCGACGCTGATCTGGACAAGGTTGCGACGGTCTTGGCGATGACCGGGTACGGCAATGCCGGTCAAACCTGTATTTCTACGCAGAGAGTACTGGCGGCAAAGAAAGTATACGGCGACCTGCTGGGATCACTCAAGCCCAAAGTCGAAGCGCTGACCACGGGCAACCAGCTCGACGAGAAATCAAAAGTTGGACCGATGGTGAAGGAGAGCGAGGCGGTACGCGTCGACAGTTGGATTAACGAAGCGGTGGCGGGGGGCGCGCGCCTGGTCGCCGGGGGCGGCAGACGCGGCGCGTTCTATATGCCCGCGGTGGTCCCCGACGTGCACCCGGATATGCGCATTTCCCGTGACGAATTGTTCGGGCCGGCGGTGGCGGTGACACCTTTCGATACGATCGAGGAAGCCATCGCGTTGGCGAACGACAGCATTTACGGACTGGCGGCGGGCATATTCACCGAGAACGTCGAATGGGCGATGAAGTTCGCGCGCGAAGCGGAAGCCGGCAACCTCCACATCAATTGGGGCTCGCAGTGGCGCGTCGATTTGATGCCCTACGGCGGCCTCAAGGATTCGGGATTCGGCAAAGAAGGGCCGCGCTACGCGGTGGAAGAGATGACGGAGCTTAAGATGGTCGTGTTTCATTTGAATAGCTGACAATATCTATGTAGGTTCAAATCGTTTAAAACAGTTCAAGACGTTCAAGCCGATGTGCAACCGGCGATTCGTCTAGATTCCTCCCAAATTTCATACGATTTGAACGACTTGAACGATTGGAACGTTTTGAACGGCAATTAACTGAGATAACGAATGCGAACCGATGGACGAAAAACAAAGCAACTGCGGCCGATAAAAATTACGCCGGGCTATCTGAAGACCGCCGACGGCTCGGTGTTGATCGAAGTCGGCGACACGAAAGTTATTTGCACGGCGAAGCTCGAAGAGCGTGTGCCGCCGTTTTTGCGCAATAGCGGCAAAGGCTGGATCACGGCCGAGTACGGCATGCTGCCGGGGTCGTCGCGGGAGCGCATCGGGCGCGAGTCGGCGCGCGGCAGAGTCGGCGGTCGCACCCACGAGATTCAACGGCTCATCGGCCGCAGCCTGCGGGCGGTCGCCGATCTCAAAAGCCTCGGCGAGCGCACGATCTGGATCGATTGCGACGTGATCCAGGCCGACGGCGGCACGCGCACGGCATCGATCACCGGCGCTTACGTGGCACTCGTGGAAGCCGTGCGGAGCTGGCTCGACCGGGGGATCATAAAGACCGACCCCGTCAAGGATTCGGTCGCGGCCGTGAGCATCGGCATCATCGACGGGAAAATCCTCTTGGATCTATGTTACGAGGAAGACTCCCGCGCCGACGTCGATATGAACTTCGTCATGACCGGCTCCGGCAAATTCATCGAAGTGCAGGGCACGGCGGAAAACGCGCCGTTCACCCGGAAACAGATGGAACATATGGCGGAGATCGCCCAAGAAGGCATTGGCGAACTGATCAAGGCGCAAAAGAACGTTTTGCTCCCTCGCTCCTAGAATTGTCGACCGTGACCGAACTGCTCGTCGCAACCACCAATCAGGGGAAATTCGCCGAGGTCAATGCCTTTCTCAAGAGTCTTCCACTGACAATTCTTTCGCTCAAGAGCCTCGGCAGTTGGCCCGCTGTCGTCGAGGATGGCGCGACATTCGAGGAAAACGCGTTCAAGAAGGCGCGTGCGCTGGCGGAATATTCAGGCATGTTCACATTGGCCGACGATTCTGGTCTGGAAGTCGACGCTTTAAACGGCGCGCCGGGCATCTACTCGGCCCGCTATGCCGGCGAAGAGGGCAACGACGACAAAAACAACGAAAGGCTGCTGCGCGAATTGACTGGCGTGCCGGAAGAGAAACGGAGCGCGCGTTTTGTTTGTGCCCTGGCACTTTGCGCTCCTGAATCGCGCGGCATGAAAAAGTGGACCGTGCGGGACTCCTGCGAAGGCCGCATTGCCTTCGAGATCAGGGGACAAAACGGTTTCGGCTACGATCCGCTGTTTTTTTATCCTCCTTTCGGCAAAACATTTGGTGAGATCGACCGCGAGACCAAGGCGACGGTGAGCCACAGAGGGAAAGCGCTTAAGAAACTCGCCGAGATGTTGCCGTCTCTCGTCGATCTGGACGCAAAACCTTGATTTCAACCCCTGCCCGTGTAGAATGACGCTGGTCGATTGACGGGGCGTAGCGCAGCCTGGTAGCGCACCTGCCTTGGGCGCAGGGGGTCGGAAGTTCAAATCTTCTCGCCCCGACCAATGAAAAGTGCTGAGTAACGAGTGACGAGTGCTGAGTCCAGGTCATCCACAATGGATGAGAACTTTTTCCTCAGTACTCAGCACTCGTTACTCAGTACTGGCTTATGGCGCCAGTAGCTCAGTTGGATAGAGCAACGGCCTTCTAAGCCGTAGGTCAGGGGTTCGAATCCCTTCTGGCGCGCCAATGCTCAGTATGCAGGAGGCAGTCGGCAGGGTGCAGAAAAAATCTTGCGGTTTCATTTCTGCCAACTGTCTACTGTTTTCTAGGGTTTGAATACGGTGAGTGTAGCTCAATTGGTTAGAGCACTGGGTTGTGGTCCCAGGGGTTGAGGGTTCAAGTCCCTTCACTCACCCCAGTTTTGGAAATGGTCGAAGATTGAAGATGGAGGATCGAGGATAGAGCACGGATCGTGATCTTCCATCTTCGATTTTGGTGCATGGGCCGCTAGCTCAGTTGGTAGAGCAGCTGACTCTTAATCAGCGGGTCCTCGGTTCGATCCCGGGGCGGCCCACCAAATTCTTTCACCTATGAAGACTGCCCGGTTACTCCGTAAACATGGCCGCAGGCACCGCAGAAAACAATGTTGAACGGGGAGAGAACAAATTGCTTGCCTTTGGAAGCTCCGGCGCCACCCTTGCGGGACATGATTTGATCGATCCCCACCGCCGAACACTGGGGGCACTTCGGCTCCGGCGCCGCTTTCTGCTTGAAGTCATGGGAATGTTTGAACCCCGCACCGACATGATTGCCAAATTGCTCTTCGGATTGCTGTGCCTCGGCTTCGGGTGCCGGGCGCGTTTCACGATCATAGACGGCCCGCTTGGCCGAATCCGAGAGAACTCCATACGCTTCGAGGACATGTTTCAACTTTTCTGCGGCGGCCCTGTCATTTGGGTTTCGATCCGGATGATTCTGAAAGACCATCCTGCGAAAGGCCCTCTTGATTTCAGCCGGCGAATCGCCCCGTTTTACCCCGAGGAGCGAGTAGTAATCGACTGTTGAGTCCAATAGATCCACCTCAAGGGAGCTTCATTTTACGTTGCTTGAAAGTTGGCGTAGGTTGCACAAATTTTCTCGCCTAAGAAAGGGGACAGTCCCCCTTCCGGACTCTGCTGAAAAACCCTAAGAATGCTTCGACAAGCTCAGCATGAACGGAAAAATCTTCAATGCTTTCAACCGCTCCTCCGTTCGTCCTGAGGCTCTCGAAGGATGAACGGAGGGTTTTTCAGCAGAATCCTTCCGGAGAGGGGACTGTCCCCTTTTGGTTGGTACTCCGCGCTGGAATTGAGCCATATTAACAGAGCAACGGCTTGCCGGCATGGCGAAGAGGCATCAACCGCGCCGGTGCTTAAACATCCCATTCGTGCCCGTCATTCTGCCCCGGCGCTTATACATCGCGACGCACATATCGTAAACGGTCGCGGAGCTGTGTTCCTCAACTTTGCGGTCGCCTTCGAGAGTTTGGTACTCCAACCTGAATGAATGGCCGCTTCCCTGGGACTCGGAATTTGTCAGGCGAATGAGGTGGGCTTCTAGCTTATCCAGATAGCCGCCAAATGTCCGAAGAACCTGCTCCAGATTGACGAAATCTTTTGCCAGGGGCAATTTGCCACGCTTGTCTGGGCCGGTCAAATCTAGTTGTTTGATATCCGCAGCCGTGTAATGGATCGTTACCGGGAAGGTGGCGGTGGGAGCTTCGTAGCCACCCCGGACAAAATAACGATCTCCTTCGCTGCAGATATCGAAAACCTTGAAGTCACGCCGATTTAGGTCCTGTCCGATGCACCGCAACGTGTTGGAAAAGTTAATTTTTTTCATTTTCTATTGTACCCGCCTCGGTCAAAAATCTTAACATCCTCACCGGCAAAACGCGGATCGAGACCTCATAACGATAATGGTAAGGGCCGGAGTGATAAAATTCAACCTAAATTTTCACCAAGATAAAATACCTTGATCGGCGAGGTGAGTTTGGGTTATAGGAAAAAGTGATGGAGGCGCTGCCTAAGAAGAAAGTAACCGTCAAGATCAACGGCGTCGCGCAAACCCACGAGGTGGAGCCCCGGCTGCTCCTGGTTGATTTTCTGCGCGACGTGGCCGGGCTGACGGGCACGCATGTCGGCTGTGACACCAGTATCTGCGGCGCGTGCACGATCATTCTCAACGGCACCGCGGTAAAGTCCTGCACGGTGCTGACTGTCCAGGCCGACGGCGCCGACCTTCTTACCATCGAAGGGCTGGCTCAGGGAGAGAAACTTCATCCGCTCCAGGATGCCTTTTGGGAATGCCACGGGCTTCAGTGCGGATTCTGCACGCCGGGGATGATTCTGTCCGCGTACCAACTGCTCAAGCGAATTCCGAAGCCGACGGAGGCGGAGATTCGCCATGCTCTCGATGGAAATCTCTGCCGCTGCACGGGATACCAGCACATCGTCGACGCGGTGCAGATGGCGGCGAAACGAATGAAGCGGAGGGGAAGAAGATAGTTTCGAGTCTAGAGTTTCGTGTTTCGAGTTGAAGAACGCGAGACGCGGGACCCTGAACTCGAAACTGGAGCGAAGCAATGCCGGTTAGCAAGCTTGTTGGGGCGAGAGTTAGGCGGCGCGAAGATCCGAGTCTGATTCGCGGGCTCGGCCAGTTCGTGGACGATGTCAGGCTGCCGGGCATGCTCCACGTCGCGATTCTTCGCAGTCCGCATGCGCATGCCAGGATCAAAAGCGTCGATACAGACGCGGCGCGGCGCCATCCCGGTGTCGTCGCGGTTTTTACCGGCGCGGAGTTGCGCGATCAGATCGGCGCTCTACCGACCACCGCCGGCAACCCGACTCTCAGAATACCAAAGCACTATGTTCTGGCGGTCGACAAAGTCTGTTACGTGGGCGACGGAGTGGCGGCGGTCATCGCCGAAGATCGCTACGCGGCGCGTGACGCGCTCGATCTGATCGCGGTGCAATATGAGCCGCTGCCGGCGGTCGCAGACCCGGAGAAAGCACTCACGCCCGGGTCGCCGGTGATTCATTCGGAATGGCCCGACAACACGGCCTTCCGCTGGGAGCACAAGCAGGGCGACATCGAAAAGGCTTTCAAGCAGGCGCACAAGGTCGTCAAGCAGAAACTCGTCCATCAGCGCCTGGCGCCCAACGCCATCGAGACGCGCGGCGTCGTGGCCCGCTATCTTGCCGCTGAAAAGGAACTCACGGTCTGGTCGTCGACCCAAATACCGCATATTCTGAAAACCCATCTTTCCAAGCTGCTCAATCTCCCCGAGAGCCAGGTGCGAGTGATCGCGCCGGATGTCGGCGGCGGATTCGGCAGCAAGCTCAACGTCTATGCCGAGGAGGCGTTGCTCGGCTACCTCGCGCTCAAGCTCAACCGGCCGGTCAAGTGGAGCGAAGAGCGGCGCGAGAACATGCAGGCGACGATCCATGGCCGGGGCCAAGTCGGAGTCGTCGAAGCCGCGGTGAAGAAAGACGGGACGATCCTAGGCTTGCGCTACAACGCCGTCGCCGATATCGGCGCCTATCATCAGCTTTTCACGCCGGCGATTCCGCCGTTTACCGGGCTGATGCTTTCCGGCTGCTACAAAATCCCGGCGATCGGCATCGAGGTCACCGCGGCGTTCACCAATAAAATGTCCACCGACGCCTACCGCGGCGCGGGCCGGCCCGAGGCGACCTACGTGATCGAGCGGCTGATGGACCGGGTGGCGCAAGAGCTGAAGATCGATCCGGTGACGGTACGGCGGAAAAACTTCCCGCAACCCAAGGAATTTCCCTTCAAGACCTCAACAGGTTTGGCGTACGACAGTGGCAATTATCAGTTGGTGCTCGACAAGGCGCTGAAGCTCGCCGGCTATCAAAAACTGCGGCGCGAGCAAAAGCGGCTGAGAAGTCGTGGGCGCTACCTGGGAATCGGGCTATCGACCTACGTCGAGATCTGCGCCATGGGGCCGGGATATTGGGAGTACGGCAAGGTCGAGGTGGATTCCACGGGAAAAGTTAAGGTGCTCACCGGTGTGTCGCCCCACGGCCAGGGGCAGAAAACGTCATTCGCGCAGATCGTCGCGGATCAACTGGGTGTCGGGCTGGACGATGTCGAGGTGATTCATGGCGATACCGCCCTCGTTTCCAAGGGTATCGGCACTTTCGGCAGCCGGGCCACCGCGGTGGGCGGCATCGCCGTTTACCAGGCGGCGGAAAAAGTCAGGGAGCAGGCGCGCGAGCTGGCTTCCCATCTCCTGGAAGTGGACGCGGACGACCTGGTGTTTTCCGACGGGCGATTCGGTGTCAAAGGCGTGCCGCGCAAAGCGCTCACGATTGCGCAAATCGCGCAGCAAGCTCACAGAGCGAAAAATTTGCCCAAGGGGATGGAATCCGGTCTGGCCGCGGAATCGACCTTCGAGCCGAGCAATTTTACCTTTCCCTTCGGCACGCATATCTGCGTGGTCGAAGTCGAGCCCGAGACCGGCACAGTGGAAATCAAAAAATACGTCGCGGTGGACGACTGCGGCAAAGTGATCAATCCGCTGCTCGTCGATGGACAGGTCCAGGGAGGCATCGTTCAGGGTGTGGGACAGGCGCTTTTCGAGGAAGTGGTTTACGACGAAAACGGCCAGTTGCTTACCGGCAGCTTGATGGATTACGCGTTGCCGCGCGCGGCGGACTTGCCGCGCTTGCAGCTTGCGCGCACCGAAACGCCGACGCCGGTAAATCCCCTCGGCATCAAAGGCATCGGCGAAGCGGGAACCATCGGCTCCACCCCCGCCGTGGTGAGCGCGGTGGTGGACGCGCTGGCGCCCTTCGGCGTTAAGCATATCGACATGCCGCTCACGCCGCAGAAGATATGGAGCCTGTGCCATGGAAAGAAAGCGGCGGCGGGAGGCCGAAAATGATTCCGGCGGCTTTCGCCTATATCGCGCCGCAGACTTTGGACGAGGCCATGCGCGCGCTCGCCGCCCACGGCGAAGACGCGAAGCTCCTGGCGGGCGGACATAGCCTGTTACCGTTGCTCAAGCTCAGGCTCGCCAATCCGAAACTGCTCATCGATCTCGGTAGAATTCCCGGCTTGAGCGCCATCAGCCAACAGAACGATCAGATCGTCATCGGCGCGCTCGCCACGCACTACCAGATCGAAAGTTCCGAGCTGCTCAAGAAAAGATGTCCGTTGCTGCCGGAGACGGCGCGGGAGATCGGCGATGTTCAGGTGCGCAACCGGGGCACCATCGGCGGCACCCTGGCGCACGCCGATCCGAGCGCCGATTGGCCGGCGGCGATCCTCGCGCTTGGTGGTGAGTTGAGACTGCGCGGGCCGAAAGGCATGCGGCGACTCGCGGCAGACGGGTTCTTCGTCGGTCCGCTAACCACGGCAATCGAACCGGATGAAATTTTGACGGAGATTGGCGTACCGGTGTTTCAGCGCCGTTGCGGCAGCGCGTACCTCAAAATGGTGCAACAAGCCTCCGGCTTCGCGATCGTCGGCGTGGCCGTCGCGCTCAAAGTAGATGCCAAGGGATTCTGTGAAGAAATCGGCATTGGCGTGACCGGTTTGAGTGACAAGCCCTTTCGCGCTCGTGCGGTCGAGGCGCGCTTGCGCGGAAATAAGTTGACGCCGAAACTTATCGAAGCGAGTGCAGCCCAAGTCGCCGACGGCATCGATCCGCTGGAGGACCTTCACGCCGCCGCGCCGTTCCGCGCGCACCTCGCGCGGGTTTATGCCGCCCGCGCCATTCAAGCGGCGGCGACGAGAACACGCGGCTCGCGCCGGTGAAACTGTTAGAAACCGGAGCGAGTCTCATCATCGAATAATTGCGTGGTTCCCTTTTTTAGACCGTTTCCCATGATGGGGAGTTAAGCGGCCCCTGGGGTCACCTCGAGGGTCAAAGGCAGGAAATCTTTCCTAGCCATGAATACACCAGCGGTCAGCGGTAATCGACGCTTAAATCCGTTTGACAGATTGTCCTCGCTTATTGCGTAATGTTGATTTTCAGCAGTAGGAAGACTCTTTCAGCGGACTGATCAGAAATCTCTTATTACTCCGCTTCGGGTTTCCCATTTCGCATCAACCCCAGAACCGGAGCGAAGAGTGGAGTTTGCTTCTACACTCTGCTCACGACGAAAGTCGTCACCCGGTTCGAGATTTGTCCACCGTCCACATTTGATCAGGGCGTCAACGGGGCTCAAAAATATTCCCGAACACCCAATCATTCCCGAAAGCGAAAGCCTTTCTCAAGCGGTCATGACGCCTCCCATTGGCATGATTACTGCCTTTGATGTGAAAGAACTAAGTACTCGATTCCCGGGGGCATGTTCGACGAGTTGTTATGAAAATCGCCGCCAAATTTATTTTTGTCGCGTTGCTGCTGCTGATTCTAAGTGCATGCTCTGCCGGCATGGCCGGTTCCCCGTCGGTCCTCCGATCTGATGTGGAGATTTTTAGGGTCGGCGAGTTGGAGATTAGGCTCTATCAAAATCAGGATAGTATGGCGCGCGAGCTTCCTGCTTCTTTGGTGTTGGTCGATGCCTTGAGGGTAGGCGGCAAGCGGCTAAGGGTTCTCGGCTACTACGACAACCAAAACAAACGGATCTATTCGATCAACGACGCGCGCGTGCTGCTGCATGAGATTAAGCACTACCTGGAGCCCCATTGGCGGCATGAAATAGGAAGCGATTACCTTGAGGCGATGCGGCAGGGCGTACAATTCGCCTGCGTCGATTGCACGGCTTCTGCCCAGCAGAAAAACTCTTTGTCCGCTCCCGCTACGGTCCTACAGAATCATCAAGTGCGCGCGCCAGTCGATCCCGACGACAACTTCTGACGCAGCGATACTTCATACCCGCCCTGGATTGTTCACAGAACGGCGACCGAGGAGCAAACCTAATCCGGTCGCGGGCAACGTTTAGTTCCGCGTTCTAAGGTTCAAAGATTTGGGTTGAAACTCGAAACATTGAACCCATTCGCCAAGCTCAGGGATTGGAACCTTGAACCTGGTAGGTCGAGGCGGTCTACAGTGTGTCGAGGCTTTTCCTCGAAGCGTGAATAAGCCGGGCTAGACTTACTCAGAATCCGAAACGCCAAACGAAACTGGTCGTTACCACGTGCCGGTTGTAATCGAATGGCGCCAAGTTCGAACGGGTCTTATCGTAGAGATACTCCAGCGCGACGCCAAACGGGCAACCACCACGCTCTTCGCAGAGGAAGTCTTTGGCGATGCCGACCTGATGGATCTGTTCCCGGTCACCCCGCTTTATGGTGCCGGCGGCGGTGCCGGTAGGGAAAATCGGCAGCTGGCTGTGGCGGTTTTTATGAAAACGCCAGTGGAAATCTAAATCGTAACGGAGTCGAATATCCCACCAATCTGGCGGGAGGGTGTATTGCAGGCCGGCCACCAGACGGTGTCCCCGATAGCTCCAATTTTCTCCCTCGGCCAGCTCCGCGTCGTACTGGTAGCCCAATCGCACAAAGTGGCGCCCTTCTTCGAAGAGTAAAACATGAGATGGGCCGATCATGTAGTTCTTAGCATCGCGAACTTCCCTGCGGACAACTTTGTCATCGTTATAAAAATCCTTCAACTGAAACCGATATTGGAGCGTGGTAAAGTTCCAAGAGTTCCCCGCGACAGTTAAATATGGGCTAATTATCCCCCGCTGCGTAAAAGGGACATTGCCCAAGGAAATAAAATCGTAGGCAAGCTGCAGTCCAGCGTCATACGGCAATTCGCCGAAGGCGCTCGGCACCGCCCCACGATTGGCGATGCTCAAGGTCGGGGTATGGCTTTGCGTGTTGAACTCCGTCAGGTGGTTATTGTAGGTTTGGAGAAACCTGTACGAGACGCTTCCCTCCCAGTCAGGGTTCTTTAACCATGTGTAGGCGAGGTTAACGTTGGCTAGCTCGCCTTCGCTCTTGCGCCGCCGGGTATCTTGGCGAATGGTGGTCGCCGTAATTTCACTGTTCGCGTTGGGAACCACGGGCACGTTGGTGTCGTAATACACACCCAGTCGCAGTTCGCCGCGGAAGAACCGGTCTTCTTTTTCCGCCTTTTGCAGGATCTCCCCAAAGCGCTGCGCGGGAGTCACGAGAGGAGAGGCCGGCTGAAGACGCAGCGCCTGATCAATCTCGGCTCGCCCTTCGCTGGGAAATCCAAGTGCGGCGACCGCCAAACCGGTATAAAAGCCAGCAAGCTGACCGAAATTGTCATCGCTGGGGACATTGGCTCTAAGAAGGCTCAGAGCCTCGCGATAATTCTTTTTTCGGTACTCCATAAACCCGAGATAGTAACCGATGTTGGGCCGGCGGGGTTCGGCCTGATGCACCTGGCGAAGCAAGGGTTCAGCCTTCTCATATTCCTTCTGCGAGAAATACAAGACCCCCAGTTGGAAGGTGACATCCAGATCCGCCGGACGAATCGCTCTGGCCTTTTCGAGAGATATCTGGGCATCCGCAGGCCGCTCTTGGGCAATGTATATGAGTCCTTGATAATAAAGAGCGTCGATACTCCGCGGGTCTAAACTAAGCGCCTGCTGCAACTCTTTTAAAGCCTCGTCGTACTTCTTTTCGCCATAAGCGAGAACTGCCCGGTCCACGAAAATGGCGGCCTGAAGCTCCTCGGACCTTGGCGCTTGGGCCCAGGCCATGGAGAGCTGTAACAGAGTCAACAAGGCGTACAGTACGGCAGCCGAGATATTTAAAACCACGTATCGTCTCGCCATCTCATCCCCTATCCTTTTCCGAATTTCAGGAAATGGCCGGATTATCACCGGTAACGATTGCCTTGTCAAGCTAAAAACTCTGTCTTCGTCTGGACATAACGTTCCGTCATTGGTTATATCCCTGCAGGACAAATGAACTCTTAGCGTTGGAACCGTTCAAGCTGTTCAATTGCTCCCTTTCGATCACCCTCGTCTTTCGATTTGTCCTCAGGATGACCCTGAGTTTTATCGATTGGGTCAGGGCCGTGAGCAAGGTCGAACGGCGCTCCGTTCAATTCGATCTCGCCTCTCTCTCGGTTTAACCAGTTCAAATCGTTCAATCGACGCGCGGATCTCACCCTGAGCCCAGTCGAAGGGTTCGAAACGTTTTGAGCGATTGGAACGACTGAAAAGGTTTCAACGGTCATGAGTCCTCGCGCCAAGAGGCCAAGAACGCAAATTGACGCGCCTGTCATTGAGTGGTTCCTACACCAGTCGAGAGATCCCTATAAATTTGCCCACTTTCAGATTTTCTTCCGCTCGGGTGGAGATTTGAATTACGGCAGCTTTACCAGTATCGCGCCTCGCTAGCGGTGGAACGAGGCGGCGATGCCTGGGTTTACTAAGTTAGCATTCATGACATTTGGGGACATAAACTGGCAGCCCGGTACAGCCCTTCGTGGCACGACTCCTGCTCTCGATCCCCAAACAGGTTGATGCAATGAACTGATGACCCCATCTTGTCATCATGGTATCAGGGAGCACATGGTGAAACCGGCGGTCTTTTGGCCAGCAGTGGTTTCACACCATTGTTTCAATCCGAGATTATCTAAGATCTGCAATCTAGCAGATTGTCGAAAAATGCTATTTGTAGGCTGCTCAAAAAGTTCTCAGAGGCGAGGCGCCTGTCTGCCGTGCCGGCACAGGCGGGCGTAAGATATCGTTTCTTCGGCGTCGCTCAGGTTAAGCGGAAGTGGATGAGCTAAATGGAATGTTAGCGTAAGGGAATATTGGAGTACTGGCTTCTCAAAGTATCACTCCACTACTCCAGCACTGCAGTCCCCGCTACGTTGGAGCGAGGACATGGTCTCTTGACAACCCGCCGCAGCGAGATATAGGTGATGCCGGTCGATTGGTTCGCTTGAGACGCATAGCGACTTGATCTGGTCTTTTCACAATGGGAGGTGTCTTATGAAATTGAATTGCCCACGACTCAGTCCGATTCGGGACGCGGTTCTGACTCTGCTATTGATCCCTACTCTGCTCTATGCCCAGCAGCAGTCCTCTGGCGTGGTTACCGCGGTCCAAGGACAAGCTCAACTAACCCGCTCGACCACAGCTGCTCCATCAGCGCTTCGGGTCAAGGACGGCGTCGTCATCCGAGACGTCATCGAAACCCGAGAGAAATCGCTGGCGCGAATCCTCTTCGGAGGCAAAGCCACAGTAACGGTCAGAGAGTTGAGCCGTTTTGAGGTTAGGGAGGAAACCCTTCCGGGCGGTGGCACAAGGGCCACCATCGAGCTCAACTCCGGCGCGATTCTTGTTAATGTCGCCCGCCAGCTCATGGGGCCTAGGGACGAAGTTCACATTCGCACCCCCAATGCGTTAGCCGCAGTGCGTGGCTCGGCGATTTTCGCCGACGCCCTTGAAGAAAGTTTCGAGCAAATAACCGGGGATTCTAATCTTTCCTGGTTGCGGCCTGGGCTGACATGTACCGATACACCCCTGCAGGCAAATTTCGGCGCCAGATTATTGGTTGGCATCGGGTGCCCCACTCCGACGCCCCTTCCCCCTGGCCGCGCCAATCAGATTCTCCAATCTATGCAGACTGGAAAAGCCGTTACCGAGGAAGGCAATGGGAGCCAGATCGTCAACAACTCCGTCCAGGAGATCGCCGCTCTTGGGGCCGCGGCGACGGAGCTGACCAAAGGACAGGCCACGGGGGGGGGGCCGCAACAGACGAGCAGCCCTCCAACGCCACAGACTAATCCGCAATCCGGCTGCAGTGGTGCGGGTTGCGGCAGTGGCGGTGGTGGCGGGGGTGGCGGGGGCCTAACGGGGGTGGGGATCGGTAGCTATCTCGCGCAAAGCGATGGAGGAAGGGAACAATATGGATTGAATTCTAGCGGTGGCTCAGGATCATCCAGTTATATCGCCGGAGCTAAAGCCGACCTAATTGCTTTCGGTCACACGCTTATTGCCCCGACAGCAACCATAAATGGCAGTTACTTAGGGACAATTGGATCTTTCTATATGGGGTTACTCGGTTCGACTCCTGATAGCGGGGAACGAACATCTCTTAGCAGTTGGGTGACGAGCGGCGGCCGCTTATTTATTCAGCAGGACCACACCGGCGGTTCATGGTGGGGACCGGCCAATACTATCTTAGGGGACTATGGGTTTGGCCCCACTGACTCATCTGGTCCTAATCCCAATTTTATTGTGAGTAACCACCCGATTGCGACAAACCCAAATGCTCTTAGTGGTCTTACATTTAACGGAGCGGCCAACTCAAAGTTTGATCTTGGTGATATTCCCGCGGGCGCCACGATCTTCGCGCGAGCGGGTTCGGCTGATGGGCCAATAACCGGTGCGGTGCTGAATTTTGGAGCGGGTAAAGTAGCGACAACGACTGATATCGATATGTGGTCTTCTGTTGGTGGGTATGGTCCTGGGACAAATAATCAGAGGCTTTGGGAGAATCTCTGGGCATTCCTAGATGGCACTGGGGCACAGGACCCGCCACTGTATTCAGTCGCGAATGGGGAAAAGTTTGTCGGACCACGCCTCGCACCTCTGGTCGGTGTTTCAAACCTATCACTCATGTTCGACTCTGCTCTCGTTGCCACCGGCCCTACGTCATCAGTCAGCCTGAGCGGCCCTCTTCTTAAGGCGCAGGCTAGCAACCTGACCGTCCCATTTAGCGTGCTTGGGATGCACAATGGAAGCAGGCTGGTTTCTACTTCCAATGACCCTCTTGTGTGGCTGCAAGGCGGCAACCACTCTTTAAGCACCATCACAGGAAATTCGATTTTCCACCTCTGGGGAACAGAAACGGCTGTTGACCCGCAGACAGGTGTTGAGGTGGGGACAACTCCGTCGGTAACGCACAACGGTCCTCTCTTTCAGGCTTCGGACGGTGCAACAATCAACACGCAAAAGGTGCTGAAGCTCGACACCGCGCTGCTCGAAGCCACCATGCCGGTCATCAGGCTACTGGGCTCGATCAACGGGCAAACTTCGCTGACTACGGAAAACAGTACTATCGATTTGATCAGAAGCAGAATGACCAGCATCGGTCCGGTGATCGCCTTGGACAGGGGACTGATCAACGTCCATAACGGCGCGCTCATCAACCTGACTTCCGGCAGCCAATTGATCACTCTGGGGGATTTGTTGAGCCTGGCAAACGGGAGCAGAATCAATGTATTCAACGGTCCTTTGATCAACGTGGCCGGAGCCGGCAGCGTGCTGGACGTGAGCGGGGCGCTGGTGAACTTCGGTGGCACGGGCGGAAACAGAATTATCGTGAACAACTCCATTGCTCCCACGGCGACCCGGAGTGGGCTACCTGTCAGTGCAACTACTGGTGGAAGCGTGAGCATCGGACCCAATCCGATAAGGAACCCCGGTCTTGGCAATATCTCGGTAACGGGTAGTCTTATCCAGGCAACGAACAACGGTAGGGTAAGCATTGGTGCGCATTAGGGGGTGGCGCACGGCCTTTCTCAGCTTGTAAAAGAGGTAGGCGCTCGAATCTCGCGACAGATGTTGCGGGCGATCTTATTCGAGTAGTGCTACTTCACCCCCACTCTAGCTCTCTCCCGTCAAGGAGACTGTGTCGCAATCTACCGGACACCGATCTGTCATCCCGAACGAAGTGAGGGATCTTAGATTTCTCGCTGCGCTCGAAATGACATGAGAGCAATGCATATGCCGTCTCCGCAATTACGACACAGTCTCAAGGGGGAGAGGATTTCTATAGACCCCCTTGCCGCGTAAGCACGGGTTGTTCAGTTCGATTTTTTTCCATCTCTCGTCCAGTTTGGTTTATTCAGAAAACCCTTCTCGAAGCCTTGTCAGGATAATATTTGTCGCATAAGATCGCGCCTGAAATTCTTTTGGAACTTACGGCGCGATGATTCTCGACGGCAAAATCGATCTCGACGTTCCGGCCGAGAAGGCCTGGGAGTTTTTGATCGACATCAACAAGTTTTCGACCTGCTTGCCGGGCATTGACGAGGTCCGGCAGATTGACGATAAGACGTTCGATGGCGTGATCTCGGCGACGGTGGGGCCGATCTCCGGCAAGTTTACGTTTCGCTCGACGATCCTTGAAAGCCAGCCGCCGGCTCAGATGTTGGTGCGCACCGAGGGGACGGATTCGGTGACCAAGAGCGCGGTCAACGCGGACATGACGGTGGAGCTGCGCCGGGTTTCGGAGGCGAAAACCGAGATGGACTACAAAGCGGACGTGAAAATCACCGGGCGGCTGGCGATCCTCGGTGACATGGTCTTGCGCGCGACGGCGACGCTGATTCTCCAGGAGTTCACCCGCCGCCTGCAAAAAGGGCTTGGCGAACAGCCCGGAGTTTAGTATGGGATAGGAAAAGATTTCTCGCTTTGGTCGAAATGACAAAAAAGGGATAGCCCGATGACAGCCAACTGGTTGTCATCCCGAACTCAGTGAGGGATCTTTCTTCACCGGCAGTGCTGCTTGAGAAAGCAACAGGGAGTTTCGAATGGCGGACAAGTACGACGTGATCATCGTCGGTGGCGGTTCGGCGGGCTGCGTGGCGGCCAGCCGACTGTCGGAGGATCCGAGCCGCAAAGTCTTGTTGCTGGAAGCCGGGCCTGACCCGCAGCCCTTGCCCGAGCTGGTCGCCGACGCTTCCAAGCAAACGCGGCTCTTGCTCGAAGCGGATTTCGTCGCGATGTTTCCGACCCAGCGCCATTTGGACGGCAGCACCTATTACGCGCTCGCTGGGCGCATCATGGGCGGCGGCTCGTCGGTCAACGTGATGTCGGTGCTGCGGCCGCAACGCTATGACTTGGACCAATGGGTCGCCGCGGGCAATCCCGACTGGTCTTACGAGAGATGCTTGCCGTTCATGAAGAAGATCGAGTCGGATCAGGATTTTCCCGATAGTCCGATTCACGGCAAGGACGGTCCGCTTTACGTCAAGCGCCATTACACTCTCGATATGCCGGCGTCGCCGCCGGTGCGGGCATTTCTCGACGCAGCCTACGGCATGGGACTCCCAAAGTGCCCCGATCTCAACGTGCCGGAGCCCTACGGCGTCTGCGCCTCGCCTTACAACATTAGGAACGGCAAACGGCAATCGACGGTCGTCGCTTATCTGGATCCCGCGCGCGGGCGGAAGAATTTGACGATCATCGATGAGGCGGCCGTGCATTCGTTGCAGCTCGCGGGCAGGAAAGTCGAGGGCGTTCGTTACGTAAAGAATGGCCAGATGCAAACCGCGCTCGGCGGTCAGATCCTGCTCACCTCCGGCGTCTATGGCTCGCCGCAGATTCTCATGCTTTCCGGTATCGGACCGTCGGCGGAATTGAAGAAGCACGGCATTCTCCTCGCGCATGAACTTAACGGCGTGGGAGAAAACTATCAGGATCACCCCGTGGTGTTCATGACCTTCGAGGGACCGAAAGAATCGAAGGAAGATTGGGTGGTGCCGCGCTTCCGTTTGATCGTCCGCAAGAACGCCATCGGCGAAGCCGCCAACTTTCACATCAACATGCGGCCGCCCACGGAAGTCACCGGGCTCAAGCGCATGATGCCGATCTCGGCGCACCTGCTCGAACAGCGCAATCGCGGCCGGGTTTTTCTCCAGAGCGCCGATCCGCACGATCAGTTGGCTATCGATTCCCGTATGCTCGAACATCCCGAAGACCTAAAGGCGATGGTCGAGGCGATGCGGTTCATCGATGAGCTGGTGCACAAGGACGGCTGCAAGGAATTCTACGGGCCGTTGATTCAACCTGGGGCCGGCGAAGACTGGGGCGCGTTTGCGCGGAAAACCTACGACAGTTACCACCATGGTGTCGGCACCTGCAAGATGGGACCGGCGTCGGATAGCACGGCGGTGGTCGATCAAAGACTGCGGGTGCACGGCATGCAAAACCTATGGGTTGGCGACGCGTCGATCATGCCGGTGGTGAGCCGCGCTAATACCAACTTGACGTCGATCATGATCGGCGAGCGGTTGGCGGATTTCGTGCAGGAGGTCGCGTAATAATAGTTTCGAGTCCAAGGTTTCGAGTTCCGAGTTCCCCTCCCAACCCGAAACTCAAGACTCGAAACCCGAAACTGATTTCTTAGTCCGGAGGAACCATGGCAGAATACCCACTATCAGCGGAAGCGATCAAGAATGAATTCAAGCGCGCCGGCATCCATTTCGTCGTCGCCTTGCCGGACCGCGTGACGAGCCACTATTTGCTCAAGGGGTTGATGGCCGATCCGGAATTCAAGGTCGTGCAGGTGTGCAAGGAAGACGAGGGCATCTCGATCTGTAGCGGCCTTTACGCCGCCGGTCACAAGTCGGTGTTCATGATGCAGTACACGGGGTTTCTCGATTCGATCAATGCCATCCGCGGCGTCGCCGTCGAAGGGCATTTTCCCGTTTGCATGGTCGTTGGCTTGCTCGGCAAGGAGCCCGATCTGGCGCCGACGAAATCGAAAAAATTGGGCGTCAAGATCACCGAGCCGATTCTCGACGTGTTGGGCATCGAGCACCATTTAATCGAGAGAAATGCCGATACCCAAGCGATCGCACCGGCCATCGATAAGGCGTTCGCGAGCTCATCGCCCACGGCCATTTTGATCGGAAGGGAACCACGCTAGCCATGATGAAACGGGATGAAATGCTGAAAGTGTTCGCGCGCCAGCGCAAAGACGAGATCCTCGTGGCAGTCTACACCGCGGCGCAGGAGATCACGCATATCGCCCCCAACGATTTGAACTACACTTTCGTCGGCGCCATGGGGCAGGGTTCGTCCCACGCGTTGGGCCTGGCGCTCGGCCGCCCGGATAAAAAAGTCGTCGTGTTCGACGGCGACGGCAGCCTGCTGATGAACCTCGGCAGTCTCGTGACTATCGCTAATCAAGCGCCGAAAAATTACGTTCATTGCCTCTGCGAGAACGGCTGCTACGAAACCAACGGTTCGGTGCCGACGCCGCGCGCCGGACAAGTTCGTTTCGCCGATCTTGCCAAGACCGCCGGCTACAGAAAAACTTTCGAGATCTCCGATCTGGCGGAGTGGGAGCGCGAGCTGCCGAATATTCTCAAAGAAGAGGGGCCCGTCTTCGTCACCCTCAAAGTCGAAGCCGGCGAGGCGTATCCGGAGAATTTTCCGCGGCTCTATAGCCTCGAGCACCGGGAAAAATTCCGGCACAAGCTGGCAAGCAGTTAACATTCGGTTTTCGGTCCGGCGTCTTGAGTCTCGCGTTAAAGTCTAGACCCGAGACGTTCTTCAACCACGCCGCCGCGCCTGTGAACGCGATATGAGCTCCGACGCACTGGCGCAACTTTTCGCTTGCGCCACCGCGATCTGCTATGCCACTGCGCTGGTTTCTTCTCGGCTCGGCCTGCGATATTCGACGCCCGACACCGTCACCCTGGTATCGATCCTGGTGCAAAACGTCACGCTGTGGTCGGCGGTTTACTGGACCGGCGGTATGCCGGAAGTTTCCGGCGTGGCCGTCGGCATCTTCTGCATCGTCGGCCTGTTTCAAATGGGTGTCCGGCTGTTCGCCTACACCGGCGTGCTCAAGATCGGCGCGTCGCGCAGCAGCTCGCTGCAGTCGGTCAGCCCGCTGATCAGCGCCACCATCGCGATTACTATCCTCGGGGAACCGGCCACGCCGCTGATCATTGCGGGAACGGTGCTGGTTGTCGGTGGCATTGTCCTGGTTTCCTGGAAGGCGGAACGGGAGCTGCCGAGCTTTCGCTGGTGGCATTTATTATTGCCCGTCGGCGCCGCCTGTCTCACCGGCATGAATCATCCTTTGCGGCGTTACGCCTTCAGTCTGTCCAACGAGCCGTTATTCTTTTCCGCTTTCATGGGTATCGTATCTCTGGCCGGGTTTATCATCTATCGAGCGGTCTCGCCGCGCAAGCAACGGCTTGAATGGAACCGCGGAGCGCTCGGGGCTTTTTTGTGCACCGGGATATTTGAAACCCTGTCCATCCTGTTCATCATGACCTCCTTGAGCTTCGGACGAGTGGTCGTGGTGGCGCCCATCGCAGCCAGCTATCCCGTCTGGGCTCTGATCGGCGCCAAGATATTTTTGCGCAACGTGGAAAAGATTACGCCCAAAACCATTTTCGGCATCCTGAGCGTCGTCGCCGGCACGGTGGCAATCCATCTGGGCCGGTAGCCGTGCTTGTCAGTCGTTTCCTCCTCGCATAAGATTGGAACCCGGAGGTGATGCGGTGAAAATTTACGACATATCGCTGAGCCTGTCGCCCGAGTGTATTCGCTGGGTGACGTCGCAGCCGATGGAACTGATCGAGCGCAAGCGCATGAGCCGCGGCGACAGCAACAATTCCTCGTCGATCCACGCCAGCGCCCACGCGGGAACGCATGTCGACGCGCCATTTCATTTCGTGCCCGACGGCATGACCATCGAAGCGCTGCCGCTCGATATTTTTATCGGCCCCGCGCGCGTCTGCGCCGTGGAGCCGGGCACGCATATTACGGCGGCAGACGTGGCGCAGGCAGGGATTCAAGGCGAGACGAGGGTTTTGTTCAAGACGCGGAATTCACACCTGCTGCAAAAGGGCGTCTACGATCCGAGCTTCGCCGCGTTTTCCGTGGACGGGGCGAAAGCGTTGGTGAACCTGGGCGTCCGATTGGTCGGTCTCGACTATATGTCCGCGGCGCATGCCGACGAGCAGGTCCCGGTGCACCGCGCCTTTCTCGACCATGGCGTCATTCTGCTCGAAGGCATCGACCTGTCCACTGTACCGCCGGGACGGTACGAGCTTATCTGCCCGCCGGTCAAGCTGGCGCGCGCGGACGGCGCGCCCTGTCGGGCGTTGCTGCGCGAGCTGGAATAATCGTCTCAGGTGACAATCATGGCGGCGCGTTTCCAACCTTCCATCATCGTCCACGGCGGCGCCGGGCGAATCCGCGCGGGGGAATTGCCGCAGCGGCTCGACGGCTGCAAAGAGGCCGCGCTGGCGGGCTGGAAAATAATTCAGCAAGGCGGTTCGGCGTTGGACGCCGCCGAGGCGGCCGTAGTCGCGCTCGAAGACAATCCGCTATTTAACGCCGGCACCGGCTCGACGCTCAACTGCCTCGGGCAAGTCGAGATGGATGCCGCGATCATGGAAGGGGAGACGCTGCGTGCCGGCGCAGTGGCCGCGGTCCAAGGAATCAAAAATCCGATCAAGCTGGCGCGCCGCGTCATGGAGGACGGGCGCCATCTTCTTTTTGCCGGCGAAGGCGCGCTTTTGTTCGCGCGTGAGATTGGTTTTCCGCAGTGCGATGCCGAGGCGTTGATCGTAGAAGCGGAGCGAGCGCGCTGGCAAGAGAAACACGGCACGGTGGGCTGCGTGGCGTTGGATGCCGGCGGCAAGATCGCGGTGGCGACCTCCACCGGCGGGATTTTCAACAAGCTTCCGGGAAGAGTCGGCGATTCGCCGCTGATCGGCTGCGGCACCTACGCGAACGATCGCGGAGCCGTCTCATGCACCGGACAGGGCGAGGCGATCGTGCGCATCGTCCTGGCAAAAACGGCGCTCGATCTTTTGAAAGAGGGAGCCGAGCCGCAGGCGGCGGCGCATCAAGCCATCGCTCTGCTGGCGCAAAAAACCGGCGGCACGGCCGGTCTCATCATGATCGACCGAGAGGGGAGAATCGGCTATGCGCGGAACACCGAGCGCATGCCCGTGGGTTTTATCCGCTCAGATGGGCAAGTCCACTTGGACAGCTGAGTTCGGTGGCGGCTCAAAGCCGCGTAGTGGTTCAGTTTGGCCAAAATTTGTAGGGGCGACCCCCTGTGGTCGCCCCAAACAGGGCAGGCACGGGGGCCCCTACATCGATGCGGCGTTGAAATCAAACTGAACCACTGCTCAAAGATGTTTGACTTTTCATGCTCTGATTTCTACTCTTAGCGTAGCGTTGATCGGATCGTCGTGTCCCAGCGTCGGGACGCGGCTCAATTGGCAGGGCGGAATAGCTCCGCTGTATTAGCAACCGCTGTCGCGCGGCGCGGCGAAAAAAGTTCGCGCTGTTTCCGGCTAAACAAGGTAAAGATATACATGAGAAGGAGCCAAGGCGGAGCGCCGGTCATTGCCGCTTGTCCGTATAACGTGGTGAGTTAGAAAAACGCCGATCACTTTGGCTTAAAGGCTCGACAAAGTGCCGTGAGATTAAGAAGAACGAGTTAGCGGGATGATAGGGTGACGTTGCTGCACCAATTAAGGACTTGCCTCTATAACTAATTCTTCGTATCTCCAGCGGCGGTAGATACGGCTTGCGGGAAATCGAAGGAAGGGGAGTTATGTTCGAAAGGTTGCTGAGTAAGGTGACATCACTCTTTAGGACGGTAGCGGACGTCGCGAAGCACAGACGCGAGCGAAAAGCGGCCGCTGCCGCGGAGATGGAACGAAGAGAGCGCAATGCGCTGATTCAGGCGCTCGTGAACAAACTCGAAGCGGCACGCGTCGAATGCGAACAGAAAAAAAAGACAGCCACTGCCGTCGTGCTCTCAGTCAAGGAAATTCAGTTCATCGAGTGGAATCTTGCCGCTTGGGAGCGTCACATAAAGACGAGTGAGATTTATGCGGTTTCGCGGAAGTAATGAGCTGCGGCCGGGAGAACGGCGGAAAGAGAAAAACCTTCATGGTCATCGATTTCGAGCATCATGAAATTGTAAAGGAGTTCGCAGATGCTTAGGATCAAAGGGATAACAAAAGACGAAGCGCCGCCCGAGGTTCGCGAAGTTTTTGAAGCGCAAGAAAAACAGCACGGCACAATTCTGAACACCGCCAAGGTTTATGGCCTTCGGCCGACGATCCAGAAAGGGGTACAGGCTCTTCAGGCTGGAATTCTCGCCTCCGGGCTAATCAGCGGCGAGCTGCGACATCTCCTTTGCATGAAGGCGGCCAGCATCAACGGCTGCCCCTATTGACTTGACATCAACGCATCCAGTGGGATGCAGAACGGCGCGTCGGCGGAGAAGGTAGCAGCCGCATTGGGCGACTATAAAAAGAGCCCGCATTTCTCGCCGCGCGAAAAGTTGGCGTTGGAACTGTGCGAGCGCATGACCTATACCAACAAACGGGTGACGGACCGTTTCTTCAACCGCCTCAAGCGCCACTTCGCCGACGAA
>Ga0326597_10003441_pt1 | contig 22844 bp, 30 predicted proteins | sample RVTome_12_FD_203789 | JGI IMG/M metagenome (GOLD analysis project Ga0326597, IMG submission 203789) | Soil microbial communities from uranium-contaminated site in the Upper Colorado River Basin, Wyoming, United States - RVT100D185 | ecosystem: Environmental > Terrestrial > Soil > Contaminated >...
CCCGTCCCCACCCGTCCCAGGCGGTGAACCGGATCGAATCAGGGTCTATTTCATACTGTGACGAATCCCATCCTGGAGGTAGATAGCCTGCCAGGAGACCGTTCCAGTCGGGATTCGTGTCCGTCGGCGGAGTAGTGAGGGTTCCGGTCGTTCCGTCGAACGTCAGCCCCGGTGCCCACCCGTCAGGATGCTTCTGGTCGTGGCGGGCCGACGACTCGAACAGGTCGTCCAGTTCTGTCATTGTCGCCGCAACTGTGGGAAGCGTTTCCGGTAGTACCCGCCGACCGAAGACGCCGAAGTTGTCACACCGTGCTTGGCGAGGGCGTCAGCCACCCGCACCCAAGACGGAGCCTTCCCGGTTCCTTCGATTCGTTTTTCGATCGCCTCGCACAGTTCGAGGGCTTCGCCGGATACCTTGTCCCGCCATGTCTTCGCGTTTTGGGACGCGTCGAACAGATAGTCGATGTCCATTGTTTCCGCCTTTCACAGTGGTGACCCTGCGTCCGTGCGTTATATGTTCCGGCTCATTCGGTGCCGATACGCCCCAACACCTGGAGTCGTTGAACGGCGACCGACTTGAAGAATGAGAAGAGGGTGGTTGCTCCGACCGTTGCCAGGATCGGCATGTTCACATCGAGTAGCGATTCGACGGCGATCACCGCCAGGGCGGATTCGATCGACGTCCAGAGAGCTCGTTCGGTGATCGCGGGCCAGGTCATCTTCGTCATGTGGTTCTCCTTTGATATCAGGCGGCACGGATGCGGCGGACTTTGGCGGCGACGTTGGGACCGTGATCGGGGCCGGCCCACCGCCAACCGTCGGACAGAAGCGATGGGGCGGTACCGCGGATCGAATCGAAGTGGCGGGGATCGACACGCAACTCGCCAGGTATCCACACGCCGGCGTAGAGGGCGGCATGCTGGATCACCGCCCGCACGCCGGTCTCGTCGTCGGGGAATCGGGCGTGCGCGTCGGGATCATCGTTGTCGCCGCCGGCGGTGGTCTTGATGCCTCCCCAATTGTGATGCGCCGGACCGAGCACGCCGCCGAAGTGTCCGCCGGCGGTCTCATGGTCCATGATGGCGGCCGGCACCGCCGGATCGACCCCGTAGGCGGCCGACTCGTGCCAGACGTAGACCATGAGCTCGCGGTAGCGGGCGGTGCCAGCGCGGGTGGTGGCGTAGCGTTGCAACTGCGGGAGTGTCACAGTGGGGGCGGCGAGGATCGCCACATCGTCGGCGGGGGCGTCGTCTGGTGGTGTCTCAGACGGGGGAGGGGTTGGTGCCTCGAGGGTGATCCGGGGGAGAGCGGCGAACAGGTGGGCTCCGGGGCAGGCGGTGGCTTTCGTGTCCCGATGCCCGTACACGACCCTGCCTGTCGGATGCGTGTCGGTCAGGTTCGGGAACCCGGACTTGCGGAGCCAACGAATCCGGTTGTCGATCGACGCAATCACCACGTTGATGGCGTCGGGGTCGCCCAGGTCGAAGTTCCCGGCGACCGCCCAACCGAGCCCGGCCGTGTTGTGACCGGCGGTGTGTGCCCCGGTGCGGGACAGGCCGCGGCCTTCCATGATCGTTACGTCCAGGTTTTCGAGGACGTAGAACACTTCGGTGTAGGGGATGTCTTTGCCCAGGTCGGGGCGGATGGTCTGTAGCTGCCGCTGATATTTGATGGCGTTCTTGATCGTCCATCGGTTCTTGGTGAAATCCGATGTGTCCACTGCGGCGGTGTGATGGACGTGGACTTCGGTGCGTTTCGACGCGGCGACGGCGAAGCCGAGCCGGGGAAGGGAAGTGTTCACCCCCCAGCCAGCGCGCGACAGATAACGGTCGGTCATCTCAGAGCCCTTCCGTGGGGGAAACGGCAACGTCGGACTTGCGTAGGAGCGCCACCACTTCGACGGCGATCTCCTGGGCTTTCAACCGTTGGATCGCCTCCATTTGGCCTTCCACCCTTGACAGTCGAATTTCGAGTCGGTGGATTTCGGCTTCCAAATCGACGATGCGTTCACCCCTGGTTATTGCGAGCTGCTGTGTTTCCGCCGTGTTCTGTTTCGCTGTGCCGGAGCGCAGCCAGAAGTATCCGATGAGGCCGAGGCTGATGAAGCCGACGACGTTGAGGGCTATCTGCCAGTCCATGTTCGGCTCCTTTCGACGGTGGTCATATCGGGATCATCCCCCAACCCTCGAATGCGCCTGCGACCGCGGACGGTTCCAACGCCATCGCCTCAACAATGAGCTGGGTAGCTCTCACACCAGCGGCAGCCGACTCCAGGGCCAGCGCCTCAACGACCAGCTGAGTCGTCCTTACGTCATCCTGGGATGCGACCGCTTCGACGACGACCTGCGTCGTTCTTACGTCGGCCATCAGCTACTGACGATGCCGAAGTTCGTAGCGTTGAAGTTCGCCAGGGTCCACGCCCCCACCGCGATCGGATCGGTCTCCCAGATGGTCAAAGCTCTCGACGCGTACGAGCCCGACGGGGTTTCGGCTGTCCCGTCGTCGTTGGTGGCCGAGCGGCGCAGATAGGTGGCGACATCCAGGGGGGTGGCGTTGAAACGGGCGATGGCATGCGCCTGAACAGCGATCGGGGCTGTAGTGATAGCGGACAGATCGGCGAACGTGTAGTCGTCCCGGTCGGCTGCCGCCGTCGATTCGATGTAGGTGGTGTCCCCGTCGTTCGCACCCGGATCGTCCACCGCCTGGAAGTTCGTCCCGGTGTTCGGAGTCCAATCGGTGTTGTCACCGGCACCGTCCGCTAGGCGTGCCTCGACGATGACAGGGCCGAGAAAGTCGTTGAGTGACGATCCTTGCCCGTTCATGAGAACGATGTCGCGGACGGCGGTGCCAGAGTTGTCGGCGGTGTTCTGTGATCCGATCGTGATCCGGTCTATGAGGGCGTCGGTGCCGCCGTTGCGAGTGTCCACCCCGGACACGTTGACGACTTCCACGGTGTCGACGTTGACGATCACCGATCCGGTCGTGTCGTGGATGACGACTTTCACTTCGATGTACTGCCAGGCTCCGGTCGTGGACAGGGCACCGGCCGCCGACGTGGCGAGGATGGCGGTCCCGGCACGTCGAACGTCGATCGACCCGTCCGAGTTGGGTGCTTCGACGGTGATGTGGGTGACGGTGCCGCCGTCACCGTAGAACGCGCACAGCGACCCGACAGCGTTGGTGTTGGAGAGCCCCGTCTTGTAGTGACGGAATCCGAGGATGATCGTGTCGTCCTCTTGGGCAGCGAAGTTCTTGCGGAGCCCCTCGTCCCGGTTGTCGGCGATCGTCCAACAGGTACGGGAGTCGACGGTCTGCGCGAACGTGACAGTCGTGAACAGATCCCATTTGGCGCCTGCCACGGACGGCAGGTCACAGGATTCCATCATGATCAGGCTCATCTACGCCTCCTGGAATTCGATGGCGACAACCAGATCAGATCCGGCAGTCGACGAACCGATCTGGTCAATGTCCACCGACAGCAGGTCCCCGGCCGAGACCGCGGTCACATCCGGCACCGTCTCAGTCGACGAGGTGGACCCGTCGCTGATAGTCGGACGGTTCCCCTGCGTGGTGTAGACGGTGGTGCCGTTCAGGTTCACATCGACGATCAGATCCGCACCTGTCGGAGCGGTACCGACCGCGGCCCGCACCCCGATCAGGGTCATGTCGAACAGTGCCGGGAACTTTGATACGCCGGTCGTCACTTCCAGCGTCCCGGTTTTGGAGAAGGCCAGCGGCTGGGCGACAGCCAGACCGGAATGGTCGTCGGCGTCATGCCGCGCCACATTCAGATACTGCGAATGGTCGTCGTCGGCGAGTCCGGTCAAAGCGCCGTGGTCATGATTGTGGTCCCCGGTGGCTACCGCGGCGGTGCCGACAGCGGCGACAGCGAACGTGCATAGCTCCCAGGTTCCCACGTTGTCTGTGGCGAACGTGCCCGGATCTTCCACCTCTCCGGTGACCTGCCGGTGACCGAGAAACAAGGTCGGATCGGCCGGTCCCATCTCGAACTGTACGACCTCCGTGTAAGGCGACGGGTCGGTGATCGTCGGCTGTCCCGACCCGGCGACACCGCCGCCAAACACGTACACGTCATAGGTGGTGTCCCCATGCGTCATCGACACCTGAGGCGGGTCGATCGTCGCACCCGTATCGGAGAAGAACGACGAGAAATCCGGGGTGAAAGTGTCCCAGTCCAACCCGCGATGGACGATGGCTATCGCGCCCACATGCTGTGCCGCTGCGGTGGCGGAAAACTCGACTGTCGCGCCTTCCGACCCGTTCATCTTCCGCCAGTACACGGCCGCGTCGGAACCCGCGTTGATCGCCCCCTGATTCCATCCGGTCGGGGTGAGCATGTCCGACGCGGCGTCGTCGTTCTTCAACCCGACGACCACCAGATCGCCAGCCACATAGGTCGGCATATTGATGTCATAGGTCGTGCCGGTAGATTCAAGCTCCGTGGTCGCCACGTCCTGACGGGACGCCTGCCCGCCCTCAGTCGGCGGACGGATCAGCGTCGGCGGACGCACCGTGTTATGCGGAATGCCCACCCGGATGAACGTCGGCTTGAAAAGGTCGGTCACGGTATCCGCTCCCACTCCACATACGGGGTCAAATCAATCCAATCCGCCGCCGTCGTAGCCGAACTCCCCGGACGCACATACACCCCCATACCCTTCGTCAACGGCCAATCCCCCTCCAAAATCCGGATACGCTTCGGGAAGATCCTCATGCCCCGATGCTGAATCTCATTCGCCGTGTCCTCGATCCCCGCCTGCGGGTTGTACACGTACAAGAAATCCCCGACCTCGATCGTCCCGTCGGCAATCTCCCACTGCGACATGTCCAAATCGACGGTCTTCTCAACGTCGGCTGCCGCCAGCTCGGAAGCCATGAAATCCGCCACCGAAGTGGTCGCATCCGACGCCGGTCGGGTGAGACGACGATTCCGGATCAGCGGATTGTCCCGTCCGTCGAAATACGGGTTGGGGTCACGGTTCAGAATGTTCGTGATCGAGTTGGACCCGTCGAACGCTTCGTCAACCACCACCATCCGAGACGCCCACTTCGTGGCGTCCCTCGCACTCCGAGTCCTGAGAGATTCCAACGACACACGCTGCGGATCGGACCCCCAACCGATCGGAATAGCGACCGCCAGCTTCCCACCGTCGGACTCGTCGACCAGATAGACCTCGTTGGAATCGTCCGGGCCGGCGTCGACGGTGAAGTCCGGGTTGATCCGGTAGTGACAGGACAGCGATTTCATCACCGTCCGGAACGCGTCAAGGCTCATGTCCGCCGGGTAGAACGTCCCGGTGTAGGTTCCGGCCGGTTCGGTGATCGTCCCCTGCGTCAGCGAAGCCGGGATGATCCCGTCGTTGACCGCATCATCCAACACGGTGGCGAGCGTGGCGTTCGTGAACGTGAGCACCTCGGCCATGATCGGACCCTGACCACTCTTGTCCCCCAAATGCCATTGCAGCCCGTGACCGCGGATCACAAACGGAAGGTCGTTGAACTCGACCTCCATGATCGGCCCCGCATACCGGGCCTCGGACTTCAACGTCGCATCCGTGAACCGGGTGAGCCGCCCATCACCTATCCCCTGAGCATGGATGTACAGATGATCCAGCTCGTCGATGTTCTTCAAGATCTCTGGGGGAGTGTCCGCCCGGAGTGTCACCTCGAAGCTGCCCGGATTGTCGTAGACCTCACGGACGCTCATCGGGGGATCGGCCTGACCTGCTCGTTCGACACCGCCAGATACTGCAAGCACTGGTTGCCGGCCTGATCCTGGGTCTGCGCCGACGACCCGTCGATCTCAGAGGAGATGAAAAAGTCGAACTCGGTGGTCGAAGGGAAGTCGAGTCCGCCGTTGGTCGTGTCCTGGGTTGTCGTCTTCGACGAACCCAACACGAATCGGTTCCCGTCTCCATCATTCGATGTGGCGCGGATCGCCATCACCGACGACGCACCCGTGGGTGTGATCGCCGTGGACGCTTCGACAGAGGAACGATCCAGGCTGTAGGTGGCGGCCGCACCGTCGTAGTTGTAGAAGCCGTAGACGAGCAGTCCGCCCCGACGGACACCGAGCGTCAGCGTGTGCCGGGTGTACTTGTTGCCGCCCGCCTCGTTCGCATCGTCGACCAGTTCGATGATGCAAAGCTCCGGCGTGTTACGGATGATCCGAAACTTCGACCACTTCACGATCGCTGTCGTCGTCGCATATTTGATCGTGTACGCCTTCGCCGTCGCATACGCCGACGTGTCATAATGCGCGACTTCGATTTGCCCGTTCGACGCGCCAGTCGTCAACCCCGGTGTGACCTTCACCAGCGAATTCCCCAACTCGAAGTCGATCACCGACATCGGCACGTCCACCCCGGTGCGGACGTAGCCGTCCACCTTCACATAGCAGGCGCCCTTGTAGAAGTTGGCGGGGGCAACCGTGAATTGCGGCGACGTGTCAGGGATGCCGATAGCCACATTCAGATCGCCGTCCTCACCGGTACGGGTGATCTCACCAGGCGACCCCGATCCGGCGAGCAGCGTGTACGCCACCCGACCAATCGGCCCGGAATGCCACCAGTTCAACTCGCCCGCGATCAGACCGTGATCATTCGAATGAACCTGATGGTCGAGAAGCGACTGGAACTCTGCCGACGAGTAGGTGCCGAGAAGTTCCAGGGAGATGCGAAAGTCGAACAGGCCCGTCGAGTTGAGCGCATAGTCCTCGGCGTCGATGTCCGCACTCAGCACCCGGTAGAACCCGTCGATGAACGCGTCGTCGTTGAGGGTGACGGGGACTACATCACCGTTGGCGGCGTGCTGTCCGAGTTCGGAGCGGAGCGCCTTCGTGTTGGCAAGCGACGACGACGCCAGAACTCCGGAGATGTCTACGCGGGTAGCCCGGGTGGACGCCCGCGACCGTATCTGGTTCGGGTTGTCCAGGTCGAAGTCGAGGCCGATACGGCCGATAACGAGTTCGGCCATTACTCCACCGTTGCCCTTCCGAACCGCACCAGTTCACGATCAACATCACGGATGGGGATGAGACGCCCGTCACTGGTGAGGAACAGTCCGAGCGCCCGGAGTGCAGCGTCATATTCGCGTACGTCGTCAATGAGGAACCCGAACAGCTCGTGCTGCAGCCCGGTCCGTTCGATCATCGCGTTCAACGAATCGACCACTGGCCCTGAGATCGTGTCCGCCAGGTCCTTCGTCAATGCTTGAAGTTCGGATTCGGCGACCAGCACGTCGATGGCTGCCGCCTCCCGGTCCCGGTCGGTCGCTTCTTTGTCCTTCGACACTTCGGTCAGCCGCTGTTGGGCTTGGGCTGCCCGTTGCTCCGCCAACGCCCGAGCCAGTACCGGGTCGGTGAGGGCGAGTTGTTCCCGCGCGAAGTTCCGGATCGTCTCCGACGCCTTGGCGATGCGCCGGTGGAATTCGGTGGTGTCCGGGGCGGGGATCTCCCCGGGCGGGGCGAACCGGGAGAACACCCGGTTGAGCTCTTCCTGCTCCTGGGTTTGAAGCTTGGTCATGAAAATGGACTGTTCGACGACGTTGCGGTACCGGCCGAACACTTTTGTCGCCTCGTCTACCTCGTCGGTGGCGTCCCGCTGCGCATCCTTGAAGTCGTCGGCGGACTGGCGGAAGTCGTCCATGCCGTGACGGGTGTTGTCCATATGCCGGTCGAGCTCGACCAGCCCGTCGCCGTACTTGTCCGACGCGACCTTGGCACCGATGAACAGGGCTGCCAGTCCGGCCGTAGGAATCGCCAGTCCGGCGGCGGCAGCTCCCCCGCCCGCTGCTGCCGCACCCGCTCCGGCTGCACCACCAGATACAGCGGCAGCTCTCTGAGCGGCAGCCGCGCCGAGCGCCGCCGTCCGGATAGCGTTGTATGCCACCGCTAGTTTCCCGAGGATCACCAGCAACGGTCCGGCCGCGGCGACGAACAGTCCGAACTTGACGATCACATCCTGGGTTTCCGGGCTCAACCGTTGGAACCCTTCCGCCACCCCCTTCACAGCGTCGGCCACTTCCACCAGGATCGGCGCGATAGCCGCCCCCACCTGCTCTCCGGCGTCACCTAACGCGTTGAGCGCCTGCTTCATCTGCCCACCGGCCGTCTGCGCGATCGCCTCCGCTGTCCCCTGGAACTGGGATTCCAACTCGGCGAGGATGATCTTCTGTGCACCCAGCAGGTCCCCGGACTCTTGCAGGGTGCGGATCTGTTCCTTCTGCTGGTCGGTGAACGTGACGCCGACCCTGGTGAGCGCCGACACGCCCTGGATCGGATCGTTGAGGGCCTTGCCGAGCTGAACCGCCGAAGACTTCAGGTCCTGGTCGAGTGCGACCGACATGTCCAACATGGCCTTGGTGGTCCGGTCGAAGATGTCGTTGCCCTCACCGACCTCGTTGCGGAGGTTCTTGAAGGTGAGGAGCACGTTGGCGGCGGAGATAGTGACTTCGTCGCCGAACGTGGTGACCTGTTGCAACTCCGAGGCCAGATTCTTCACGTGACCGGCGGTGATCCCGGCTATCCCGCCGGTCGCCTTGAGAACGGCGTTCAGTTTCGCCTCGGCCTTGGCCTGCTCCTCAGACGCCTTGAATGCCAATCCGAACGCAGCGACCAGCGGCAGGGTGACGTTCCGGGTGAGGGACTGGCCTGTCCGCTGCATCTTCTGACCGAACGCTTCGGCCTGCTTCGACGCCTGATCGAACGCTAGGTTGAGTTGGGTAGCGTCCCCGATGACGGAGACGCGGACGATCGAGCTACGTCTCGCCATCGGCGTACTCCTTCAAATCGTCGAGGTAGCGGGCGAAGTCAGCCCCGGTGAGCGCCCAAAACTCGGACGGTTGCATCCTGTAAACGCGGGAAAAGACCGGCAGCCATCGGGCTAGCCGGTCTCGGTAGGGTCCACCTCTTCGATGTTTTCGGTGAGAAAGTCGGCGTCAGCGTTGTCCAGGTCAACATCCGGATACAACTTGCGGAGTTTTGCCACCATGATTGCGAGGATCACCGACGGGCGGGCCACCTGGGTTTCAACGAAAGAATCCCACTCGTCGTTTCCGACCTGGAGTTGCACATCCACCGATTCGCGGAGGGTGAGCGAATCCAACGACACGTCCAGCGTCTCAGTCTTCCCGTCAATGTCAACCTGTACTTTCATCTGATCTCCCTGTTCCACACCCGGTCGATAAGCCGGTCGGTCTCTCTGAAATAGATGTCCACGACTGTCTCTTCTTTGGCTTCAAGCGCGTCAACAAGGAACGGTTGCGGGGCGATGTTGTGGGCGGGCCACCCCCAATGGATCGGCGGTGCGTACGGCAGGGACGCCTTACCTGCGGCGACAGTCCCGGCACGCTGCGAACCGAGCGCCCGAATCGACTGTTCAAGCCGGCCCGTCCGATACGGGGCGAGCGGTTTCGCAGCCCTGGCTACCGGCTCGGCGGTCTTCCGGTGGATCTCCTTCTGCGCCTTCCGGTATTCGGCGGGCACAGCACGAAGAGCACGGTTCAATTCCCGCAGCCCCTCAACTCTTACGGTCATGCCCCATATGTGCTCTCAGTGTTCTGGTATTCGATGGTGAACGCGTCACCCGAAGCCGGGTCCCAGGCGGTGAACGGGACGTCGACCACGATCACATCCGTGTTCGGGATCTGCGGAGTCTCCCCGGTGAACCGGGCGTCAGCGATGGTCAGCTTCAACAGGTTGTTGTAGGTGTCGTCGATCGCATCGCCCTCGAAGTCCAGACGGATCTCGACGGAAGTGTCCGCCGCGAACGCCTCGTAGAAGTCGTCGCGGTCCTCGAATTCGATTCGCAGCGTCCCACCCAGAGTGTCTCTCGGGCGGTTCAGCGGTTCAGCCATCAGCCCCGCGTTGCCGAGCTTGAACAGCCGGTCGATCGGGAAGTTGTTCTGATAGCGGACCGACGAGAACGAGATAACGTTCGAGTTGGTCACGTCGTCTATCAGGACTGTCCCCTGCGCGTAGTGGAACACGTCGGGTGCGGAGTAGTTGGCGGTGGCGAGCGCAGTGGACGAAACCTCTTGGCGGGCCAGGAAGTCGGTGGCCATCTGCAACACGCCGTCAGGGTCCTGTGAGAAGCCGAAGCCGGAGATCTTCGATCCCGGATAGGTGAATGCGAACACTGTCCCGTCGTTCGCCTCAACACCCTTCTGCAACGTCAGCGACTTTCCGGTGAGGGTGCCGGGTGTGAACGTGTGCAGGTAGACGGTGGGAGAGTTCGTCTCTTCCGGCTGCGCCGTGGACACCGCGCCCAGCCCGACCTTGAATAGACGGCCGAACTTTTCGGTGGCGACCTCAAAGTTGACGGTTCCTTCAGCCCAGTTCCGGGTGATCCGACGGGTCGAACCTCTACCCAGCCGGGTACTGGGACGGATGCCGTCTGAACCTCCGATGTTCTGCTGGCGGCGCAGCGTCTCCGAAGTGAATTCAAGGAACGTGTCCACCACGACAGCGGTGCCGTAGGTGGTTTCCTGCTTGTAGGCGAACTGGTGGTTTATGGCTCCCACGGCTTACTCCTTCTTCTGTCGGGCCTTTTTCCAGGCGTCGGATTGTTCGAGCAGCCGACGGGCAATCTCGAAGGGGATTTCGCATGGCACACCCGGTTCGCAGACGACCCCGGCGGATGGGACCTCGACGGGCGCGCGCGACGGACCGATGTAGACCAGCTTCACGGAGGCTCCTAGGAGACGCGGGCGGTGACGGTGATGTCGAACTCGCAGATGACATCCCATCCCTGATCCACTGAGATGGGCAGGTAGTCGATGTCTGACACGATGGAACGCAACGTCTGATCCCCGACCGACGGTGGACTATCGCGGATCGTGTCGACGATCAGGGCCATCAGGTCGCGGGCCCGGTTCAGAGCGGCCGCGAACGTGGCGGACGTGTCCGATGCTGTGCCCGCATATTTGACTTGTGCCCTGCCGGGAAGGGTGAACTCTTCGTCTCGACGGCCCGCACCGATAGCCGCATGGATCTGCGAAGTGACGATCGGATCGCCGGGTCGGATCAGATAGATGGCCTCTTTCAGTCCCGCCTCACCGTCGGCAGTCAACTTCACTTTCAATCCGATGCCCGCTGTCCCGAATGTGGCGTCGGCGTCGACCGCGGTTTGGAGGGTCGTACGGAACGCAATGATGAAGTCTCCGGCTGCGACTCCGGCCATTAGAACGCCCACACCCGGCGATAGTGGTTGATTCGGGCCATCATCGGCCGCTCGGTCGAAGTGACCCGGACCGCACCGTCAGGTCCGACCCCAACCACCCCGAACGGTGCGTCCTTCCGACGCCAGAGCTCGGCGGCGACAATCAGACAGGTCTGTTCCACTTCGGTCGGCACCGCATCCCATCCCCATTGTGCGGTGATCTCGACCCGCGCCCTGCGTCCGGATGTCGGGAAGGTGAGACTTTCAACAGCGGTAATCCTGTCGTATGGTCGCCCTTCGTGTACCAGGGACACCGATTCGACCTGATAGTCGTCGGATGTCCAGGTCGTGTCGAAGGTCCCATCATCTGACGTGTCTGTTTTCACGACCAGCCCGGTGATTGTGGAAAAGTCGGGTACGTCCACCCGGTGGGCGTCCTCAGCCTGGAACGTTTTCGCGGTGGCCGCACCAGAGTCGAAGAAGACACGGCCGCAGTAGTTGTCGATCATCCGCGACGCGGACTCGACGGCACGTTCCAGGTCGGCGTCGTGGGCGGTGTCCGTGAGGGCGATCGTGACGAAGGCTTTCAGTTTGTTGAGGGTGCTGTACCCGTTGGTGATCAAGGTCGACCCTCCTCAGCTTGTCGGTGCGTCCGATATTTGGAACGTCCCGTAGGCCAACGTTCTTACCCTCGAACCGAGGGTGGCGAGAAGCTCCCAAATGTGATCACCCGAGTCGAGATCGAGTTCGCTGTCTGTCAGTTCCACGTCGACTGTGAACCCGGTCGCGGTGTCAACGGCGTCGAGCGATGTCTTAGAGATGACCGCACCGACCCTGAAGGTGATCGCCGTGAAATCCGTGGTGGTTGTGGTGGTGGTGACAACGACCTGTATGTCGAGTCCCCGACCAGCGAAGGCGTGAAGAGCGGAGGCTGTGATATGTGACATTCAGCTCCCAACGACCGATCGCTCGTACTTGCCTGCCGAGACTGTTCGTGCGTACTTGGCTGCAACGACTGTCGGCTTGAACGTGACGGTCTCCCCGACGAACGTCCCGGAAGCCGAAGCCGTCTGATCATCCTGGGTGACAGCCGCGGTGCCGGTGTAGAAGTTGACGACCGTCCCGGTAGCGGTAGACGTGTCGTCTGCTTGGGTTACAGCCGCGGACCCCGAGAATGTCGGAGGCGTGAAGGTGCCGGAGGCGTCGACTGTCTGGTTCTCTTGGCTTGCCGCGGCGGTGCCCGTGACAACCGGAGCGACGAACGTTCCCGACGCTGTAGCCGTGTCGCCTTCCTGGGTCGGAGAAGCGCTACCAGATACCGGTCCGGGAACAAAGGTCCCCGAGGCGGTACTGGTATCCGACTCTTGGGTTGCTGATGCCGTGCCAGTGACACCAGACGATGTGAAGGTGCCCGATGCTGTCGACGTGTCCGGCCCTTGACTGACGCTGGCTGTGCCCGTGTATGTCGGATCGGCGAAGGTCCCGTTGGCTGTCGCCGTGTCATCTGCCTGAGTTGTGGCAGCAGTCCCGGTGAAGGTCGGAGCAACATGTGTGCCAGATGCTGTCGACGTGTCATCGTCTTGGGTGACGGCAGCGGTGCCGGTCAGGGTCGGGTTGACGAACGTGCCGCTAGCCGTGGACGTGTCCGCTTCTTGCGACGGGGCTGCGGTGCCGGTGAAAGTGCCTGGGTCGAATGTGCCCGAGGCCGTGGAAGTGTCCGCCGCCTGGCTTGGCGTCGCCGTACCGGTGAACGTGGGGGCGACATGCGTTCCCGAAGCTGTGGAGGTGTCATCCTCTTGGGTCGGTGTAGCCGTCCCCATGAGGGTCGGGTTAGTGAACGTTCCCGACCCGGTAGACGTGTCATCTTCTTGGGTGGCTGCGGCAGTCCCGGTGAATGTCGGCCCGGTGAAAGTTCCTGATGCGGTCGACGTGTCCGCCGCCTGGGCGGGTGCGGCCGTACCAGTGAAGGCCGGAGCTACGAACGTTCCCGAGCCCGTGGACGTATCAGCGGCTTGAGTCGGGCTAGCTGATCCGGTGAACGTCCCGGCGATCGTCCACGGTGCCGTCGTTGTCGAACCGGCCGACCCGTTGTCGTAGCCGGTGGTTTTCGTACCGCCGCCCATCGTCCGGGTGTCCCTGGTGCGGACGATGATCCGCAGCCGATCCCCCGACCCCCACGTACCCAAGTCCACCGACGTGGCCGCAAAGTCCAGTGTCCCGACCGCCGATGTCTGCTCGTCAGTGAACGACGACGTGGACTGTGGCGTCCCACCCGAATTCAGTCTCGCCCACGCCACCGAAATCTGATGATCGGTGGACGCGACGCTAATGACAATCGCAGCCGCATAGTCCCCGGTTACACCATCTGTGGACGGCGCGTCAGCGTGGGAATATGTGGTGTCGATCGTCTCGCCCACCGCCGTGTCAATGCCCTGTGTAAAAATGGCCGGGGCATCATCGACCAGCGTTCCCGACGACGTGAGAAAGTAGGTGGTGCTCACGGACTCACCGCCTTGCTTACAAGGTCATGGACCCGCCAGTACGACTCTCCGTCAGTCCACAAGCCCATCTTCCACGGCTTCCCCCCGGCCTCGATCCCGAGGTAGTGGTACACCTCGCTGTCGGCCTGGACCGTCACCCCTGCCGGGGCGTGGTAGTAGACGACAGCATGGACCCCGAACGGTGGAGCCTCAGCCCACGACCCTTCATCTGAGGTGAAGGTTGAGCCATCGGCGTAGAACACGGTCCACGCCCTGATCGGGAGCACCTATGCGTTGCCGGCAGTGATGGTGAACGAAGTCAAAGATACGGTTCCACCCGCGACGAAGGACACCGAGTCGAAGTTCAGGTCCGCACCCGACGTGGACACATCGCCGTCCATCACATGGGTGGCACCGGACGACTCGATACGGAACCAGGACGCCGTACCCGTCGCAGCAGCGGACGTGTCATCCGCGATCGCGTTCAGGGTCAATACCCCACCGGTCGCAGCGGCAGCGAAGGTGGCGTTGCAGACCTGCTCGGAGAGCTTGGTTGTCTCAGCGCCCCCCGTGGCGGGGCGGCTCCCCGAGAAGACCTTCAGCAGGGCCGACCCACCGGCCACGGCCGTGATCTCATCCAACTGGTTGTCTCTTAGGGTCTCGTTGTAGCCGAGGGCCATTATTTCTCCTCACATGTGTCGGTGTGGACGAGGACCAGTCCCTCGTATCCACAGTCGGGATTGCCGCACGGTGACGGCGGTGGAGTGAACGTGCCCTTCGCCTTGACGATGAACGGTCCTGCAATAGCCATCAGGATGCCTCCTGTTCTCGGTACCGGTCCTCGTCCAAGACGATCTGCTTGACGTGTCCGGTCTTCACCCCGGTATGCACGTACAAGGGGATGTCAAGATCCATCAGCCGTTTGCAGAACGTCACGTCTTCACCCCGTGTCCGTTCCCCGTCTTCAGTGATCGTCTCTGCGAACCATCGGAACGGCCCGCCTTCGGGGAACTGCTCGAAGACTGTCCGGTGGACTAGCAGACAGGCAGCACCGGTCGCCTCCACCCTCACCACCGTGTTCTCCGGGTACCCCTTCAACACGGCCAGCCCGTCGGGACCGAACTCGTACATGGTCGGGAACATCCGATATCCGTCGGGGCCGTGCATCGCGGCGAAGCACAAGCCTCCGACGATCGGCCGTTCGTCAACCTCCACCGCGGCCAGCAACCGGGGAAGGGCGTCCGGGGGAAAGGTCATGTCCGAGTCGAGCATCCACAGCCAGTCGAAGTCGGTGGACAAGAACGATTCGGCAACTTCGTTTCGGGCTCGGGAGATGTTCGCTCCGGCGTACTGTGCGATCTGCCCGCCGATCAGGCCGGGGTAGGCGAGACTGACATTCAGCAGCGACCGACAGAACTCTCCTGTGACTGTCCCCGGATGCAGATACGCAACGATTACGCCCCGACCGACCGAGCCCACCGGTCGTCCAAATGCCTGTCGATCCAGGCTTGCGCCTTCGTCGAGTCCCATCCGACCGCCTCCGGTAGTTGTTCGTCCCGGTAAACGTGGAATGGGGTTACGTGTGTGCATGCCCACAGGTCGATGTCGAGGACGCCGCAGCGGAGACAGAACCAGCGGTCCTCGCCCCACATCGGCCAGTTCGGGATCGGCTCAAACTTCACCTGTTCGAGCACGTCCCGGCGGATTAGGGTCGCCGCACCCAAACCGCCCACCCTGTAATGGCCCGGTTCACGGAACCTTGCGGGGGTCTGAGTGAACCCGTAATGGCCCTGGTCCCACACGTTCGGAAGCCACGGATCGCCCGGCGACCATTGCGACCAGTAGACGAGTGAGATGACCGGTTCAGAACCGGTCAGATGGTTGATCGTTCCCGGCTGGCAGATGACATCCGAATCCAACAGGAACAGCCACAGCTGGGACTCTTTCAAGAACAGGTCGATGGCATAGTTCTTGATCGCGGCGACCCGCGATATCGATCCCATCGGCCATTCGTGTGTTCGACCGTCCCGGCTGTATCCACCCTCCGGTAGTTCGATGGCTGGCAGGATCTCCACGTTGGCGTCGCGGAGCAGCGCCGACGATTCCGGGTCTACGTTGTCGTCGTAGCACCACACGTCACCTTCAACCGACCGCAACCAGAGGTCGAGCACTTCGGGTGTCTGCCGGATTGGAGAAAAGGTCAGATGGCCTTCTCCCATTTAGATGACCTGCGCTGCGACCGAATAGGTGATCGAGTCGGCGTCGTCATGGGCGGCGGTGACTGTCCAGTAGGCGGGCACGATGTCATCCGCGATCAGGTTGGCGTCGGCCGTCAGGGATGGGTGGACTCGTAGGATCGTGGTGCTTGTGCCGGTGATCGCCGCGGACGCCAGGATCGTCCACGTCTCCCCGGATAGTTGGTCTGATCCGAGGATGGTGAACACGACGGATGGGCTGGCGGCTGAGGCTGTGACGTCGATGATCAGTATCAGTCCGGATGTTTCGCCTCCGGTCACATGGAACGTGTCGACGTCGGGGGTGGCGGTCCGTGCGGCCGAAGCCAACACGGTTACCGATTCACCCCGCGTGATGTCTACGTCGGCCATCAGCCGTCACCGTCCTTCGGTTTGCTTTTGGAGCCTTTGGGACGGCCGGGCTTGCGGACGGGAACCTCAGGCTCCGGTTCGAGCTCAGGCTCGGGCTCGGGCTCGGGCTCGGGTTCCGGTTTCGTTGCGTCGAGAGGCGTATAGCCGAGACGTTCTGCCTCGTCCGCAGGCATCTCCCGTCCGGCGACAGCCCACAGGGACGCGCCCCTAGGGTCGCCGTCCTCGACAAGGCTGTCCCTCGACTCGGTGAGAAGCAGCCGACGGTCCACGATCACGGTCGCCATGTCGTCCTCCTGTTCTGTTCGATTGAAAGTCAAGGCCGCTCATGGCCGAGCCGTGCTCCACCCAGCCTCGGTCGCATTGGCCACCCAGAAGACACCGCTCGCGATGTTGAGAGTGGCCGAGGCGGAGGTGGCCGTCGCGAAGCGACAACCGGAGACAAGCCCCGTGGTGTCCGTCACGTCGATGTCGAGGTAGTCGGTCGGCTCCGTGCCGTCCTCCTGCGCCCCGAACACGCAGTCGATGATCTCCAGGCTGCGCGTGAACTCAGCGACGACGCAGACCGTCGAGATGTGCTTGAAGGCGCAGTGCTCCAGGCGAGTCCGTGAGACGGGGTTGGCCCCGCCCGTGCCGATGAGGCTCAGGCCGGTCGGTGCCTGCTGGAACTGGCAGTCGATGAACCGAGTATCAACGACGCTGACGCCGGCACCGGCACTCTCAAGTAGTGCGCCGACACCGGTGTCCCCACCGTCGAAGTGGCACGCGTGCGCGCTGATCCGCCTCGTTGACCCCTCGACGTGGAGGCCGCTGCCCGTGCCGCGGCCCGCCAGGGTGAGGTTGACGAGCAGCACATCGTTCACGGTGGCTGCGGTGCCGTCGATGGTCAGGGCCGTCCCGTTGGTCGCGAGGCCGGTAATCCGGGCGCTTCCACGCGTACCGACACCGACAAGTGCGATACCGCTCGTCGAGAGCGTGAGGTTCTCGTCGTACTCGTTACCGCCATCGATGTAGATCACGTCACCTGCGGACGCGGCATCGATGGCCGTCTGGATGCTCTCTCCGGCGCGCACATGCCGCGTCGCCCCAAACTGGTTAATGGCGCGCGGCACGCCGTCCTGAATGACGACGCCGCCTTCGATGATTGGCATGATGTTTCTCCTTCCAAGTTTGTAGTGGGGGACAGGACCATTCCCGTCCCCCACCAGTGGATCAGATTCCGGACACCAGCGTGAACGCCTCCGGACGGGTCCACACGACAGCCGCACGAAGATCCGCACGGATAGCCTGCTTCCCCTTGATGAAGTAGTCCGAATGCGAGTCGGACACTTGCACTCGGATACCCCGTCGGAGGACCAGCAGCGAATAGTTGGCGAAGTCGCCGACCACCGCAGTGTTCTCCGTCTGCGCATCCGACTTGACCACACGCAAACCCCAGATCCGCTCCGGGCCAGCCTCAGAAGGCGAACCCCAAATGTAGATCCCGTCGGCGGTGCGAAGCAGCCGCACATCCTGCCAGTCGTTGTCATGGAAAATGACAGCGTTCGGAGATGCCCGACCCGTCACACGAGCCTTCGTGATCCCCTTGTGGACCGCATCCGGCACCGGATCAGACCCCTTGGCCTGCGTGCCGACAGAACCCTTGTTGTTGATGCCAAGCACATTCGGAGTGTTGCCGTCGCCGACCAGGATCTGCGAATCGAGCCGCTGGCGAAGCATGAACGGCAGACGTGCATTCACGTACGCTTCCGCACCCGGCTCGTCCTCCAACTGCTCGTCAGTGACAGGCAGCCACACGGTGACCTTCTCCACCGTCACAGACCGCTCAGTCAGGACCAGCGCAGCCTCACCATACGTGCCACCCTCAGCGGCCTCAGCGGCGTTGTTCGTGAAAGTGGTCTCCTCCATGTACTTGTACGCCGACTGCGAGGTCGGGATCTGCGGAAGCAGATCGGTGACCTGGACGGGACGTTGCGCGTCCAACACGACCAGACCGGACCGGGTGGACTCGGGCTCCCAACCGGCACCCGTCTCGAACAGAGTGTTCTGCGGGTTCATGATCGCCGTCGGCGACACGTCGAGGTCGGCCTCGGCACGCTGACGCCAATTCTTGAACGCCGACGACTTGACGAACAGTTCACCAAGCGACTTCGGAGCCCGGACCGGTCGACTGTCACCAGCTTCGACAGCCTCAGGATCATCCTTCGACGCTTCGGCGGCACGCTGAACATCCCGGAGGGATTCGGCAGCCTTACCCAGTTCGGTCAGCTCGTCGTTGAGCGCCTTGATCTTCGATGCGGCAGCAGACGTGTCGCCTGCGAACTCCTTCACCTTCGACAGGTCGATGGTGCCCTCACCGCCGTCCTGGGCTTCCGCGAAGATGGCGGCCAGCTCACTGCGCTTGGCTTCCAGCTTCCCCTCAGCCTCTTTCAATGCGGGAAAATTCATGATGTAACTCCTTGAGTGAGTGCGACGAACCGGGCGTACTCGCCTGTGATGTCGCAGGTTTCTTCTGTCTCGGACGCGGATCCGAGACGTTCTGTGGCAGCCCGCAACCTGTCGATCGACGCGACCGCATCGTCTGACAGTGGGGTTTTGCCCTGCTCTGACCGGAAGGCGACCACCTTCTCGGTCTCACCCGCGAACGCTTCGACAGCCCCAACCAGGGCTTCGAGATCCGCGGCAAACTTGGATGGCACCCGATCCTCGGGTTGACGTGACGGCTTCACAGCCTCATCAGCGAGACCGGCCTTGACGGCGCCGTCATGGTCGAACCATGTTTCCTCGGCCATCAGGGCGAGCCATTCGTCGGCGTCCGTGTCGGATCGTTCGGCGTAGATGCCGGCGATGATGGAAGTTTGAACGTCGAGGATCTCCCCGGTTTTGCGATGGTCTTCGCCGTTGCCGATAGTGATCGCCAGGGCCTCATGAATCATCATCTGAGAACCGGTCAACATGATCCGACGGTCCCCGGCTTGGACGATGACTGAGGCGATCGACGCGGCCATACCGTCGACCCTGGTGGTGATCTTCGCCGGATGCGCCCGGAGAGCGTTGAAGATGGCTACACCCTCGAACACCGAGCCGCCAACAGAGTTGATCTGCACTTCGATCTCGTCAGCGGTGATCTGCTCCAGCTCGGCTGCCACCTGCTCGGCGGAGATACCGAACCAGTCGTCGATGATCCCGTAGATGCGGATGACTGCCGGACCGTCCGCACCGTCCCGATTCTGTACGGTCAGAGTGGCGGCAGCCCGAAGCCGCTCTTTGAACAGGTCGGCGTACGGCTTGCGAATGTTCATGCGGCTGTCTCCTTGTCTGGCTGTACCTGCACCGAGGGGCGCCCCGTATGCTTGAGGAGCCGCAGGTCACCGGAAGTGATCGCAGCGACCGCCGATTCCGGCTCGAACCCGTCACGGGCAAGCGTCGCGATAGCTTCGGCGTTGACCTTCAGAATGTCGGCGGCATCCTTGGCGTCGTCCTGAAGGAACGGGATGTCACGGTCGTCGTACCAGAGCCGCGACCCGGGCGGAGGATCAGCGAACTTCGACAGCGACGCCGCCATCTTCCGCCACAGCGGACGGGCCCCCACGTCAGCGAACCGTCGCTTCGAAGCGTTGAAGTTGCCGGCATTCAACGATGACCCTTGCATGCCTTCCGAGAATTGGGCGAGGACCGCTCCGACCAGCGACGCGGCGGCCATCCGCGACTCTCCGGCACCCTGCGTCACCTTGAAATCAAGCTGCTTGAGATCGGCACCAACCGTGTGAGTGTCGGCGCCGCCACCCAGATGTACCGTCTTGTACGCCTTGTCCACCCCGGAGTGCTGCTCGGCGTAGAACTTCGCGAACGTCTTCACCGTTTCGGGGGCGACATCCTTGTCGTAGGTGATGACCGTCCCCGACGTGGCACCGTTCTCAAAGAACTTGAGTTTGTGTTTCGATGTGGCGTTGTCGGCCATAACCTCGCGGGTGATGGCCGTGATCCACGACATGCCCCGCCACTGTGCGATCGGATCAGGAATCGGTGAGTAGTGGGCCACGTCTTTGGCGGGGAGCAGCGTCCCCTCGTCGAGAGGAGGCTTGTACAGATAGCCGGACACCCTCGCACCGATGTCGGTCGGCCGGCCGGGCGAACCGTCGTCCCGGACCGGTGCCTCAGTGATGATGGTCGTCCAGTCGGGACGCAACCGACGGATACGCGACCCGTCGTCGTCGACGACCGTGGTGGCGTAGAAGTTCCCGGCGAGAGAACCGTCCTGTTCCATCCGGTCGATCAGTTCACCTGTCGTACCGTTCGGCCACGGACTCTCCAACAGCGCCAGCGACGGCAGTCCGAACAGGTCACCCGGCCGGCCGTTCTCGAGCCGCTGATACTGGAAGCGCGCCTCAGAAAGGATCGCCTGTCGTATCAGGATCGTGGTGAAGACCACCCCGTTCGCCTTGAACGCCCCCTCCACATAGCCTTCGAAGTCGTTGGCGATCTCCTCCCGATCACCGATAGACGATCCGAGCAGCCCCGCCACCGACCAGAAGTTCCCGCTGTTCCACGTCTTCCCGATCGACGAGAACGACAGCCCGTTACGAAACCGAGTCAGATTCCTCATTCGTCATCCCCCAGGATCAGCCACGCCAACCCAGCGAGGAGCACCCCACCGACCGCAAGCCCCGCCCCGAACATGTAGAACCCGACGCCGACAGCCACCATCACGGCAGCCACCGTGAGGACGATGGCGAATAAGAAATCTCGCACATCGACCACCTTTCAGGTGACAACCATGACCGGTGTCAGGTCTGGGGTATGCCCATAGACCGAATGGCCGTGAGCGGCCAACGTCACCGCCACCAGCGGAGAAATATCCGCACCCGACTGACGGCTCCACGTCCACGCATCACCACGATCACGCTTCCGAGCGCCACGCAACGCCACATCCAGCATCGACTGACCCAGATGCCGCAGATCGTCAGACAATGCCGCATCAAACAGTGCGCCACACGCCTGCGCCATATCCTGCATGGTGGCCTTCACCAACAGCCCACCGTCCGCCTTCAACCCGACCCCAGCTTCTTCGATCTCCGCGAGGAGCGAGCTGGCGGGACCGTTACCGTCGACCACGATGACACACGGCGACCACCGGTCGACCAGCCGCAACAGCTCTGGCACAACCCACCGGGTACCGGCCTTATGGTCGATAACCTCCAAATGTTTCCGGCCGTCCTTGCGTCTCCCCGCCGCGCCGATAGCCGCATACGACCGCTCCGGGTTCACATCGAACGCGAACGCGATGGGACCGTCGATCTGAGAATCCATGTCGGCCAGCCCATCCCACGTCTCCCGCGGAATCACCTGATCTTCGCTGCTGTCAGTGTCCGGCCAGTCACCAACCCCGAGCCGCTCGGCCGCGAACCCGCGAGGACTGAGAGACCGATGCTCGTTTCCGATGTACTCGTGAGTGATCCGGATCTGATAGCCGGGGTTCGCCTGTGCCCAATACCGAGGACCAGCCGAAACACTGATCGGATCGGCTGCATACTCTTCGGGGTCGACCGACCACTCATACCACGCTAAAGACGGATCACCGCCCGCCTGCCCCCGCTTCCTAATCCTCGCAAACACCACCCCGTTCGCGTGAATCATCTGATCCACCGCAGACCCCGTATACCAAAGCTGGGGGTTCGGATGCGCCGACAGGACCGGCATCAGCGCCGACTGTGACGCCTCCTGAATCTCCATCGCCTCGTCAAAGACGACGAGATCCCCCGACAACCCCCGACCCCCGCCCTTCGTGCGGGTCTTGAACTTCAACCGGGCACGCCGGTACTTGCGGGTGAGGGTGATCCCTTCCTGACCGTGCGCCCGCGACACCCGATCGACCTGCTTCCACATGTCATCGGAGGATTCGATCAGTTGGAGCATCCGCTCCATGTGCTCCAGCGACGTTTCAAACAGATGCGCCGAATGAACGATTAGCTTCTCACCGAACAAGAACAGCCCTGCCAACTCCCGAGCTTCGAGAACCGAGCCCTTCCCGTTCTGCCGGGAAACCTCCACCCCAACCTCGAACGCCGACCACTTCCCGTTCGCCTGCTCCCCCAACGCACCGTCCATGATCAGCCGCTGCCATGGATCGAGAACCAACCCACACTCTGCGGCGAGTTCCACCGCCTCCTGACCGGAGCTAGATACGTGGGGAGGAACCCACTGCACCCGCGGCGTCTGAACGCCTTGCGGCACGTCGAGCGGCGAGGTCGTCAACAACAGCAACCCCCACATCTTCGGCCACGCCGCAGCTCGCCAGCACCGTCCGTAACTCCCGCGACAGGGCCGCCAAGTCACGCAAAGACTCTGAGCAGTCCATCGCCCGAGCCAATCTCATCGCCATCGCTCGATACCCCTCCGGCGCGTTGACCGGGATCTGACTTTCAACCGACCGGGCCACCGAACCCGCCGAACCATCCGAATGTTTCGCCCGCCGATGGCTGCCCAAACCACCCTTCGACCTCGCAACGAAAACGCAATCCGGACACTCGAACACGGGCAACCCCCTTGGCGGTCAGAAGCTCGGGGAGGGAAAGAAAGAG
>Ga0326597_10003442_pt1 | contig 22836 bp, 21 predicted proteins | sample RVTome_12_FD_203789 | JGI IMG/M metagenome (GOLD analysis project Ga0326597, IMG submission 203789) | Soil microbial communities from uranium-contaminated site in the Upper Colorado River Basin, Wyoming, United States - RVT100D185 | ecosystem: Environmental > Terrestrial > Soil > Contaminated >...
ACGCGCCGGGTGTGTCCCGGAGGCAACCCGTCCCCGCGGCCAAAATCGCCGAAGCCATCTCCGCGCAGGCCTCCCCCTCCGCCTCCGAGCCGAACCTGTTGTTCCCGTCTGGCGACAATCTCCGACATGGTTTATTGCCCGATTCTCAAATTACTCCGAATGAACACGGCTCAAGCATGAGCGCCTTTTTCCGTGGAGTCCTGCATGATATAGTCCTTGGCCGCGCCGGGAACGCTGTACTCGTAAGGGCCGTGATAGACGACCGGAAATTTTCCTCCGAAATTGTCGTGAGGCGGCGGCGAAGGAACGGTCCACTCCAGCGTGGTGCACTCCCAGGGATTCACACTCGCCTTCTTGCCGCGGAACATGCACCAGAAGACATTCAGGACGAAGATGATCTGAGCGCCGATGACAATCATTGCTGCGATGCTCATAAATACGTGAACAGGCTGCATGGCCTGGAGGAAGTCTACCCCCGTGGTGTCGGCGTAGCGGCGCGGGTGGCCGGCGATGCCGATATAGTGCATGGGCATGAATATGGCGTAGACGCCCAGGAAGGTAATCCAGAAATGGAGCTTGCTCCAGCCTTCACTCATCATCCGGCCGAACATTTTTGGAAACCAGTAGACGGTCCCCGCAAACATCCCGAAGATGGCCGCCACGCCCATCACCAGATGGAAGTGCGCGACGACGAAGTAGGTGTCATGGAGATACAAGTCCAGCGCCGGCTGGCCCAGGAAAATTCCGCTCAATCCTCCCGATACGAAGAGCGACACGAAGCCAATCGCATAGAGCATCGGGCTGTCAAACCGGATATTGCCTTTCCACATCGTGCCAATCCAGTTGAACGTCTTGATGGCGGAAGGGACTCCGATAGAGAGTGTCAGCACGGAGAAAGCGATGGCCGAGTATGGGCTCATGCCGCTGATGAACATGTGATGCCCCCAAACCAAAAAGCCCAGCACACCGATGCCGGAGATGGCATAAACCATCGCCTTGTAGCCGAAGATCGGTTTGCGAGCAAAGGTAGAGAGGATTTGTGACGTGACACCCATGCCGGGCAGGATGGCGATGTACACTTCCGGATGCCCGAAGAACCAGAACAGGTGCTGCCAAAGCAGCGGCGAGCCACCCTTGTGAGAGATCAACTGTTCGCTGACAACCAAGCCGCCGGGGATGAAGAAGCTGGTTCCCGCCACCCGATCCATCAGCAGCAGAACGCCGCCGGCAAGCAAGACTCCGAATGCCAGCAGGCCCAGGATGGCAGTGATGAACCAGGTCCAGCAAGTCAGCGGCATGCGCATGAAGGTCATACCCTTGGTGCGAAGGTCGATGGTTGTGGCGATGAAATTCAGTGCGCCGAGCAGCGCCCCGATGCAGAAGATGGCGATGCTGGTAATCCAGAGGTTCATGCCCATCCCCTGGCCGGGCCCGCCAATTTCGCCCAGCGCGCTGAGCGGCGGATAAGCGGTCCAACCTCCGAGCGGCGCTCCGCCGGTTACGAAGAACGCGGCGATCATCACCGCGAACGCCACCAGCGTGACCCAAAACGACATCATGTTCAGAAACGGGAAGGCCATGTCGGCGGCCCCGATTTGAATCGGCAGAAAGGAGTTGCCAAAGCCGCCCTGCGGCGCCGTCGTCAGCACGAAGAAGACCATGATGGTGCCGTGCATGGTCAGCAACGACAGGTAGGTCTCCGGCGTCATCGGCCCTTCGCCGGCCATCAGCGGGAAATGAGCATTGGGCCAAGCCAGGCGCAGCCGCATATAAAGCGACAAGGCCATCCCCACAAACACGGCGACCAGCGCCAGAAACCAGTACTGGATGCCGATGACCTTGTGGTCCATGCTGAAGATATATTTGCGGATGAAGCCGGTCGGCGCCTGGTGATGAACCGCTTCTTGGCCTGCCTGGCCTGCTGCGTGTGACATCGTTTCTCCCTCGCTGAAAAGCTATTGCCTCGGACGCGCGCGGATTACTGCACCGCGCTATCCACCAGCCATTTCTCGTAATCCGGTTCGGACATCACCTGTAGAAACGTGCGCATCTGGTAATGACCCAGGCCGCACAACTCCGCGCAAGGAATCTCATACCGCCCGATTTGTGAGGCAGTAAAGTGGAGCCGGTTTTCCAGCCCTGGTACGGCATCCTGCTTCAGCCGCAATTCCCGGACGTAGAAATTGTGGATCACGTCCTTGGATCGAAGAATCACCTCGACGGGCCGGTTGACCGGAATGGCCATGATCGGCATCACTAAATCGTCCTTGCCCGACGGATCATCCGGATCAATTCCTAGCGGCTGGCCGGTGGATTCCTTCATCAGTTCGGGCTTGGTGCGTCCGAACTGGCGGTCAGCGCCGGGGTAACGGACATACCAGGTGAACTGCTGTCCCCACATTTCGATCTGGAGCGCTCCGACCGGGGCAGCCTCCAGATGGGCCTGCGTCCAGATGTGCGTCCCGGCGATGACAATGCCGAGAAACAGGACCGCCGCCGCCGAAGTCCACAGAGCCTCCAGTTTGTTGTTCCCGTGCGAGTACTCGGATTGGCCGGAATGCCTGCGGTACCGGAACACGGTGTAGGCCAGCGCCAACTGGGCGGCCACGAAGATGACCCCGCAGATGGTCAGGGTCAGCATGAATTGCTTGTCATAAGCATCGCCGTACTCAGATATGTAGGGGGGGAGCCACCAAGTCTTGGCCGCGAAAAAATAGGTGGAAACCAAGGTGATCCCCGTAATCGCCAGCGCCAGCAAGAGCGCCATAGTTCTACTCCGTTCTGCTGATGTTTGAAGTGTATTCCGCCATGCTCTAACGAAGAAAATCCGTAAAACGAATTATCTTATCAACAATCTTTCTTCCTGAAAAGAAAAAAGTTCATTTTCCGGCCTCTCGCTCCCCCACTGGCTGCCCCATTCGATGAATGATGGTCTGCAACTCGTTGGCGATGGCCACCGGCTCGGAGGCCGGGTCAAACTGCTGCGGCATGCCAATCCGGACGAGCACCGTGCCCGGCCGGGCCAGCCTGCGGCCAGCCTCGCGCATTGCGAACAGCCCTTCGATCCGCATCGGCACGACGGGAACGCTGAGAGTCCTGGCTAGCACGCCGATCCCCGCGCGAAATTCAGATAGTTCTCCGTCGCGGGTCAGCTGGCCCTCCGGGAATACAAGAATGCTTTGGCCGCGATCCACCGACTCGCCGGCAAACCGAAAGCTCGCGCGCACGCCGGACTGCTTCGGCATCGAAAAGACATTGAACAACGCCGAGACCAGAACGTACCCCAGCGGATCGATAATACGGCGCAACCAACCGAGTTCACGCGGCGGATGGCGCAGGTCGCGCAACCGCTCTCCATTCATCGCCGTCGCAAGACGGCAACGGTAACGATGGGGCAACGCCACCAGAACAAAACCGATGTCTTTCTCCGTAACGTGGTTGGCAATGAACAGAACCGGCCCCTTAAGACTGCGCAGGTGTTCCCGGCCCTCGACGCGCGGCCTGGCCATGATCATCGTGGCCGGCCATACCAGAACGTAATAGACAAATGACCGCAGCGCCGCAATCGCGCTCCACTGCGGCCAGCGCGCGTAGGGATAGGGACTCGACGCCGGACCGGGCTGCCGAAACAGTTCTTCCAGCTCGCCCACCGTGGTTGCGGCGGAGAACTTCGACTCGCTCAACTCCGTCTGGAAGCGATCCTCGAGCGCGCTCAGCAGCTCCACGCGATCAAGGGAGCTGAGATTCAAATCCTTGTGAAGATTCGCGCTCGGTGAAAGTTTGCCGGGGGATCGGCCGGTAATGCGTTCGAGGAGCCCTTCCAGCGGAGTGGCCGGCTGATCGACACGCGCGGCCGCTTGATCACCTGGTTGATCACGAGACCCAGCACCCTCTGCCTGCAATCGGGCCTCGACAGACTCGTGGATAAGATTGACGCGCGGTTTGCCGGTTGAGGTCCTCGGAAAATCCTCCCCGGGCCACACGATCCATTTCCGGATGTGCTGGAATTCGGCGAGCGAGGTGTTGGCGCGCTCGATGATTCCCGGCAGGTCCGCCCGCTCGCGCAGAATCAGCGCCGCGCACGGTTCCTCCTCTCCGTTGCGTGCGACACCGACGACCACGCAGTCGCGAACCTCCGGCTGGCGGCGCAGCGCGGCCTCCAGGTCCTCCGGATGAATTTTCATGCCCGCCGCAGTTACAATCAGATTCTTCTTGCGCCCTTTGAAGTAAAGGTTTCCCTTGTCGTCGAGAGCGCCCAGGTCGCCCGTCCGAAACCATCCCTCGCTGTCAGTAACCGGTTCGAGGCTCCGCCCGCGCCAGTATCCCGCCGCAATGCTTTCGCCTCGCACCAGGATCTCGCCGTCCTCGCCCAGCTTCATCTCCCTGCCTCCGAGCGACTGGCCAATCGATCCCTGTCCCAATCGAAACGGATGGTTGAGGCTGATGAGCGACGCTGTCTCGGTCAGGCCATAACCTTGTATTACCGCAAATCCCAGGCGCCCCCAAAAAGCCTCCGTGTCCGGTTCAAGCCGCGCTCCGCCGGAGACTAAGGCCCAAAATTTCCACCCGAATTGGCGATGGATGCGGCGAAAACGCCAGATGCGCCACCAGAATCTTTCTTGGACAGCGGCAGCATAGTCGCGCTGAAACTGTTCGAGCCAGCCTGCTGACTCCAAGTCACGCTCGAGCTTTTCTCTCAATGACTCCAGCAGGCGCGGCACCGCCACCAGGGCCGACACGCGTTCGCGCTTCAAGGTGCGGATCACCTCGGAAGGATTCAGCGTGTCGAGAAAGATTACCGTGGAGCCGAGCAGCGGGGGGACAAACAATCCCATGAACTGCCCGAAGACGTGACTCAGCGGCAGAAGGTTCAGGAAGCGCAGCGGATGGAATAACCGCTCATAGCGCCGGTATTTGGCAATCTCCGATTCAAGCGGCTCCAAGTTCGCCAGAATGTTGCCGTGCGTCAGCACGACGCCTTTCGGGTCGGCTGTGGTCCCCGAGGTAAAAATGATTTCGGCGATGTCGGTGCGCGAGATTACCGGACTTCTATAGTGCTGGTGATCGTGGCGCGAAATGGCGCCGGAAAGTTTCTCCAGAATCAGCGACGGGGGATTTGCTCCTGGGGCTCCAGGGGCTTCTGGCAGGATGAATTCACGGGAGCAGACCACCAGCCTCGCATCCACCTGATTGGCTACGCGGGCGGCGAAATCGGCGGTGGCGATGCGATCCATAGGGACTACCACCGCCCCGCGCAGCAGTGTCCCCCAGAATGCGATGATCCACTCGGCGCAGTTTTCTCCCCAGATCATCACGCGGTCGCCGCGCTGAATGCCACGCACTTCCAGCTCCCGCGCGAACTGCGCTGCCGCCTCCGCAATCTGACGATACGTCCAGCGCACCTGCCGGTAGCCGCGCGGGTGCACGCAGGCAACATCCGACCCATATCGCGAGAAATATTCCAGATATTCAAGCAGGGACTGGCGCGGCATACGCCTTCCGTCTGCCCATTGCCGCAAGGGCAACGGGCCTGCGAATGGATACGGTGACTATTGTAATTGGTTTGCCAAACGAACGCGGGATATGCGCCGGATATGCACCTGATTTGCAGATGTCGCGCGCGGCATCACAGAAACCGGATCACGGCCTGGCCGATCTCTTCGGTAGAAGAAGTGCCCTTTAGGTCGCGGGACAATGCGCCGGCGGCGACGGCCTGGGTCACTGATTGCTCGACCGCGGCAGCCTCTTTCTCCAATCCAAAGCTATGACGCAGCATCATGGCAATCGTGAGGATCGCGCCGTATGGGTTCGCCACGCCTTGGCCGGCGATGTCCGGGGCGGATCCGTGCACCGGCTCATACAGGCCGGTATGCTCGCCGAGCGACGCCGACGGAAGCATGCCGATGGAGCCGGTCAGCACGGCGGCCTCATCGCTCAGGATGTCGCCGAACATGTTTTCCGTGACGATCACGTCGAAGCGCCGCGGTTTGGTGACGATCAGCATGGCGCAGGAATCCACCAACTGGTGTTCGAGCTTCACGTCGGGAAATTCCTTGGCGCCGATCTCGGTAACCACTTCGCGCCAGAGCTGTGAGGTCTCCAGCACGTTGGCCTTGTCGACACTGGTTACCAGCTTCCGCCTTCCGCGCGCAAGATGGAAAGCGACGCGCGCGATGCGGTCGATCTCGGCCTTGGTGTAGGACATGGTGTTGATGCCGGTAGCCTCATTTTCAAAGCGCGAAACACCGCGCGGCGTGCCGTAGTAAAGCCCTCCCGTCAGCTCCCGCACGATGATCATGTCCGTGCCGTGAACGATTTCCTGCCGCAGCGGCGAAAAGCTTTCCAGCGCCTCCAGACAGCGGGCTGGCCGCACATTGGCGAACACCGCCAGCTCCTTGCGTATGCGCAACAGACCCTTCTCGGGGCGCTTTTCCGGAGGCCAGGCATCAAACTCCGGATGCCCGACGGCGCCCATGAACACGGCCGCGGCGGACTTGGCCATGGCCAGCGACTCGGGCGGCAGCGGGTCGCCGGTAGCCCGGATGGCCACGCCGCCGAACAGGCCGGTCTGGGCCTCGACTTCGTGCGAAAATTTATTCGCTACCGCAGCCAATACAGCCTGAGCTTGTGCGGTTACTTCCGGCCCGATGCCGTCTCCGGGCAGCCATGCGATGCGCAGTTTCATGCAAACAGTCTCCTTCAAATTTCGTCGACGACCAGTGGAACACCGGTCAAGCCCAGGTGAAAGTCGGTGGACCAGCAACTGGCAATATTGCGTGATTTCATCACGTGCAGTCCGACGGCGTCGGTCAAAGTCAGGTTCTGATCCGAAAACCTGCGCAGCATTCGCACGCCCCCGGCATGCTCCTCGGCTCCAACGGAGATCATATGCAGAGGTTTCAAATCCTCTATGAACGAGAGAAATTGCAGCGCCCGTGTCCTATCATACCGCTTCAGAAACCACCCGTGTCCCTCAGCCCCAACAAGTGTGGTGGTAATTAGCGCCGGCGGCTCTGCGAACAGCCTGCGAAACAGCGCGTGGTAACTGTCCGAGCGATCCAGGAAAGCTATGAACGCAGAAGTGTCTACGTAGGCTTCAGTCTTTCTGCCCATAGACCAACTCGTCGATTTTCTGGGATGCTCTGGAGTCGCCCGACTCGATCATTCCCGCATATCTCATCCACGGCTTGGAGGAATCCGCGGGCAGAACCGTCCGAAGCGAGCGACGCAACAACTCCGCCAGGGAAACGCCGAGCCGCCGTGCCTCGCGCTTGGCCGCGTCGTACTCTCGTCCTGACAAGCTGATCTGTGTCCGAATCATGATAACAACATATCACATCGTGTTATCAGTGGGCAATCCCGAGGACTGGCAGGAGCAATTTGCCGCTCGTTGGCGGTCGTTGTCAGACGCTGGTGGGAAGCTGCTGCTCCATGTGGTGCAGCAGGCGGATCAGGTCTTCGTCCAGAACCACTTTCTTGCGGTCGGCCAATTCGGTGAAGCGGCGGTAAAACTCCTGCACCTGGATGGCATCGAGCGGGTGTCCCAGCTCTTCGCAACGGCGTTGCAGAGCGTGGCGCCCGCTGTGCTTGCCAAGGACCAGGCGGTTGGTCGGCACGCCGACCGACTGTGGCGTCATGATCTCGTAGGTCAGCGCCAGTTTGAGCACGCCGTCCTGATGAATGCCGGCCTCGTGAGCAAAGGCGTTGCGGCCCACAATGGCTTTATTCGGCTGCACCGCGACGCCGATGATGCCGCTGAGCATCTGGCTGGTGGGATAGAGCAGATCGGTTCGGATGCCGGTGGAATAGGGCATCAAGTCGTGGCGCACGCGGAGCGCCATGACCACTTCTTCGAGCGAGGCGTTGCCGGCGCGCTCGCCGATGCCGTTGATGGTGCACTCGATCTGGCGCGCGCCACTGTTCACGGCAGCCAGGGAGTTGGCCACCGCCAAGCCCAAGTCATCGTGGCAATGCACGCTCAGCGTGGGGCCTTCGCCCACGGCCTCGCGCACCTGGTGGATGATCTCGGCATATTCAGCGGGCATGGTGTAGCCAACGGTGTCCGGAATATTGAGCGTAGTAGCGCCCGCCTGAACTGCCGCCCGGAAAGCATCACAGAGGTAGGTGCGCTCCGTGCGGGTGGAGTCTTCGCAGGAAAACTCGACGTCCTCGACGTAGCTTTTCGCCCGGCTGACGGAGCTAGTGATCTGGTCCAAGGCCTCCGTGCGGCTCAGGCGCAATTTGTGTTTCAGATGAATGTCGGAGGTGGCCAGAAATACGTGGATGCGGGCTTTTTGCGCGGGTTCCAAGGCGGCCGCGGCACGCTCGATGTCCGCTTGTGCGGCGCGCGCCAGAGCCGCCACCGTAACCGATGGGCCGGCCTGGGTGGCTACCTGCCGGACGGCGTCGAAGTCTCCCTCGGAGGCAATCGGGAATCCGGCTTCCAGGATGTCCACGCCCAGCTCTTCGAGCTGCCTGGCCATCCGCTTCTTTTCCGCCGTGTCCATGCTGCAGCCCGGCGATTGCTCCCCGTCCCGCAGCGTGGTATCGAAGATCTTTACTCTTTCCTCAGGCACCGGTTACCTCCCGCCAGAAAGCATTCCAGCAACCTTCGATCCGAACTCTGTCAACCCGCAGCCCGCGCTGGCTCCGCCTCTCCAAGGCAAAGCCCTGCGCTCGCTCTGAGCGCGTTATCCCGTGCGCCGTTCCAGGCCAGTATAGCAAACGGCCTGGGGCAAGGCAAACTTATACTTCAAAATCTATTATAAATTCTGTTAATATCTGTGTGCGCCATCTGAATCGGGTGAATTCCACCGCGGGAGGGTGGCCGGAGCCCGCCGACGCTAGGCAAAAGGGTGCCATGGAACTATCTCAACTCACGATTTTCCTGACGGTGGCATCGGAAAAGAGTTTCTCGCGAGCGGCCAACAAGCTCGACCGCACGCAGCCGGCCATCAGCCTCGCCGTGCAGCGGCTGGAGCACGAGCTGGGCGAAAAACTCCTGGACCGGTCGCTCAAAGATGGCACTCTCACCGACGCCGGCAAGATTGTCCTCGGGTATGCGCAGAAGTTCGAGAATCTGCGCCGGGAATTAAAAAACTCCCTCACCGAACTGCGCCACCAATACACCGGAAAACTCATTATTGGCGCAAATGAGAGCGGAGCTCTCTATCTGCTTTCGCATATCTGCAAGTTTCGCGAGCTGTACCCCGGCGTCAAGCTCGAAATCCGGCGGGCCCTTTCGCGCAACATCCCCGGCGAGGTTCTGGATGGCTCGCTGGATCTCGGCGTGGTCAGCTATCGGCCCGGAGACCGCAACCTCCATTCCCTCGTGATCTATCACGACGCGGTGGCCTTCATCGTTCATCCACAGCACCGCTTCGCCAAACGCAAACAGATCTCCATCCGCGACTTTGGCAATGAAGTCGTCATCGCCCACAATATCGCCTCTCCCTATCGGCAAATTGTGCTCGACGCGTTTCAGAAACACCGCGTCATGCTCAATATGGCTATTGAGATGCCTACCGTCGAGACCATCAAGAAGCTGGTCGAATCGCAGATGGGAGTGGCTTTTGTCCCGCGGATGTGCGTCCAATCGGAATTGGCCGCCGGCCAGCTTGTGGAGATACCCGTTCGCGAGCTGCCCGTCGCCCGCAAGATTCAGCTCGTCCATCCTTCGCACCGGCACCAGTCGCATGCCGCCCGCGCCTTCTTGGACTTGATTAAGAGCACAGCGAATCCGTCGGTATGATTCCGGGACGAGACGATCGAGCCGCTAGACGGTCTCCATCGAAAGTGCGTCGGCCTGGGAGGGGTCCGCAAGCTCGGCAAGTTTTTCGAGAAAACCCTCCAGTATCTCCGCAAGCAATTCGTCGATCTGAAAGGCCAATTGATCGCGTATGCCGCGGAAAAACCGCATCCGTTCCTCGTCGCTGCCGGAGGCGGCCGCGGGGTCTGGAAGATTCCAGTGCATCATCCGCGCAGCGCCCGGAAACACCGGGCAGGCTTCCTTGGCGGAATCGCACAGCGTAATCACGTAGTCAAACCGCTGCTCCAAGTAGGGCTCGACGGACTTCGATTTCTGGCGGGAAATGTCCAACCCGATTTCGCGCATCACGCGAACTGCATCCGGATGAACCGGTTTCGGGCCGGTTCCGGCGCTCACCACGTCAACTACGCTTCCGCCGTACCAGCGCAACAATCCCTCGGCCATCTGCGAGCGACACGAGTTGCCCGTGCACAAAAACAGGACTTTCATAAAACCCCGACTCGACCAAACGCTCCACACTGCTGCATCAAGTATACCAGGGAAATGCGGCGATGTGACGGCTTTGCTGGATAGGCTCGGAGGAGAAAAAATCCGTGCGAGGCTGTCAGGGCGCGTCTAACCCACCGAAGGCAGATCGGCGAGATGATCCCAGAAGCGCGTCACGGCGCGGATGCCGTCGTAGAAATTCGGCAGGTAAAACTTCTCATTCGGGGAGTGCAGCCGATCATCGGGCAGGCCGAAGCCCATCAACACGACGGGCACATGCAGGGAATCCTGGAAGCGCGCCACGATGGGGATCGAGCCGCCGCCGCGAATGAATACGGTGTCTCGGTGGAACGTCTCGGTCAATGCCTGCGCGGCAGCGCGCAAGGTGGGATGCAACGGCGGCATCAGAATCGGCTCGCCGCTGCTGAGCACACGCACTTGCGAGCGCAGTCCTGGAGGCGTCAGCCGCTCCGCTTCCTTCTCGAAGGCCTCGAGAATTTTCCTCGGGTCCTGCCGGGGAACCAGGCGCATGCTTACTTTCGCCGAGGCTTTCGCCGGGATTACTGTTTTCGCCCCCGTGCCTTGAAAGCCGCCAACGAAGCCGTGAATCTCCATAGTGGGGCGCGCCCAGCGGCGCTCCAGGACTCCATAACCGGCCTCACCCACCAGGGCCGGCGAGCCAACCTCATTGCGCAAGAAATCTTCTTCGCTGAATGGCAGCGCCGCCCATGATGCTTTCTCCTCGACTGATGGCTCTTCGATATCGTCATAGAATCCAGGCACCTGCACTCGATAGTCCGGCGAGATCAACTGCGATAGAATGCGGGCGAGCCCGAGCAACGGATTCGGCGCGGCGCCGCCGAACAGGCCGGAATGCAGATCCTGCGCCGCGCCCGTAATGGTCAATTCGATGTAGACCAGACCGCGCAATCCGACGCACAGCGTGGGCAGGCCCGGCGCAAACATCTCCGTATCGGAGACCAGCGCCACATCGCAGCGCAGCGGCTCGGGATTTTCGCGGACATAGCGGTCAATCGAACCGCCGCCGACTTCCTCCTCACCCTCGATCAGAAACTTCAAGTTGACCGGAAGCGCGCCGCGCAGCGCCAGCAGGGCCTCCGCGGCCTTGACGTGGATGTACATTTGCCCTTTGTCATCCGCAGCTCCGCGGGCATAGATATTTCCGCCGCGCACATCCGGCTCGAACGGAGGGGTATGCCATTCATTCAGCGGATCGGGCGGCTGCACGTCGTAGTGGCCGTAGCACAGCACGGTGGGCTTCCCCGGAGCCCCCATCCATTCGCCGTAAACCATCGGGTGGCCATCGGCGATGATGCGCTGGACATTCTTCATGCCCGCGACCAAGAGCTTCTCTACGACGAATCCGCAGGCGCGGTCGATGTCCTTGCGATGCTGCGGCAGCGTGCTGATGCTGGGAATTCGCAGGAACGCTTTCAGCTCGTCCAGCAGCCGATCCCGGTTGCTTTCAATGTAGCTGTCAATGTCGCTGTCTACGGGCAAAGCCATCCTGTCCCCCGGGCGTAGCCATGGTGTCCCCGACGATCCGATCATGCCGCTTGTACCGCCGCCAGCACTCGGTCTGATGCAGCCAGTTTCGCGCCAGCGTCTTCGAACTCGCGCAGCGTCTTTTCAATTCCCGCGGCATCGATCCCCTGGATGGCATCGGTTAGCACCACGACTCGCCGCGCCTGCTTCCGCAGCCCGAGCGCCGCCAGGTGCACGCAGTACTCGGTGGCCACGCCATAGACCACGTATTCCTCAGCATCGAGCTGGTTGACAAGATTTCCGGCGTGCGGAGTTGAAAACATGTCTAATTGGTTCTTTTCGACGATCATCTGCCGGTAGCTTGAAAGCTCTTCGCTGGCGATCGGTGCCTGCCGTTCCCGTGGAACCACCAGATACTGTCGAAACAGAGTTTCCGGCACTTTGAGCTGGCCGGCGGTCTGGCGGATGCAGTGCGGAGGCCAGTCGCGGAACTCCGTGTCGTCGGTGCCGTGAGCGTCCGTGGTGCTGATAACCGGTATCGAGTGCTGTTGTGCAAAGTCGCGCAAACGCTTGAGGGTGGGCAGCAGTTTCTCAGCGCCTGGAACATAGAGCTTCCCGCCAGGCAGCATGAAATCGGCTTGCGTGTCTACGTCAACAAATACAATTCTATTTCGGGCCATCCAGACTGCTCCAATGTTGGGATTTCTCGCGATGCCTGCCCGGTCATCCGGCTCATCGGGACTTCGCCGCCTCGCCCGCTCCCGCCGGAAGTGGAGCGTAACGGCTGCGCACGGATTCGAGCAGCGCTTCGAGCGCCGCTGATTTCTTGACCGGGTAGGCATCGCTGTTTTCCAGCCGCCGATAGGCCTCCGGCAGTCGCGCCAAGCTGGCCGTGCTGCGATCTCGTATCTCCACCAACGTTGGCAACGGCCGCACCAGGATCCCTTCCTTTATGACCGGTTCGAGCAGCGGCTCCGCCTGCGGATAAACTTCAGATGCAACTCCGATCACATCCTGCGAGTAATTGCCTTCGGCATCACAATACCGGAAGACCTGCTTCTTGCCGGGATAGCTGACCTTGGACTCGCTGAACTTGGCGGTGTGGCGCACAACTCCGTTGCGCTCGATCTCGACGATCTTGTAAATCCCGCTGAGCGCCGGCGCATCGCGCGACGTAACTAGGTCGGTGCCCACGCCGAAAATGTCGATCGGAGCAGATTCCTCGGCGAGCGTCCGGATCACATATTCGTTCAGATCGCCACTCGCGAGAATCAGCGCCTCGGTGCGCCCGGCGTCATCGAGAAGCTTGCGAACTTGCCGGCTGAGATCCAGAAAGTTTCCGCTGTCGAGCCGCACGCCGCGGAACGGCAGACCCAGCCGCAGCGCTTTCTTAACGCCCTCAATCGAATCGTAGGTATCCACCAGCAATACGGCCTGGCTGCCGTAAAGCTCGGCGAAACTTCGAAACGACTCGGCCTCATCCTCAAACGACATGGTCCAGGAATGGGCCGTGGTGCCGTAGATCGGAATGCCCAGCTCGAAACCAGCCAGCGTGTTCGAGGTGCCCAGACATCCGCCAACATAACTCGCTCGCGCCGCAAGAAACCCGGCCACCGGTCCGTGCGCCCGCCGCGTGCCGAACTCCACCACTCCGCGTCCGCCGGCGGCCTCGACTACGCGCGCCGCCTTAGTGGCCACACTCGTCTGGTAGGCCATCATCGCCATCAGGTAGGTTTCCGCGATCTGCGCCTCGACGATCGGAGCGGTGATTCGCAGCAGCGGCTCTTCGGAAAATACGAGCGAACCTTCCGGCACCGCCCATGCTGTCCCGCTGAAGCGCAGTCCCGCCAGGTACTCGAAAAATCCGGCGGGCACACTCTCAAATGATGGATGCTTGCGGAGGAAGTCGATCTCATCGCCATTGAAGCGAAGTGCTTGCAGGTACTCGATGGCCTGCTCCAGGCCCGCTGCGAGAAGGAAAGACCTCTGCGCCGGGATGGACCGCACGCTCAATTCAAACGTCGCCACCTCGCCGGACTTGCCGGCCTGCCAATAGGCGGCCGACATGGTCAGCTCGTAGAGGTCGGTTAGCAATCCGACATGAGGCACAATAGGGACCGGCATCAGCTTGCGCTCCGAAGCGAACTATCCGCTTGTTGCATCGAATAGGATGTCTCTCTCTGCCATTCTATCGGGCGCACCAAAGGGGGTCAAGGAAGCGGGTGGATTGGGAAGTGCGCGGGAATGCGGCTAGAATAGTGGTGCACGATCTGCCATCTGTAACGGGAAGGATATTACGCAATCATGCAAGATGTTGTGATTATCGGCTCGGGCTGCGCGGGGCTCACCGCCGCAATTTATGCGGCGCGGGCTAATTTGAAACCATTGGTTATTGAAGGCGTGGAAGCGGGAGGGCAGCTCTCGCTCACGACGTTGGTTGAAAATTTTCCGGGATTCCCCGAAGGCTTGCAGGGCCCCGAGCTGATCCAGCGCATGAAGGACCAGGCAGCGCGATTCGGAACCGAGTACATGGCCGGGGATGTTACCGCGGCCGATCTTTCGAAGAGTCCGTTCACGCTAACCGTGAGCGGCAAGCCTCTGGAGACACGCACGCTGATCATCGCCTCGGGTGCGTCGGCGCGGTGGCTGGGCCTGCCCAATGAGAAGATGCTCATCGGCAAGGGTGTTTCCAGTTGCGCCACTTGCGACGGATTTTTCTTTCGCGGCAAGGATGTTATCGTCGTTGGCGGCGGCGACACTGCCATGGAGGATTCACTGTTCCTCACGCGCTTCGTCAATCGCGTGGAGCTGGTTCACCGCCGCGATCAACTGCGCGCCTCCAAGATCATGGCTGACCGCGCCCGCGCCAATGAAAAGATTCATATCACTTACGACACCGTCGTCGAAGACATCTTCGACGTAAACAAAGGCGAAGTCACCGGCGCGAAGCTGCGCAACGTGAAGACCAACCAGATCACTGACAAGCCCGTCAGCGCCGTCTTTGTGGCCATCGGACACGTGCCCAATAGCAAAATTTTCAAGGGCCAGCTCGATATGGATGCCGACGGCTATCTCAAAACTCACGACGGCGTGAAGACCAAAGTTCCCGGCGTGTTCGCCTGCGGCGATGTGCAGGACCGCGTCTTCCGCCAGGCGATCACGGCTTCGGGCACCGGCTGCGCCGCCGCCATGCTCGCCGAGCGCCATCTCGAAGCCGAAGCCAACGGCGGGCACTAGGCCGTCTGCTGGATCCTTGAGCAAATCATCAGCGCTGTCATTCCGAGTGCAACGAGGACTCTGCTTTTTGACTCTTTCCATTTAACTCCAACTCTCCCATGCTGCGACAGTTCTTCCTGTATCTATCACGAAGCAAGAGAGCGCAGCGGCTGCTGCTGAGCCTGCCGGGCGCGCAGCGGGCTGCGCGGCAGTTCGTCGCCGGGGAGACGCTGGCGCAGGGCGTGGAAGCGGTGAGGGCGCTGCAGGCGAAGGGGATGCTGGCGACGCTCGATCATCTCGGCGAGAACGTGTCGACGCTTGACCAAGCTCGCGCCGCGCGCGATGAGTATCTGGAAGTCCTGAACGAGATCGTGCGGCAGAAGCTCCCCGCAACCATATCCGTAAAGCTGACGCAGCTTGGCATGGACTTTTCACCAGATACTTCAGAAGATATTTCCCAAGCAACTTCAGATGACGACTGCCGCGAGAACCTTCGCGCTCTGGTGGAGTGCGCCCAGCAGATCGGCGACTTCGTGGAAGTGGACATGGAGGGCTCGGTCTACACTGACCGCACGCTGCAAATCATCACTGACCTCCATCAAAGCTTCAGCGCGGTGGGCGCAGTGATCCAAGCGTATCTCTACCGCAGCGAGAATGACGTGAAGGAGCTGATCCGCCACGGCGTCAGCGTGCGGCTATGCAAGGGGGCCTACAATGAGCCTTCCACGCGGGCCTTCCCGAACAAGGCGGATGTGGACGCGAGCTACCTGCGCCTCATGCGCATGCTGCTTGAAAGTAAGTTGTATCACCGCATCGCCACGCACGATCCCGCGATGATCGAGGCGACGCAGCGCGCCGCCGCGGAGCTCGGCCTCATGAAGAATCAGTTCGAGTTTCAGATGCTCTACGGCGTGAATCGCAAATTGCAGGAGCAGCTCGTCAAGGACGGCTACCGGCTGCGGATTTACGTGCCCTTCGGGCGGGCATGGTTCCCATACTTCATGCGGCGGCTGGCGGAGCGCCCTGCCAATGTCTGGTTCGCGCTGCGCGGACTGCGTCCCGCCTTTGCGCTTCGCTCCCGATAGTCTGCCGACTTGGCTTGACAACGAGGCGTACCTTACGAAGATTCGACACCGGCTCGCAGGGTTTACCTATGCTGCCATCGCATCAGCGCTGGGGGTATGCGTGCCCTACGCCGCCAGTATCCGGTCGGGCAGGCGCATTCCGCATCCGAGGCATTGGGAAACGCTGACGCGACTGGCGAGCATCGTTCCTGCCTACCGTAAAAAGGAGAGCAAGCAATTGCTAGGTACGCAAGCCGATATACTGGAGAGACTCACGAGGCGAGGGGCGATCACTCTGAATGGACATATTTAGAATGGCTTCAATTGCGTTGATAACGCTCTCGCGCAGCGCCGTTACTCAATGGCCACATCCTGCAAGAGTTTCCACGATCCGACGGGCAAACATAGCTTGCTCAACCGAGTGTCCTCTGGTCTTGTCGTTCAAAGACCATTTCATGTACTCAATGACGCCAGCTTCGCCCCCTTTGTCTGCTGCTAGAAAGTAGCACAGATGGAACAGCGAAATACCAGAGGAGAGACTTATGTATTGAAGCCGTTTCATACCTGTCCCCTGACCAGACACTGGGTCTTTCAACTGGTTCCAATCGGATTCATACTCGGACTGCACCCACCGAAGAATTGTATCTTCAAATTTCTCCAGCGCGGCTTTCACATCAGCAATAGTATTGAGGCCAAGATGTTTCAGTTTCTCGACGGTAATACTCCCCTGCTCGTGCTCTTCCAGTCTGGTAGCCATGGCTCGAGCGATTCGCTTCTCCATACGAGCGACTATCCTGCTTGTCTTCATGAATATGTTCAGAGATGTGAGATCTAGCAGCACGTCGCCGGCAGCACGCGGAAGTTGTTTCGAAACATCCTTCTGATACTCATCTAGGCTGCGCCGAATATTCATAAACTCACCATCGGCAACCTCCAATAGACCTGCCAGCCGAGAAAACCTTCTTCTAATCTCTCGGGGAACGGCCCCAGTGCTCTTATAGCCGAGATCATGTTCGATCTCCGCCCAAGCATGTTGCAGGATGGATCGAATCTGTATTTCCGCCTTGCAGGCGGAGAACTTTCGGTACTCAGCCAGTCGCAAACGGGCAGCAGACAAAGTCACAACATAGTGCAGGGACACATAGCCAAACCTGTCCGGATCAAGTAGTGCTCCTTTGTCCACCGAATTGGCGACGTCGATAACGAATTCCTTCTCGACCAACCGTCCAATCTTTTCAACGTCATCGGAGAAATATGTGACAACCCGGATGCCGGATATGTCCGTAACATCAGCAAGTGAAGCGTAGGATGACTCAGATCGTCGCAGCTTGTCCTCAACGCTATGCCTATCCTTGGTTCTCGAGGTGATCGAATGTATCTTGTAACGCGCAAGAAGTTGCCTGCAAAGTTCGTCGACACGACTTGTAAACGTGTTGCGAAGTCCGTGCTCTTTGTCGTATTGCGCCAGTATGTGTTGTTCCGGAATCTTGGGCATGCGGGCGGGACCTAGCTCTTGCCGAAATCAGTTCTTCTTTGGCGGGAACTTGGGTTTGAATTTGTCAGCCACATGCATGAAGCTTTGCGGCAGAATAATGTCGTTCTTCTTCAGGGTAACAATCATCGCATGTTCGACTTCGAGCCGCCCTGCTTTTGGATCTTTTACAAGCCTTTCTGCGTCCGCAAGACGCGCCCTTGCCAGATTGCGTTCAAATTCGGTCATACCCAAGGGCATGTCGTCGCCCGGTGGAACTTGCGTGAAGAGCTGATGGATTGTCAAGGCGAGGTCGCTCTTGCCGTCGTCAATTAAGACTTTCTGCGCTCCCTCGATCAACACGACTACATAATCAGAGTGGTCCTCACCCGCCATTTTGTCGAATTGCTGTATTTCCATCGCTTGCACCGTACCTGTGAATAGCATCGCAGCCGAAAGAAACGTGGCCGCCAGTACGGTGTTGAACCGGTTCCTAAAGCTGAGCATGGGGTCCTCCTTTTGCCCTCTGTGCGGAAGTCAGTCTGCCCGAAGAAAGGCTCGTTCCTTCTCATTGCTTCTTGAAGATAACAGTACCCGCCAGAACCACAAAGAGAAACGCTGTGAGTCCACTCCTCATGTGAGGAAGCCTACCGGCAGTTAACAAGAGTATACGCCCATTGGGATTCCAACCGAAGTCCCTTACCTAGGCCCAGTGGGAAGGCTTGGGGTGTAGCACTTTTCCCCTCCGTATAGCCTACCCCCGGTCCGGTTGACGCTTCCCGGCAAAGCCGATAGACTGAGTTCAATATCATCAATCACCACGGGCCCGTAGCTCAGATGGATAGAGCGACTGACTACGAATCAGTAGGTCGGGTGTTCGAGCCACCCCGGGCCCACCATTGTTTCACCCGATAATCTTCGTCGGCCGCTCATGCAGGGGGGTATCTCAACTGGGACGTTCTCATAGCTTCATCGGTATTCGTCTGAGTTTCAGCGGGGCTCACTGACCCCTCTGGCCGGTGGGCGTCCTGGAAGTACTGGGGTTCGAGTCCTATACAAAAATAGTGACCTGGGCTCTATTTCGCAAACGGCCGCTGGGAAATAAACTCTGGACTGGAACGGTTTGTGAGACAAACCTTTCTGTTTGTAATCTCCTTCAAGGGGCCCGCGCGGGCCCCTTCTATTTGCCACTTCTTTCGCCTCAAGTTCTTCGACAAGCCCTCCGCCGATGGTCTATGCTGACGAAATCACCCGGTTCAAGTTGCTGGTAAAGGACTGGTTCCGGATTCAGAGTTGACACATGATGCCGTCCGAACTTGCATAGGCTGGGCGCGATTGTCCAAGCCATTTGGACAAGAACATCCCGTCCAGATCCCGGTTTTTCGTCTGATCCCGGTTTATCCGTTTGAAACAAAATGCCTCCTTCCGCATCTAACGATCATGGGCCAATCTTAATGACGCCCGCCGATGCGCCCCGAGGGCGATCCGCCGACTTGAATAGCTAAAAACTCTGATTCCTAGGAGGTTTCCGCCATGGCTGAATGGTTTTTTGAACCTGGGCATACCGCCGCCGAATTCTGCGTCCGCCACATGATGGTCTCTTACGTTCGCGGGCACTTCAAAAACGTGCCTGGCAAACTCGTTTTCGACCCTAACAATCCGCGTGATTCTCAAGTCGAGATTCGCATCGACGCCAAATCGCTGTGGACCGGGGAGCCGGATCGCGACGCGCATCTTCGCAGCGCTGACTTCCTCGATGTGGAGCACCATCCCGAGATTACGTTCGCCGGAAGCCGAGTTGAAGTCCTCGGCGGCAACGACTATCTCGTCATCGGTCAATTAACAATTCGAGGCGTTACTCGCGAGGTCACTCTAAAGACCCGTTTCTTGGGGCAATGGGAGGGACCCTGGTGGGAGGATGGCGTCGATAAGGGACCTAGAACTCGGGCGGGATTCCTGGCGGAAACAACTATTAACCGGCATGATTTCGGCGTGAGTTGGAATGGCGTGATGGATAAGGGAGGTGTCGTGGTGGGCGACATCGTGGATATCACGATTGATGCCGAAGCGATATTGACAGGACCAAAATCGTAGAGGAGGCCGGCGGATAGCTAGCCGGAAGATAAATTCGCACGCAAGGGAGTACTCATAAATCAAATCGGGGACAAACGGGACGTTTTCTAATTTGAGAGGTCAGCTTTTTCTGGACGCCATCTTCCGGGCTTTCAGTAGTGGTAGCGTGCCTGAAGAAAATCAATTCGCCTTTCACTGACCCGGTAGACCAGCCGATGTTCCTGGGTGATCCGTCTCGACCAGCAGCCTGCCAGAACGAACTTGAGTGGTTCCGGCTTGCCGATACCCGTGAACGGATCTTTCATCGCCGCCTCCACCAGCTCCAGCGTCCGAAGCGCAGCCTTTCGATCCGTTTTCACCCAGTACAGCAGGTCCTCCCGAAACTCCTGGTGAAACACAGCCTCGCGCTCAACTCGCCGTGCCAAGTCCCATCTCCCGCCGCAGTTTGCCGAGCGATTCCGGTTTTCCCTTTCCCCGTGCAGCCCGCTTTAGCGCCGCCAGCAACCGCTGAGCATTTCTTGGCGATCGCAGCAAATGCGCGGTCTCCATCAGGCTGGTCAGCTCCCCCGCAGGAACCAGGGCCACGTCTTTGGCGCCACGACGCCGAACGATCACCACCTGTTGATCATTGACAACCTGGTCTAACACCGAAGCGAGCCGCTCCCGCAGGCTTGTGTACGTGGTCTCTACAGGCATGGCATTCCCCTCCACAACAGTAGCGTACAGGATTCGTGTACGTTATGTCCAGGGGCAAAAAAGGGGGGACGGCGACCGTTCGACTGTCGCTCACGCTTCGACTTTCGCTCAGCGCCCTGAGCGGAGTCGAATGGGCGGCTCTGAGTGTAGGTCGAAGTAGGGGACCTGCGTTTCACGGCACGGCACAGAACAACAGCAGATTCCTCGGCCCGCCGAAAAGCGGCGGACCTCGGAATGACATCGCCCCGGGTTTTTCAACAAGCTGCTAGAAACGGTGGGTGTAGATAATCTTGGTGGCAGCGCGGCGCTCCAGCGTAAGAAACCCGTTCGCGGGATCATCGCGCCAGTTGTGCATGTAGACAAAGTAGAAATCGTTGCCGGGTTTTACGATCCAGCGGAAGCGCGACTGCCAGCCAAATACGCGGCTGACGTTGTCATACTGCAAGCTGTTCACCAGCGCCATCCACGGGCTGAACTGGAGCTCCGGAGTGATGCGGAAGACGCGAGTTTGAAATCTGCCCTCCGGCAAGTCGATCCGGTTCCACTCTGCGTCGGTGTAGATGATCACGCCCGTCCGCGCTCGCACGGTGAGACCCAGGGAATAGTCCAGGCGGGTTCCGGAAAAAAAGTTTCCCAATTCCAGCGAAGGCTCCACGGCGATGACGCGGCGGTTGGCAGTCGAGCCATTGAAATGAATGCGTGTAAACCGGTACTCGCTCCCGGCCGGCAGGACGACTCCAGTGCTAATTTCGAAGTCCTCTTCCAACCGCTCGTAATTGGGCGTGACGGTAATCGCAAAGTTGTCGCCGGAGTGGCCCTGCAACTCGAATACTTTGAATTCAAAGTTGCGAGTCAGCATTCTGTTGGCGAGGTCGGTTTGGAATTCCAGGTCGGCCCCGAAAGAGAACGACCGGATCCAGGGATGACCCTGGGGACGAGGCGAGAAAGCTATCTCCGGATTGTAGCGGCGGTAGGCCTGCCGAGCGACGAACCCGACAGCAGGATCGAAATTCGGCTGCACCTCGCGGAAGGCGATGGCGCCCTCCCACGGGTCGTTGGGAAAATTCAGCTCCGCTCCAAAGGAAAGATTGTCTCCGGATCGCCCCGGACCGGTGGAGGTTCCGGTCAAGTAGCCGCTGAAATCCAGATTCTGCGTTCCCAGGAACCGCCGCGTCGAAAGCAGCGTATCCAGACCCATGGTGTAGAGAGCGTCTCCGGCGCCTCGCGGATTTTTCCGCGTCAGAATTCCCCCGACAAATGACTGTGAAAACACCCGGCGCTTGACGCGTGCCACTGTAAAATCGTCTCCGGGCGCGCCGCGATCCTCTCCAGTGCGCACGTGCATGATGCCGACATCCTGCTGACCGATCTGCCCGGTCAACCTCATTCCGAAATCAATTTTCTGCGGCTCACGATTTGCGCTCAGGCCGATGCGCCGGCTGAAAAACGGATACACGCGAATCTCGCTCTCGAACGCAGCATTGGAGCGGAAATCGAAAAAACTGTCTCCTTCCAGAAAGAAGTCGCGTTTTTCCTCGAAGAACAGCGAAAACCGGGTCAGGTTGACCTGGCGGTCATCGACCTCGGTTTGCGCAAAATCGGTGTTGACGGTGAAATTGGCGCGCAAGCGCGGCGTTGGGCTGTAGAAGACATCCACGCCGAGGTCGCCTTGCCGGACGAAATAATCCTGGCCGCGGCTGGGCGCTGAAAAAGCCGTGCCCAGAACATACGGCTTCACGTCCAGGCCCATCCCCTGGCTCGCCTCGCGGAGGCCCTCCAGCCGGCCGGAGTTTGCCAGACGCCGCAGACCCTGATTGCGCGGGATCCCGGTCCACAGACTCTCTTCGTTCTTCCGGCGGACGGTTCGCTGGAAGTTGATGCCCCAGGCCTCGGCATTCGGATCGAAATTTAGAGTCCGGAACGGAATTTCGATCTCCGCCACCCAGCCGATCTCGCTGCGCCGGATCTTGGCGTTCCAGATGCCATCCCACTGCCTGTTGTTCTGACCCGCAGAACCCATCAATGAATCGGCCATCAGCCCCGAAGGATTGACTTCAAAATAGTAGCCGTCGCGGGCATCGAAGTAAGTGTCGAGCACCCACATGAAGCGGTCATCGGCGGAGAGAAATTCGTCGCGGCGGCGCTGGTAGCCGAGCAGCTTGTCCGGCTCCGAGTCGTAGCAGATAACGCCCATGTACAGCCGTTCGCGATCAAATAGGATTCGAACCTCGGTGCGCTCCGTCGCCGGTTTGCCGAAATCCGGATCTGTCTGGATAAAATTCGCGGCCGGTTGCGCGCGCTGCCATGCGTCCTCATTGAGGATTCCGTCAAGCTCGACTCGCTCGCCGGCGCCTAACTCCGTCGCCGTCAGAACTGGCCGTTCGTCTTGCTGACCCTGCCCCACTGCCGCCGGAACGGAAAAACACGTCGCGAGAATACCCAGCACGAAAATCCGTCCATAGGTCCGCATCGACAATCCGCTCTCCTCCATGATCGTCCGGTTTACTGGGAAGCAAATGGCTTTGCCAATCCGGACGCCATTGACGCATTACTGC
>Ga0326597_10003443_pt1 | contig 22833 bp, 14 predicted proteins | sample RVTome_12_FD_203789 | JGI IMG/M metagenome (GOLD analysis project Ga0326597, IMG submission 203789) | Soil microbial communities from uranium-contaminated site in the Upper Colorado River Basin, Wyoming, United States - RVT100D185 | ecosystem: Environmental > Terrestrial > Soil > Contaminated >...
GTTTTGCACAATGACCTCGTTGACGAAGAGCCTCTCGGCGAGCGGGTCGAAGTCGTAAGTGAACAGGCTCAGGGCGTTGGCCCCCTCTCGCGTGAGAATCCTCGCCCTGTGGTAGTAGGTCTTCCGGTGCTCCTTCCCCAGTTCGATCTGGTGGGCGATCACCCGCGAAAGGTAGTACGCGTCCCTGCCGGCGTGGGTGTCATCGAGCGCGCTCACGTCCGCATCCGTCTGCAGCAGCTCCTTCGGAAGGGCCACGGGCTCGATCGGCTCCCGCACGAGTTGGTCGGAAGCCTCCCCCAGGATCCCGTTGATCTCCTCCTCGAACTCCCGCAGCTTGGCACTACTCGCGTAGCGCTCCAGCCCGGCCTGCAGGGTCTCCCGCGCCTTGCGGTACCAGCGCAGGGCGTACTCCGATTCCGCCTTGCGGTAATAGACGTCCTCGCTCCCCTGGCCGGCCTGAACCAATCGCTCCAGGACGAGGATCGCATCCTGGTGGCGATTCGTGCGCCAGAGGTTGTCGAGCAGGGCCCATTCCAGATCGAGACTCTGCGGGCGACTCTCCCGGGCGGCCGTCAGGAGGTCATGCGCCCGCTGGAGCTCCCCCGCGCGCTCGTTGAGGTCCGCCAGGAGGATCAAGCTTTTTTCCGTCTCCCCCTGCGCGCGGAACTGCGCAACCAGATCGAACGCCTCTGAAGATCGATCCAGCTCGAACAGGGTCTCCGCACAGAGTCTGAGGTCGGCCTCGTCCCGGTATCCGGCCTCGAACATCTCCTGGTACTCCGCCACCGCTTCCGCCTTCCGGCCGAGATGCGAACAGGCATAGGGCCGGTACGAACGCAGCGAGAGGTTTCCCGGGAAGGCCTCCAGCGAGGTCTCCGCCTCGGCGACGGCGTCCTCGTACCTCCCGAGCCTCAGCATGCAGTTCATCACGTCCTTTCGATGGCCGGCGACGTGGGGTTGCCACTCGGCCGATCTCCGAAAGTACGGGACGGCGGCGGCGTACTGCGCTCGATCGAAAAGCTGCTTCCCGATGTGGCTGTACACCATGGCCAGGCGATCGTGCTCCGAGTCCTCCAGCAACTCCAGGTCGGGCGCCGCCGCATCCGGGTCAATCTGAAAGCGTCCCATGATGTCCTCGAACGACTCGCCATGGACCAGGTCGTCCCGCTTCCAGACGGCGCAAAGCCAGGCCAGCCGCCCCATGCTCAGAATGCGGATCCGAAACTCGTAGCGGTTCTCGCCGGAGCCGCGCTCAGCGATGAACATACGGCCTCGCGCTCCTGCCTGGTTCACGTCGACGGGGGCGGAGACACCGTTCCGCTGGAAGTCGAGACACGCGAGCAGTGCATCCTCGATCACTTCCTGTTCCGGCGGGTCGGTCTCGAAGACCACCGGTATGACGGCGATGGCCATGTTGCCGGCGGCCCCGAGAGCGCCCAGGTCCGCTTCAGGCGCAGTATCGGAGATGTCGTGCCAGGGCGCCCAGGGGCCTTGGGACAGGTCGAGCTGGTATGCATAGTTCGACGAGGCAAGCTGATCCACCGCGCTGGCCTTGCTCGACCATCGGTCGGGATCGATCTGGTGGAACCTGCTGAAGGTGTCATCGGCGATGGTTTTCAGCTGCCGCTTTCCGATCTGGCGACCGTCCGCGGTCACAGCGAGCTGGTAGGCAAAGCCGTGCCTCACGCCGACCCAGTGCCGGTAAGCGTATTGATCGCCCTTGATCTTCGCCAGAGTCGAGAAGCCGAAGCCATCGATCCCGTCCTGCACCATCGGTTCGCCGGGGCCGATCTCCGCTGCGGTCGCAGCGCTTCGCAGGTTGGCCTTGACGATCTCCTGGAGGGTCCCCGCATCGAACTGGGCGGCGTCGACTTCCTCGGCAATGATGAAGAAGTAGATCTGGGGACGTGCCCTCGCGAAGACCAGGGTGGCGTTCGGGTTGATGGCTTTCGCGTCGACCAGGACCCAGGCCGCGGGCAGCGCGTCGATGCGAAAGTTGAGCTTCTCGGTCTCCGCGTTCTGGCCGGTGAAGGCGAATTCTGCCGGCGACAGCGTGTCCGCGGAGCCGCCCCTGCTCTCGAGACGCTGGTGGAAGGCGACGCCGATCTGGATCCCCAGAAAGGCTATGACTGCCAGCGCCCACTTCGCCTGCGCGGATCCCTGTCGATACTTCCCCGGATTCTGCCTGATCTCCACCAGCCCGAGCACGGCGAGCGTGCCGCCGATCATCATCAGGCAGAGAACCGCGGCAGCCGTGACCACCGCCCGGAGTGAAGCGTTCTCGAGGCTGTCCGAGAGCAGGTGCGACAGCATGCCGGCCATCCAGGCACAGAGCACCAGCATCAGCCCGAGCGCGGCCTTCGTGTTCGTCTGCACTCGCCGCGAGATGCGGTAGCACTTGATGGTCCCGATCAGCAGGAGACCAAAGCCGATGGTCCCCCCGATGATTTTCCCGACCTCCCCGGCCGAGTCTGCCGCGAGCAGAGTCATCGCATGTCCGGTCATCCGCGTCCACCCCTCTGAAGGTGCCAGAACGATCCGACCAATGTAGTGACCGGACAGAAACCACCGGAGAGAAAATCGGCGAGCGGAGTGATCTCATTGGAAAGGCGGGCCGACCGTGTCCGCATCGTGAAGCGCGACGGTCGCCATCAGGTGCGTCTCGGATGAGACCTGTCCTCGTTGCCTTCGATGACCGCGAACGTGACGAGGCGCGAGACCGATCACTCGCCGAGAGTCTTCCCGATCCGCGCGGCCTCGTCCCCACACGCCTCGAGGTCCTGGACCAAGGCCGGCAGTCGCTCGTGATACGTCTTCAGCGCGGCGGCCTGCGCCGCGACGTCCTTGCGCGCAGAGGCGAGCAGGAGGTCCCGCAACGCCGTCAGTGACTCGGGCGCGCCGGAACCCAGTCGCCAGGCGGCGCGGTAGAGGCGGTAGGTCTCCTGTTCGGCGAGAAACCGATCGCGACCGGCCGGCGCCGGACGTGACGGATCGTTGGTCTCCCCGCGTTCGACGTCGGGATACAGCGTCACTCCGTGGTAGTTGTCCTTCGACATCACGGCCCACGGCTTCGCGAGCAGCCGGCGGCGCGCGGCCTCGTCGATCGGCACGCTGGCGGTGAAGGCCTCGATCCGGCCGTCCTCGCCCGCGCGCAGCGTGACCTGAAACGCGTCGCGCGCGACCCTGCACGTCAGTCCCAGGCGTTGGCCGTTCTCCCGCATCGCCCTGCTGAGTGCCGCCGGGAGCGCTTCGCTGGTCTCTCCCGCGCCCTCCAATCCGCCGATCGCGACGCTCGGAGACTCCCCGCCGACACCCCGCACGAAGACACCGAGGTATTCCTGAAACTCGTTCGACTTCCCGTCCGGCCGCTGGCCCGTGCCGCCGACCCCGAAGCCGAGCCCGGCTCGGCCCTTGGCGTCCCTGCGGCGCGAGAAGTCCAGGACGGCACCGACCGACGGTTCGTCCACGCCGCGCGCGACGGTCCCCACGATCGGCGGCTTGGACTGGTAGACCGGCCAATCGAGAACGTAGGGATCATCCCCGGGCGGATCCTCGAGCAGCAGGTTCACGTTCAGTTGCGCGTTCAAGGCCCAGTTGGGCCAGCCATACGACCAGAGCGTATCGCCCTCCTGTTCGAAACCCCAGTCCACGTACGTGAACGAGTTTCGGCGCTTCGCAATCCAGTCGGCAAAGGCCCGATCCAGCTCATTCGTTGGAGCGAACAGATCCTCCATCAGCTCGGCGTCCTTTTCCTCCAAGGTCACGTCCGGATCCCGATGGAGCAGCTCGTCCAGCCAGACGCGATGGCGCATGCGGCGATCCGTGTCGGCAAAGAGGAAGTGCATCCACAGGGAGTAGAGATCCGGACGGTAGCCCAGCCCTTCCTTGCCCTTCCACAGGTCCCGGGCCGAGACGAAGTCCTCGCGCTGCCTCGAAAGGGCGGTGTCGTGATAGATGTTGCCCGACGCGCGATCGAACACCTGCACGGTCAACTGCCGCTTTGAGGGGTCGTAGACGTGCTGCTCGAGCGAGTAGGTGATGCCCTCGTAGAAGCGCACCGGCGTATGGAAGCTGGAGTGGCCGGTGACGGCGAATTGAAAGGCGTGCAGGTTCTCGTGCATCATCAGGCCGCGCCGGTGCGATTTCAGCCCGCCGCTCGGATAGTTGTAGGAGAGCCCGCTGCCCGCCAGGGTGACCCCGCCTCCGCCGCCGCGCCAACCGACGCCGCCCACGTCGACGTCGCTCGCTCTCTTCAGGCTGTCGAGGTCCTTCGAATACGAGAAGGCGATGCGGGTGGTCTCGATGCCGGGCGGCTCGCGGCCGAAGATCCAGACGAAGTGCGGGTAGGCCAGCTCGGCGAACAGGAGCAGCTCGCGGGACTGTTCCTCCGAGACCTCCGAACGCAGGGCAAAGTGCTGGCTCACGTACCAGTCGTACCCGGGAATGCTCTTGCAGGCCGGCGCGGAGTAGGTCCGCGGCAGCTCCTGCCCGACCTTCACGATCTCGACGTCCACCGCCGTCGAGGTCCGGCCGTTCACCACCACCCGGGCCGGTGTCTTGGAAGGCGGCGGCACCTCCGCCCGGCCGGAGGCGGCCACGCCGCTGATCAGGATTCCCGCCCAGAGCGCGCGGGCGACGATCCTCATCGCCTGCGGTGCAGCGATCCGGGCACGTTCAGCCGCCGGCATGCCGCGGCATGTTCTCCGTCGACTCGGCGATCGCGCGCTTCGTGCCGTCCGGCGCGTCCTCCAGGCGAAACCCACGTGCGGCGTCCTCGTCGTTCATCTGCAACCTCGAGGCCGCATGATACGGCGGCTCGCGGCAGGCGCAATCCCGCCTCGGCGAGGCTGCCTTTCGTGAAAGCGGACGGTACGCTGGTTCGTGCCTGCCGCCCGCCTGGAGAGACCCGCATGAGATGGACTCCCCTTTTCCTCGCCGTGTTGCTCGCGCCGGCGGCCGGCGCTCGAGCGTTTCCAAGGGCCGACGTTCCTCCCTCGTTCCGCTCGTACCAGGCGCACCTGGCCGCGGCGGAGAAGTCCCTGCGGTTGAACCAGTCCCGGGAGCTCCGCCGCTGGCTCGACGCGGCGGATCCGCTCCAGCCTGGAGGAGAGCCGGTGACGTTGCGTGAACGTGATTCTGTCGTCGACCGGGAACGCTCGAGGCGCGGGTCGTTGCCGGGGGCACACCTTGCCCGAATCCTAGATGCGACACTAGAATGAGGCCGATGAGAAGAGTCGCTCCGGATTTTCTCGTCTGCTGGGCCCCTGCGCCGCTCGTTCCCTGGACCGCGGAGGGGCAGCAGCGCCGGTCCCCACTGTCGCACGCCGCCCGGTACGTGCCGAACCGCCCTTCCCTGGCCGTCGCGGCGCAGCTCCCGGTCGACGCGGCGCTGTTCACCCAGCCGGTTTCGACCTGGGTCAGCGGCGTGCGCGACGCGCCGGGGTTTGAATGAACTCCGAAGAGGAGACCCAGGGGCTGGCCCGGCGCGCGGGCGAGGGGGATGCAGCGTCCTTCACCGCGCTCTACGAACGGATGGGTCCGGCGCTCTACACCTGGGTCGCATTGCGCCTGCCGGCGCCGCTCAAGGGCGTGCTCGGTCCCGAGGATGTCCTGCAGGAGGTCTGGGTGCGGGCACTGCGCTCGCTGGTGCGCTTCGATCCGGAGAGGGGCGGTTTCCGGCGCTGGATGATCCAGATCGCCAAGCACACTCTGCTGGATTGCCTGCGGCGACAGCGCGCGCTCAAGCTCTCCCCGCAAGGCGGCCTGAAGCAGGCCGAGTTCCTGGAGGAGGTGCCCGACCAGGTCACCAGCATCACGCGCCGGGTGGCTCGTCAGGAAATCGTGCACATCTTCCTCGAGCGCGTCCGCGAACTCGACGAACCGGATCAGTCGCTCTTGATTCTGGCCGGTCTCGAGGGCCTGCCCATGTCGGAGGCGGCGGGCCGGGTGGGGATTTCGGAGGCGGCGGGAGCCAAGCGCTGGCAGCGTCTTCGCGCGAGGCTCGCCGAAGAGCGCTGGCCGCCGGGTTTCCTGGACTGATCCTCGGAGGGCGGCGTCAACGCGACGAAGGCGGCTCGGGCTTCGTGGTGAATCCGCGCAGCGCGTCGATCAGGTCCCGGTCCGCGCTCGACTCGAACACCTGGTGCGTCCTGGCCACCTCGACCGGGTGGACGGGCCAGAGGCGAGCCGTCCCGTCGAGCGAGGCGGTCACGACCCGTTCGCCGCGATGGTCGAAGCGCCCGCGCACTATGGCGCCCTCGTGCCCCTCCAGGCGGGCCCAGGGGCGCAGCGTGTCGGCATCCCAGAGCGCGGCCGTCCCGTCCAGCGAGGTGGTCAGGATGAAGCGGCGGTCGGGGCTCAGCTCGAGCGAAGTCAGCCGGTTCTTGTGCAAGGGGGGCGCCTGGCGCGGCGGACCGCCTTCGAGCGAGAAGCTGCCGGCTCCGCTGGCCCACTGGTTGCCGTGGATCAGGTCGCGGTTCCGCCCGAAGCGGACGAAGCCGGGAGTGCGGACGCCCTGGTCGAAAACCAGCCGCTGCTTCGCCAGGTCGAAGACGCGCAGGGCGCCCTCCTCGGTCGCCGTGGCGAGCAGCGACCCGTCGGCTGAGAAGCAGAGGTCCAGCACGCGCTCGAACTGTTCACCGCGCCAATTCGAGAAGCGCGCCGTACGGCGGCCGGTGTCCGTCTCGAAGACGCAGGTCGTCCGATCGCCGCCGCCGGTGGCGAAGCGGCGGCCGTCCGGGCTGAATCGAGCGCAGACCAGATCGGCCGTGTGCCCCTCGAGCTCGGCGATCCGCTGATAGGTGTCCGCGGCGAACAGGGCTGCGCGACCGTTCCTGCCCGCGGTCAGGATGCGGGCGCCGTCCGGACTGAACAGCGCGATGCGGACACCCGAATCGGCCGGCTGCAGATCGACCAGCGTCGCGCCCGCGGCGGAGTGCAGCCGGGTCAGCCCGCCGTCGGAGACGGTCAGGAACCGCTCTCCGACGGGGCTCGGCGCCACCGCCAGCACCGGCCGATCGGAGACGGGGATCATCCGCAGAGCCTCCCCGGAGACGGGATTCCAGAGGCGGACGGATCCATCTCGGGAAGCGGTGTAGAGGAGCGTGTCGTCCGGGCTGAACCGGGCGTCGAGCACGGCGCCAAAATGGCCTTGGAGCTCGGCCAGGCCGGGCCGCTGGCCCAGGCTCCAGAGATCGATCAGCGTGCCCGTGGCCGTTGCCACCCTGCGGCCGTCGGGCGAGAATCGCACGTCGAGGACCATGTCGCCCGCGCCGAGCAGTGTCTCCAGCAGCGAGCCGGAGGCGACGTCGAACACGCGTACGGTCTCGTCATAGGAACCGCTGACCACCCTCGAACCTTCACGGTCGAACTCGGCGCGGCGCACGGGGCGGCGCTGATGCCCCTCGAACGAGCGCAGCAGCTTGCTGGTCTCGAGGTCGAACAGCCAGAGTCCGGAGGCCGGCTCCAGCAACGGATCGCCCGGATGGAAGGCGGTCAGCAGCAGGTTCTCTCGCGGATGGAAGCGGACGCAATGGACTTCACCCGGGTGGGGCAGCTCGAGCAGCAGCCGACCCGAGCGGCTCTCGAAGACACGCGCGTATCCGTCCTGCGAGGCGGTGGCGACACGCTCTCCGTCCGGCGAGAACTCGGCCCAGTTCAAGGGCAGGCGGTGCCCCTCGTACATCCGTTCGAGCGCGCCGGAAGGGACCCGCCAAAGTCTTGGAGATCCGTCGCCCGGCTCCGCTTCCTCCGGGTGGATCGCGGTGTAGCTCAGGAGCAGCTGCCCGCCGGGATGAAACTGCAGACCCTGCACGACTCCAAGGTGTCCGGTCATCACGGCCAGGCACTCGAAGGTCGTCGTGTCGAACAGGCGCACTTTCGAGTCGTACGTGCCGGTGGCAAGCGTGCGTCCGTCCGGACTGAACGCCACGGCGCGCACCGAAGAGCCGTGGTCCGGGAGCGCTTGAACCAGCCGGCCGGTCGAGACCTCGAAGATCCGGGCCGCGCCGTCGTGGCAGGCGGTGGCCAGCAGCTGCTCGTCCCGGCTGAAGCGGACCATCTCCAAGCGATCGGCATGCCCGCGCAGCTGCGGCCCGAAGCGCTCCGCGACGACATCGAAGAGCTGGCAGACCCCGGGCTCCTGGTCCGGCAGCGCCAGCCAGCGGCCGGACTGGCTCCAGTCCAGCTCGAAGTGCGAATACGCCTGCTTTGGAAAGCGCCGCTCGAGCCGGCAGGCAGCGAGCGCCCGCAACAGCGCGTTGTTCACCGTGTAGCCCTGGCCCTCGCGGGAGGCCTCGAGCGCCACCAGCAGTGCGTCGACCGGATTGTCTCGGACCATGGCGCTAGCCATGTTGGCCAGGTTCTGCGAGTCGAGCTCGTTGGCGGTGCGCCGGCTCAGGTCGCGTTCCTCGCGCACCCGGGCCAGCAGCGACAGCGCGACGATCAGGCCGATCGAGAGCGAGAGCAGGACAGTCAGGCCGGCCAGCGCCACGGTCGGATTGCGCCGGCTCCAGCGCGCCGCGCGGGTCAGCACTCCGGCGGGCCGTGCGTGGACCGGCTCGAACTGCCGCAGCCTCCTCAGATCCTCGGCGAACTCGAGCGCGGTCGGGTAGCGTGCGGCGCGGTCCTTCTCCAGGGCGACCGAGAGCACCGCTTCCAGGTCGGCCGACACCACCGGGTTCCGGGAGCGCGCCGGCGGGACCGGCCGGGCCAGGATGGAACTCTCCAGCGCGTGGCGGGTCGTCTCCTGAAATGGTGGTTCGAGCACCAGGCACTCGTACAGCGTCACCGCCAGGGAGTAGACGTCGGTTCGGCGGTCGAGAGCCTCGGAGCTGAAGCGCAGCTGCTCGGGCGACATGTAGGCGGGCGTGCCGAAGGTCTCGCCCGAGAGCGTCAATCGGCCCGCCTCCGCGCCGGCGTGGCGGGCGATGCCGAAGTCCAGGATCACCGGCTCGAGCTGCTGGGTGACCATCACGTTGGCCGGCTTGACGTCGCGGTGGATCACCCCCGCGTCGTGCGCGAAGTGCAGCGCCCGGGCGATGCCCTCGAACACCGACAGGAGCTTTTGCAACTCGCGCCGGTTGGTGGGGCCCACCGGCAGGTCGACCTTAGGGCCCGCGCAAGAATAACTCCCTGTTTTGGCCGGCCCCTCTTGCGAAGGAGGCCCCTGGCTTTGTTGCTCCTCCTTGGAGTATCTCGAATACACGTTCGTCGTCGCGCCTCGCCAGGAACGACGATTGCTCGCCCAAAACAGGAAGTAATTCCTGCGCGAACCCTTCGCGAGCGCGACAACCGGGTCGGCGGACGGCGCGCGGCCTTCCCGCTCGTCGCGCCGCCGCTGCACGATCCGCGCCAGCGACTGGCCGGGGACGTAGCGCATGGAGGCGAACGGCGCCGCGCCATCCAGGCGCGCCTCGTAGACCTCGCAGATGCGCGGGTGATCCAGCGAGGAAACGATCTCCACTTCCCGGCGCAGGCGGGCGAGCTGGTGCTCCGACGGTGCACCCAATGGATCGCGGATGACTTTCAGCGCAACCTGCCGGCCCAGGTTCCGGTCCTCGGCCAGGTAGACCACGCTCTGGCCGCCGCGGCCCAGTTCGCGGATGATGCGGTAGCGTTCGATCGAGGGATCCGGTTCGCCAGCGAGGGCAGGCGCCGGCTCGTGCGGCTCCTCCCGGAGCGCGAGGTACTCCCGGGCGATTTCCTCGTCCGCACCGGGGTACTTCAGCAGATACGAGGCCAGCGGCTGCAACTGCCCGGCCTCGCGATCAGCGAAATACTGGACCACGAAGTCGAAAACGATGTCGGCCCGTTGAAGATCCGGGGAGTCCATGCGGCCGAGGTCCCTACCAGGTGATGATCCGGCCATCCTGGCCGAAACCTCGACGCCTCGCAAGCGGGCCCCCGGCCGGCCTGTTTTCCGGCAATTCGCCCCGGTTTGCTTTTTTATGTCCAACCGTTCCGGCGGGTTGCGAACCGGGGAACGAACACGAGCACACCGAACCGCCGGCGAACGACAGGTCGCGGCGAAACCTTACCAAGGAGAATGACCATGAGCTTCCATGTATTGAGCACCCGCCTTTTCCAAACCCTGGCTGGCGCCGGTCTGGCCTGGTTTCTGACGGCGAGCCCGTCGGCCGGCCAGATCTACACCCTCGATGATCCCGCCTCCACAGGCGGGTTCGGGGCGATCGGCAGAAGGGTCTTCGACATGGACGGCGACGGAATCAGCGAGATCGCCTGCGCCAATCCGTTCGGAGGGGGCAAAGCCGGCAAGGTCACGCTCCACCGGGGCAGCGACGGGCTTCTGCTCTGGTCGTTCACCGGGTCCGCGGCGGGAGATCAGGCCGGCGCCGGCCTGGCCGCGATGGATGATCTCGATGGGGACGGTGTACCCGACCTGGCGGTGGGCGCTCCGTTCGCGGACGACGCCTTCTTGGACTGTGGCAAGGTCTGGTTCCTGTCCGGGGCCAGCGGCGCACTGATCCGGACCGTCGTGGGTCTGGCGGCCGGCGACGAGTTCGGAGCATCGCTGGCCGCGGTGGGAGACATGGACGGCGACGGCATGAGCGAGATCGCCGTCGGCATCCCCGGGGCGAACGGCGGGACCGGCGGAGTGACCATCCTGCGCGGCCTCGACGGAGCTTCGATCATGTCGGCCGCGGGCGATTCCAGCGGCGACCGCTTTGGTCAATCCCTGGCGCGCTCGAGCCTGGCGGCGGCAGGCGTCGACCTGAACGGCGACGGATGGCCGGACTTCGTGGTGGGCGCCGCGGAACCGCTGGGTGCGGGATACGTGCGCGCCGTCTCGGGCCTCGACGGGAGCGCGCTGTTCACCGTCCTAGGTGGCGCGGTGGGCGACGACTTCGGCCGGGCGATCGTGGTGGTCGCCGACCGCAGCGGCGACGGAGCGCCGGAGATCCTGGCCGGGGCGCCCGGCGACGACATGGCCGCCGTGGACGCGGGTTCCGTGACGCTGCTCTCCGGTTTCGACGGAGCAATGCTGTTCAGCGCGTACGGGCAGCAGGCCTCCGACTTCTTCGGCCACGCGGTGGACGGCATCGGCGACCTGAACCTGGATGGAATACCCGATCTGCTGGTGGGTGCGCCGGGCGCGGATCGTGCCGGCCGGCGGGACTGTGGACTGACGGCGCTGCTCTCGGGCGTAAACGGTGCGCGGCTGCGTCAGGTGCTGGGCGGCGTCTTGGCCAGAGCCGGGTCCTCGCTGGCCGCGATGGAGGATCTGGACGGCGATGGCGTCGATGACTTCGTCACCGGCCTGCCGGGCGAGGATCACGCCGAGGCCCACTCCGGCCGTCGCTCCGACGCCTACCAGCATGTCAACACCCAGGGCAAGACCAACTCTCCCGCGCCGAATCCCTGGAAAAAGGACTGGGGTAACAACGGCACGGGTTGGATCGGCGGGTGGAACATCGGACCGGACAGCCGCTTTCTGACCGGCCACTTCATCCAGAACCACCCAACCGCGCAGCTGCTCTCGCTCGGGCCGGTATTCGGTCCGGGCGACTACGCCAAGCTCCAGGTCTACTCCGCCGGCAACTGGCCGAACCCCTGGGGCAACAACGGCAGCGGCTCGATCGGCTTCTGGGGCATGACCAGCACCGACGTCTACCTGGCCGGCGACTTCGACGCCAGCAGCAGCCAGGACGAACTGCTCTGCCTGAATCCGGTCGGCGCAGGGAGCTGCGCCAAACTGCAGGGCTACAGCAGCAACACGAATACCTGGTGGCCGCTCTGGGACAACGGCTGCGGCGGCGCGCTCGACACCTGGAACCTGGGCCCGGGCCAGCAGTACGTGGCCGCCGACTTCGACGGGCTGCCGGGCGACGAGTTGCTCTGCGTGGGCGCCTCGGCGACTTACTGCAAGCTGTTCAAGTACGACCCGGTCAATGCGCAGTGGAACCAGCTCTTCGGCAACGGCGGCAGCGGAGTGATCTTCAACGGCCTGCAGATGGAGCTGGTCGATCGGTACATCGCCGGCAACTTCAATGCCAACAACGTCCATCCGAACACGCTGGGCGCGGTCGACGAGCTGATGCTGATCACGGAGGCCCACGCGACCTACGGCTACTCCCACTCGGCCTCCTGGAACGGCAGCCCCACCGGCAGCCTGGCCTGGACGGGAAGCGGCGCGGGCTCGCTCTCCGGCCTCTGGACCGTGAGCCAGAGCGACTTCTACGCGGTGGGCGATCTGCTTCCGGGCGGCGCGGACGAGCTGATCGCGATCGCACCCGGCGGCACGCTCGGCCACCTCTACACCAACAGCGGTCCCGGCTTCCAGATCGAGTGGTCGTCCTTCACGACGCCGGCTCCATTCGACCTGAGCTACCCGAGCACGTTTCTGGCCGGCGACTTCGTGGCCGGGAATGGACGCGAGGAGCTGCTGCTCTTGAAGGCCGGCGGGGATGATTCGAGCTTGTGGCACTATCAGCCTTGAACAGGGGCGAGCGGGGCCGCTCGCGGTCCGAGAGCCGGCTCCGCCCTCACATCCCGCGAATCACGCGTCCCCCGAACCGTGATTTGGCCCAGGGACCGCCCGTGAACCAGCTTTGTTTCGCCGGCCCGTCATCGTAGGCTTCGAGGCCATGCTGCGAACTCGTGTCCAGCCGCCGGTTGACCAGCATCGAGCCGAAGATCTCACCGCTCTTGTGCTCCTCCGGCAGACCGGACGACGTGAGGGACAAGGCGTCCTGGGTCGTTTCGAGGAAGTGATCGTCGTCCTGAAGGGTGCGGCCGATGCCGACGGGGATGACCTGGTCGAGGTACTCGCCCATCCTGGTCTTGCCGTGATGAGTGACCGCGACGAAGTCCGGGATCGCCTCACCCACCGCCCGCGTCGGCGAGTCGAGGACATCGGGAAAGTCGAGGGCCTCGTAGAACAGCCAGGCGTGCACGTACTCGTGGTCGACGACCGTCGGGTCGCGCGACAGGTCGGCTTCCGGTCCGAACGTGTAGCCCGTCTGCGAGGTCTAGCCCGCGAGGTCGTGAAACCGCAGGTAGCCGACATTGTGACCGTTGGTTTGGGGAAACGGACGCCTTCGGACCGCTCGAGGCCGGCCCCGGCCTTGAAGAGCACGCCGCACGCCGCCGCCCTGGTCGCGGGCGCGGCGCCGGATCCGCTGCCCGACCTGGAGGTGCTCTTCAAGAAGGTCAAGCTGAAGAACAAGCATGGCCGGGTGCAGCTCGTCGTGAAGTTGCGCGCCGAGAACAACGGGCTCTTGCCGAGCGGAGCCTGCGCAGTGGACCTCTACCTGAGCGACGCGCCGGTGCTGGATTCGACCAGCATGCTGTTGGTCGAAAAGCCGGTCCCCGGGTTGAACGCGTACGGCGCGAAGAAGGCCAAGGCCAAGCTCGAGTTCGAGGGCGGCGAGCCCCTGGCCGGGAAGTTCTTGATCGCGGTGATCGACGGCCAGGAGGAGGTGGAGGAATTCGTGGAGGAGAACAACACGGCCGTGTTCGGTCTGGAGTGAGTGCGCGGCGGCGGGCGGGCCGGCGGCAGGCTTGAACGAACTCGTCTGTCCGGGTAGGCTTCGATCGGTTGAGACGACCTTTCGACGGACACACAGGACGACCCACGGAAAGGGGTTCCCAAGATGGCACCCGCCCGCAACGCCACCCTGATTGTCGCCTGTCTGATCCTGCCGGGCCTGCCGTTCGCTTCTCTGTGCGCGACCGAGACCATCACCGTTCAGACCGAGCAGACGCCTCCCCCCCGACGTCAACCTGAAGCACTTCGGGGCGAACACGAACTACATGATGACCAGGATCACGGCGCCCACCATGGCGATCTGGCAGGAGCTGGGGGACGGCATGAGCTATCCGGCGTCTCCGATGCTGGGACAGAACTTCCGTTTCATCAGTGACTGGCGGCTGTGGACGGAGAGCAGTCAGAAGCGGAGCGAGGTCCACGACTCTGTCAAGGGGGCCTTGATAAACGGCGCCACGGTGTATGTGTCACTGCTGGGTTTCCACTCTTCGTGGACCGGCTGCCCCGATCCGAGAGACCAGAACAAGGTGAAGCGCTGGATGCCGGAGAGCGCGACGCAGCTCGATCTTTTCATTAACGGTGGCACGTATCCGGGAGGCACGCCATGCGGCCTGAAACCGATCTTGACCAACGAGCTCAAGGCGGCCTATGACGAAGCGGTGCACGAGGTCAATGGAGCGATCCCGATTCAGCCTATCCGCCTGTCCCTCTTGAACGAGCCCAACGAGGGCAACAGCAATGGTTTCGGAGTCTACTTTCCTCGAACCAACGTGGACGAGCCGCTGGAACAGTATCTGAACGATGAATTCTTCGGAGGTGCGCCCGCGACCTGGGGAGATTACTACCGGATGATCGTCGGCAGGATCTGCCAGGCGGCCCTGGAGGTCAGCCTCAACGACGACTGTTTCGAGTTCGCCGGTCCCGATACGACCGGCTTCGGCTCACCCGGCGGGAACTCCTATGCCCGGCAATTCCGGGATTTGATGGACGTCAACGACCAGTACGGAGACAAGTGGCGAGCCTTGACCGTTCACCGGTACAGCAAGTCCCCGGTGTTCTCGCCGAATGACGTGGCCGACTGGGCGCAGGTGAGGGCCGGACTGGATAGCGTCGGCTTCACCGAGACGGAGATCGTGGTCACGGAGTGGAGCATGCCGATCCGCTCGGAGTCCACGGCGACCGCGACCGCGGGGGCACACTTCCTGCGTCGCATCATGAACTACGCGAATCCCGCGAACAATTGCGATCACTCGGTGTTCTGGGCCCTGCGGGAAGGGGATCAGGTCCCCGCCTACCCGAAGGCGTTCCAGGATCATCCGGCCATGGGGATCACCAACGCGCACTATCTGAAGAAGGCGGCGTTCCAGGCCATGAAGCTGGCCAGGAGGTTCGAGGACGTCGGCGACATCATGGCGGAGACGAGTTTCTCGAGCGGCCTGGCGGCGGATCCCGTGAGCGCGATGGCGATCTACCAGGACGCGGGCACGTGGGCTTCAGGGTGGCGGCATCTGGATCACAAGAAAGTGGCGGTCCTGGTGGCGGTGGACGGAGACGACACCACCGATCCTGCGCCGGTCACCGCGGAGCAGAAGCAGGTCAACGTCGAGATCAGGAACATTATTGGCAACTACGCCCTCGACCCCGGCGACAAGGTCTACTTCGACGTGGAGATCTACCGTCTGGGGCAGTTCGCGGACGGCAGTGGTACGCCCTGGCCGTTCGCGAACGCGGGCTTCATCGAGGCGAGCATCACGGGGAACACCTATGAACCCGCCTGGGACGCCCACGTGGAGGACACCAGCGTCTTGGGGATCCGTGGCTACTTGGAGCAGGTGAAGGGTTGGGACCCGTCGCAGGTGAGCCCGGTCGCGGCGCGGCTGAAGGGCCAGGAGCCGGGCCTCGCCAGGGAACAGGCGGTCCAGAACTACCTCAACGGCACCTACGACGTGCCGGACGTCAAGGAGGCGCTCCAGAACGGCGGCGTGCAGGGCAGCATGTTGGCGACCCTCAGGGCCCTGTGCAACGGCGCAGGGGGGCTGAACGAGACGGACGTCGCGATCACGATCGAGAATCCCGGCTCGGTCGAGTATGGCGCGGGCCGAAACAACCCGTATTCGATCTCCGGCGCGAACGACTACTTCACGGTCAGCCCCTCGCTCACCGCGCTCACGTTCCCCGTGACGCTCCCGGCCGAAGGGGCGGTCCTGGTCGAGGTGACGTTCTCCAGCGTCCTGCGCGCGTTGCGCGCGCGTCGTTAGGCGCGCCGTTCGCCGGCGTGGGCCCGGCACAATGGCGGGTCCAGGCAGCCCCCACACGCGTTCGCTCCATGACGGTGACGAAAACGCAGTCCGGCCCTCCGCGATGAGGGGCCACGCTCTTCGCTGGGAAGGGCCCGGCTTCCCCAGGCGATCCTGGAACCAGCGACGGATGGTGGGGTGAAAGCGCTTCCTGGTCATCCCGTCAGAATCGCACGCACGCCTGGTACGCTGGCGCCATGGTGGAGTACGACCGTCTGCGAGGAGAGGGCGCTCGCCCGCATGTGGCCATCGTGGGCGGGGGCTTCGGTGGACTGTATGCCGCGAGGGCCCTGGCCGGGGCGCCCGTGGACGTGACCGTGCTGGATCGGCGCAACCACCATCTGTTCCAGCCCCTGCTCTACCAGGTGGCCACCGCCGCCCTGGCCGCGCCCGACATCGCCGCGCCCATCCGGCGGATCCTGAAGCGGCAGAAGAACGCCCGCGTGCTGCTGGGCGAGGTGGAGCGGATCGACACCGCGCGCCAGCGGCTCGTGATGAAGGACGGCGAGCTGTCGTTCGACCACCTGATCCTGGCCCCGGGCGTGCGGGACTGGTACTTCGGGAACGACGAGTGGGCGCGGCACGCGCCGGGCCTGAAGAGCGTCTCCGACGCCTTCCGGATCCGGAGCAAGCTGCTGCTCGCCTTCGAGGAGGCGGAAAGGGAGCCGTCCGGGGATCGGCGACGCGACCTGCTGACCTTCGTCATCGTGGGCGGTGGACCCACCGGCGTGGAACTTGCCGGGTCGATCGGCGAGATCGCCCGCCACACCCTGACCCGGAATTTCCGGAACTTCGATCCGGCCGAGGCGCGGGTCATCCTGATCGAGGGGCGGGAAAGGGTGCTGCCCACGTTCCCCCCCGAACTATCCCGGAAGGCCACGGCTCATCTGGAGCGGCTGGGCGTCACCGTCTGGACCTCCACCCGGGTCACCGACATCGACGCCGGCGGGGTGCGCATCGGCGACGAGCGGATCGTCTCCCGCACCGTGCTCTGGGCCGCGGGGGTGCATGCGTCCCCGCTTACCGGGACGATCGACGCGCCCCGCGATGGGAGCGGGCGGCTGATCGTGGAGCCGACCCTGCAGGTGCCGGGCTTTCCCTCCATCTTCGTCATCGGAGACGCCGCGGCGGTGCGAAGCGGCGACGGTTGGGTCCCCGGCGTGGCGCCCGCCGCCATCCAGATGGGCCGGTGCGCGGCGCGGAACATCCGGAGAATCGTGAACGGGGAGCCGCCGGAGACGTTCCGGTACGTGAGCCGGGGCGCGCTGGCCACCGTGGGGCGGCGGGCGGCGGTGGCCGACTTCGGGCGGCTGCGATTCTCCGGCCTGCCGGCCTGGTTCCTCTGGCTCTTCGTCCACATCCTCTTCCTCATCGGCTTCCGGTCCCGCCTGGTGGTTCTCCTGGAGTGGGCGTTCGCCTACCTCACCTACCAGCGGTCGGCGCGGGTGATCCTGACCCGGGGGGAACCGACGGAATAGGCGACGCTGCCCAGCGGGGCGCGACGTGCGTGGAAGCGTTCAAGGCGACGGGAGGAGCGGGCCGAAAACAGAATCGCCACGCCCGGGATTGGTCCGGGCGTGGCGATTCTTCGCTGAACTTCGTATCGAGGAACTACGGTGCAGTGCCCCTGATGGCGTTTGAGATGGCGTAGCCATCGCATGCGCCCGCGTCAGCGATGAAGTACTGCGCCCAGATGCTGGTTCCGGTCGGGAGGTTGGGGTTGGCCGTCCACGACAAGTTGCCGTCGGCGTCCGTCAGGAGGGGCCCGCGAACGAAGCCGATGCCGACGGAGGGGTCCGGTACGAGCGTCCCGCATTTGAAGGGCGATTGGTTGATGGCACCCAGGCTGACGACCACATACGCAGAACTGTTCGGCGCCGCGTACATGAGATCGAGCGTGGCCGCGGCGTTGGGCTCGAGGGAGCCCCAGCCGCGCAGCATCGGAGTGCCGTTCGATCCGGCGTCCTCGCCGCCCAGGATTTCCCAGGGGCCGCGATCGATGAGGATGGCGCCCTCTTGCTCGACCAGGGTCGTGTTGTCTTTCAGCTCGACCTCGATCACGTAGTAGCGTCCGTCGTCGCTCATCCGTTGAGTGTCGGAGTAGCCCTCGAGCTGCGTCACCGTCGAGTTGCCGACCTGGGTGACGCCCTCCTGGACGAGGACCTTCTCGTTCACGCAGACGAACTCATCCTGGCTCGTCGCGTCGGTGGTGTCGCAGTACCACAGCACGTCGCCGTGGTTGCTGATGTCGACCCTGCCGGAGGAGAAAGAGTAAATCGGGAAGCCCTGGAAGAGGTCACCTTCCTGCTTGAACTTCTGGCCGTTCTTGACGATCGCGTAGTCGGTGGTGGTGTCACCGTCGAAGCTCGCATGGTAGACGTAGTCGCCGTTGTCGTTGATGCCCACCTCGGCGAACGAGACGTAGTCCCAGGTCCGGAGCGGATCCCACGAGAGGGAGTCCCCCTCGCGGACGAGCAGCGTGTTGTTCAACCAGATTCCGTAGTCGTTGGCCGTCGTGACCGTCGTTCCCGAGAGGCGGCCGACGAAGATCAAGTCGCCGTTGTTGTTGAAGTCGAACTGGTCCGAGGTGGATGCGAAGCAGCTGCCGCTGGTCGTCGTGTTGTAGAACTGCTCGCCCAGGCTGGTTCCCGGCGCCGGGTCACCCGCCATGTAGAGCTTCGTGTGCGCTCCGGTGCTGGGGTCGTAGGTCGCGAAGTAGTAGTCGAACGTGCCGCCGAGAGTCGGGTCGTCGCAGGAGCCGAGCATCAGCATCAGGTCGTTGTTGGCGAGCCTGGTCTCGTAGGATGACTTGTACACGGTTCCGGGATTCGCTCCCGGCCACAGGACCGGATCGCCCTCCTGGCACACCCAGTTGGTGTTGAAGTAAAACGTGGAGTTGTCCAAGGTGCCGCCCGGCGTGCCTGCCAGGTCGAAGTTGTGGCTGAGGTTGCCGGACAGGTTCAACCACATCGAGTCGAACGTGTCGATCGTGGTGCCGGGATCCGGACTCACGATCGCCTGGCCCTCCTGCAGGTACAGGGTCGCCGCGCTGTCCATGACGATCGCGCCGTCGATCGTCGTGCTCGGGTTGTCGGTGTCGACCTCGACGTAGCATCTGCCGTTGCCGTTGACGACGAGGTTGTAGACATAGGTGACGTTGCCGACCCCCGGCACCGCGTCACCCTCGATGACCACGACGACCGGCTGGACCGCCAGGTCGACAGCCAGGGCCTGCTGGGCCGAGAAGAGGCTGGTTGCAGACAGAGCTGCAATGAGGAGACAGATTTTTCCTGATCCGTGCATGAGTGACTCCCTGACAAGGAATGAACGAAGGCTTCCAGATACAGATATCCAGAGGGCGCGCTAGCATACACCGGGAGGAATGAGGTCTAGTGGCTGTCCATGCAATTACGCTTGACGAAGGTGGCTCGAGGGCTGGTGAGGGCAACCGTCTGATCTCATAAGTTGTGCTGGAGTTGTGATTTAGACTCCCTCGCGTGGGCCGGCGTCGCCGCGAGCGGCCCCTCACTGAAGGCGGGGGCTCAGGCGTCCTCGTCGTCTCCCGAGACGGAGTCCCAGTTCTCCAGGACCGTCTGGTAGTCGGCCGGCGTCAGGTAGAGGCGCACGTTCTCGCGTTGTTCGCGGCGATACCGCTGGTCCAGTTCCTCGGCCAGGCGACTCCGCTCCGACACGGCGTCCGGATCGTCTCGATCCAACGGTTGACGGTAAAGCTCGGCCAGGCGCGTCTCGTGATGCCTCCTCGAATCGATCAGCGCCATGACCATGCGGTCGAGCCGCGCGCGGTCCGGCTTGGTCTCCAGCAGTTCGAACAGCGCCTGCATACGATCCTGATCGTCTTCCTGTTCCAGCATCTCGCGCACGTTGGGACTGACGTTGTCGGCGAGGTTCTGCGGGTCGGGCTCCCGAGGCAGCGCCGCGGGATCGGGCACCGGATCGGTGTTTCCGGCCACTGCTGAATTCCGATCCTCGGGCGGACGTACAACCAGATCCGGCGCGGTTTGCCGTCCAGGGCCGGGTCGTGGTTCAACCGCTGAGTCCTCGCCTGTCACGTGAACAGGGGGGAGCGAGGGCCTGACGACGTCCTCCGGCCGGTCGCTCAGCAGGACCGCCGCGACCGCGCCAACCAGTGCGATCACGATGGCGACTACGGACCACCTCATGATGGGAACCGAGCGCTCGGGGTGTGTCGGATCTGGCATGGGGCTCTGCTGCCGAATGGGACCGCGATCCGCCCATTCTACGATGGGATCGGGCCGGGCGAAGCGCCGATCCGCGGACCGGCACGGATGAGCCGCCCCGCCAGGTTCATTCCCATGCGGCCGAGGTGGCTCGTCAGGCAAACCCCACCGTCTGATCGCGTCGGGAAAGCCGGGTCCTCTCGCAGAAACATCGCTCCATTCACAGAGGAGCTGCCGAAATCAAAATCGCCACGCCCGGAGTCGGTCCGGGCGTGGCGGTCCTTCGCTGAACCTCGTATCGAGGAACTACGGTGTGGTGCCCTTGATGCCGTTCGAGAGGGAGTAGCCGGCGCACGCGCCCGCGTCAGTGACGAGGTACTGCGCCCAGATGCCGACTCCGGACGGGACGCTGGGCGACAACGTGGCCGAGAACGACAGGTTGCCGTCGGCGTCCGTCGGGATGTTGAGGAAGAGGAGATCGGTATTCGGAACGAGCGTCCCGCACTTGAACGGGGTGTGGTTGATGGCGCTCAAGCCGACGACCAGATGCGCAAAGCTGTTCGGCAACGCGTACATGAGATCGAGCGTGGCCGTGGAACTGGGCGCGAGGGAGCCCCAGCCGCGCAGCATCGGAGTGCCGTTCGATCCGGCGTCCGCGCCGCCCAGGATGTCCCAGGGGCCGCGGTCGATGAGGACGGCGCCCTCTCGCTCGACCAGGGTCGAGTTGTCGGTCAGCTCGACCTCGATCAGGTAGTAGCGTCCGTTGTCGCTCATCCGCTGAACGTCGCTGGAGCTATCGATCTGCGTCACCGTCGAGTTGCCGACCTGGCTGACGCCCTCCTGAAGGAGGATCTTCTCGTTCACGCAGACCAGCTCATCCTGGGTCGTCGCGTCGGTGGTGTCGCAGTACCACAGCACGTCGCCGTGGTTGCTGATATCGACCCTGGCGGAGGAGAAAAAGGAGATCGTAAAGCCCTTGAAGAGGTCTCCCTCCTGCTTGAACTTCTGGCCGTTCTTGACGATCGCATAGTCGGTGGAGGTGTCACCGTCGAAGCTCGCGTGGAAGACGTAGTCGCCGTTGTCGTTGATGCCCACCTCGGCGAACGAGACGTAGTCCCAGGTCCGGAGCGGATCCCACGAGACGGTGTCACCCTCGCGGACGAGCAGCGTGTTGTTCAGCCAGATCCCGTAGTCGTTGGCCGTCGTGACCGACGCTCCCGAGAGGCGGCCGACGAAGATCAAGTCGCCGTTGTTGTTGAAGTCGAACTGCTCCGAGCCGGATGCGAAGCAGCTGCCGCTGGTCGACGTGTTGTAGAACACCTCGCCCAGGCTCGTTCCCGGCGCCGGGTCACCCGTCATATAGAGCTTCGTGTGCGTTCCGGTGCCGGGGTCGTAGGTCGCGAAGTAGTAGTCGAACGAGCCGCCGAAACCCGGGACGTCGCAGGAGCCGAGCATCAGCATCAGGTCATTGTTGGCGAGCCTGGTCTCGTAGGATGATTTGTACACGGTTCCGGCGGGCGCCCCCGCCCACAGGACTGGATCGCCCTCCTGGGCCACCCAGTTGGTGTTGAAGTAGAACGTGAGGTCGTCCAGGCTGCCGCCCGGCGTGCCTGCCAGGTCGAAGTTGTGGCTGAGGTTACCGGACAGGTTCAGCCACATCGAGTCGAACAAGTCGATCGTGGTCCCGGGATCCGGACTCACGATCGCCTGGCCCTCCTGCAGGTACAGGGTCGCCGCGCTGTCCTTGAGGATGGCGCCGTCGATCGTCGTGTCGGCATTGTCGGTGTCGACTTCGACGTAGCATGTGCCGTTGTCGTTGAGCGTGAGGTTGTAGACGAAGGTGACATTGCCGACACCCGGCACCGCGTCACCCTCGATGACGACGACCACCGGCTGGACCGCCTGGTCGACAGCCATGGCCTGCTGGGCCGAGAAGAGGCTGGTTGCAGACAGAGCTGCAATGAGGAGACGGGTTTTTCCTGATCCGTGCATGATGACTCCCTGAAGTAGGTATGAACGAAGATGGGCCGAAACACCATCCAATGAGGGAGAGGGTAATCCACCAGGTGGATGAGATCCAGTCGCAATTTGCAATCCGAACGATGGCGCCGACTTGGTGGCTGGCGACGGTGGTCGCCTCATCTTCTAAACACTACTTATAACTTGATTTTGGGCCCTTCTGAAAGGGCAGATGTCGCCGCGAACGATCCTCCAGGAGGGGGGCCGCGACGGAATCCCAGTTCTCCAGGACCGTCCGGCAGTCGGCCGGCGTCAGGTAGAGGCGCACGTTCTCGCGTTGTTCGCGGCGATACTGCTGGTCCGGTTCCCCGGCCAGGCGACTCCGCTACGACAGGCCGTCCGGATCGTCTCGACCCCACGGTTGACGGGAGAGCTCGGCCAGGCGCGTCTCGCGTTGTCTCCTCGAATCGATCAGCGCCATGATCATTCAGTCGAGCCGGAGTTCGAACAGCGCCTGCATACGACCATTCCGATGCGGCCGAGGCCGATCATGCGGAGTTCCATTCCGCCTCCTCATCTGGTGATGACCATGGCGTCCAAGTCGATCAACCGGACCCATTGACCATGCCGCTCCCGCACCGCATCGCGGCGAGCGCGGTGATCGACGCCCAGGAGGTCGTGCACGAATTCGAGGAGGGGAACGGCTAGGCCATGTTCGATTCGGACGGAGGCGTGGCCGCTTGTGAGCCGGCGGCGGCCGCGGTAGGATCCACGGATATGGACCAGGAATCGCGCCAGCTCGTGGAGGCCGCCAGTCTCGGAGATGACGCCGCGGTGGAGACGCTGCTCGTGCGCCACCTGCCGGGGCTGC